>Ga0209580_10000283_pt1 | contig 30700 bp, 23 predicted proteins | sample Coa_R1_5_FD_187153 | JGI IMG/M metagenome (GOLD analysis project Ga0209580, IMG submission 187153) | Surface soil microbial communities from Centralia Pennsylvania, which are recovering from an underground coalmine fire - Coalmine... | ecosystem: Environmental > Terrestrial > Soil >... | reverse complement strand
CCATCCGGTCGATGATCAGATAGGGCTCGGCCGCGTCGAGCAGGCCCCAGAGATTCTGGGATGCCGGGAGATCGCGCAGCGTCCGGTCGACAAAGGTCAGCCCGTGGCCGTCCCGGCTGACGGTCACGAGTTGGAGTTTCGATTCTCGAGACGAAAAGCGCGTCTCGAGATCGGTGATCTCCGCGGCCTCGACGCGAACATCGATGGACGTCCCGGCGGCGTTCTCGGGCGCAACCGTCACGTGATAGGTCGAGGACGGCAGGTTGCGGAACGTGCCGACGCTCCCGGGATCGACCCGCGCCGACCACGTGCGGCCCGGTACCGACGGCGACGCGATCGTCACGACGACGGCGGTCGACAGGTCGCCGGGATCAGGCGGCAGCACGTGCACCCGCACGATGCCGCCCGACTCGGCGGCGCGGGCCGCGGTGGGTGTCAGCGCCAGGAACGCGAACGCGATGAGAGAAACACGGAAGGCGGGACGGAGCCCGGCGGACGCACGCACTGCGCGCCAGCATATTACGGATTCGATCAGGGGGGGAGGAGCGGCTCTGGACTATCATCGAATAGCGCCAATGATCCGAGTGCTCGTTCTCGCGCTGTGCTGCGCATGGCCGGCAGACACGAGCCGGCACGGGACGGCGCTCGCCGCCCTCCGAGACAACGACGAGGTCGCGATCGCGGCCGACAGTCGCGTGCTCGATCGACTCGGCATGCGCGTGCCCGACGCGTGCAAGCTGCGGGTCGTCGACGACACGGTGGTCGCCGTGCACGGGCTCGCGACGGACGAGGCCGCGGAGTTCGATCTGTTCGCCATCGCCGTCGAAAGCCTCGCTCACCGCGCGGATCTCGGCGCGGCCGTCCGGAGCATCGCGGCGCGGGCGACAGGGCCGCTCACTCGGGCCCTGACGCGGGTCCTCAGCGAAGACCCCCTCATGCTCCAGGCGCCGGGCCTGAAAACAAATCCCGCCGGCGTCGTGCTCGCGCGCTTCGAGCGTGGCGCGCCACGATTGGGGTACGTTCGCTTTCTGATGACGTCGGATGCCTCGGGAAGCGTCACTGTCACTCCTCACTCCCAGCTGTGCCCGGGCGATTGTCATGGCGGCGTCGGCGCCATCCTCGTCTCGCCAGATTCGGCTGCCGAAGCGCGCTTCGAGGTGGGGCACCCCGACTACTGGCGGCACGAACTCGTGCCGCAGGCGGTCTCGTTCGTCCAGACGCAGATTCAGGGTCCTTTCAGCGACGTGGGTGCACCGATCGACGCGATCCGGGTCGCCAACGGGCGGATCAGCTGGGTCGCGCGCAAGGACGGCTGCCGGGAGAAGGAATAGGGTCGGTGCGCAAGAGGTCACTGGCTCTCGCCGCCGTCAGCCTGGCTATACTGGGGTCGGGACACTTGGGCGCGGCGCCATCGATAGCCGATCTGTTCCAGCGGTACATCCAGGCGCCGAGCCGCGTGCTCGCGGAACTCGCCACGGTCGAAGACCTCGACGCGGCCCGATCGGACCTGGATCACCTCGCGCCAAAGTTTCTGTCCGCGCCGCCCCCCAGGGCGGCGGCGAGCGCCGGCGCCCCGCCAGACGCTTCTGCGGCGCCCGTCGTGCCCCTGCTCGAACAGCGCCGGCGCGACCTCGTGACCTTCGCGCTCGACTTGGCTGGCGCCAACGTCGTGCGGCACGGCCTCAGCGCGCGGCGCCTGGTCGAGTGGGCCTGCTACAACGTGCGCCGCCACCTGCCTCCCAACGACTTCGACCATCGCTGGCAGCTCGCCGCGCTCGCGCTCATCGAGGGGGAGATCGATCCCGAAAGCCTGCGCGATCACACGGGTCATTTTGAATCGCAGTTCCCCGGCGAGCCTCGAGCGGCCATGGCTCGGGCGATCGCCGACGAGCAAGTCACGGCTCCCGTCGAGCTCGGCCTGGTGAGCAACGCGAATGCCGCAGCGTTCGCCCGCGCCAGGAATCCCAGCGGCGCGGCGACGGCCGTTCTACTGGACCGCGCGGCCGCGAGCTTCGAAGCGCTCCTCAAAGTCGACGCGCTTCGTCCTGAGGCGGGCCTGCGGCTCGCGCACGTCCAAATCGAGCAGGGCCGCTTCGACCGGGCGCTCGTTTCACTGGACGACGTCGACGTGTCGGTGCGCGACGGCTACGTCCGCTACCTCAGCCAGCTGTTCCGAGGGATCGCGCTCGAAGGGCTCGGCCGTTCCAGCGACGCGCAAACCGCGTATCGCGCGGCGCTCGAGACCGGCCCACACGCGCATGCCGCTACGATGGCGCTCGCGACGTCGCTTTTTCGGACCGGACAGCGCGCGGAGGCCGACGAGCTCGTCGCTTCGCTGCTCGAGAGTGACGACCAGTCGAAGGACGTCTGGTGGGCGTACTGGGCGGGCGACTTCCATCTCTGGGGCGCGCTCATCGGCCCCGTGAGGGACTTCGTGAAATGAGTCCGGCCTCCTCTCTGCCGGTCTGGGCGTCGCTCGGGGCCTTTGCGGTGAGCGCCACGGTCCTGGCGCAAACGCCTGTGTTCCGCGCGGCCGTTGACGCCGTCCTCGTCGATGTCGAGGTCCTCGACGGCGGCCGGGCCGTCACCGGCCTCGCCACGCCGGACTTCGAGCTGCTCGACCAGAGCGTGCCCCAAGCCATCGAGGCGGGCTCGCTGAAGAACATGCCGATCGATCTCACTCTCGTCCTCGACACGAGCGGCAGCGTGGAAGGACGGCGCCTCGATCGCATCAAGACCGGTGTGCGGGACACGGCGCAGTGGCTCCGCGCCGACGACCGCTGGCGTGTGATTTCGGTCGCGCACGTGCTGCACGAAGTCGTGCCGATGCAACCGGCGAGCAAGCCGACGGCCATTGATGCGCTGCAGGCCGGCGGGGGGACCGCCCTCTTCGACGCCGTCATCGCCGGGTTGATGCGTCCCCGTTCGCCCGGCCGGCGGCAAATGCTCGTCGTCTACACCGACGGCGACGACGCGTCGAGTATCACCAATGCGGGGGCGATGCTCGACGTCGGCCGCCTGTCGGACGCCGAGGTGCACGTCGTCGTGCCGATCGAGAACGCGCGGGCGAAGGTGGAGGCCGCAACCGGGTCGACTGTCCCTGTGAACAAGCTGGACAGCCTAATCGACCAGGCGACGGCCCGAGCCGCGACGGCCGCGGCCCTGCCGGCCGGCTCGGGCCAGCTCTTTCCGAACGAGGACATCTTCACGGAGCTCACGGCCCGCACGGGCGGGCGACTCTTCATCGTCGACTACCAGGACTCGGTGGGGGATGCGTTCAAGCGGATCCTCAACGAGTACCGCACCAGCTATGTACTGCAGTACACGCCGACCGGCGTCCCGCGGGAGGGCTGGCACGACCTGACCGTTCGCGTGAAGCGGCCGGGCCACCTGCAGGTCGTCGCGCGGAAGGGGTATTGGGGAGGATGAGGGCGGCGTGTGGAGGGGCAACCCGCTCGTGTCCTCCGGGGAGCCGGTCCTCGACATCGCGCCTTCGTCCGCGCGCCGTTCACACTGGCGGTCATCGCGTCACGCTCGTAGAAATCCGAGGGCGGTGGCGCTCGAACGGCGCGCTCCTTCCGGCACGATGTCACGCTCACGTTATCGGGCCGCTCCCAGTCGGACACGACCAGGTTGCCCCTCGACACGCCTGAGAAGTGCTTTAGTGGAGGCGGAAGGTCAGCTCGAGCGTCGTCAGCACCGACACGGGTTGGCCGTTCAGCGTCCCTGGCGTGAACGTGGTCTGTCTGGCGGCTGCGATCGCGTTGTCATCGAGCCCGTCGACCGGATCGATCGAGCGCAGCACGCGCACGTTGCCGACTGATCCATCGGGCTGAACGACGACTTCGACTTCCACGACCCCTTGCAGCCTGTCTCGCATCGCCTGCGCCGTGTATTTCGGATCCACGGCTTTGAGGACCTGGGGCGCCACCACGCCGACGTCGCCGGGCCAGTAGGCGCCCTTGGCAAAAGCGTCGGCGAGCGGCTCCGGCACGTACGGTACGGTGGCCGCGTCGGGCGATTCGTTGGTGTTCTTGAGCCGGAACTGCAACTGGAGCGTGACCAGGATTGGCACGGGCCGCCCTGCCAAAAGCGCGGGCAAGAACACCCACTGCCGCGCGGCGCCGATGGCTTCGTCATCGAGCCCATAGAGTTTGTCAAGGGATCTGGAGACGCGAAGATCGCCGACGGTGCCGTCGGCTAACACGACGACTTCAAGTTCCACGTCGCCCTCGAGCCTCCGGACCAAAGCTGCGCGTGAGTACCGCGGGTCGACCTGATGCCGCAGCACCGGGTTGGTGATACCGCCACCCGGCCGATAGGCGCCAGCACCGAAAGCGGAAGCGACTGGCTCTGGTGCCTGTACCTGCGGCGCAGGGTTCGCCGGGGCGACCGTGATGCCTGGAGGCGTGACCGCCGTCGGAGACACGGCCAAGGTCGTTGTCGCGTGCGGCGCCGGCTGGAGGAGCAGCCTCGCCGGCGCGGTCAGGGTGACCGGGCTCGGACCGCGTGAAGGCGACGACACCGGGTTCACGAGCAGCGGGAGGATTCGAGGCGAGGACGAGTAATCGTCTGCGGACAGGCGCGCCGATGCGGCGACAGCGACGACCACGGCCACCGTGAGCACCACCATCGTCTGGGCTTGACGGCCGTGTGCCCTCGACACCTGCCGGTCCCACGTCAGCACACGCTCAATGCGCCGCTCGGCGCGCCGGCCATCGGGCCGCGCCATCGCGACGTGCCAGACCGCGCGCTCAGCCGTGCCGGGCACCCGCTTCACGAAGGTCAACAACGTTTCCGCATAGGCCGCCCGAGTGATGCCGGACTCGAGCGCCGCTTCGTCGCTGGCCTCTTCGGCGAGCTCCGACAGTCGCGCGTGGAGCCACCACGACAGCGGGTTCATCCACGCACACGCCCGATACACCTGAGACAGCCAGAGCGTCAACGTGTCCCTGCGCGCGACATGAGAGATTTCGTGCAGGAGCACGGCGTCGAGCGTGTCGTCCGTCCACTCGCGCCAGTCGGTCGGTAGGCCGATCACCGGCCGCCGAACCCCCATCGCAATCGGCACGAAGAGGCGGCCGTGTTCGATCAGCCGCGGCAGCGCGGTGAGTCCAAGACGACGGGCGTGCGCGGCGACTCTCTCGAGCACCATCGGATTGGCGATCGGCTTGCCACTCTCGTCGAGCCGGCGCGCGACGACCCATCCAACGACCATGCGCGTCAGGAGCCATGCGATACCTGCGACATAGACGGCGAGCGCCAGCGCCCTCCAGCCAACGCGCGGACCCACGGGTCCGCTCGAGCCGGCCGAGGTCGCCTCGAAGACCGAGGTTCTCACGAGCCATGCGTTGGCCTCGGCCCGAAGGGCGACTGACGACGCGCTGACTTTGCCCAGGGTCGTCACGGCCGACGTCGCGGGGACCTCGAATCGAAGGGCTGGCGTGACGCGCGCGAGGATCGGCATGGCGAGCGCGGCACACAGCACGAGCGTCCACACCCGCGACCGCGTTCTGGGCGCCGGCCGGCGCCACATGAGCAGGGTCAATCCGGCCACGCCCGCGACGAAGACCGTTCGCACCGAGGCATCCGCGACCACGGCGAAGACAACCGCGGCGATTCGATCGATACCCAGTCCGGTCATGGCTTCATTCCTTTTCCTTCTGTTGCGCGATCTTCAGCGTCAGACGCTCGAGCTGTTTCGGGCTCAACACGTCGTGCGCGACCATGCCGACCACCAGGGCCTCGGCCGATCCGCCACAGAACTGGTCGATGATGTGCTTGACCGCGCGTGCCGCCACGGCGGCCGGCGCCTCGGCTGCCCGGTAGATGTAGGTGCGACCGACGACGGTGTGGCTGACATAGCCCTTCTCTTCCAGCCGTCGGAGCACAGTCCGCATCGTCGACTCCTTCATGGGCGAGGCCGTCCGGAGGCCCTCGCGGCAGGCCTCAGCCGAGATGGGGCCGCGAGCCCACACGTGATCCATGACGGTCTGCTCGACCCGGCCGAGTTCGCGGAGGCGAGGCGCCAATCTGCGAGTCATCGTAACGCTACAATGTGTAGCAGTACCACCCGACCCCCGTCAAGCCCCGACAGGAGGCGGGTCGTGGACTCCACTGAAAACGCCTGCGAGCCGATAACCGGATTACCGGGAAACGACCGCACGCCTCCGACCGTATCAAAGGCGTACCGGTCAACCGAGGTTGGAAGTCGTTCATTGAGACTGATTTGCGTCCGTCGCGGCCGCGCGTCTACGATACTAGCTGTGCGTGGTGTGTTCAGGCGCCGGCGAGGTCTGCGGGTGCTCATGGCGGCGTTTGCGCCGTGGGTCGCGGCCACGCTGATCTTCGACGCTCTGCACTTCCATCCCTTTGCTCCCGAACACGGCTCCCTCTGCCGTCACCACATCACGGAACAGCCGAACCCACTGCGGGCCTCGGCCGGCTACGAATGCCCGACGTGCAATTGGCAGCGTAATCTGCCACAGACGACGGCGCGCACGTGGTCGCCTGATCTCGTTCGCACCACGATCGCGGTCTACTCGCCGGCCGCGGTTGCCGAATTCGTCAGCGACGGCGTACAGCCTGCGCTCTTCCGCGGGCCGCCTCTTTCCTACTCCTAGTTCATCGAGGGCGTCAGCTTTCGACTGACTGTCCAGGGCGTCAAGCCAAATCCTCGCCCATGAGGGCCAGGCCCTTTGTGCCCTGGCGGTCAGGCTGAGCCCACCGATCGAGGCCAGGCCTCTGGACGTTCCAGAGTCAGGCCCAGGTTGGTGCGTCGTCGAGGGTCAGCCTGATTCCACCGATCGGGGTCAGCCCCTTCACCCCCTCCGCTCGCAGTGAGCGGCCGCGGGGGCACCGTTTGCGGTCTTGTTTCTTGGAGTACCACCTCATGTTCGTACGACGATCCGTTCCGTTCGCGCTGGCATTCCTGGCGATGCTGGCACCCGTGGTCTCGGCGCAGGGCCAGGCGACGCCGCCGCAGGCGGCTGGGCCGCCGCTGCCCCTCGACGAGGCGGTGCGGCTGGCCCTGGCGAACAACCAGGCGATTCGCGCCCAGCGGCTCGGCATCGACATTTCCAAAGCCGATGAGATTACCGTCGGCTTGAAGCCGAATCCAAGTTTGGCGCTCGGGTTCGACGGCGTCCCCGTGGCCCCCAGCCAGTTCAACGCCACGTTCTTCAAGGACGTCGCGCAGTACACGGCGGCCCTGAGCTACACCTTCGAACGAGGCGGCAAGCGCAATGAACGCGTCCTTTCCGCGAAGGACAGCACCGACGTCACCGCGAAGTCTGTCGCCGACGCGGAGCGGCAACTCCGGTTCCAGACGATTCAAGCCTTCATCAACGTCCAGCTCGCCAAGTCGACGCTCGACCTGGCGCGGCAGGACCTGGCGAGCTTCTCAAACACCGTCGAGATAGGCCAGGCGAAGGTCAACGCCGGCGACCTGGCCGTCGGGGACTTTCTGCAGATGTCGCTGCAGAAGCTGGTATTCGAGACGGACGTCTCAGCCGCGGAGTTGAGTCTCATCCAGTCCAAGGCGAGCTTGCGTCAATTGCTGGGCTACGACAACGTCGCGGAGGACTTCGACGTGGCGGGCGACCTCAGCCACGTCAAGATCACGGTGACGCTCGACGCGCTCAAGCAAGACGCCCTTGCCTCGCGTCCCGATCTGCAATCCGCGGAGGCGAGCCTCAAGATGGCCAACGACGAGGTCGACCTCGCCATCGCCAACCGCGCGACCGACGTCAACGGCAACGTGAACTATTCGCGTAACGCGATCGGCCCCGACAGCGTGCTCGGCGTGGGGGCCGCCTTTGACCTCAAGGTGCACGACAAGAACCAGGGCAACATCGCCCACGCGCGGATCGCGGTTGACCAGGCGAAGCAGACCGAGGCGGCCACGCGCGCCACGGTGCTCACAGACGTCGCGAGCGCCTTCGCCCAGTACCAGACGAACGACAAGGTCCTCACGCTCTTCGAGTCCGGGTATCTCGATCAGGCCAAGCAGTCGCTCGACATCGCGACGTACGTCTTCCAGCGCGGCGCCGGCAGCCTCCTGGACCTTCTCAACGCCGAGCGGACGTACCGCTCGACGGAACTCTCGTATCGTCAGGCGCTGGCGGCCTACGTCACCGGCGTCTTTCAACTCAACTTCGTCGTCGGACGGCAGGTGGTGCCATGACTCGCGCTCTGATACTCGTTGCGATTGGCCTCTCGGCTGCCGCCTGCGGCGGCGCGGCCACGGAGACCTCCGGATCGACCGCGGCCGCCCAGGCGACGGCGGCGAACGGCTCGTTCACGGTGCCGGAGGCCCAACGGTCGCACGTCGAATTCGCGACGGCCCACCTCGCCGACGTCCAGACGACCATCCGCACGACCGGCACGGTCGATTGGGATGGGGACCATACGACGCAAGCGATCACCCAGGTCAACGGTCCCATCACGCGCATCGTCGTCGACCTCGGCACCCGGGTGAAGGCCGGCGACCCGTTGCTTTACGTGGCGAGTCCCGACATCGCGTCGGCGATCTCGACGTACCGCAAGGCGACGAACCGGCTCGCACACGCGCAGCGCACGCTCGACCGGAACAGGGATCTGCTGGCGCACAAGGCCATCGCGCAGCGAGATTTCGACGACTCGCAAGCCGATTACAACGACGCGGCGACGGACCTCCAGACAGCGCTGCAGTCGCTGAAGATCCTCGGCGTCACCGACGTGGACATCAAGGCGGCCGAGGCGCAGAGCGGGGCGGTGCGCGCCGAACTGCCGATGCGCTCGCCGATCGATGGCGTCGTCGTGCAGAAGCTGGTGTTTCCGGGGCAGTACATTCAGGCGGGCACCACGCAGGCCTTCACGATCAGCGACAACTCGACCGTCTGGGTGCAGGCGCACATCTACGACCGGGACCTCTCCTCGGTCGCGGTCGGCGCGGCGGCTGAGATTCGCAACACGGCCTTTCCGGAGGTGTTTCACGGACGCGTGACGTCAGTCGGCAGTCTGCTCGATCCGGCCACGCGCACGACCCTCGTCCGCATCGTGACGGCCAACCCGAGCGGAATCCTCCGGAAGGACCTGTTCGTGGACGTCGCGATCGCGGGTCCGACCCGGCACAACGTGCTCGTCGTCCCGACGACCGCGGTGCTCTATGACGAGCAGAACCTACCGTTCGTGTACGTGGACACCGGCCAGGGCCGGTTCGAGCAGCGCACCATCACCATCGGCAAACAGGATGGCTCTGACACCGAGGTCAACGTGCGAACGGCGGGCGGGACGACCGGACTCCAGGCCGGCGATCGAGTCGTCAGCCAGGGCAGCCTCTTCCTGCAATTCGCCAACAGCATCGGCAAGTAGCGGGGGCCGAGAATCTCATGATCGACCGCATCGTCTCGTTCGCACTCTCCAGGCGGTTCCTGGTCATCGTCGTGATGCTGGCCATCAGCGTCTACGGCGCGGTCTCCTTCAACAACCTGCCGATTGACGCGTACCCCGACCTGTCGCCGCCGCAGGTGCAGGTCGTGTCGCAGTGGCCGGGACACGCCGCCGAGGAGGTCGAACGGCAGATCACGATTCCCCTCGAGGTCGAGCTGACCGGCATCCCGAAGCTGGATACGCTGCGGTCGCTCTCGATCTACGGGCTGTCGTCGATCACCATGAACTTCGACTTCAACACTGACCCGTACTTCGCTCGGGCTCAGACCTTCGAACGGATTCCGAACGCCTCCGTCCCCAGTGGCGTGACTCCCGGCATGTCGCCGCTCTCGAGTCCGAGCGGCCTGATCTACCGCTACGTCCTCGAAAGCCCCGATCGTACCGCCGAGCAGTTGAAGATTCTCGAGGCCTGGGTGATCCAGCGGAAGTACCGATCGATCCCCGGCGTGGCCGACGACTCCGGCCTCGGCGGGACCACGATGCAGTACGAGGTCCAGATCGATCCCCGGAAGCTTTTCTCCTTCGGGGTCACGGTCCCCCAGGTCGTCCAGCAGCTCGGCGCGAACAACGCCAACACCGGCGGCGGGTTCTACTCGCAGGGCGGGCAGTTCTACTACGTGCGGGGCCTCGGCCAGGTCCGGACCCTCCGGGACATCGGCAACATCGTCGTCGCGACCCATAACGGCATTCCGACGTACATCCGTGACATCGGCACGGTCACGCTCGATCACGCCCCTCGCCTCGGCGAATTCGGGTTCATGGACAACAACGACGCGGTCGAGGGCGTGATCCTGATGCTCACCGGCGAGCAGGCACAGGTCGTCTTGAAAAAGGTAGAACAGATGACCGACACCTTGAACAAGACGGTCCTGCCGCCGGACGTCAAGATCGTGCCCTATTACGATCGCACGTCGCTCATCGAAGAAACGACGCGGACGGTCGAGCGCAACCTCCTGCGGGGCATGTTCATCGTCCTGGTCATCCTGGGCCTCATGCTCTTCTCGGTCCGATCGGCGCTCATCGTCGCCGTCACGATTCCCTTCGCGCTCCTCTTCTCGTTCATCTGCCTGGACTGGGCGCACATCCCCGCGAACCTGCTGTCCATCGGCGCGATCGACTTCGGCATGATCGTCGACGGCGCGGTGGTCATGGTCGAGAACATCTTCCGCGAGCTCGCGGAACACCACGAGACGAACCGGTCCGTCGCCGACATCATCCGCGCAGCCTCGCGGGACGTCGAGCGGCCGATTTTCTACGCGATCGCGGTCATCATCGCCGGGTACTTGCCAATTTACGTGCTGACCGGGCCGTCCGGGCGTCTCTTCCGGCCGATGGCCGACACGATGTCGTTCGCCTTGGTCGGGTCGCTCCTCTGCTCACTGACGCTCCTGCCCGTGCTCTGCGGCTACTTCCTCCGCAAGGTCGTGAGGGAGCCGGAGGTCGCCTATTACGAGCGGATCCGCGAGGCCTACGGCCGCGTGCTCCGGGTCTGCCTGCGGCACCGCGTCGCCACGCTCGCGGTGTCGCTCCTGCTCTTCGGCGGATCGCTGCTGCTCGTGCCGTTCATCGGCGCCGAGTTCATGCCGCACCTCGACGAGGGCGCGCTCTGGATTCGCGCGACGATGCCCTACACGATCTCGTTCGACGAGGCCTCGAAGCTGGCGCCCCAAGTGCGCAAGCTCCTGCGCGACTTCCCGCAGGTCACGACCGTCGCGAACGAACTCGGCCGGCCGGACGACGCCACGGATCCGACCGGGTTCTACAACGACGAGTACTTCGTGGACCTGAAGCCCTACGACGACCCGGCCTGGCGCGGTGACATCCGGACCAAGGCTCAGCTCACCGAGGCGATCGACCGGAAGCTGGCAGCGTTTCCGGGCATCATCTTCAACTACACGCAGCCGGCCGAGGACGCCGTCGACGAGGCCGAGAGCGGCCTGAAGAGCTCGCTCGCGGTGAAGATCTTCGGCGGGGATCTTCAGACGCTCGAGGACAAGGCGGAGGCGGTCCGGAAGGCCATCGCCACGGTCCGCGGCATCACCGAGATCACCGTCGTGCGCGAGCTCGGGCAGCCGAGTCTCGTGGTCACCCCGGACCGGGAAAAGATCGCGCGGTACGGGCTGAACGTCGATGACATCAACACGATGATCTCGACGGCGGTCGGCGGCACGCCGGCCACGCAGGTCATTCAGGGCGAGCGGTCGTTCGACCTCATCGTGCGTCTGCCGGAGGAGTTCCGCGACAACATCGACGCGATCAAGAGCATTCTGGTCGCGACGCCGGACGGCCAGAATCTGCCGCTCAGCCAGTTTGCGGACATCCGGGTCCAGAAGGGGGCGGCCTTCATCTACCGCGAGGGCAACTCGCGGTTCATCGGCATTCAGTTCAGCGTCGAGGGCCGCGACCTGGCGAGCGCGGTCGAGGAGGCGAAGACCAAGGTCGAGCGGACGATTACTCTTCCGCAGGGCTACACGTTCGAGTGGGGCGGCGAGTACAAGGAGTACCTGGCCGCGCGCTCGCAGATGCAGGTCATCGTGCCGTTCACGGTCGTGCTCATCCTCGGCATTCTGTTCGCGCTCTACGGCAACCTCAAGTTCCCGGTGATCATCATGTTCAGCGTGATCATCACGGTGCCCGTGGGCGGCCTGCTCGCTCTCGAGCTGACGCACACGAACTTCAGCGTGTCGTCGGGCTTTGGCTTCGTCGCGCTCATGGGCGTCGCCGTGCAGACGAGCGTCATTCTGTATTCCTTCATCAACAAGCTGCGCCTCGAGGGCAAGGACATCCTGTCGGCGACGCTCGACGCGTCGATGCTCCGCCTGCGGCCCATCATGATGACCGCGCTCGTCGCCTGTCTCGGCTTGCTGCCGGCGGCGATGTCGACCGGCGTCGGCAGCGACTCCCAGAAGCCGTTTGCCATCGTCATCGTCGGCGGTCTGGTCTCGCGCCTGTTGATTTCGATCTTCCTCGCGCCGGTGCTCTACGCGCTCGTCGCGCACGAGAACGACGTGCTCAAGGTCTGACGGACGAAGGCTGGGAGACGGAGAGGCTGGGCGGAAGTTCAGCGGGCCAGGCCCGGCTCACGCCAGCGAGGCCACACCCGACCTAACGACGCGCGATGATCGCGTAGTCCATCGACGAGAACAGCCGCGCGTTGAGTTGGTCCGCGTGCGCATTGAGGGCGGCGGCGAGGGCCTGGACCGACAGCGGGTCGGTGGCCGCCACCTCGAGCCGAGGCAATCGATCCTCTTCCCGAACCGGCGCGCGGAATGTCACCTGCGCCTGCGTGAAGCCGCTAGCCTCCACCAGGAATCGCAGCGTCTCCGGATGGAGCGGCCGCGCGTGCGTCAGGTCGCGCAGGTAGGTCTCGAAGAACGCCATCCAACACGCGGGATTGATCGTCTCGAGGACAAGCGGCGCGCCGGGGCGCAGCGCGTGGAACGCGGCCTCGAGGAACGCGATGAGGTACTCGGGCTGAAAGTGCTCGACGACCTGAACGGCGATTAGCCCGCCGAGGCTCCGGTCGGGCAGCGCCCGCAGATACCCGCGCGCGTCGGCCTGTTCGACCGCGAGCCCGCGTTCACGGCACACGGACACCATGCGTTCATTGGCGTCAATCCCACGGGCGCCGATGCCCGCTTCGCGCAGGAGTTCCAGGAACTCCCCTCGCCCGCAGCCGACATCCAGCACCTCCGAGGCTCCGGAAAAGACGGGCAGGTAGTCGGTCAGGCGGCGACGAATCTCCTCGCGGGACCCACGGAAGCGATCCTCGAACCCCAGGTACTTGAAGGCCTCGCGATCGGCGGCCGCAGACGGCACGCCCGGGGGCGGACCCGCGGGCGCGATCGCCGGCGCGGCGCCGTCCGGCGTCAGCTCCGCGGGCGGCTGACTGGCCAGGCGTTCGATCTCGCGCTTGAGCGACAGCGTGCGCTCGTTGGCGAGGACGATCTGGTCGCGCAGTTCCGTGCCGCCCATCGCCCGGTCCTTGGTGTCGACGTAGGGCGTGATCTGCTGCAGGTACTGGACGAGGCGGGAATGAAACGTCGAAAGCGCCTGGAGGTGCCGGCGCGTCGCGTCGATGAGCGCGCCGGCTGCGGCTCGAGCCTCTCGCTCGGCGGAGAGACTGCGATTCACGTGCCCGACGACGGCGGCATTGAACCGCTGCTGGCGCTCGAGGGCCGGGCCGACCAGCCGCGACACCGCGTCGTGGAGCCGCCGCGCGAGAAACCCGCCACCCGACGGCGGGGGCACCTGACCGAGGTCTCGGTCGATCTCGAGCCCCTGGCGGTCGTCGAGGGGGGCGGGCGCGGCCGGGAGATCAACCACCGCGGGCAGGGCCCGGTCGAGCGCGGTGAGCGCGTCGTTGTAGCGACGGTCGGCCTCGAGCCGCGCCCGCTCGAGCCTCGTCACGAGATCCGTCAACGTCGAATCGGGCACATCGGAAGGATAACTGGAAAGAGGTCGGAGGCCCGAAGGCTGGGAGGCTGGGCGCTTGGAAGGCTGACTCTCAGCGCTGCGGCGTGGACGATCCGGGTGCCGCCCGGGACGCCTGGTTCGCCCACGCGCAGAGCACCGAGATGTCGTCCGGCGTGAGCCGGGCGTCGCTGTGCATCAAGAGATAGGACGAGAGCGGCATCCCGCCGCTCTGCACCTCACTGCAGATCTTGCCCAGGGGCGGGCCCGGCGTTCGCGTGCTGTGGGCGTCCCAATTGGAAAAATTCATCGCGCGGCGACCGTCGTTCACGTGCCCGATGACGAACCAGGACATCGGCGCGACGCCGCTGTACCAGGGCCAGCGCGTGTCGTTGGTGTGGCAATCGATGCACGAACGGGCGACGATCGCCTGGACGGCCGCCGGCATCGCGACGTGAGCGGCAATCGTCTGGGCAGGGTCGGTCACCGGATTGGTGCGCGCCGGCCTCATTATCTGAATCGCGAGGCCCACGAGGAGGCACGCACCGGCGGCGTGCACGAGGCGAGGGGGTTGCATTTACTGATCACCTGGGAAATGGGCACTGGGTGCCCCCATTTCCCAGGATCACCTAAAGCTATTCTGCCCGCAAGGCCACCAGGGGATCCACGCGGGTCGCGCGACGAGCCGGAATGTAGCACGCCAGCATGGCCACGAGCGTCAGCCCGCCCGTCACCGCGCCGAGCGTCAGCGGGTCGGCGGGCTGGATGCCATAGAGGAGCGTCGCGATGGACCGACCCGCGAGCACCGCCAGCACGATCCCCACCAGGGCGCCGCAGGCCGCCAGTCCGAGGCCTTGCCGCATGACGAGCCACAGCACGTTCATCGGCTGTGCGCCGAGCGCGATCCGGAACCCGATCTCCGGTGTGCGCTGGGCCACGCTATACGACATGACGCCGTAGACGCCGATCATGGCCAGCAACAGCGCCAAACCGCCGAAAATGCTGAGCAGCGCCGCGCCCATCCGGGACGGCCACAAACCCTGATCAATCTGGTCGTGTACGGTGCCGCTATTACGCAAGGGCATCGTGCGGTCGATCGTCTGCACCGCGTCGCGCAAGAGGCCGAGCCGGTCTGCCGGGTCCCCGCTCGTGCGGACGATCAGCGCCGCGGCGGGCTGATACTCCTGGCGCATCGGTCGGTAGATTTGGGGCGTCGGATCCTCTCCGACCGTTCCGAGCGTCGAGGTCGCTACGACGCCGACGACCTCGTAGCGCTCCGTCTGCTGCACGATCGTGAAGCGCTTGCCCACTGCGTTCTCACCCGGCCAGAGTTGTCGTGCGGTCGTCTCGTTCACGATCGCCACGAGTGTCGTCCCCTCACGGTCGAACTGGTTGAAGTCCCGGCCGCCACGCATCGGGATGCGAAGGGTGTCAAAGTACCCTGGCGTGACGTCGTTGTAGGTGATGAGCGAACCACGATACGTGGAGTTCTGCGCCTGCCCTTCCGGAAACGTCGTGAAGAGCACGCCGCCAGCAAAGAACGACAGCGGCACGATCGACGCGACGGAGGCCGCCTCAACGCCCTGCACCTGCCGCGCCTTCGCGAGGGCGTCCTGATAGAACTGCTGGCCGTGCCCCGTGTCGTAGTGCTGGCTGCCGGGGTTGAGGCCAATGTACCCGACGTGCTTCGCGTCGAACCCGACGTCCATGTTCTGGGCCGCCTGCATGCTTCGCACGAACAGGCCCGATCCGACGAGTGCGACGGTCGCCAGCGAGATCTCGGCGGCCACGAGCACACTGCGCAGCCACGTCTGGCCGAGGCCGGTCGATCCGCTTCGGCCGCCGACCTTCAGCGTCTCGGTCAGGTTCGTCCGCGAGAGCTTGACGGCCGGCACGATGCCGAATATGAGCCCCGTGACGAGCGAGACGAGCGCCGTGAAGCCGAGCACGACCGGATCGAGGCTCAAATCGATCGACGCCTGCCCGAGAAACGGCGGGCGGAACGACCACAACGCGTTGCGGCCCCAGTAGGCGAACACCAAGCCGAGCCCGCCGCCGATGATCGACAGGATCACGCTCTCGACGAGCATCTGCCGAATGAGGCGCCGACGGTTGGCGCCCAGGGCGGACCGCACCGCGATCTCCCTCTCGCGGCGGGCCGACTGCGCGAGGAGCAGATTCGCGAGGTTCACACAGGCGATGAGCAACACGAGTCCGACGACCGACATCAGCACGGTGCCGGTCTTGACGAACTGGCTGCGGTCGTTGATGCCGAGCGCCGAATCGGAGACCGAGGAGACCTCGATCGTCCGGCCGACGTTGGCATCGGGATACGCTTCGGCCAGGGAGGTCGCGACCAATTTGAGCCCGGTCCGTGCCTGATCCAGGGTCACCCCCGGCTTCAGCCGACCGAGAATCGAGATCCACCGGAAGCGCCGATTCGTGCTCAAGGCCTTGAGCTGCCCGGCGATGAGTTGATCCCGCATCCCGAGCGGCACCCAGATGACATCCGCCCCGGCCAAGGCGGCCGTGCCCTTGAAGCCGTCCGGTGCGACGCCGATCACGGAGAACGGGATGCTGTTCAGCACGATCGACTTGCCGAGGATCCCGGCGTCGCCACCGAACGTCGTGACCCACATGGCGTGACTCAGGATCGCGACGGGCACGGCGTGGTCGAGGTCCTCCTCGGGACTGAAAAAGCGGCCCATCGCCGGCTTCACGCCCAGGAGATCGAAGTAGTTCGCCGACGTCATCGTGACCGGCACGGCGTTGGTTTCGCCGTGCAGCGTCAAGGGCAGGCCAAACGGGAAGAACCCGGCCACGGCCGAGAGCCCGGTGTTCGCGGTGCGATAGTCCTCGAAGTTCTGGAGCGACGTCGCCGTCAGATTGGCATTGGCCGCCTGCACGGTCTTCGTGTCCTTCGTGAACAACTCGACGACGCTCGACGGGTCCTCGATCGCCAGCGGGTGGTTGAACACGGCGTTGATGACCGTGAAGATCGCCGTGTTCGCGCCGATGCCCAGGGCCAGCGACAACACCGCCACCGACGTGAACGCGGGCTTCTTGATGAGCGTGCGCAGGCCGTACTTGATGTCTTGCGTCCAGGTTTCCATGGGGGCCGCCTGGCGCCAGTCTACCTGCTCCAAGCGCGACCGTCAGCTGACCGCAATCGAGCAGGTGAGAAGGCTGGACGGCGGGGAGGCTGGGCGGAGGACCAGCGGAGCTCAGCGGCTTCGCACGATCTCCCGGACCACCGCCTGCGGCCGTTGGTTGACAGTGAGGTACATTCGGCCGAGGTACTCGCCGATCAAACCGAGGACCACGAGCTGCGTGCCGGAGAAGATGAGGAGCGCGGTCATCAGCCACCCGAAACCGTGTTCGGGACCGCGGTCGTGCCACCACAGCCAGACGACGACGGCCAGGCCAACGAACCCCGTCGCGCCGAGACCGAGACCGGCCAGGGTCGCAAGGCGCAAGGGCAACAACGAGAAGTTGACCCAGGCGCTGAGCCACAAACGCACCAGGCGACGGAGCGTGTACGTGCTCCGGCCCGCGCGACGCGGATCGTGTCGCACGTCGATCGATCCGATGCGCTGTGTCACCTGGAGCAGCAGCCCGTCGAGGTACGGGTACGGGCCGGCGTAGTCCAGCACCTGGCGCGCGGCGAACGCGCTGACGCACCGAAAGCTCGAGAGGTAGAACCCACGCGGCTTGTCAAGCGCCCAGTCCGTCATGCGGTTCGTGAACCAGCTGCCCAGGTTGCGCCACGCCGAATGCCGCTTCTCGACGTAGTGGCCAAAGACGACGTCGAGGCCAGTCGCGCGCGCGTGCTCCGAGAGCCGGGCGGCTTCCGAGGGCGGATTCTGGCCATCGTCGTCCAGGTTGACGATGTAGGTCCCCGACGCGTGACGCCAGCCGGTCAAGACGGCGTTGTGCTCGCCAAAGTTGCGCGCATGCTCGATGAGAATGATGGGCACGTCCGGTCGGGCCGTTCGGACGAGCTCGCGGCAGACATCACCCGTCCGGTCCGTGCTGCCGTCGTTGACCAGAACAATTTCGTGGCCGCCTGGAATGGCGAGCGCTTCGAGGTCGTGGACGACTGGGCCGATCGTCTCGGCGCTGTGGTACAGGGGGATGACGAAGCTGACCGCCGAACCCGCCGATGGATCGCCCGATGGGTGCGAGGACTCCACGGGCCGCTAGCGAACCGGTCGCACGAGGCGCTGCCGCGCCAATGGCGCGACGAGCGGCCCTTCCAGGGCAAGTCTGGCCTGCGGAGCCGCCGCCGCTTTCGTGAATGCCGCCTGCGCTTCGGCTGACCGGCCGAGGGCGTCAAGACAGAGCCCCGAGAGATACGCCACCGTGCCGGCCGACACCCCGCGGCCGTCGGGCAGGTGCGCATCGCCCAGGGCCACCTGGGCCTCGTCCCAGTTACCCAAGCGCATATCGACGATGGCGAGGTTCAGCGCGTCGGCGGCGCGCTCGGCCGGCGTGCGGGCGACTTTTGCCGCGTCCTCGAGCGAGATGAGGAGGTGATTGTACAGAAGGCCCGGATCGCGCATCGGCAGCGCGTCGGCCGCAAACGCGAGGGGCACGGTCACTTTGCGGGCCTCGCCGGTCGCCTTCTTGACGTCGATCGTCACCTCAGCGACCGGCGCCTTGAGCGCGCCCAGCCGCGCGCGCAGGTCGGCGACCGACGTCACCGGAGCGCCGCCCGCCCCCACGATGATGTCGCCGATGACGAGCCCGGCTTTGGCGCCGACGCCATCGGGCCGCACGACGACGGCGCCAGACGTTCCGGCGAGGTCGATGACCGAGGTCTCGAGGGACGGGCGCACGAGCGGCGGCAGGGGCGCATCGAGACGACTCATTGCAGCGTTCCGGGCCGCCGGGTCGGCCGTTGGAATCGAGGTGACGTCGGGTTCTCCGCTGCCAGCGGCGAGCAGGGCGACGGTGAACGTGTAGGCGTCGGGGCCTGGCGAGATGACCGCCACGCCCTGGGCGCCAAGCTTGCCGGCGATCCGCTTGCCCAAATCGCGGGTCACTTCGCGCGGTACGCGCGGGGCCGCATCGGGGGGTGCCGCCGGATCCACATTCAGCCAGTCAGCGGGAAGCGTCTCGCCGCGGAGCGCGGCCTCGAGATCGGCCGGCGCGGGCGAGTAGATCAAGACCTGTTTCGCGCCTGCGAGCGCGCGCTCCGCATTCGCCCGCACCTGGTCGGCTGTCAGGCTCGCGCCTGCCTTGGCCGAGACGATCGGGAACGCGCTGCGCAGCGCCGCGGCAATCGTCGTGTTGTCGCCGCTCTTCCACTCGCGCCTGTCGATGAAGCGGCCGGTCGAGCCCCGCACCTCGATGAGGTGGGACCCGGCGCAGACGTCAGTGAACTCCGCCGGCGCCTGCCCGCGCGCGACGCCGTCGATGAAGATCGACGCGCCCGGTTCGCTCGCCGTGACCTTGGCGGTGGCGACGGTCGACGCGAGCCGCAGCGGATCGGTCCGGAGGTCGCCAGGCTGGTCGATCGTGACGGTCTGCTCCACCGACGTGTAGCAGTCCCGAAGCAACTGCAGCTTATGGGTGCCAGCCTGCAAATCCGTCAAGAGCAACGAGGCCGTGCCGTCCTCCGATCCGGTATTGCGCACGGTCTTGCCGCGCGACGCGCCGTCGAACAGCACCTCGACGCCCTCCGGAATCGAGACGACCGTCAGCGTGGACGAGGACCGATCCATCGTCAACGCAAGGGGCGAGACCTGACTGGCGACGATGGTGAATTTCTGCGCGAGGGATTGGTACCCGGTCCGGGTGGCGGTGACGGTGTGGTCGCCCGCGGGCAGGTCGATGATCTGCGGATCGGCCTGCAGCGCGTAGGATCGGCCGTCGATGTCGACGTTGCCCGGCGGCGTGAGCGACACGGCGATCTGACCGACGGTGACTTTCCGGACCTGCTCGAACACGCTGACGACGCGCGGCGAGATCCCGGGTCCCAGCTTGAAGCTGGGCTGGATCGTGAGGAGCGCGGAGAAGTCCTGCTCCGTGCCGAGCGAGTCGCCCTGCGCGAAGCGCGCGCGGGCCCGAAGTTCGTAGGCCTGGACCAGGAGATCGACCTTTTGAATTGGCCCGGCCCCGGGCGGCTGGGCCAGCTGCGCGATCACGCGATCGAAGAGCGGCACGGCCTGGTCGTACTGAAAGGCGTCGAAGAGCTTCTTGCCTTGATCGAACAGCAGCTCCGGCGTCCCGGTGGCACCGAGCTGCGGCGATACCTGCGGCACCCTGGCGGCTAGCGCCGGTCCTGCGGCTGCGACAAGGCACCAGGAGAGAGCCGCCAGCACGGCGGTGGCAATCGGTCGGCGAGTCATCGGTACACCAGGATGCGCTGCGCGCGATCGTCGTAAAGGTAGACCGTGCCCGTCCGATCGATGGCGAACGCGGTGGCCTTGCGGAAGGACCCCGGCGACTTTTCCGGCTCCGTGTAAATCGTCAACAAATGAAACGCGGCGCCGTGATCGGTCATTGTTGTCGGGGCTGCCGCGGCTGTCGTTCCTGCCGGGGCCGCCGGTTTCGGTGCCGATGGATCGGCGGCCGGCGGGAACGGGCTGAAGATCACGATCGCGGTGTGATCGAGCACGTAGAGGTGGCCGAACGAGTCGTAGGCCAGGGCCTCGGGATTCTGCAGCTCGTAGCCGGTGCCTTTATAGGGAATGCGGCCGATGGGTTTCCCGGCCGTATCGAGGATCGTGACGGCTTTCTGGTCGCGATCCAGGCCCGCCACCTCATCCATGCTGCTCACGGCGAACTTCGACAGCCGAGTCGTGCTGAACACATTGCCGTACTTCCCGACTCGCGAATATCGATGCAGGTACTTCTCGTTCTCGTCAGCGACGACCCAGTCGCCGTTCGAGAGCTGGCCGGCGGCGGTCGCCTTGCTCAGGGCTTCGGTGACGCCGTTCGATCGCAAGACCGGAAAAGAGAACGGGTCGCTGGCGCCTGGGTGCAGCATGCCCGGCTCCAACACCGCCAGGTTGCCAGACGTATCCACCGCCAAGGCCCGCGGCCGACCAACGGCTGGCGGTTTGGGCGCATCGGGAGGCAGGAGGGCTGTCACGCCCGTCTCGGTCGCCAGGTACAGCGCGCCCTTCGGCGTGATCGCCAAATCCACGACGTTCTCGATCTTGGCGGGGCCCACCGTGTCGGGCGCGAGCGCGTAGGCCGCTCCCCCGCCACGTGTCCGAACGTACAGCCGGAAGAGCACCGTCGTGCGCGCCAGGGCCGTGGATGCTTCGACGGAGGCCGGCCAGCGGTTGCGGACCTGCTGCAGTTCCTCCATGGCGGCGGTGGGATCGCCACGCGCGACGAGGACGCGACTCTCGGCCAGATAGGCGTCAGCGGCGGCCATCGTGGTCGAGTACTCGGCTTCGACCCGGCCGAGGTACGACAGGGCGTCGTCGAGTTTGCCGGCATACCAGTTCGTCTCGCCGAGGCGTTCGAGCGCGTTCGGCACGGCGCTCGAGGCCGGGAAGAGGCGGATGACGCGGTCGAAGTTCGCGACCGCCGCGTCGAGGTCGGCCGGCTGATGGCTGCGCGCGAGCGCGAGGCGGCCGGCCAGGACGTAGGCATCGGGTGCCGAGTGCGACGTCGCGTATTTCTTCAAGATGTCGTCGACGGCGGTCGAGGCCGCCGGGTAGTCTTCGGCGATCTCGAAGTAGTACTTCGCGATCTCCAGGAGCGCGGCGTCGGCGACCGAACTCGACGCGTGCGTGTCGGCCACGGCGCGAAAGTCCTTGATCGCCTCCGTGTAGTTGCCCTGACGCATGAAGGCGCGTCCACTTTCGAGCTGGCGGCGCGCGACGTCCTCGTCGGACGACTGCGCGACGAGCGAGGCGCCGAGGGCGAAGACGACTCCAACCGCCAGTGCGTGCCACTTCATCGTCATCGCTCGTCACCCGATCCGCTGAACGTGACGGCCGCGCGCTCGCCGGCGGAGACCGTAACTTTCCGTGTGTCGTCCTTCCCGTCCGGGCACTTTAGCGTCACGCTGTGGCTCCCGGCGGCGATGCGCTTCGACGGGATCGGCGGGAACCCGAGATCCTGGCCATCCACCGTGACCTTGCACGTCTCGACCGACGCGAAGACGGCGAGCGTGCCCGTCCCCGGCAGCGTCACCTCCATGGAGGACCGCTGGTAGTCGACGGGGATCGTCGCCGACAGCATCAGGTCCGTGTTCCTCACGACGACGGCGCCCGCTCCCGGTTGCGCGGTGACCTCGTGATGCGTCGCCGACGAGTCGAGGAGCTTCGTGCCCTGATAGACGTCGAACGGATACGAGCCGTTGAGCGTCAGGCGCACCGGACCGGCTTCACGGTCGAACTTGAACTCCTTCATGCCGATCTTCAGGTCCGCGTCGGAAATCGACGAGGTGATGGTCGCGTAGCCTTTGAGGGACAACTCGAGCGAGCGGGTCGCCTTGCCGGCGAACGAGACGGGCGACGGCGTGGTCTTGCCGGTGTCGCTGCCGTTCAGCAGGATCCTGGCCCCCGACGGCACGGAGGCGACGAAGAACTCGCCATCGGCGCCCGGCGTGGCGCCGCGCGCCCCGGCGCCAGCCGCGGTCGCCGCGGCGGTGCCAGCCGGCGCGCCGGCGCCGCCCCCGCGCATCGTGAACCACAGCGCGAGCGCCCCGAGAACGACCACGGCCCCGGCGATGCCGAGGATCTGCGCAGTGCCGCCCTTATGGGTCGTGGCGGGGCCGCGAGGCGCGGCGTCGGCCGCCCGCGCGGCCGCCGACGCGCGCATGGGGGCATCGATCATCGTCGTCACGGCGCCGCCCGACGCAGCGGCCTTGGCGCCGAGCGTCGTCGCATGGAGCGGACCGATCGTTTGCTGCGGCCCCGTGTCGCCGTCGGTGGTCTTCAGCGGCAGGTCGAGCATCATCTTGACCATCTGCAGGTCAGATGACATCTCGCTCGCCCGGCTGTAGCGATCGTCCGGACTCTTCTGGAGGGCGCGCGACACGATCTCGTTGAGGCTGTCCGGCAGGTCGGGCACCGATGCATTCACCGGCGGCGGTTCGACGTGGATGATCTGATAGACCACCGTCGTAGGCGACTCGCCGGTGAAGGGTTTCTGGCCGCTCAGCAGCTCGTACAACAACACGCCGACCGAGAACAAGTCCGCGCGGCCGTCCACGGGCTTGCCCATGATCTGCTCGGGCGCCATGTAGCTCGGCGTGCCCATGATCATGCCGGACTGGGTGACCGAACTCTGTGCGAACTTCGCGATGCCGAAGTCGAGAATCTTGACGGTGCCATCCTCGAGGACGCGCACGTTGCCCGGCTTCACGTCCCGGTGGACGATGCCCTGCTCGTGCGCGTACCCGAGGCCGTCGCACAGCTGGATAACCACATCCAGCTTCTGCGCGAGCGACATCGGCACGTCGCCCTTCAGCATCGCGTCGAGGTCCTTGCCGGTCAGGAACTCCATCACGATGTACGGCGTGCCCTCGACCTCGCCGAGCTCGTGAATGGTCACGACATTGCGGTGCTGCAGGCGGGCGACGGCACGGGCCTCGCGCTGAAACCGGTCGCGCGCGGTCTGGTCGGTCGTGAAGTCGAGCAACATCATCTTGACGGCGACGTTGCGCTCGAGGACGGCATCGCGGGCGCGATAGAGCACGCCCATCCCGCCGCGACCGACGAGCTCGATGATCTCGTAACGACCAATGGTCTTGGGGATTGGCTGCATGCGTCAGTCTCGGTCCGGGGCGGCCGGGGAGTCGCCGGTCGCGGAACGGCCCAGGAGGCGATGCCGCTGGGCCTCGAGCGCCGCGAGGATCTCCTGAATCCGCGCGCGCCGGAAAGGCACGACTTTCAGCACATCCGCGCCCCGATCCTGGAAGAGGGGCAACTCGCGCAGCAGCGGGTTCGCCGCGACCTCGGCGTCGGGGTCGGGCTCGACGGCCGCCGGACGAGGTCCGCTCGCCTCGATGAGCTTCGCGTTCTCCGTGTAACGCTCGAAGGCCTGAAGGGCGATGTCGCGCGTTTGCCGATCCCAGGCCTGCAGAAAGCGCGTCAGGCTCGCGAGCATCTCGACGCTGCGCTGGTAGCGATTGGCCGGGTCCTTCTCGAGCGCCTTCATCACGATGGCGGTCAGCTCGCGGGGCGCTTCGGCTTCGGTCACCGCCTCCGGCTGCTCGAGCCGGACCCGGTTCAGCACGTCGGGGAGCCGCTTGGCCGCGAACGGCTTTCGACCCGTGAGGAGCTGGTAGAACACGGCGCCCGCCGAAAACACGTCAGACCGCTGGTCGACGACCAGGCCCATCACCTGCTCCGGGGACATGTAGTCGGGCGTGCCGACGAGCAGGCCGCTTCGCGTCAGCTTCGAGGAGGCGATGCGCGCGACGCCGAAGTCCAGAATCTTGACCTGGCCGTCAGTCGTCACGAACAGGTTGGCTGGCTTCACATCGCGATGGACGATGCCGCGCGAATGCGCGAAGGCCAACCCCTCGGACACGCGCATCATGATCTCGACCTGCTGTTCGATTGGCAGTTTCACGCCACGGGCGAGGAGGTTCGTGAGGCTCTCGCCCGTGAGCAGCTCCATCACGATGTAGGCGCGACCGCCTTCCTCGCCGAAATCGTAGATCGTGATGATGTTGCGGTGCGTCAACTGTCCTGCGGACCGCGCCTCACGAAAGAACCGCTGGCGCGTTTCGTCCGAGACGTCGATGTCGGAGATCAGCATCTTCACCGCGACGGGCCGGCCGATCACCGTGTCCCGGGCGCGATAGACGACCCCCATGCCGCCGCGGCCGATCTTCTCGATGAGATCGTAGCGGCCGATCCGCCTCAGCTCGCCGTCCTCGTTGCCGGGGGGCGCGGCTGGCGGTGGCGCGGGCGGTGTGTGAATCGCGTCGTCGGGTGCCATGGGATGCGACTCAGGCGGACCGATCGCACGCAACGACGAGCGCGGTGACGTTGTCGTCGACGTCCCGCTCGAGCGACTGGCGAATGAGATCCTCGGCCATCGCCTTCGGCGCCGCGCCGGACGACAGCACGCGCTCGAGATGGTGGTCGTCCAAGGCGCCGTGCAGGCCATCGCTGCAGAGCAGAAAGCGCTCGCCGCCCCGCAGCGTGCGCTCGTGAATTTCCATCTCGATTGGCTCGCGGGCGCCGATGACATTGGTCAGCACGTGACGCATCGGATGCGAGGCCAGGACGGCCTCGTCCATCGCGGGCTCGCGCGCGAGGACTGTGGCGACCCACGAGTCGTCACGGGTCAACTGGTCGAGCCGGCCGTCCGCCCACAGATAGATGCGGCTATCGCCGACGCCGGAGAAGGCGCACTGATCCTCCTCCACCAGCATCGCGACGACGGTCGTGCCGAGACCCGTGTAGCTATCCTTGGTTTCGCCCGCCTTGAACACGCGGCGGTTGGCGAGTTTGATCGCGGTCGACAGCCGATTTCCGAGAAACGAGAGGGTCGGGTCGATTCCGTAGGGCCATGTGAAGTCCTCGCCGGGCTTCGAGCGGGCGAGGAACCCCTGTATCGCCTCAACGGCCAAGGCGGAGGCCACCTCGCCGGCATTGTGGCCGCCCATGCCGTCGGCGACCAGAAACAGGCCGAGGTCGGGATCGGACAACAGGGCGTCCTCGTTGTTCTTCCGGACCCGCCCGGGATCGGTCACCCCGTGCGCCACCAGTCGGAGAGTCATTGTTTCGCCCAAAGGATCGGATGAGGCTAGGGGTGCCTCGGCGGCCTGACAATACCACTTTAGTCTACCGAGCGAGGGCTGGGAGGCGGGGAGTCCATGAGGCGGGACAGCAGGGGTGCCTTACCCCAGTTTCGCCATGAGCTGGGCGCGGCTGTCGACGCCGACCTTGTCGAAGATCCGGCCGAGGTGCTTCTTCGCGGTGCCGACTCGAATCCCGAGGTGCTGGGCGATCTCGTGATTGCCCTGGCCGCGCACGATGAGCTCGACGATCTGATTCTCTCGAGGCGAAAGGCGGTATCGCCGGCCGAAGGCCGCGACGTCGGCGCCGCTCGACCTCACGCTGAGGGCGTAGGTGGGCATCGTGGCACGCCCCCGCCGTGAGATCGGCCAGACGTGGAGGTAAAAGGGCTCGCCGCTTTGGGAGGTGAGGAGCGAGACGCTGGCGACGGCGGGACGACCGGCGTCGCGCCCGCCCTCGAGCGCCGCGATGTGGTCCAGGAGCACGACGCGCAGCTCGATGCGGTCGTTGGCCCGGAGGCGATCGGCCAACTCGACTGCGGCGTCGTTCGCGTACACCTGCCGCCCGCCCTCGAAAACGAAGACGGGCAATCTCACCTGATCGAGCACACGGGCACGCAACGTCGCGTGGGCTTTCATCTTTGATCGGCGGGGACCCCGGCACCCCGCCTGGCGGCCGTCGGTCCGCTCGCGCTACCGACGCTCGCTCCCCGCCGGCCGCGCCTTAGGCTTCTCATGCCGGGCCGGGCCGCTACTGGTCCTTGCCGCCCGAGCTACCGGGCGACGACGCAGCTCGTTCGGCCTGGCTGATTGTCTCGGAGTCTCCGTGTGTGAGATCGGGCGCCGGCGCGTCGGCCGTCGTTGTCGTGCTCATGCTCGAGGTGGACGGCGTGCTCGGGCTGAAGATCGGGGCTGACTCGGGCCTCGTGCTGACGATCGTACCGAGGAGGGTCGAATCGGCCACCCCAAGGGCACCCATGGCTCGCGAAGTCTCCCATGCGAGCCGCGCTTCCGTCTCGCTCAGTTCGAGACGCATCAGGAGTTCGACATTGAAGACGCCGACCGACGGGAAGCGATCCTCGGGATCGGCGGAGAGCGCGTGGTCAAACAGCGTCATCCAGCGATCGGCTCGCACGCCGTGGGCCGCGAGCGCGGCTGGGAGCGGCGGCGGTGTGAGCCAGCCTCCGTCGGGCATGGGTCGATCGGCGCCTGCGAGGATGTCGAGCGCCAATTGGGCCACCGAAAAGGCGTCGGAGCGGAAACCGCCGGCCTCGCCCCGGAGGCGCTCGGGTGCCGTATGCCGCGAGGGGCTCGGTCGCACGCCTGTCGCCGCGACGATCGCGTCGGCGACGGGCGCGACGCCGAAACTCCCCACCTTGAGCATGTAGTCCGGACCGACGTGGATGTTCGATGGCTTGAGGTTCAGGTGCGCGACTCCGAGATCGCGTGCATATTCGAGCGCGTCGACAATCTGAACCAACAACGAGATCCGCAAGGGCAAGTCCAGATCGACGCTCCGGGTGAGCGCTTCCGCCAGCCCTTCGCCCTCAACGAATTCCGAGGCCATGAACAGACCGCCAGGACACTCGCCGGCGTCGTACAGGGCGACGATGCCCGGGTGCCTCAGGCTACCGGCTCGGGACATCTCCCGTGAGAACGCCTCGCGCACGCGCGCCACGGCCGCCGGATCGGCCGTCTTCAGGGGAAAGACCTTGACGGCCACGGGGCGCTCGATCAGCGGGTCGAAGGCTTCATAGACCTCGTCCAGCGGATCGCTGGCCAGGCGCGATCGGATCTCGTAGCGGCCGACGCGCGCCGGCAGCGCTTCCCCGTCGGGGCGGGAGTCGACCATACGCACAAGGTTGTAACACAGAAGCCTCGCACGGGAGGGTCCGCATCGCACCGCCGTGCGGCGTTCTGACTACAATGTGGCGCCACCCCTAGTCGTTCGGGCGGCGGAGGCTTCCCATGGACTGGAGTCCGGTCATCGTCGTGCTGTTCGTCATCGCGGTGTGGCTGTTCCTGATGATGTTCCGCACGGTCCCGCAGGCCACTGTCGGGGTCGTGACGGTCTTCGGTAAGTTCCAGCGGATCATGCGCGAGGGCCTGAACCTCAAGATGCCGTGGGAGAAGATCACGCAGCGGCTATCGCTGCAGAACCGCGCGCTGCAGATGGAGTTCCAGGCCATCACGCTCGACCAGGCCAACGTGAAGTTCGCGACGATGGTGCTCTACGCCGTGTCGGGGGCCGACGACGAGACGATCAAACGTGCGGTCTTCAGCTTCGCCACGCCCCAGGAGTTCGGCCTGGCGCTTCAGCGGACGATCGACGGATCGATTCGGCAGTTCGTCGCGACGACCAAGCAGTCCGACATCCTCGGCATGCGGGCCGAGATCGTCGACCACACCAAGAAGAACCTCGACGAGGTCGTCAACGTCTGGGGCTATGTCGTCCGCGACATCCAAATCACGGACATGACGTTCGACCAGGTGATCATGGACTCGATGGCGCGCGTCGTCTCGTCGAAGAATCTGCTGGCCGCCGCCGCCAATGAAGGTGCGGCGCTGCTCGTGAAGCGGACGAAGGACGCGGAGGCCGAGGCGGCGTACAAGACGATCGGCGCCGAGGCGGAGAAGAAGGCGGCGGCGCTTCGGGGCGAGGGCCTGGCGCTCTTTCGCAAGAACGTCGCCGACGGCATGAAGGACGCGGCGGCCAGCTTGAAGGTCGCGGGCGTCGACGCCAACTTCCTCCTGTTCCTCGAGTACACGGACGCCCTGAAATACGTGGCAGACCACGCGCAGGGCAAAGTCATCTTCATGGACAACGGCGCGGCTGCCCCGTCACGGGTCGTCCAGGGCATCATTGGCGCCGGGGCTGAGACGGAACCGCCTAAGTAACGTCGAGCGTCAGGGGCGGGAGCGCGAGCGCGTCGACGTCGGCTCGCCACGTCTCGCCGGGCGCGATCGGCTGCGCCGTCGTGAGCGTCCCCGTGCTGACCAGGTCGCCGGCGACCAGGGGTTCGGTCGTCACTCGGCGGGCGGAACGAGCTTCTTTGGCGTCACGCGTCTGCCGTGACAGCGCGCCGACCAGTTCGGCCAGACAGAGCGCGGGGCTGCGAAGCGCGTTCTTTCCCGATCCCTCCTCGACGAGCTGGCCGTTCCTCGACAACCGCACGCCACACGTCGCCAGCGCCTCGGCATCCGATGACCGCGGGGGCCGAGGCGGCCCGACGAAGAGGGCGGTGTGAAAGCCATAGGCGGCGACGAAATCTGCCGGCTGAAACTTCCAGGCCGGGAACACGCAGTCGTTGATCTCGAAGCCGAGTGCCATCCATTCGACCGCCGTGAGCACGGCCGCCGGATCGGTCGCCGCTGGATCCGGCGTTCGCGACAGGCTGAAGACAATCTCCGGCTCGATTCGGGGCGCGACGCGGCCCGCCAGGCGTAGCGTTGCACGCGATGCCGGGACCGCGTGCACCGTATCGTCGTACATGTGCGCCCAGACGAGGGTCTCGAGCTTGAGAATGCGCCACATCGCCTTGTTGGCAAACCCCACCTTGAGACCGACGGCGCGATGGCCCGTCGCCAGGCGGCGTCTGGCGAGCTCGGCTTCGACGTCGTAGGCCGTCTCGAGCGTCAGACCGCGCTCGCGCGCGCTCGGTGGCGAGGGCAAGACCTGCCCTCGCGCGTAGGCCTGTTCCAGTTCATCGGCCAGACTGCGCACCGTGGGGTCGACGGCCGGATCGGCGGCCATCGTCAGACGGCGCCCGAGGCCGGCGGCACCCGACCATTCGCCACGGCGCCGGCGGCGCCGGTCGCGACCGGGTGCGGCGCCGCGGCCCTGTCCGAGGGGCGGGCGACCGTTGCTCGCCAGAGACCAAGGGCCAGGGCGGCCGAGGTCAGCGCCATGACGGCGCTCCCGGTAAAGGCCGGCGTCCACGTCCCGTAGCTCTCGAAGAGCCTGGCCGCCAGGCCGCCGGCGACAATCGAGGCGACGCCTTTGGACGTGTAGAGAACGCAGTTGTTCGAGGTCGCGTGGCGCGTGCCGAAGTAGTCGGCGAGGGCTGCGGGAAACAGCGCGTAGATCTCGCCCCACGTGAAGTACGTGGCGAGCAGGGTGAGAATGAACCACAGGGGCGACGACCGCCCGATCGTGATCACGAGCGACAGGCACACCGCCTGAATCGTGAACGCGACGAACATGGTCTTCTCGCGGCCGATCCGGTCCGAAACCTGGCCCCAGAAGATGCGCCCCCCACCGTTCGCCAGCGGACTCAGCGTGGCCGCGAGGACGAGCGTTGCCGGCGCGAACCGCCAGGCCGTCGCGATGGGCCCGACCTGGGCGGTCACCAGGAGGCCGCCGATGCCCATGAGCAGAAACATCACATAGAGCAAGTAGAAGTGGCTCGAGGCCAGCATCTCCGCCGTGGTGAACTGATGCGCGCCGATTCGGCTCTTCGCACTGGCGCCGGCGGGCGTGGCCGCCTCCCGCGCTGGCAACCGAAGTACCTGCGCGACGATCACGATGACGACCCCCTGCAGAATGCCCGTGCGGAGGAACGCGACGCGATAGCCGTCAGCGTCAATGGTTCGCGCGATGAGTGGAACGAAGAGCGACGCGCCGGAGGCGAACCCGGCGGCCATGATGCCCGAGGCCAGACCCCGCCGGTCCCGGAACCACTTGAGGGCCGATCCCATGGACGCGCCATAGACGAGCGAGGCGCCGATGCCGGCCATCGCATAGAGCGCATACAGTTCGCGAAGTGTGCTCGCGCGACTCAGCCCTGCCCACCCGAGGCCGCACAGCACGCCGGCGAGCGTGATGAACACCCGTTGGCCGATCCGATCGATGAGCCATCCTTCGAAGGGCTGCACCCAGGTCTGACAGAGGATAAAGAGCGTGAAGCCCCACTGGATGTCGGAGAGCTTCCAGCCGGTCGCGTGCCGGATCGGCTGCACGAACAGCGTCCATGCGTACTGCAGGTTGGCGATCATGGTCATCGCCACGAGCGACGCCGACAACTGGAACCAGCGGTTATTCAGCATGCGTGTCGGGGGACGGGGCTGTTTTCCACAGGGCGGAGGGTCATGACTGTCAGGGGGACGGGGCTGTTTTCCACAGGGCGGAGGGTC
>Ga0209580_10000282_pt1 | contig 30825 bp, 32 predicted proteins | sample Coa_R1_5_FD_187153 | JGI IMG/M metagenome (GOLD analysis project Ga0209580, IMG submission 187153) | Surface soil microbial communities from Centralia Pennsylvania, which are recovering from an underground coalmine fire - Coalmine... | ecosystem: Environmental > Terrestrial > Soil >... | reverse complement strand
CCGTGAACTCGACCTGCCTGAGCTGGTCGACCGGTCCGCCAGCAAAGTCATTCTCGACGCGAGCCGACAGCGCCTACACGGACAAGTCAAAGAGTTCGTTACGGAACTCGGCTGGGAGAACCGCCCCGTGCCGAAGCACAAAATGTAGCCGTCACATTTCACTGTAAGAACGGGCAGGAAAGTTGCCCGGTAATTCAATCTCGTTTGTAGGAGAAACGCCAATGAAAATCCGCCATATCTCTGGTCTCAAAATAGGCACCGTCGAGCACATCGAAAATCAGACGGGCCGCACCCTCATTGCCCTCGGCGTTGCCGAGGAAATCAAACTGCCCGCACGCGGGTCAGAAGGCTGGCTCGCCGCCCGCAAGGAACTCTCGGACGCAATCCATGCCCCCGGCCCCGGCGACGTCGTCGGCGGTAATGGTATTGAGTGGGGCGTGAAGCAAATGCTCAAGGGAGGAAAGGCGCTGGTCATCAAAAAGGTCGACGGTCAAGTCTTCTACTTGGACGGACCCCCGGCTGATTGCCCGGCAACCATCCGCCAGCAGTTCGCGGACATGTGCTCGCGGAACCCGGAAGCGAACGCCATCGCTCTGGCCGCTGCGAAGCAAACACAAACTGAACGGGACTTCGCCGACCGGAGCAAGGCGAACACCGTGGTTCGCGTCGCGCAGTCACTCGGTCTGGTGAAGTAAAAAAGCGTGTCACACTTCTCGGCGAGAGAGGGGAACGCTGGCAATGAGGAAACTATTATGCAATTGACTAACGAGCAGAGAGTTCTGTTGGAGGGCGACGCCCAGAGAGCCCAGCGCAACCTACCCTTGATGGGCTGGTCAGATGCAACGACTGCGCCCGACTGGGCGAAGGAACGCATCCTCGAAATCCGCTCCGCCATCGTTGAGAAGCGTTCCGTGCCCGCCCCATCAGGCAGGTATATTGCTGCCGCTGAGCGACGGAGCTTGACAGCGATTGGCCACACTGCAATCGACTTCGGTCGGAAGCTTTTCAAGCCGACCCACACCGTCAGCGAGCTGGAGTGGCAGAAGACCGTGCAGCAAGCGCTGCGGACGCAGGCCACACTCAACGCAAAAGCAGAAGAGCGGCAGGTCGAGGCGGCCCGAACCGAAGAGGCCATCGCCGATATGCATGCTGAGCTGTTCCCGTGGGAGAGGAGTTAATCCGTGGCGAAGCCCCTCAACAAATATACGGTTCACGAACACATCATCGCCCTCGAAAGGGAGATGGGTGACCTCAAGCGACTGGTGCAAGCCATCGAACTGAAGCCCGGCCCCGAGGGAAGACCCGGAACCACCGGGCAGGCAGGACAGGACGGCAAGACCGTAATCGGGCCACAAGGACCTCCGGGCTTGAATTCGACCGTGCCCGGTCCAGCGGGTCCAGCCGGACAGAGCATACGCGGGGAGAAGGGTGACCCCGGCCCAGACACGGCTGTCGTACTGGCCGAGGTGAAGCAAGCGCTGGCTGAACTGCGTGGACTGGTCGAACCGTTGAACGCCGAGTTCCATCGGCATCTGAAAGCACAAGCCGACGCGTCCGAGTTCCGCTTGAAGGCCATTGCCAGTCGACCGACGGTTTTTGAAAGGGTGAAGAAGCCATGACTATGACCACCATGCCCGCCGTCATCTCCGCGACGAACCCGAAGCCCGAGGAGACGCTGGAGCCGAAGACTCCGCCTATCAAAGACGACTGGTCGAAGGTGCCGGGCCGCTGGCTGGGAACGAGGGGTCCTTTACCGAAGCCGATGTCGAACGAGTGCCTTCAGGCGCTGCGCGACGCTGCCGCAGCGCGTGGTGGTCGGCAACTGCCTGACGCCGAGCGGAAGGCTATCGTAGAACGATTTAAATAAGCTTGCTGGACAGCGGGACACACACGGCAGCGAGGGGTTTCGCCACCTGAATAACCGTGCCCGCACCTCGCGGGGGACCTTAACGCTGGTCACGGGCGGTCCCCCACACTTTTCCACCACGCCCGGAGAGAACCTGCTCCGGCGTTGGCTGGAAAAAACCCCCGAAACACAATTCGAGAACACTATGAACGTAACTCAATGCGCTCCCGCACCCGCACGTGGTTCCGAACCGGAACACCAATTCTCCAGACGTCCTCTTCCTTCTAGAGCAGCAACCATCGACGGCGATGGAGAAATACATTCTCCATTTAGTCTTAGCGTCGATGACTTCAGCACTATGCAGGTTCACGAACGCAGCCAAGCGGTCTGTCGCAGAAAAGGAATCCCAGATTGGACCCGTGACGATGCGACGGTGAGGGCCGTGCTCGTTTCATATTTCGAACACCGGGCCTTTGGCAAGTTGGGCTGGTTGAAGAACACCGACAAGACGGAAGCCGAGCGCTTGCGTCTGGCTGTGGAGAAGTTGCAGGGCGACGTGCCGAGTCTCATTGGAATATTAGACCGCCTCTGTCACGAATACTGCATGCTCCACGGCACGGGCAGTGACTCCGCCCGCCAGCGAATATTGAAATCGGAAATAGAAGGCATCGACGCCACGTTGCGCCTCTCCCTTGGGAACGGCCCGGCGACGGTGTTGGGCATCATCTACAGAAGCTATCGGCGGTGTGAGGACAGCGTGGCCGTGGGTGCTGCCCTCGCTGTGAAACCGCCGACCGTGAGACAAATCTTGTATCGGCTGAACCATATTTATCGGAACATGGAGTTGGCCCCGGCGACGCCCACGGCGACGCCCTTGATGCCCACCTCTCAGTACATGAAGTTGACGCCCGAGCAACGTGCCGCACATCGTCAGAAGGTGTATCAGCGAAGGAAGGAACAGCAGGCGGTCACCGCTGCCTGAAGCTCTCGCCGAACCGCTGGGGAGTCTTGCGTATACCACGGCGATGGGCTGCGTGGCGTTCAGTTCACGGCGAGGTGGTTCCCAAAAAAGGAACCTTATCGGGAATTGCTTTCTGGTTGCTGCTCGTCCTCAAAAAAGGCGTCCAGCAGATTCCGCGACAAGAAGCGAAGTGATATATCACCGGTTGTGCAGCGGCTTGTCCAATATTCTCCTTCCAGAGCCCGCTTGGGCAAGGTCACGATTTTCAAACGCGCAGCCCCGTCATGGATGGGGCTTCTGTGCCGCAGTGTTGCCTTTGACCGGTTTGTGTAGGTGTAATCCAAACTCAGAGAACCGGTTTCCTCGTCGCGCGTTATCTGGGCCGCTGTGCTGTAGCTTTCGGATTCCTTGGTGAAAAGAGTGCAACTGACCGAAGAAAAGGTTTGACGGACCACAACAGTCATGCGCAGCGGCGCAATCTGCTGACCTGTCTCGGGGTTTCTCCAAGTGCTCTTCAGTTCTCCCACCCACGTACCTTGTAGGTCCGGAAAGGGCACAAGCCACCCCCGAAAGATTTGCAGGCGCCAGAGCCATTTCGAGAATACAAACGCGAGAGCTACATAGACCGTCACCACGTGTGGCAATATCTTGATGGCTTTCCAATTGATTGCGAGCCCTGTGCCCTCGGCGTACAACATGGCTGCCCATATGCCGAGCAGTGTTACGAATTGAACCCAAAGCACCACTTCTTTCTTGACGTTGCGCATAGTCTATTTGAACCCAAGGTAATCCCACGCGGCGGAAACGAATGCGTGCGCCTGCTGGTAAGTCCACGTTTGACCTGACCAGAATAGGTATTTGCGGTTGTTTATCTCGAGCCACTCCTTGCAATCATCGAACTTGATGGTGCTATTGAACAGATGCGCTAAGGAGTCGCGAACTACATCTGCGTATGTCGTAAGCCGGAATGTCGGGTCCGGTACATGCCATACAAGGCATTCGATAAGAAACGAGGGAACGCTTTTTGCCGCAGCGTGGTTCTCGTCGAGCATTTTGTATCTCAGAGTTTTGAGAATGCGCACGACATCTTTGAAGCGCTGCCCGGTTGCTGAGTTTTTTGCTACCCCATTCTCATAATTCTGGTCTGGCCAATTTATGATTAGTGGCCCGTTATCTGGTTCAAAAGCCGTCCCGGACCAGTACGTCCCATCCTCGAAATAGTGTCGGTACTCAAAGCATGGCACGGCGTCCGCGGCGATTCGATAGGTATTTTCCTTGATATCGAACGCCTTGAGTCCGCGCACAACGTGACCGTTAACAAAATACGACGTAAGAGCATCCTCAACGTCATTCTTGTATTGTGAATACTGATAGGTCGCGGGAGTGGTGAAATTGAAATCGCGATTAGTCTTGTTTTCGGGCAAGTGGAAAAAGAAAGTGTCACTGCACAACACGCACACATCCACGTCGCTGTCCTGCCGAACGTTTGTCCGATTGCAATAGGACCCCTGAGCGAACACACGCAAACTGCGGTTGGCCAGAGCCGAGGATGCATCTGTCGCCTTGCGAATGGCTGTGACAGCGTTGTCACACTTGGTTTGCTCCGTCTGCCCCGGAGCCTTAGCCCACGATTGAAGCGACTCTTCCGAAACCGACATTGCGGCGCGCCTTCCTAATGCCAGAAATTGTAGCCCGCATTGTGGGCGAAGACAAGGCGAAACTGATAAGATGAGCCCGTATGGACGAGGGCCGCAAGCGCGTGTTGTTGATTGCGGCCAGCATCCTAGCTGCACGAGAACTAGCGCAATACGACGGAGGAAAGCGGATACCGGCGACCGTGGCCGCGACTTCGGATGCCGTGCGCTGGGCGGAAGAAATCATGCGCGAAACCGACCGGCGCTGGCCCAGCGAAGCAGCAGTGAAATGATGTCGAAAATACCTCGCAATTCTAAGTGCCCATGTGGCTCCGGCAAGAAATACAAGAAATGTTGCGGCGACCCCGTGAAAGAGAAATCACAACCCGATTTTTTTGAGACTACAGCCGGAAAGCACATACTGGAAAAGGCGGTGGAAATGATGAATCCGCCAAAACCACCACGGATGGTTAGTCGGCCACAGATACGGACGGTTGCGTTTGGTCAGAAGCTACGCGCCGTTAGAAACACCATTCACTACCGCCCGCTGCAAGAAACTTTCTACGACTTCCAAATGAATATACTGTTCTGGGCACTTGGTGCTGATTGGTATGCCGAGCAGATGCTTAAACCACCGAGTAAGCGACACGTCATCCTGAAATGGCGTGATGAACGCAATGAAGTGTTGAAGAAGCATCGCAAACCGTCAGCGGCTCCAGACGAACCAGTCCGCGCACCGCTCACCGGAAACATGAAGGCGTTGCAAGTGCTGGCGGATGACGTTTATCAATTGGAACATGCGCTCGAAACCCCAAAGAAAATAATGCAGCGCCTCGGCAACATGCAGGAATTTCAAGGCGCACGCTACGAAATACTCGTGGCAAGCCTATTTGCACGATGCGGATTTGCGGTTGAATTTATTGATGACCGAAGTAAAAAGAATCCAGAGTTCTTTGCAACCAAGGGTGACGAGCGAATTGCGGTTGAAGTTAAAAGCCGTCGCCGTGCGGGCGTCCTACACGAACCGGGCGACCTGTTGGCTGATGCCCAACCCGCACCTGCGCGAATACGCGGCCTATTTCAAGAAGCACTGGAACAAAATCCGGGTGGAATGCCCTTCCTGACGTTCATCGACGTAAATCTTCCTTTAACACCCGGCGTTGCCCCACTCGACAGAATCTGGGTGCAAGAAGCCATGAAATGCTTCGAGGACCGTAAGCGAGATGGTTATGCCGAAACTGACAGCGGTTTAGTACTTACAAACATTGGTTGGCACTATCACCGCGACTTCGGCGCGCCGCCAAGCGAAGGTGTAACCGTAAAGCCGGAAAGTCCGCTGTTTCCACTTCGCGACGATACTTGGTCCTTGCTGGAGCAAGCGTTGAATGAGTACGGCATCATTGTAGACGAGGAAAACATGCCTGAGCCGCCCGTGCAGAAGCGACGAACGTCGCCGGGGTGGTTCAGATATGGATACTTTGTGAAGGGGCCGCACAATTCAGTACGTGCAGCGGGCGAAAGCTTCGCTCGTACGCCCGACACTTACAAGAAGGGTGACAGCCTTGGAGTGAGAGGCGCGAAGGAAGGAATTGTTGTTGCAGTGATAAATGTAGAAACGCCTAAAGCAGATGGTTTTGACGTGATGGTGGTGCTGGAGGAACGCATCGCTTTGACACCACGGTAATCTTTCGCTGCGCGCCCAGTTCCAGCAACACCATCAATAAGTCCGCGTGAGCGGAAGTGTGCAGGGAGGGTTCTGTGCCAGATATGAAGCAACAGATTGTTTCCTACGTTAAACAGGTTGACGATGTAAGAGGCGAAATAGCGCGGCACTGGTCGATGATTCAGAAGAGCGTGTCCGATGGCGAAGTGGATGCCGCCATTTCTCTGCTGAACGCATACTTTCGATTGAAACTGAAACTTGAAGTGGTGGAAGGCCAACTGGCTGGGTTACTGGGCGGGTACTTTTCGGACAAATAAATGGCAGCGTTACCGCACAACGCAAGAATCGTCGATTTGCTGCGATGGGTTGCCGCGCATCAAAACGAACCATTTGACCCAAACATGGTGGTGTCCCTCAGCACCGGGCATACAGGCGATTGGGAATGGCAGGCCGTGCTTGGCCAGATGGAGGATTTGCGCCGCCAGAACTACATTATGAAATTGAAACAGGACCCTGCGGGCTCAACATATTGGGTTATCACCACCTCCGGCGTGAACTACCTGCACGCGCTGGAACATTTTGAGATTCCGGCTGATTCTGCGCCATCTACGCCGGTGTCTGTAGCTGGCACACCTGCATCATCGGAAGTCATCGTACCTTCATCGCTACCAGTTCCCACGCCGAAGAGAGTTGTTGCGCCACTCCTGGAACGCATGCGGTTATGGATTCAGGAAAGAATTCACTGGGATGAACTGCCAACGCATCTGACCTCCCATCTCGCTTACGATTTAATCAAGTGGGCTGTAGGGCTTTTGCTGCTCGCGTTTGTTACCGGGTTCAGTTTTGGGTGCTACTACGTTTTCCGGTGGCTGGTATATCGCGCGATTACGCACTGATTCGTTGGCTGGAATCAGCCTGCGAAGCCCGCGAGGATTGCTGGGAAGTGGGAACGCATGTTCTGGAACTTGCTATTGGCGTGACTGGCGGCACGGACATTCGAGTGGAAGTTTAGTGAAAGTCATACTGGACATTTGACCGGGCTCGTTACCATTATCACCATCTTCGCATTCCTCGCTTGACGCTGATTCCACAACCAGTTACCGTGCTTTCAGCGACATAGGTAACAACGCCGAAATCGCCGCAGGAGTCCCGGAGGGACGACACGCCTTCTAACGCCGACTCTTCAGCCGATGAGGGAAGCGTCCCGAACCCAGCAACGCGACGTGGAAAACAGATTCTGGTTCAAGGGGGCTTCAGGAATGAAGATATGAAACGGGGGGCGCGGGCTCAGAACCCGCGCCTCGAACCCGTCGCTTAATTGTTCTTCATCTCGTCTTTCTTGGAATCATCTTTCTTCATGTCGTCGTGCTTCATGTTGTCTTGCTTCATATCGCCGTTATTCATGTGATCCTTTTTTGCCGCCTTCTTGCTCTTCTTGTCCTTCTTCATCTCGTCGTTCTTCATGGAATCGTGCTTGGCGTCGTCCTTCTTCATGTCGTCCTGTTTCATCTGATCCTGGGCGAAGGCTCCCATGGATGCCATCAGGGCACACGCCAGCGTCAAACTGCCAAGAATCTTTTTCATGTTTTCTCCTTAATCGAATCTCGATCTTGTCAGCAGGTATTTACCTGCGGGTCTGAGATGGGATGTGGAACAGAGAAAGAAGTTACAACTGGAATATGAAAGTGGGGCCAGAGTTCCTCAGCAGGCAAGCTGATCGCGCGTAAGCTTCAAACCATTGAGGTTCCCCAGAGCTGTGACGGCGACCGATTCGGGCCTGAAGAATTCGTTTGCCAGCCTGGAGAGGTCCTCGGCGGTGACCGCTTCGATTCTTTCGATCAGTTCGTCGAGATCGTAGTAGCGGTCAAAATACATTTCCTGGCGCGCCAGGTTCGACATGCGCGACGTGCTCGATTCCAGCGAGAGCATCAGGCTCCCCTTCAGTTGAGCCTTCGAGCGGCGCAGCTCTTCATCAGGAACCGACTCAGTCTTGAGTTTGCGAAACTCACTCACCACCGACTGCACGACTTTCGAAGCAGAAGCTAGTGAGGTTCCCGCGTACACTGCCAAACATCCGGTGTCGCGGTAAGGATTCAAATCGCTGTAGATCGAGTAAGCCAGTCCCTGCCGCTCGCGAATGTTCTGAAAAAGGCGCGAGCTCATACCTCCGCCCAGCAGGGTGTTCAGAACATAGCCCGCATGGCGCTTCTCGTGCGCAATCGGGTGTGCCGGTACGCCGATGCAGAGTTGCACCTGTTCTAGCGCTTTTTTATTGCGCAGAATGATTCGTGATGAGATCTTTGGAGTCGACGAGTGGAAGCCATTGGTCATCGGCGTCATGTGCTCGAAGTGACCGCGCACCAGTTCGACAAAGCGGTCGTGATCGAGATTGCCGGCCGCCGAGACAATAATGTTTCCCGGCGCAAAACGATGGGCATAAGCATCGAGGACGGCGTCACGTTCGAAGCGTTTTACCGTCTCTTTCGTTCCCAGAATCGGCTTGCCTAGCGGATGGTCTTTCCAGAAGTTCTGCGTGAAGATCTCGTGGACGAGGTAGTCGGGATTGTCCTCATCCATCTTGATTTCTTCCATGATCACGCCGCGTTCGCGGGCGATGTCGGACCCATCAAACACTGGATTCAGCACCAGGTCGCTGAGAATGTCGAGCGCCACCGGTACGTGCTCGTCAAGAACCTTGACGTTGAAGCAGATGCATTCCTTGGCAGTGAAGGCGTCCATATTGCCGCCAATGGAATCAACCTGGCGTGCAATTTCCTCGGCGGTACGGTGCTTCGTCCCTTTAAAGACCATGTGCTCGATGAAGTGCGAGATCCCATTCCATTCGGGATCTTCGTCCCGCGAACCGGTCTGCAGCCACACTCCGATAGACGCCGACCGGATGTGCTGCATCTGCTCGGTAATCACCGTCAAACCGTTGGGCAGTTTCTGACGGCGAATGTTGCGGACTTCCTGAGCCATGAGATACTTCCTGCTGAAATCCCCTCCCGGATCTAGGATAGGTACGCGCCGGGAAAGGACTGCAACTATTCTTACATAGGGCAGGCGAGCGTGCGAAAATAACTTTAACTCTTTATAATCAACAGTTTGTAGCTATCTTGTAAGTGAGGCATGCTCCAAAAACATGATCGAACTTTCGCATCTGCACATCATATAAATGCACCTAAATGCAGCTGTATATGACTCAACTAGCTCACAATTTGTTGCTCGGCTTGGACCGCGGGGAGCTGGTCTCTTTGGTTGCAGGCCTCGATCAGCCGGCCTATCGTGCTCAGCAGCTTCTCGACGGCATCTATCGAAAGCGCCTGGAATCCATCGACCGAATCTCGACTTTCCCGCAAGCCCTTCGGAGCAAGCTGGTCGGCGATGGTTATTCGATCGGCATGCCCGTAGTCGAAAAACGATTCGTTTCCAAGGACGGAACGGTTCGATACTTGATCGCACTCACAGACGGCCAGACTGTGGAAACCGTCTGGATGCCAGAGGGAGATGGCGGGGAGGCAGGAGACGGGACCGAGGCCGGCGATTCCGCGCAAAATGGCCCTCGCGGTTGGGACCGGGCCACAATCTGTGTTTCGAGCCAGGTGGGGTGTGCTGTAGATTGCCAGTTCTGCCTCACTGCACTATTGGGTGTGAAGAGGAATCTTACCGCCGGGGAGATTGTCGGCCAGGTATTAAGGGTTCTCACGGATCAGAATGTCTCTCCGCCTCAGGATAGGGTGAACCTGGTCTTTATGGGAATGGGAGAACCGTTCCTGAACTACGACAGTTTCATAAAGGCTGTGCGACTGCTCGTCGAAGAGGTTGGTATCGCAGAGTCACGCATGACGGTGTCGACGGCAGGCATTGTCCCGCGGATCCACGATTTCGGTCTGGAGCCGATTCGCCCGAAACTGGCGATTTCGTTGAATGCATCGAATGACGAGACCCGCACGCGCCTGATGCCGATTAATCGAAAGTGGAGCTTGGATAGCTTGATCACGGCGGCCCGTGATTTTCCGCTACGAAATCGCGAGCGCATCACGTTTGAATACGTGCTGCTCGACGGCGTAAACGATGACACCACCAATGCCGAAGAGGTTGTAACCTTGCTGCGCGGTCTACCGAGCAAAGTGAATCTGATCGCCCTCAATCCCGGTCCCGGGATCGACTTCTCCACTCCAACCGCCGATCGAGTGTCGGCATTTCAGAATGTCCTGATAAAGTCGGGCATCCCAACGTTTGTGCGGAGGCCTCGTGGCCGGGACATCTTTGCGGCCTGTGGCCAGCTTAAGCGTACGGTTGAGATTGCCACATCCCCGGCGTTGTAGGCACCTTCTCAGTCGCCGGGGCCAGAACCGCAACCGGCAACTCCATGCACAGCAACAGCGAACCGTCTTCCCGTCGTTCGCGAAAAACGCGGCCGCGGTGTTCCTGTAGAATTCCCTGGCAAGCGCTCATTCCCAAGGCATCTTCCGGATCCAGAGGTGAGCTAATGGGCTTCTGTTCTACATCCACGGCAGGCAGAGCCTGGGTGACAATCTGTAACAGGCAGCTGCTGCCATTCTGCTCCGTGCCAACCGTTAATACGCTACCGCCTCGTTCACTCGATACGTGCAAGCAGTTGCCAATAAGTTGAAGGCAGACCTGAAGGAGTTGATTCGAGTCCCCCAAAACTTTAGGAAGCGCCGCGTCGAAATGGGTTTGGATGTCAAATTCTAGCGCCTTCCAGTGAGGCTCGGTGAGCTTGACCGCGGTTCGAGCAAGAGTATTGAGATCGAGAGGCGCTTTTGGAGCCGGCGCCTGGCGGGCAAAACTGATGAGGCTAGCGACCAGAGATTTCGTCCGCCGAACGTACTGTCCAATCTTTGCCGCTATTGGTTTCTGCTCGGCACTTAAGGGAGTGTTGAGGAGCAGATCGGAATACCCCAGCATCGCCGTGATCGGGTTGTTGAGTTCGTGCGCCGCGCCTCCGACCAACTGCCCAATGGACGCCAGTTTCTCAGACTGCAGGACCTGTGCCTGCAGGCGCTCCAACTGTTCGATCGCGGCCCGCGAGTGTTCAAGAAGGCGTACGAGTTCACGATCAAGTATTCGCTGCCGGATAAGAATGATGATCCCCATCGAAAACGCTGCCATGAGGGTCAGTGTGACGCGGAACATGCGGACCTTCGAAGGAACACCGTCATCCGACATTGCCCAGACTGCGAATAGCGGCAATGAAAATACGGCGATCATGCTGCAACGAGCAACCCAGACACCGTACGCCGAAGAGCCCCCATATGCATCGGACTCGAGATTCTCAGCCTTGGTTCTGAGAGCGATCCAGGTCAAAGAAGCCATTGCAGCAAACAGAGGAATGTCGAAAAGACTGCCGGTATAGTACGTCTTCCGCGCGATTGCCCAGTTGCACAGGGTAGAAGCCCCCGAATAGCAGAAGCTCATACCGAATAGCCAGGCGTATATCCTTCTCCACTCGCCCTTGCTCGCAATCCAGGAGGCTAGCAACGCGGTTAGCAACACCAGTTTCTCAGCAACGTAGACGTCGTTGAGATGACGATTGTAGGCTGGCACATCGGGAACGACGTATTGCCACGGCATCACAATCAAAACGTATAAATAAAACCACCACACTAACAGCAGAGCGAAATCCAGACGGCCCACACGAGCAGAGTATTCATCGCGCGAGAACTGGGGGCGGATGCCGAGAGCCGCCATGAGCGGAACCATGTGCAGGAAGAGAACAATGTCCCATGCGCAAAGATCGGGAACATCGCGGCGTAGCCACACCTCGTAATACGTCCAGAACATCTGATACGCCAGCCAGAACGTCACCCCCATGGCGATGAGTGACCAGAACAAGCGGACCCTTCCACGAGTCCGTAACGCAAGCGGCACAAATGCCGCGGCGCCGGACAACAAAAGCAGCGACTGGATGATGTCGCTGAAAGCGGTCAACCCAAAAGATCGGGGAAGAAACGAAGCCGCCAGGATCGCGGCCACCATCAAGGCCGCCACCGCCGCCAACCACACTTTGAAACCCTTGCTCAAAAACGCTCCTGTCGGAGCTATTCTAGATGGCAAGATCAGTTGCAGCCCGGTTACTGTAGTAACCTAGTGGCGGAGAATCTGGAGTGCTGTTGCCTCCTCCGTCAACTCGTTAAGCTTGCCGGTATCCTTTTTTATCAATAATATGCAGCTGTAATCGCGCCAGGGGGCGTGAAGGTTGAATTTCCGCATCGACCGCTATCGCCAATCCTGGAGAATGAGAATTCCCCAGGATCCGGGTGAGACCCGCCGGATCGAACGGTGGCTCGCGACGGCCCGCGTGTTTCTGGCGGTGTCGACCCTGGTAGCGATTCGAATGGACCCAACGGAGATCCTGGGACATTCCTGGGCAGCCTATGGCCTGTTCGTCTTTTACATGGCCAATGGGATCCTCATCATGATGCTGCTGCGACGGAGGCCGCAGTCGACCTCAGCATTTCGAGTCCTGGTACACGCGGGCGACATCGCATGGCCGGCGCTGATTTCGATTTTTGCCGAGGGGCCGAGGACCCCATTTTTTCTCTTTTTCTTCTTTGCCCTTGCCGCTGCTGCGTACCGCTGGGGCTTGTGGGAAACTCTGGGTACGGCGGCTGCCGAAGTGGCCTTGTTATGGCTCGAACACGTGGTGATCGTTCAAATATGGTTGGGGGCCGGAGGCCCGCAGAGATTGCGCGCGCTGACGGGGTTGAATGTCAGTATCCAGGATTTGGGGGATCCGCAGCGGCTTTTCATGTTGTCGATTTACCTGCTTGTGATGGGATTGCTTCTGGGCTATCTGGCGGAGCAACAAAAACATCTTCGAGCCGAGAAAGCTGTGATTACCGGGACATTGTCGCGGGTGCGCGTAGAGGCAGGACTGACTGGCACCATCGAGCAGATCTTCAACGAGATTATGTCCATGTACGGCCCTTCGCGAGTGATGATTGCTTCCCAGGAAACCCACAGTCATCGTGTTTTTGCAGGCGAAATGAGCAAGTCCGGCGGAAGCTCGCCGGCGGAATTTCACTGGCTCGAGTCGGGGGTCCGCGATGCCAAGATCTACCTCGACAATTTTCCCGGGGAAGTGTGCTACGTCTCAGTAGATAGAGATCAGTGGAAGACTTTGGCACTGGATGAGACGGGGCACCAGGTGCCGATGCCCAATTTGGTTTCGCTGTCTCAGTTGCGGCAAGCGCAATCCTTTGACTCTCTGGTGACCGTACCTTTCTTGTTCGGGGGAGACTGGAGAGGGCGGGTATTTTTGTTCAATCCATCGTGGCGTGGCGAAAGACAAGAGGAACTCCGTTTTCTTCAAGACCTGGTTCGCCAGGTGGGGCCGGCGGTCTACAACGTTTATCTCCTCCACCGCTTGCGGCGACGGGCTTCAGCCGCCGAACGCGCACGCTTTGCGCGCGAACTCCACGATGGTGCCGTGCAGTCGCTGATTGCTGTCGAAATGCAGGTCGACGTTTTGCGGCGCCAGGCTGAAGCAAATCGTCCGATCGATGGAGAACTAGGCCGAATTCAGAGTCTGCTGCGCGAAGAGGTCCTCAAACTGAGGGAGTTGATGCAGCAGATGAAGGCGATCGATGTTGACTCCCAGCGACTCCTGGGCGTCTTGAAAGACACAGTCGAGCGCTTTCAGCGCGAGACCGGCATCAGCGCCCGATTTGTCACCGATCTCGACGAACTCGATATGCCGCAGCGCATATGCCGCGAAGTGCTGCGTATCGTGCAAGAAGGTTTGGTCAACGTGCGAAAGCACAGCGGGGCTCGCCATACGCTGGTGCGTTTGGCATCCGTGGGCGAAGAGTGGATCCTGACCGTGGAAGATGACGGAAAGGGGTTTCCTTTCTCCGGTCGTTACGATACTGAACAAATGGAAGACGCTGGAAAGGGACCGATGATCATCCGGGAACGGGTGGGTTTGATTGCCGGGAAACTCACGGTAGAATCAAATCCCGGTCAAGGAACGCGCTTGGAGATTACCGTGCCAAAGAACGGGGATTTGCCGCATGCATTTTAGAAAACCACAACAGATTCGGCTGGTGATTGCCGACGATCACCCGATCTTCCGCGATGGCCTGCGGCGGTTGCTCGAGGCGGAAGCAGACCTCAAGGTTTTAGGGGAGGCATCCGACGGTGCCGAAGCGGTGAAACTGGCACGTCAATTGAAACCCGACATTCTTCTGCTCGATTTAGCGATGCCGAAGCACCCTGGCTTGGAAGCGTTGCGCGAGTTGAGTATGCCTGCCAATGCCACTCCGGTGAGGGTGATCCTGCTGACGGCGGCCGCGGAGAAGAGTCAGATTGTCGAGGCTCTCCAACTGGGAGCCAGAGGAGTCGTTCTCAAGGATTCGGCTACGCAGCTCTTACTCAAAGCTATACAGACTGTGATGGCCGGTGAGTATTGGGTGGGCCGGGAGAGCGTTTCCAACCTGGTGCAGTATCTGCGGACGCTCATGCAGTCGACCCACGACGAAGCGCGACAGAAGAAGTTCGGCCTCACTCCCCGCGAACTGGAAATCGTTTCGGCGGTCGTCGCCGGTTATTCCAACAAGGAAATCGCCGAATACTTCAAGATCAGCGAAGATACCGTGAAACACCACCTCAGCAACATCTTCGATAAGTTGGGTGTTTCCACTCGTTTGGAACTGGCTCTGTTTGCCGTTAATCAGGCACTCCCACTGAAGCCTATTACGTGACCGAAGTCACCTGCGAGTGGCACTTATGTGCCATTGGCTGTGCGATTTGCACCGACTATAGTTTTCCCTTAAGGACCAGTTTGTGAATGTGTGTGCCGTTGGCACCCAAGCTTTCATCAACCTTGGGACTTATGAGGGAGCCCCCGTGGCAAAACTTCTACAGCAGCTGTGGAACGATGAGCAGGGCCAGGATATCGCGGAATATGCAGTGATGTTAGCTGTGATTCTGGTCATCGTTGTAGGCACGATTCGACTCATCGGATCGAATGCCAACAACGTATTTTCCCAAGTCGGCAGCGCCATCCAGTAGGCGTAAGCGAAGTACTCCAGCAAATCCAAGCCGCGCCGGCGACTCTACCTCCAGTTTTCATGACATCCGTTCCGCGTCCCTTGAGGCTTACTTAGGGGTCGTTTCCGTTGCTGGCGTTGTGGTTGTGAGCGCCATCTTCTCCGTCCCTCCAGTCGACATCCGGGTGAGATAAAGGAAGATCGGTGTGATCTCAAACTCCATTTTCTCGCGCGCGGAAGTCAGTGCCACGGCTTTGGCTTTGGACAGTTCAACTTGATCAGTCCACGGATCGATCTTGATCCGTCCGCCGAGTGGTAGCGCCGCGATCTGATCCAGACGCTTCTCATCGAGTGCGGGGGCTGAGGCCAGCAAGGTCGACATGCGGACGCTCTTGCCGCCAGCGAAACTGTTTCCAAGGTGAGGCCGAATGAGCTTGGGTAAATCGGGAGAGTGTTGCTGAAGCGCCTTCAGGAACAAGCCTGCATTACCAAGCTTGTCCTTGTAAGGCGAATTCTTGAGCAGTTCCAGTGCCTTGGTGTCGGCGGCCTCTTCGTCCGCTGCGGTTCGTTTGAAATCGAGACGCTGAAACGACTCTTCATCCGGAAAGAAGAGTTTGTCATTGAATGCCAGTTTGGTGTCGAAATGATGGCCTAGCACGATGTGGCTGAGTTCGTGCGCCATGACCATGGCCAATGACGCCTCATCCGGCAGCACGTCCAGAAGTCCGCGGCTGATTACGATCGTGTGCCCAATCGTAAAGGACTCCAGTGGAGAAGTCAAAAGTATGCGACAGTGATAGTCGCTCTGCAGGTCGATATTGTTAGTCACCAGCAGATTGTTCACAACCGTCGCCAGAATCTTGTCCACCTCGCCCGGAGGAGCAAGCAGTCCTATTTTCTGCAGGCGCTCCACCGCATTATCTTCCGCCTGCTTCTCCCACATGCGCTCGGCCACCACCGGACTCGGATCGGCGGCGGCATCGCTTTGATCTCTGACAGACTGGGGCGCGTCCACTAGAATCTGTGTGAACTCTTCGTTCTTGTTCAATCCTTTCAAGTCGTAGCCCCAAAGACGGGTCTGAGCCTTGAAGTGAAGGGTTTTCGTCAGACCGGTCTTCAGGTTCGACTCTTCTGAGTAGACATACGCCGGAAGCCAAGTCCCGGGGCGCATGTTCATACGCCAACTCTCGAAATGGAAAAAGAAATTGATTTTGGGAGCAGGATAGTAAGTTCCGTTGAAACGAACGATGTTGTAGTCCTGATCTTCGACCCAAATCCTGCCCAGGAATCGGGCTGTCTTTTCACCTTCACGGGGCTGAACATCGATCACCAGGCACCGAACTTCACCCAGAAATTCACGCCGTACAAAGTTGAACTTGTAATAACGCTTCTGGAAGTCGCTATCGAGCACCACCATCTGGGCGAATCCCATAGGCAGATAGTGCAGGGAATAGACGCCGGTCAGCTTGCTCAACATGCGGTGTCCGAAACCAGGCTGTCCCACAAAGGAGACGTCCTCAAGGCCATCGCTCATGTCCAGTCGCCCGAGAAAATACTGATCCTTGACCGGAGAAGCGTTGCCGTTGGGATCGTTCTTCAAGTCTTGAAGATAAGTTTCGACCAGGGGATGCATGTGTCGCATCTGTGCCATGAAATAGTGCTCGCGCTGTACGACTCGATCGATAACGTCGTTCAGCGAGAGCGCGGCAGAAGGCAGTCCCTCCGTTGGCGCCGGTGCCGTGGAAGGCGGCGGTGCCGGCGTTGTCTTGCTGTCCAAGGCGGACGGCTGGGGTGAAGTAGCAGAATCCTGCCCCGCCGCGAACAGACAAGCCAGGAAAATAAAAACCAATGCCAAACCCGAACGAACCGTGTGCATAAGAACCTTCTGGGAGTCGATCACGCTAATTGGAAAATGATATGGACGACCGCGGTCGAGTCCGAGGGCTGGCCGTCCTTCAACGCGGGCTTGAAGCGAATCTGTTCAGCCGCACGGACTGCAGAGTCATCCAAACCGTGACCCAAGCCGCGAACGATCTTAACCACGCGCAGTCTGCCGCTCGCTTCGAAAACGACTTCGAGCAGCACTTCCCCCTCAATTCGCTTAGTCCGAGCCTCATCCGTGTAGATGGGCGTTGGCTTGGAAAGGATTTCCGCGGGTACTATTTTTGCTGGTGCCGCTTGCGCCGCTCGAGACTGAACGGTGGGTGGAGCGGGAACATCCGCGCTGCCAAATCCCGCCTGTTTTACGGTACCCGCAGAAGAAGTATGGGCATTTCCGGTAGCCACGCCGTTGCCAAAGCCAGTGCTCGCGACGACCCCGCGAGCGCCGTTCGCGCCTCCCGTTCCATTTCCATACCCCGGGCCGGTGGGCATATCAAAGCCGCCCGCCTGCGCGATATTCACGGCTTGTGTTTGACTGGTGCGGGCCGGCACTCCGTTCGGATCACCGAATCCACCGGTCTGAACGTGCTGGGGTGCACGCTCAATCGTCTGTGGCGCCGAGCTTCCCGTCGAAAACACGTTCGTTTTGATCGTCCGCGGGATTACAGGCGCATTGGTGACCGGAACCGGGTCAAGTTTTTTCGCGTCGATTTTGACTTCCGGAGCCGGTGCGTCTTCCATTTTCGGCTTGGGCTTCGGCAATGGAGCGGGTAGACGCAGTGCCGACGCTGGAGGGTCAATCGGATCAAGTTTCGCCACCAGTACTGGTCTGGGAAGCTGAGGCTGAGGCGTGTGATTGACCGGAACTGGCGTCGGAACCAGTTCGATCGCGTGATAGTCCTTCTTCGGCGGTTCCAGAATCTCGGGATGCAAGACCGGGATCCAGACCAGAATTCCGATGATGACCACTTGCGCCCCGTAGCTGAGAAAGAACTCAGACCACGGCGCTCGCCACTTGGGCAACGACGAAAACAGGATGGGCTCTGGCGCCGACCGACTCATAGTCACACTAATGCTCAGGTTCTAAACCCTGACGACATTCCAAAAGTTCTTCCCTGCCTCAAGAACGAGGAAACCTGGGTTGGCAGGGCTACCAAAACGAAAGTGTACTCTTCCAGTCTACAGTATGCACGGGAGAGGCCATTTCGAGCCGCTCTTGGAGGACGGTAACGTGTTGAAATAACACAAGTTGCAACGGTCGTCACAGGGGCTGAGGAAGCTTTTCGAGGGCCGCCATGCAAAAATCTACACTACTCGCGGGATAGATTTCACGTAGGAAGCCGACTAAGATTGTGGCCCCTTCAGCAGCGCACGACCTTCGGGCTCCGAATCCCGCGCGTGGCGTTTCTGCTATCCACAACGAGCTGCGACTCCTGGACAATGTGTTTGTAGTCGTAATCGGAATGGTCCGTCACGATTAAGACGCAGTCGTATTGTCCCAAATCCTTTAGTTCTGCGCGTTTCATCTGCAGATCATACTTCCGTCCCTTGCCAATGAAGGGGAAGTAGGGATCGTGATAACTGACCTGTGCGCCGTCTTTCTGCAGGAGTTCAATGATGGTGAGGGAAGGCGATTCGCGCAGATCATCGATGTCTTTCTTATAGGCCACACCCAGCACAAGCACCTTTGCCCCATTCACGGATTTCTTACGAGTGTTCAATGCACCACTGACGGAGGCCAGCACGTGATAAGGCATATTGGTGTTGATTTCACCGGCGAGTTCGATGAAGCGCGTGCGGAAATCCCACTCCTTCGCCTTCCACGAAAGATAGAAGGGGTCCACCGGGATGCAGTGCCCGCCCAGGCCAGGCCCGGGATAAAACGGATGAAATCCGAAGGGCTTGGTGGATGCGGCATCGATCACTTCCCAGATGTCGATGCCCATGCGCAGGCAGAGCAGTTTCAGTTCGTTGACCAAGGCGATATTGACGCAGCGGTAGATGTTCTCGAGCAGCTTGGTCATTTCCGCCGCGGCTGGGGAAGAAACGGGGACCGTCCGGTTGAAGATCGAACCATAGAGCGCACGGGCGAGTTCAGAGGCCTGACTGTCGAGTCCACCAACCACCTTCGGAATATCCGGACGAGCCACCGTCGTATTGCCTGGGTCTTCCCGCTCGGGCGAAAATGCCACGAAAAATTCTTTTCCCGTAAACACTCCATTTCGCGCCGCTTTCAGTCCCGCTTTGTTCTCATTCTCTAGGATTGGCACCATGATTTCTTCGGTCGTGCCCGGGTACGTCGTGCTTTCCAGGACCACCAGCTGTCCGGCCTGCAGATGAGGGGCAATGGAATGCGTAGTGCTGGTAATGAAGCTAAGATCGGGCTCGTGATATTCATCCAATGGCGTGGGGACGCAGATGATGATGGCGTCCATCTCTGTCAGACGCGAGTAGTCGGCGGTAGCGCCGAAGCCATTGGTTTGAGCGGCCTGGATCTCTTCCGGTGCAATGCGATAAATGTATGAGCCGCCTTTCGCCAAAGTGTCAATTTTGCGCGAATCAATATCGAAGCCCGTGACCTTGAACTTCTTTTCGCTGTACAACAGGGCCAAAGGGAGCCCGACGTAACCGAGCCCAATGATCCCAACACGCGCCTCTCGCTGCTGAATCTTTTTCTTTAGTTGATCAATCGCCGCATCTGCGGCAGAGTAGGTCGTCATGAGGCCTCCGGACAATACTGAATGATAGGTAGGAAACCCTCAATTCTAGCACCCACCCTTCAAGGCCTATCCGCCACGAAGGTGGGGGACCATTCAAAATTCTGAACACCACCGATGAGGTTCGATTGATCAGTAACTGGAAGGCAAGAGGTCGTGTGCGGTTCGCAATCGGGGTTATGGCTGCAATGCTGCTGATCACATTCGCCCTCACCGCCGGCAGGATACTAGTCGTCGATGCGCCCCAGCCTTCCGACCTGATTCTTGTGCTCGCCGGGGAGACGGATCAGCGTCCCGCGCATGCTCTTGAACTGCTGCATCAAGGTTATGGGAAGCGCGTGCTGATCGATGTTCCGGCCGAAGCCAAGATCTACGAGTTCTCGCAATTGGATCTGGCGCAGAAGTACGTGCGCAATCTGCCGGATTCAGCTGCAGTCAGCATCTGCCCCATCCGTGGCTTATCAACACGAGAGGAGACTCATGATGTCGGAAAATGCCTCACAGCCGAAAATGGCGCTCGCATTCTCATTGTCACATCCGATTTTCATACGCGCCGTGCTCTCAGCATCTTTCGGCATGAGATCCGAGGCCAGTCCTTCTCCGTCGCTGCCGCTCACAACTCCACAGAATTTGGCTCCCGTTGGTGGACACACCGGCAATGGGCAAAGACCTGCGCGGATGAGTGGCTACGAACCATTTGGTGGAACGTCATTGAACGATGGAAGTGATCAGGAGGCTTGTCCAGAGCCGAAACTCGCCTGCTCTTCATCATAAGATTTCCACCGAAAACTGAAGCGGCTGCCACAAAAGCCATTGAGGGGCAACTCCTTACGAGGGTACGTTTCCCCAAACGGTCATCAACATCGTTATTAACGGAGTGTGGGAATGGGTGGGTCCGCGTTTCGCGGTATGGTTAGTTGTGTGCTAACGGTTCTGCTCCCCGTTTCGTTGTTCGCGGCCGATTCCAAAGCGGCCATGCTTTATACCAGCGGACCGGCATGGGTGAATGGCGCCCACGTACCCCGTCCGTCTTCGGCAATCTTCTCTGGCGATCTTCTGCAAACGCGCTCCGATTCTGTCGCCAACATCAACCAAGCCGGTTCCACCGTCCGTGTCCTGTCTGATTCCCTGGTCCAATTCGAAGGAACCTCCGTCAAGATCGATCATGGCGGAGTTATGGTTTCCACCTCCAAAGGAATGGCAACTACAGCCGGCGACGTAAAAGCAGAGCCGGCTTCGAGTGTGTGGACCGAGTTCAATGTAACGGATGTCGACGGAACCGTGCGGATTGCAGCCCGCAAAGGCGATTTGACAGTCAGTGACGGAAAAGGAACGGTCACACTCGCTCAGGGTCAGGAGACCACACGCGACGAGTCCTCGGACAACTCCACCGACAAAGGTAAGCGGAAGAATCGCAAACGGGAGGCTGGGGCGTCTCCTGGCGCGAGTGGTGGAGTTCTCAATTCGCCCATTGCGATCGGGGTTGCCGGTGCCGCCGCGCTCGGCATCACCACATGGGTGCTGATTAAAGATGACGACCCAGCCAGCCCGGCCAAGCCGAAATAGATTCGCGGAGCTTTTCGGCTCAGTAGAGGATTCGCGCGAAGATCTCGGTTCTCTTTTCGATTTGCCTCTGAAGCTAAATCTGCCAGATGGATCTGAAAAATCCCTAGGTTTCGTGATCAAAGTCAAAACTGCCTGTCCTGCCCATTTATAATCTCCCTTCCTTGCAAGGATTAAGGACCTCCATTGGGACTAGACGAAAACATCTACGACCTGCGGCGCGAGAAGCTGAAAAAAATTGAAGCGCTCGGTCAGTCCGCTTACCGCACCAAGTACGAGTTCACCCACACCGTCGAGCAAATCCTGGCAGACTACTCTTCCAAGTCGGCCGAGGAACTTGAGCAGGCACGGGTCAACGTCCGCGTCGCCGGACGCATCATGGCGATCCGCCTCATGGGCAAAGCGGGATTCGCACACATCCAACAGGGCGGGAAGAAGCTGCAGATTTACGTGAAGAAAGACGCCGTCGGCGAAAAGGGATTCGAACTCTACAAACTCCTCGATCTCGGCGATCACATCGGCGTCAGCGGATATCTCTTCCGCACGCGCACCGGAGAATTGTCCGTTCACGTCGAACAGCTTGAGTTTCTCAGCAAAGATCTTCTGCCGCTGCCGGAAAAGTGGCACGGACTCACGGACGTCGAACTACGTTACCGCCAGCGCTATGTCGATCTCGTGATGAATCCCGAGGTGCGGGAAGTTTTTCTCAAGCGCACCAAACTCGTGCAGTCGGTCCGCGATACGCTCAACGGCCACGGCTTCATTGAAGTCGAGACGCCCATGATGCAGCCCATCGCCGGCGGCGCGGTCGCACGTCCTTTCGTGACCCATCACAATACGCTCGACATGGATCTCTACCTGCGCATCGCGCCTGAACTCTATTTGAAGCGCTTGGTCGTGGGCGGGTTCGACCGCGTTTACGAGATCAATCGCAATTTCCGTAATGAAGGCCTCGGATGGCGCTGGAATCCAGAGTTCACCATGATGGAGGCCTATCAGGCCTATACCGACTATCAAGGCATCATGAACGTCACGCAGGAGGTCATCACCGAAGCCGCGAAGGCCGTCAACGGCAGCACGAAATCAAAGTGGACCGTCTCCAAAGATGGAAATGATACCGTTCACGAACTCGACTGGGCCAACGGGCAGCGCCTTACGATGCGCGAAGCGATTATCAAGTTCTGGCCCGAGCACGCCGGAGCGAAGCCCGAGATGAGCGACTTCTCCACGCACGAGGGGGTGAAGAAATTGGTCGAGCGTTTCAACGCCGGACACTCGCACATGCCTTTTGATCCCAACGCCCCGGCAGGGAAAACGATTGCAGCGCTGTTCGAAGCATCAGCCGAAGAACATTTGATGCAGCCGACGATCATTTACGAATTCCCCACCGCCGTCTCACCGCTCTCGAAGCAGAAGCCCGATGAGCCTGACTGGACGGAGCGCTTCGAAATCTTCGCCGGACAAATGGAAATCTCCAACGGCTTCAGCGAACTAAACGATCCCGAAGACCAGCGCCGCCGCTTCGAAGCGCAGTTAAAAGAACGCGAGCGCGGCGACGAAGAAGCCCACCAGATGGATGAGGACTACATCCGCGCTCTTTCCTACGGTATGCCCCCGGCTGGCGGAGTTGGCCTCGGCATCGATCGCCTCTGCATGCTTCTCACCGACCAGCACACAATCCGCGACGTGATCCTGTTCCCGTTGCTGCGCCCCGAGAGGCCCGGCGAAACCAAAACCGCAGAGGACGGCGAGGAAGCGGAGGGAAAGAAATAACGCAATAGCATCGTAACCGAATCTTGCAGCGACACCGAGTTTGGTTCAAGCCGCGAAGCGGCGAAAGAATGCAGCCCACCTCGCAAGCCCTGTGGGTGAACGTTGGAAAACGGATCAAGCCCGGAGGGCGCAAGAAATCTCACGGGCACACCCCGCCCGATTGCTGGAAGGGGTTTAACTACACAATTCCCAGGCATCTGTCGATGCACTATGACTGGTGCATCCTCCTACCTATACTCTGGGCAGAAAGTTCAAGAGCTGGCATGAGCAGCGCTACCGTAGCGTCCGCAAGCCCTGCAGGACACTGGGTCGGTAGCGCTTTGCAATCCATATCACTTTGACCTCTGCTGCGTGCTACCGACTTTCGTTTTCTCATGCGCCGTCCGTGGCGCGTTGTATTCCGGGCGTTCTTGGCCGAAATTCCCGCTCAGATAATCGATCAGCTCATCCCGATCGTTCGCATCCACAACCGCGCCCCACTTCACCATTTTGTCCACTTCCTTGGTCCACACTGCTTTGCTCAGCCGTTGCTGCAAGATGATGCGCGCTTCATGACATTCCAGACACGCGGTCGTAGCCTTCTGTTGCATGGCCCCGGCAGGCAACTCCTCGTTGAGCTTCGCGCTGTTCTGAGCAGGGATCACTACCGCAGTGCTCAAGGCCATCAGCACAAGAATCACGCCTGAGTTCCTATGCGACATGGATCTTCACCTGGTCGATCGCGTTGTAAAGATACCCACTCGGATTCCACGCCGCTTCAGCCGGCTGCACACGACCATGGCTGTCGGTTGCGCGAGACTGTATGACGTAATCTCCTCCCTTTGCACTCCAGGCGTAAGCCCACAGGCGCCACGCATAACGGGATTGCTCACGACCCAGCGCTGCCGGATTCCAGGTCGAACCGCCGTCGATAGAGATCTCCACTTTGACGATGTCGGCTTCCCCGGCCCAGGCGGCACCGTGCACCGTCACGCTGCCCGACTTTACACTCGATCCTTCGAGCGGCCCCGAGATCACCGATTTCACGTTCAATCCCGTGACCACGTGTGTATCCTCCGGCTTCACCGACTCGCCGGGCTTGACCATCTGGTTCGGGAAGCGATAACCGGGACTCATGAAGTTGCCCACGAACTCCGACTCCAGGATTTTGATCTCTGCCAGCCATTTACACGAAGCGGCGCCAATCCAGCCTGGCACCAGCGCACGGGCAGGGAAGCCATGATGCTTCGTGAGGGGACTGCCGTTCATATGCGTAGCGATGAGCGTATCGGAATCGAGCGCCTTCTCGATCGGAATGCTGCGAATGAATGGAGGAACTTTCCCGGGGACCTCGTCGAACCCGCGGAACATGACATGTTTGCCGCTTGATTTGACGCCGGCACGGTGCAGAATGTCAGCCAGACGCGTTCCGGAAAATCGCGCCGTGCTCACCGCTCCCTTCTGCCATTGAATTCCAGGCACCTGAGGACGGTAGAATCCGCGCCCGTTCCCCGCGCATTCCAAAGTACTGACGACGGAGTGCGTCGGCAGCTTTGCCAATTCCCGCAACGAGAAGGTGCCTGGTTTGTCGACTTCTCCGCCCACGCTCAATCGCCAGTCTTCAGCGTTGAGTTCGACAGGCTCGTGCATGTGATTGCGAACAAAAAAGTGCGATACCGGCGTGAGCCAGCTATCGAAATACTCAACCGGCGTTTCAAGATCGAGGAACCGCTGGGATCGCATGATCATCCCGTTTTCGCCGGGAAGGTCAATGGCGCTACTCTGCTCGCTCGTCTGCGCCCAGGCAGGCCATCGTGCTAACGCGGCTGCTCCTACCGCAGCCCCCGACAAGCTCTTCAGGAACGTTCGTCTTGAATCCATGAGTGTTGTGCCCACCAGGTTTCCGTTCAGCGTACATCAGACTGCCGGTCCGGGAAAGGAGAGAAGCCAAAGCCGGAACGACAATCTCTTGAAGATACACTTCAGAACCAGGAAATGGTCGACAGCGATTGTTAAAAGATGTAAACCGTGTCGAACTGCAAACGCGTAAGCCACGGCTCCGTGCTAGCCAAAGGACGGCCCACTAGAGCGGCGAATCCCAGTTGAACGCTCCTGTCGAATTGATAGAAGGCGTCGAACCGATGCTCCGTCACGTTCGTCCCCTGGCGGATTTCGCTATAGTTGAAGTTCCCCAGCACGGCCTCGCGCTCGATGAAGATTCGCGTATATCCGAACTGGAAATCATGTTTTTCCTGCAAGCGGCCGATCCTGCCCTCGGCCCAATACCCGCGCCGCTGGTGCGAATTGCACGGGGCATTGAACGTCTGTTTGAACGTCTGCGTGGCTGTGTTTGCGGGTGCTGCGATGATGTTGGGCAGATTCGCGCAAGCCTCGGTGTTCTGAACATAATCCCCGATGAAGCTCAGCGGAAGCCGCTCGTGGCCGGTGTTGATGTCGATTTTGGCCAGGTTGTCAAACAGCGCGAACTTCGAAGCAAATTGCGCGTTCGTCACCGACGAAACCCCCGTCGGATACGGCGTGCCGTTGACCGTAATAATTGTGGTCGCCGTCGTCGTATAGGTCGAGTCCTGCACCGGGCTGGCGGAATTCAGCGGAAGAAGTCCGGTGAACGGCGTCTGCGGATTCTTGCTGCTCGCACGCGCTAAAGCCACAGCAATGGCATCCGATCCGCGAAAATCGTAGAAGCCTGAGTATGCACTCAAAGTGACCCGCGGACCGAGTGCCCACATGGTTTGAACCTGCCCGCCATACGTAATCTGCTGTGCGATTCGTTTGTCGGTGGACGAAGTCCCCGCTATCTCGGCAAATGGCAATTGAAATCCGACGAACGCGATCCGCTTCAGCACGGGAGTCTCCAGTTTGAATCCTAAACTTTCCGCCGCCCCCTCCGGATTCAAATCCTTATCCCACGTCAGTTCGGTATTGAACCAGGGATAGCGGAACTTGCCCGCAGTTAGCGTCAACGGCTTGAAGTCCTTCGGATTGAACTCCACGAAGGCCTGATCCAGAGCGATTGCCTTGCGGGTGTAAAAGCCGGTCATGTTCGCATTGGTCGAGGTGGGATCGTTGACATCGCCCGAGGCCAGAGTGATGCCCGCGCGGAACTCGGAACCAAGATCGGCGACCGCATTGAAGCGGGCCCGGATGCGCGCGCGCGCGCGATCCAGCGAGTGGTCGGTCGGGCCGCCAAAGAATGGTTCCGCGCGAACCCGCACATCTCCGCTAAACGAGATCGGGCCCAGGCCTTTGATCTGACGTTCGAGGTTGCGGATGCGCTCGTCGGAGCTTCCTGCCTGTACGTTTTGCGCGCGTGGCGCGTTCTGAGGTTGGGGCTGGGACTCGTCGACCTGATGTTTGGAGTCGGAAGCTGGATAGGCGGTCGGCGCGCTCGTGATCGGCGTTACGGAAGCGACCATAGCAGGCGGCTCTGGACCCGCTGTGCGCCCTGCCTCGAGAGCCTCAATGCGCTGCTGTTGCTCGTGAACCAGCTGCTTCAGTTCTTCGACTTCCGATCGGAGTTGCTGGTCCGGGGTGGGTGCCGGAGCGATGGACGCCTCAGCCGAGGGCGTTGCGGGCGCTGCATTCGACGCGGTCTGGGTTTGTGCCCAGGCTCCCGCCGTGACTGTGGCAAGTGTCAGTGCGGTTAAGATTCGCTGACCCGTTACGTTCATGGGAGTGCGGTCCTCTCCTTTTTGTGTGTTGCGTTCTTGTTCTTAGGGAGACAAATTGAGGATTCCTCGTCGCGCAACAGGCGGAAAGAAATCTCTCTGACGTCGAGTGGCTCTGACAACCTGGAAGCTTGCTAATCATTTCCGTATTAAGTATGGCAATAAACATAGTAGACATTAAGGCGAAATCTATTCTTGATCGTTAACGCCAAGTTAATTTCTTACAGAGCGGGGAAACATTGTTTCCCCGACTTCTAGCTTGCCGGAGCCAATCCCCACTTATTCTGCAGATGGCGCTCCATCCCTTTGAACACCACGCCGTCCACGACATATCCGATGGCAACGATCAGCAGCATTACGGCAATCACGGCGTTCATATCGTTCAAGTCGCGGCCCATCATCAAAACCTGGCCCAGCCCAAGGCTGAGGTAAAGCATTTCCGCGGTGATCAGTGAGCGCCACGCAAATGCCCACCCTTGCTTCAGCCCCGAAACGATGAAAGGCAAACTCGCCGGCAGCAAGACGTACCAAAAGAGCTTGAATCCCTTGGCGCCGAGGTTGCGTCCGGCCTGCCCAAAGATCTTGGGCATTTGTTTCCGGCCATCCTCCATCGCCAGCGTGACCGACAGCAGCGATCCCATAACCACGACGAAGAGAATCGCGTTCTGATTCAACCCGAACCAAAGCAGAGCGAGCGGCCACCAGCAGATGCTGGGCAGGCTCTGCAAGCTGACGAGCAAGCCGCCCATGGTCTCTTCGAGGAACTTGTTGCTCGCGACGCCGAGACCCAGAATCATCCCGAGCACGACGGAGATGCCGTAGCCAATCAGCACCCTCTGCATGCTGACACGCATCGCGATCCAGTAGGTGTGATCCTGGAACCCAGCGTAAAGCGCTTCAGCCACACCCCACGGGGTAGGGAACAGATACGGCGGCCAAATCTTCAGCTCTGCAAGCAGCGTCCAGAGTCCTACCAGCGCGGCGTAAAAGATGACGTAGCGAGCGGCGCGTTTCATGCCTGGTCTCCCGGTCTAATGCGTGGCTTGACGCCGGCGCTGTATTCAACTTCGAGCGAACGGTTGATTTCTTCCCGCAGTTCTTCGAGAACGTCACGCGCAGCGAGCGCAACCTCAGGGTCTTCCAGGCTCCGCGGGCGAGGCAGTTCGACAGGGAATTCGCTCTTCACTCGTCCCGGCCTGAACGTTAGAAGCACAACGCGAGCGCCCAACCGAACGGCTTCCCGCACGTTGTGTGTCACAAAAATGATGGTGCGTCCGGTGTCGCGCCATATTCGTTCGAGTTCATCGTGCAGCAGATCGCGAGTCTGCGCATCGAGCGCGCCGAACGGTTCGTCCATCAGCAGTACATCGGGTTCGGTCGCAAGTGCTCGGGCAATGGCAACTCGCTGCCGCATTCCGCCCGAGAGTTGATGGATGTAGCTCTTCTCGAACTTCCCCAGATGCACCAGGCGCAGGTAGTGCCGCATCTTCTCACTGCGCTCAGCCTTGGGTACTCCCTTCATCTTCATCCCGAACTCGACGTTTCCGGCGACGGTGAGCCATGGGAATAAGCCGTGCTCCTGGAAGATAAGAATGCGATCGGTGCCCGGGCCTTGCACCGGTTTCCCGTCGACCAGCACCTGTCCCGATGTCTGCGCCTGCAGCCCTGCGATCAGATGTAGCAGTGTCGATTTCCCGCAACCAGATGGACCAACAATGCAAACAAACTCACCTGCCCGCACTTGCAAATTAATGCGATCGAGGGCCAGAAGATGCTCGCCAGAATGAGTCCGGTAGCTCAAGCAGATTTCGCTGAGTCCGACCTTCGATACTCCGGTCGAGGATGTTCGGTCCGGATGGCCAACTGGAACGGGGCCGAACTTTGTTCCAGGCGATCGGACCGGCGGTCCACCGGGGATTGAATAACCGGCCGGAGCAGCGTGTGCCTTCGTGCTCATTGCATCGCCTTTCGCTTCTTTTCTGCAAGAACCTGGTTCAATAGCGTCAAATCGTAGAGTCCGGAAAGATCGGGCATCTGTCGACCCAGGAATCCGTCTTCGAAAGCCTGCTGCGCCGCTGTGCTGAGAGCGGCATGCAGCGGATCGTACGTGACCTGCAAGCGTGAGAAAGCTTCTTCGAGGACGTCGTCCCGCAACGCCTTGTTGGTCTCACGCCGGATTTGTTCGTTCAACAACTTCTTGGCCTCGGCCGGATGAGCATTGACCCAATCGGTCAATTCGACATGCGCTCGAATCCAGTTCTTCACCAGATCCGGATGCGCCTTCAGAAACTTGGTATGAACCACCAGCAATCCGATGACGAACTGTCCATTGGGCCACAGCGAGCGTTCGTCCACCAGGAGTCGGCCATTGCCTTCGTGAACCAGGCGGGTAGCCCAAGGCTCGGGAGCCCAGGCCGCATCGAGATCTTTCTTCAGGAATAGCGTCAACTGGTCGGGATTGGCCATCGGAAGAATCTGCACGTCCCCACCCTTGTCGTTGGTCTTCAGGCCGTTCTTCTTGAGCCAATTGCGCAGAGCGACATCTTGCGTATTGCCGAATTGCGGCGATGCCACACGCTTGCCGTGAAAGTCCTGCGGCCCCTGAATGCCGGAATCATTGCGAACGATCAGCGATGCTCCCCCGCTCGCCGCGCCTGCGACTACCCGAAGTGCCTCGCCATTGGACCGGACGTAGCCGTTAACCGCAGGATTCGGGCCGACATAGGCCATATCAATCGCGCCCGCAAACAGCGCTTCAATCGCGGACGGGCCGGCGTTGAAACTGGTCCACTCGACCTTTACCGTCGGTCCCATCGCCTTATCGAACCAGCGGTTGCTCTTTCCCACCATCGCCTGCGCGTGTGTGATGTTCGGAAAAGCTCCAACCCGGATGGTCGTCACATTTCCTTGCGCCCATCCTGAGATCGTCAGCCCAAGCACAAACAGAGAGAGGGGAACCAGTCCCTGCATCGCACGTGAATATTTCTCGAAACTCTTCATTGCGGCAAATTATTCCATAAATATAAGTATATTAATAGACATTATTAACGTAGGAGGGTAAGCAAGCGATATACCACTCGCCATGAGCTGCCGGCTAAGCAACAGATCGCTAAATCAGTAACTTAAAAAGAAGGCGCCGTTCGGGGAAAAGTCGATATGCAAGTCCTTGCAGTTTTTTCTCCCCAAGTTGCGTAGCTTTTGTGGAAAACCTGGGCAGTTTGTGGTCGCGGGGCTCCAGCCTTAATCGCGAGCGACGCGGAGAATGATGACCGTGACGTTATCAGGGCCGCCACGCTCCAATGCGGCATTCACTAACTTCAGGCAGGCCTCGGCCGGAGGTTCGGCCAGTGCGATCCGCGTTAGTTCAGCCTCCCCCACCACGCTCCAGAGCCCATCGGTGCAAAGCACTAGAACGTCCCCTTCCTTCAGCGGCACAGGCTGCTCGGGAGTATGAGGGATCACCTCGTGGCCAGACCCAAGCGCGGCGGTCAGGATGTGCCGTTGCGGGTGCGACTCGGCATCTTCAGATCGCACGATGCCGCTCTCTACTAAGCGGCCAACATAGGAATGATCCCGCGTAAGCCGCGAAGTTGCCCCGGCGCGAAGAAGATACAGACGGCTGTCTCCAATGTGGGCGAAACAGAGCTGACGCTCGACGATCGAAAGGGCAGTGCAGGTTGTGCCCATGCCGGCGAATTGAGGATGTTGGGCTGCATAGCGCTGAATCGTGTCATGCGCAGAGCAAAGACCGCTCACCAGAGCATTCTGCGGATCATCCTTAAAGTCGCGGTCATACACGAAGCGCACGGTTTCGACCGCGAGGCGGCTCGCCTCCTGCCCGCCTTCGTAACCGCCCATCCCATCGGCGATCACAGCCAATCTGCCCTTTCGCGAGAATTCCGCGTCGGAATCCGGTTCCCAGTAGAGGCTCGAATCCTCGTTGTTGACGCGTTGCCGCCCGATGTCAGTCAGGCTCGCGACTTCGAGTCCGGGTTTGGGGTTGATGCAATCAACCGGCATAAACACAAAGAGTGAGAGGCAGGGCCTGGGAGGAACTGACGATCGGTCGAAGGCCCATGGGATTCCTAGTTATTATAGAGGA
>Ga0209580_10000281_pt1 | contig 30890 bp, 27 predicted proteins | sample Coa_R1_5_FD_187153 | JGI IMG/M metagenome (GOLD analysis project Ga0209580, IMG submission 187153) | Surface soil microbial communities from Centralia Pennsylvania, which are recovering from an underground coalmine fire - Coalmine... | ecosystem: Environmental > Terrestrial > Soil >... | reverse complement strand
CGCGGTCATGGAAGGTCGTACCCTCGCCATCAGCGGCGCTCATAACTGGCTGGTCGCGCAGTCCACCCGATTTGCGCCACGCAAGATGGTTACCGCGATCTCCCGCTGGATCTCGGAACCGACCCGGTAACCACAAAGGACACGAAGGAGCACGAAGGAGCACGAAGGAAGATCTCGCTGTTCCTCCGCGTTCATTCGTGCCCTTTGTGGCCTATGGTTTCCTTCGTGAACCTTAGTGTCCTTAATGCTTAACGGTTTATACCTGCGCGGAGCCACCATCCACAAACAACTCCACTCCCGCCACGAAGCTAGCATCCTCAGACGCGAGGAACACCGCGGCCTTGCCGATCTCCTCCGGCCGTCCCATCCTGCCCAGAGGTACGATCGAGGCCAGATGGTCCTTTATCCCTTGGCGCCCTTCTTCCGTCTCCGCGAGTCCATCAAGAATGGGCGTATCAATTGGACCCGGGCTGATGGCGTTCACTCGGATCTTGCGGTCCTTCAGATCCGTTGTCCAACTGCGGGCGAACGAACGCACTGCTGCCTTCGTCGCAGAGTACACGCTGAATGCCGCCATGCCCTTCTGCGAAACGATAGACGCATTCAAGATGATCGACCCGCCGTCAGGAATCAGAGGCAGCGCCTTCTGCACCGTAAAAAGCACGCCCTTCACATTGGTGTTGAAGGTCTGATCGTAGACTTCCTCGGTGATGGAACCCAAAGGAGCAAAGCTGCCTCCGCCGGCATTGGCGAAGACCACATCTAACCGGCCTCTCTCCTGCTTGATCTGGGCGAACAGACGGTCGAGGTCAGCCAGGTTCGATGAATCGGCACGCACCGCCTTCACTTGCGAACCGATTGCCTTCACGGCCTTGTCCAATTCAGCTTGCCGCCGGCCAGTAATGTAAACGAATGCGCCTTCTTTGACGAAGTTCTGTGCCGTGGCCAGCCCGATTCCACTGCTGCCGCCGGTAACGAGTGCGATCTTGCCTTCCAGCTTGCCTGCCATGATTCCTCCATTTCGGTTACTTTTGAACCGTACAGTTCAGATGTGTACCGACCCGGCCGGGATTCACTTTTTTGGACTGGATGGTATAAAAGTGCATCAAAGAAGTATGGCGTCAGATAAAGCCAACCCGGCGAAGATGGGCCGTCCCCGAAGTTTTCGGGAAGACGAAGCCCTCGACGCAGCCATGCGCGTCTTCTGGGAGAAGGGCTATGAAGGTACCTCCCTCGACGACCTGACCGGTGCGATGAAGATCAACCGCTCCAGTCTCTATTCCACCTTTGGAGATAAAGAAGCGCTGTTTCGAAGGGTGATTAGGCAATACCGCGCGGGTCCGTTGTCGTTCATGTCCGAAGCGCTCAATCTGAAGACTGCGCGGGAGGTAGTCGAAGCCCTGTTGCGAATGAGCGCCAAGTTTCTCGGAAACCCTGGTCATCCCCCGGGGTGCCTTTCCATCCAAGGCGGCTTGGCCTGCGGTTCTGGAAATGAAGAAGTGAAACAGGCGATGATCGACTCGCGAAAAGCTGGGCTCACGCAATTGCAGAAACGCCTGCAGCGCGCCCGGGCAGAAGGAGACCTCAAGAAGGGCATAGATCCCAAGGACCTCGCGCGTTTGATCGTCATCGTGATGAACGGTCTGGGGATTCAGGCGGTCAACGGCGCGACTTCGGCAGAGATGAATCGTGCCGTGGACCTGGCCTTGCAGTCGCTGCCGCTCTAGACAGTTTGCGGCTTCGGGCTGTCCAGTTTCCTTAACGGCGTCCGCCAGACCCAAGCTTTACACATCGCTACGGACTCTTTGCAAACCTTTACCGCGGGCCGCGATACCGTTCGAAAGGATTGGCGAGTCTAATAAGCGCGAGACGGGTTCCAATCCATGAGATCCGCCGCAAAATCGAAGGCGACACTTCACGCTTTCGAGGGGAGGTGCTTCATGACGTACCGTCACCCCTGCCTCCAACAACTCTCAAACTTCGTTTCCCAACCTTCCACTTACAGAAAACTGATCGCCGCGATCGCGGCAGTTCTGCTGTCTCAGCTTGCCTTCGCGCAGGACCAATCGCAACCCGCCACGCCGTCCGACCCCGCTCAGGTTCAGATCGACACTCAGAACCCAAACATCACGATCCCCTCTGGTACGCACCTGGCCCTCGTGCTTACCCAGCCGGTGCAAACTCGCTACATCCGGCGCGGAGACGATATCTACGCGCAGGTCACTTCCCCGGTGGATGTTGAGAATCAAGTGGTGATCCCGCCCGGCACGTTCGTTCAGGGAATGGTCGACAAGATTGAGCGACGTGGTGGGCGCGGAGAACTGCGTCTGCAATCGATGTCCATCACGTTCCCCGACGGCTACGTGACTCCCATCGCCGGCCCCATCGTTCTGGAGACCACAGACGGCTACGCCATCAAGGATCCGGGCTCTAAGCGCTCCAGTGGAGCGATTATTCTCCCCCTCGCGGGCGCGGGACTAGGAGCTTTGATAGGCCACTCGGTCGGCACTTCGCAAGGCACTCTCACCTCGAGCATCCCTGCCGGATGTAACCCATCCCAATTTGGATGTCTTACCTCGAGTATGCAGATCCCTGGCAGCAAAGGGAAAGATGCGGCCATTGGAGCGAGCATCGGAGGAGTAGCAGGCATGATCGCCTCGATCACTTTGCTTGTCGGCGGGCATCACTTCTATCTCGATGCCGGAGCGCCCGTGCAGATGACCTTGCAGGAACCAGTCACTCTGCCGCAAGACGAGGTCGCGAAAGCCGTACGCCAGTCGCAGGAGCACGCGGTCGTCGTACAGCCAGTCGCCCCACGGCCCGTGCCGCCTCCGCAAAATGTTAACCAGGGAACCTGCTATACGCCGGGTACACCCGGAACGCCAGACACAGTCATTCCGGGAGTGCCGGGGCCCGATGGAATTCCCGGCCCGCCTACGGTGATTCCTGGCATACCGCCAACACCCGGAACGCCGTACACGTGCCCATAAAGCAGGGGTCAGGGTCAGGGGTTAGGGATCAGAGAATCGTGCTCAGGAAATTCTTGCCTTAAGTAGTGACTACTGACCCCTAGCCCCTGACCCCTTCTTTCAGATCTGTTGTAGTCTAGGAATTCTGCGCTTCCGAACTTCCGGACGCCGAAATCCGATCCCATGCCCACTCTGATCCCGCAACCCACGCGCATTCAAGCCGCCGGAAACAAACCGAAAATTATCGACGAATATGTCGGACGAGTGAACTCTAAAACATCCGCTACCAGTGTCGCCCACATGCGTAGCCCGCAGGGATGGCTTGAGCCCGGGCAGACTCCCGAGTTCGACGAGTTCACCATCGTTCTGAAGGGAACGCTACGAGTCGAGCACAATGGCGGGACGCTCGACGTTCATGCCGGACAAGCGGTCGTCACCCACGCGGGCGAATGGGTCCGCTATTCAACTCCGGAAGAAGGCGGGGCCGAATACATCGCCGTCTGCGTGCCCGCATTCTCCATGGAGACGGTCCACCGGGACGCCTGATCCGCCCGAACCTGCTAGAGAACGTGATCAGCTAGGCGGCTGGGCAGCAATATTCGAATCGACCGGCACATCGACGGACCCAATCTTTCCGGAGTTGCCGTCGCGTAACAGCACACGAACCTTCGCCGCCGACGGCTGCACAGTCAGATCACTGGCGATCGCTATTCCGTCCCGCACCGCTGCCTGATACGCATCCAGCGACAATCGAAAATCGCTTTTCGCTCCCGTTGTAACAAGATCTTCGCCCACAGCACGTTTCTGGACGAACCACACCTGCAGATTTGCCGCCATCTTTCCGTCGTCCGCGGACCACTGCAATTCTTCAGCCGGCACATGCAATACGAATTCGGGATCGGCAGCGTGTCCGGGTTTAAGTTCTACGGTGAAGTGGATCCCGGCGAAGTCCAGCGGAGACGATGCGACTTCCGCCAGCAGTTGCTGCTGTTCCTGCGGATTGGGGCGTGCGGGCAGAGTGGCGCGATAGCTGGAACGGTAACGGAGTCGAACCCCGGGCCGCGACGTCTTCACCTCAAGCTTGTGCAGTTTCCCGCGCCACTCCCCGTGCTGGGGATAGTAGTCGAGCACATAGACGAGGCTGCGGTCCCCCAACGCCTGGCTAATCGCTCCGTCGAGGCGGTTGGTATTGTGGTAGCCAACTCCACCGGTGCTGCTCGCCATCACGGCGAGAACATCGCCCCGTGTCAATTCTCTTTCCTCGTGCACCGGCCCAGTTAAATCGTTCGTATCCGTTTCCGCCGTGAGCCCGGGATCGAGCAGCACTCCGCGGGCATCGACGGTGTATACCGCGACATTGGCCTCATTCAGCTTATCGATTGCGTCCTCTACTTCAGTTGTTTGTCCGGACGCGCTCAAACCACCGGTAACCCAGAGCAGACTCTTCCGCCCGCGCATGGGCGCCAATTGCTCGCAGATCAAATTCAGGGCTGCGAGGGTGCGCAGCGCCCGTTCATGATCTTCTACGCGAAAAGCTTGCGATGTGGCTTTGAGGATCATACGGTCGCGTGTGGGATTCCCCGTCTTGCGCGCGGTGATGGGGGGACCGAAACCTTCCGCACGGGGCCCGAGTCCGTTGCCGGCAGCTTTGGTAAGCGAAATCGTGCTGGTTGTGAAGTCGCTCACGACCGTGAGATCGTCGCCCAGGATGAGTAGGGCGACCGGGGTTCCCTCCTTGATCCCATTCAGCGACTGCAACAGGCCCTTCTTCATCGCGGTTTGATCTTCCACCGCTGTATTCAAAACGTCGAAGAGAATAACGGTTGGAACGGCATTTTCCGGATGACTATTCGAGAAGGCCGTTGGTGTCGGACGGTTCGTTGACCCCGGAGCAACCTTTTCGATACTCGTAGAAGATTCGGCGCGCTCGATTGACAAGTGGTTAATCCTCTGCAGCTTTCCATCGTCCAAGAGTATGAAATCTTTTGCCTCAAGGCCTGGGACCGGGTTCCCATGCTTGTCTTTCGCAATGACATCGACTTGCACCAGCCGCACACTGCTTTTGATCGTTACTGTGGGCGAGTCTGCAGGAGTCTGCGCGTGCATAGCAGAGACAAGAAGTACTGCCCCGAGCCAAGTCAACGCTCGACGCGACAAGCGTAGGTCGACGGAAGGAAATGGCACTTAGACCTTAGATGCTGAGAAGAATCCCCACAGAATACAGCGCGCAGCTTCGATACTATGCGAGGCTATCCCTCGGGGACAAGGGCCGGAACCGCACCGGTAGGCGTCACTCAGCCCCCGCGTAATATCCCGTACGCGCATTCACACGCAAGAACGAAGACCACTTCTTGGGCAGGAGCAGCTTCACTTTGATCTTGTGCCACTTTCCATCGTGGGAGTGCATCTGCGGCCGATACGCCAACATGTATTGGTGACGCAGGCGGGTACCGATCGCTCGTGTAACCTCAGGCATCTCCCCCACATTGCTTAAAGTGTAGGCCTGTCCGCCGGTTACTCCCGCCACGTTCTGAAGCAACTCCGGGCCAAGTAACTCTTCTTGTGTGGTGGCGTAGCGATCGTAAGTGCCCACGGCATAAATCAGGATGTCCGCTTCCTTGACAGCACTCTTGACGTCACGATCGCTGTACCGGCTGTGATTGTCTCCGCCATCGGAGATGATCAGCAACGCGCGCCGCGAGTAGCGGGCATCCTTCATCTTGTGGATACCCATGTAGATGGCGTCCAAAAGCGACGTGCGGCCTTTTGACTGCGCGCCCAGTAGCGCGTTCTCAATCTCCTCAGGTCGATTGGTGAAGTCAGTGGCCAGCCGGGGAGTATCGGAGAAGGTGACCATGAAGAACTCGTCCTCAGGATTGGAAGCCTCGCAGAACTGGTGCACCGCATCGCGGGCCCGCTCCAGTTTGTTCGCCATGCTGCCGCTGACATCCATGATGATGCCGATCGAAACCGGCGAATCTTCGCTGGAGAAGTTCTTGATTTCCTGCGGCTGCTTGTTTTCAAAAAGCTGGAAATTATCGCGATCCAGTCCGGTCACTGGGCGGTTCATGTCGTCGGTGATAGTCACGGGCACCATCACCAGCTCGGTACTGGTTCGGATCAGCCCTGCGCCCGAAAGCCGCGGCCCAGCTGTGGCGGTTGCCATTTCGATCCCCGTCGTCCGGGGAACTGCGTGTACATCATCAATGGAGGTTTGCGAATAGACCCCAATAGCAGAAGTTAACAGGAAAAGAAGAACTGCGCGGAAGGAGATCGATCGTACCGGGTGAAACATGTCTTGCACCGTCCAAAATCAGTCCACACAAGCAATCAAACATTGGTCGCTTTGATTGTGATTTTCGTTGTAGGACGAATCCGGTAGGCGAGCAAGGAAAGATCATGCAGAAAGTAAACGGAAGTAACCGAGAATGACGACTGTGGCCTGCGGAGCCCCGCACAAGCCCGTAGAGACGGGCCGAATAGACATGCAAGCCAACAGCTAATAGCTAATGGGTCGTACTCACTCCCACTCGATGGTCCCGGGCGGTTTTGACGTCACGTCGTAGACCACGCGATTCACGCCCTCCACTTCATTCACGATACGAATGGAGATGGTCTTGAGCACTTCGTGCGGCAGCGGGACCCAATCCGCCGTCATCCCATCCTCGGAACTGACGGCCCGGATCGCGCAGGTATAAGCATAGGTCCGCGCGTCGCCCATTACGCCCACCGACATCACCGGCAGAAGTACCGCAAACGACTGCCATATCTTCGTATAGAGTCCCGCTTCCTTGATCTCGCTGACTACGATGTCGTCGCACTCGCGCAGCAGGTGCAGGCGCTCGGCCGTGACCTCGCCCAGCACGCGGACCGCGAGCCCCGGTCCCGGGAACGGCTGACGCCGCAGGATTTCGTCCGGCATGCCCAGATCCCGGCCGATGCGGCGTACTTCATCTTTGAACAGATCTTTAAGAGGCTCGATCAGCTTGAGTTTCATCTTCTCTGGCAGACCGCCGACATTATGGTGCGACTTGATCACCTGCGACGGCCCGCGCACCGAACGCGACTCGATCACGTCGGGATACAGCGTTCCCTGTACCAGCCATTTCACCTTGCCTTCAGTCTTTTCGATTCGCCGGGCTTCCTTCTCGAAAACTTTGATGAACTCGTTGCCGATGATCTTGCGCTTCTTCTCCGGGTCGCTGACACGCGCAAGCTTTCCCAGGAAGCGGTCGGTGGCGTCGACAGCGTCAACATGCAGCCCGAGTTTGTCCCGTAAGGTCGCTTGTACTTTTTCGAATTCATTCTTGCGCAGCACGCCATTATTTACGAACACGCAAGTCAGCCGTGACTTCCCTTTCGCATCACGCAGAGCGCGATCGACCAATACGGCGGCGACTGACGAATCCACCCCTCCCGACAGCGCGCAAATGGCGCGTCCCGTGCCGATCTGCTGCTTGATTTGCTCGATCGTCGAGGTGATGAAGTGTTGCGCCGTCCAGGTAGGCTTTGCGCCGCAGATTTCGAAGACAAAATTCTTCAGGATCTGCGTGCCCTGTGGGGTGTGGTGCACCTCGGGATGGAACTGCACCGCATACCACCTCTTCGCGACATTTTGAATGCCGGCGACGGCGTAGTGCGTTTTCGCCATCAACTCAAAGCCGGGAGGCAGTTCCAGCGCCTCGTCGCCGTGCGACATCCATACGGCGAGTTTCTTCGCGAGACCTTGAAACAGCACTGAATCGGAAACGATATCAATTTCGGCGCGACCGTACTCGCGCTTATCCGCCGGGCGCACCTTGCCGCCCAACGTATGCACCATGAACTGCAGCCCATAGCAAATGCCCAGCACTGGAACGCCCATGTCGAACACATGCACGTCGGCGGGCGGAGCGTCTTTGTCATAAACAGACCATGGCGCTCCCGAGAGCACAATCCCAACCGGGTTATAGCTTTTCACTTCCTTTAATGACGCTGTGCACGGCAGCACTACCGAGAACACATTCTGTTCCCGGATGCGGCGCGCGATGAGCTGTGAGTACTGGGCCCCAAAATCGAGGATCACAATCGACTGGGTTACTGAAGTTTGGTTGAGCGGGGATTTGGTTTCCACGAATGAGTTTCTCAAATTCGGGGAGACACTGTAAAGCGCATCCGTAGAAACATTGCTCGCAACGTCTCGCTAGCCAGGTCGAAGCTGCTAACACCTGCCAAGTCGCCTTAATCGCTGTCTGATTCTGGACACTTCCGTCCGGCAGCGGACGGTTTTTCTGGGCCAAACCGAACCCACGTGTTGCAAGCTCAGGACTTGTCATCAGCCGATCCGGAACTTCGGTTGCTGCGAGTGCTCGGGATTTCTAGGGAAAGGTGTCGAGACATGAAGAAAACCGAGAGAGTGCGTCAGTTGGTCTCAGGCCCACCGACGGACGCGGATTTAAAACAGCAGACCGAGAAAGGCTGGAAGCTGGTGGCGATCGAATGGGAAAGGGAGGTTGAAACCTCCGAAAGCCAGTTGTCGAGCCAGGTGCCGTTCGGCTTGCGGATTGAGCCAGAAACCCAGCGTTTAGAAGAGAATCCGGAAGAGCGGGAAATCCTGGTGCAATTGATGGAACTCCTGGTTCAAGAGGGTTCCTACGCGCGCATTGCGGACGAGATCAATCGTAGGGGATATCGCACTCGCCAAGGTACGCCCTGGAGTCCGATCTCGGTGTTCGAAATGCTGCCGCGGCTGATCGAAGTTGGACCCTACCTGTTTCGCAGCTCGGAATGGGAAAAGCGCAGACAACACATCCCGGTCCACAGCTAGCAACCACCCAGCCGCACAAACGCGACAAGGGTAAGGCGCTCCGTCGTCGTCCCGCATATCCCAAACGGGCGCCGTTCTTCCTTAGTACAGCCGAGTAGCGGCCTGAGAAATATACAGCCCACGGCGCAAGCCGTGGGCTCTATTTTTGCGCCGCGCAGCGGCTCTTTTCGCAAGCGAAGGAACAACCTTACGCCCAATATGTCCTGTCCAAGCTGCGATATTGGATCGCCTCGGCAATATGCTTGGGCCCGAGTGCGGCAACGTCCTCCAAATCAGCAATTGTGCGGGCAACTTTCAGGATGCGATCGTGGGCGCGGGCGCTGAGGCCCTGTTGTGTCATGGCGCGCTCGATCAGGCGCTCGCAGTCAGCTGAGAGTTTGCAGAAGCTGCGGATGTGGCGCGAACTCATCTGGGCGTTGCAATAGAGTTTTTGTCGGGACGTGGCGATGCGCTCCAACTGCTTCTGGCGGGCGCGCACCACGCGTTCGCGAATCTTACCTGATCCCTCGGGCTCCATGGTGGAGCGCATCTCTTTATAGTTCACCGCATAGTTCACCGCCGGGACGTCGATGTGGATATCGATACGGTCCATAAGCGGGCCGGAGATTTTCGAGATGTAGCGCTGGATCATAGGCGGCGTGCACTGGCAGTCGCGCGTACGGTCGTTGTGGAACCCGCAGGGGCAGGGATTCATGGCCGCCGCGAGCATGAACCGCGCCGGAAAGGTGAGCGACATGGACGCGCGGGCGATCGAGACCGTGCCATCTTCCAGGGGCTGACGTAACACTCCCAGCACGTTTCGTGGGAACTCTGGCAGTTCGTCGAGAAACAGCAGGCCATTGTGGGCCAGCGAGACTTCCCCGGGGCGCGGGATCACTCCGCCACCTGATCGCACTTGATGCCCGAGCAGTCGACCTCCACCTGAATGATATTGGCGTCGATGCCATGGACTGCTGCGCTTAGGGTCTTATAGAGCATGGGTCAGGTGCCGACTACTCAAATCCCCCACTCCGCCAAGTCAGAGCAGGGGGACCTCGCATTGCACTCAGCAGAAACGTTATCTGTCTCTGGGGAGCGCTGGCTGTGACGGATGTCACCATGGGCTGTGGAAAACCCTGAAATGCCCTCTTTTGCGCGGATAAACTAACGTCCCATTTTGGGCGAAAGTCCATTGCCCTCCGGTACCAAGAAGTAAAACAATCCGGTTGTTGGTCTTGATTCCTCTGCATTAGGATGAGCCTTCAGGAAAAAATCCTTATTCTCTTATGAGTCCGGACCCAGCCCTTCCCCCACGTCCTAATCCGCCAGGAAGTCTTGACCAGGAGGAGTCTCAGCTTTGGCGATGGGTGCTCTTGTTCATGGTCTTTCTGTCGGTCGCCCTGGTGGCTCTGCTCTGGGAGCGGCTGGAGGGCATACCCTTTCAACTGCGCGCCATTCCCGTTGGCGTCCTGGCGCTCTCGATCCTGTTCGCCGCTTATGCATATGGCCGGCGGCGCGAAGTTAACGAACTCAAGGGACTGCTCCGGGGATTGCAGGAGCACGTCGGTGCGGCACCCTCTGAAGAGCAACTTGATCAGCTCAGCCAGGTCATCATGCGCTCGCAGCGCAATTTTAAGGAGCTCATCGATTCCCTCGATGACCCGGCCTGCGCGGTCTCTCTCGACGGAACGCTCCGAACCGTAAATCGTCGAGTCGCCGAGCTTACCGGGCTGACATACTCGCAACTGGTGGGCAGCAAGGTTTACGACTTTGTGGAGGAACCTGCGCGCGACGAAATCGAACGCGGGCTGGGACGATTTCTCGAGAAGAAACGCTGGACTGGAACGGTCCGTATCCGTCTGAAGAACAACACGCGCCCACTCTACTTCGATTGCGTGCTCAACGGAATCCTCAAGGGAGATGAGGTAGTCGGAGCCAGTGCCCTGGGCCGGGATATCACCGAACAGCGCGAGAAGGAATTGCGCTTCACGGAATTGTTCGAAACCCTGCAGGAGGGTGTCTATTTCAGCATGCCGGAAGGACAGTTGCTGGATGCGAATCCGGCGCTGGTCAGCATGCTCGGCTATACCGAGAAAAAGGAGTTGCTTTCGGTCGAACCGGCTGCGCTGAGCTTCGATGGCGGCCCTCCGGTGTTAGGGAGAGCGGTTGATGACCGCGGCGGCGTACGCACACGAGAAATCAAGCTGCGACGCAAAGATGGCAAGCCCGCCATTTTTCTCGATTCCTCACGTGCCGTATGGGATGCCGCTGGAAATATCATCCGCTACCAGGGAACTCTGGTCGACATCACCGAAAAACGCAACATGGAACGTCAACTGGCCCAGCAGGAGGAGTTCCGCAGCCGCTTGTTGGAGAGTTTCCCTGATCTGATCCTGGTGGTGGATCTGGAGGAGCGGTATACCTTCGTGAGCTCGCGGGCGCAAGCTCTTCTCGGCTACCGGCCGGACGAAATGTTGGGGAGGAAGATCTCCGAAATGGAGGATCACGCGCCCGATCTGGTGTCCTTGTATCAGACGCTGGTTTCGGGGGATCAGGCGTTTGGAGCTGCCGAGTTCGCCGCGCGGCACCGCGACGGCAGCGGACGGACGATGCGTGCCGCCGGCAGCCAACTGGCCGACGCGGAAGGAAAGATCAGCGGCGTGATCTTCTCGCTGCGCGATATCACCATCGAACGCAAGCTGGAGCAACAGGTCGTCGAGAGCGAGCGCCTGGCCGCCATGGGTGCCATGATCGGCGGCGTGGCCCATGAACTTAATAATCCGTTGACCAGCATTCTTGGCGTCAGCGAACTCCTGCAGGACACGGAAACCAACGAAACTTCCCGTAAGCAACTCGGGATGCTGCAACAGCAGGCACGGCGCGCCGCCGAGATCGTCCAGAACCTCACCTACTTCTCGCGCCCACCGGCGCCCGGAAAGAGCCGCATCAATCTGGTCGAGATCGTGGAGCGCACGCTTAACCTGCACGCCTATTCCCTGCGTAAGAACAACATCACGGTGGATTTCCTGAAAGAGACGGGAATGCCTTACGCGCTGGGTGACCCGCACCAGTTGATGCAGGTGTTTCTGAACCTGATCGTGAATGCCGAGCAGGCCATCCGCGAGGCGCGCGACCGGGGAACCTTACGCATCCGTCTCGGGAAAGGACCCGGCACGGTGTGGGTCAGCTTCCAAGACGACGGAGCGGGCATCCCGAAGGAAAATCTGCCGAGCATCTTCGATCCGTTCTACACCACGAAGCGTCCCGGACGCGGGACCGGACTGGGCCTGAGTATCTGCAAGTCGGTGATGAAGGAACACAATGGAACCGTCGAAGCCGCGAATGCTCCGGATGGTGGAGCAGTGTTCACCGTGACGCTGCCGCTGGCGAAAGTGAACTAGAAACTCCTCTGTGCCCTCTGTGGTAAAAATCGTACCCAGTTAGTCGCGCTCCACTGCCATCGCCACTGCATTCCCCCCGCCAAGGCAAAGCGCCGCAATCCCCCGCTTCACATCCCGGCGAATCATCTCGTAGATCAGCGTCACCAGCACCCGCGCCCCGCTGGCACCGATGGGATGGCCGATTGCCACCGCTCCACCGTTCACGTTGACCTTTTCTGGATTCAGCTTCAGCTCGCGCATGACACCAAGCGCCTGAACAGAAAAAGCCTCATTCAATTCGTAGAGATCGACATCTTCATTCTTCCATCCAGTCTTTTCCCAAATCTTTCGTACTGCCCCCACCGGAGCCATCATGACCCATTTGGGTTCCACGCCGCTTGTGGCTTGCGCAACGATGCGCACCATCGGCTTAGCCCCGAGCTCAGCAGCGCGCTTGGCGCTTGTGACTACAACTGCGGCAGCACCATCATTCACGCCGGGAGCATTCCCTGCCGTCACAGTTCCATCTTTCTTGAATGCCGGCTTGAGCGAACGCAAAACTTCAATGGTCGTGTCTTCGCGCGGGCTTTCATCCTTGTCAAAGATGGTCGGAGCGGCCCCCTTCTTCTTTGCCGGAATCTCCACAGGCACGATCTGCGCCTTGAAGCGGCACTCCTTGATCGCCGCGACAGCCTTCCGGTGAGAATTCACCGCAAACTCATCCTGCTCCTCGCGCGTGATTCCATATTTCTCTGCGACGTTCTCGCCCGTGATGCCCATGTGGTAGTCGTTGTAGATATCCCACAGCCCGTCATTCACCATCGAGTCGACCACTTGCGCGTTGCCCAGACGGTATCCCTTGCGCGCCTGTAGAAGAAGGTAGGGCGCATTGCTCATCGATTCCATTCCCCCTGCAACGACGATCGAACTGTTTCCCGTTTGCACCGCTTGCGCTGCGAGCGCCACAGATTTCAATCCCGAGCCGCACACCTTGTTGATTGTCATGGCACCTGTCGCGGGAGTGAGTCCGGCGAAGATTGCGGCCTGTCGCGCGGGATTCTGACCGAGTCCGGCGGAGATGACGTTCCCCATGATGCATTCATCGACTTGCGCGGGATCGATGCCGGCGCGCTTCACCGCTTCGCGCACCACTATGGCGCCCAGTTGCGGCGCACTGAAATCGCCGAGGCTGCCTTGAAATTTTCCAACCGGAAGGCGACAGCCGGAGATGATGACAACATCGTCAAAAGAGGCCATGAATCGGGCTCCTCGCGAAGATTTCGAGTCTTCATTATAGATGAGCAGGCGTGAGCATTGGCTTCACGAGAGTCGGCGCACCTGCCAACGTCCGACTTCTGCTTTGCAGTTTTTCCCGCTCGTGCAATTGGAAATTTCTCCTCATGATTCGATCAACCAGGTCGCAACTCGGAATCTCACGAGCGTTTCCTGCAAAATAATGGTTGACATTCGTCAAAGAAATTCTTTCAGCATGACTTTGGTGCCACAACTTGCGCGAATCGATCATCATTTTTTTCTTGACTTCATTTTTCATTAACTCTATACATCAACTAGTTGCAGTAAAACATCACTGCACATTTCCATGAAGAATGGAAGGGAGAATAGGAACAATGGCAACCAAGAAAAAGGCAAAAAAGAAAAAGAAACACTAAGTAAGTTCAGTACGAAGTCAACAGGGGACGCTAAATGCGTCCCCTAAGTTTTTTTTGCGGAAGGTTTCACGGTTGAAGGAAAGCCGCGGTGAGTGTCAGCGTAGGCGTGCGAAATTGGCTCATGCTTTCGCGATAGCCAGCCGCGGAATGCGCTTTTCCTTTTCAGGGCAAAGACTCCGATACGCGCAAAAGCTGCAATGCTGCCCCACCTTCGCTTCGAACACACCGTCGGCAATTCCCTGGGCGGCATCTTCCACGCGGGCACGAGCCGATAGCAGTTGTGCCTCCGACCGCGAGGTCATGACGGGAATATTTTCTTCCAGGTTGTGAAAAATCAGAGCGCCGACGTTGTACTTCCATTTCTCCTTCGCTGCAATGGCGTACAGGGACAGCTGAAGACTGTCATCGGCCGATTCCTGGTCGCGTCCCTTGCCCGTCTTGTAGTCGATGATGGCGACGGTTCCGTCCGGGCGCTGATCGATCCGGTCGATACGCCCGGCCACGATAGTCTCTCCGACCTTGAACTCGAAGGATTCTTCCGTGTGCAGAACCTGCGAGGCGGGGATCGAACGCGCCTTCGACAGGAAATCCTGCAATTGCACGATCCCCTGCTGCTCGTAGAGTTCGTGCTGATATTCTTCCTGGATCCTGGCGCTGGCCAAATCCATGCAGAAGAGTTCGATGATTTCCTGGTCGCCCTTAGGCCGACCCAGCCGAATTGACTCAAAATAGGTTTTGAGCACGCGATGAATCGTGGCTCCATATTGCATGGCCGCTGCGGGCTTGGCAGCGATACGCCAGTCCCGCTCCAGCTTGAACTGCAAACCGCACCGCTGATAGGTCTCGACCGCCGACGCGCTCAGGCGCTTGTGCAGTCCTTCCAAAACCGCCAGTTCGAACCAGCGGGTGGTTTGCGATTCTTCTGGGTAAAGTGGGGACGCCGCAGCAGCAATATCGAGAGTCGCCTGTGCACCTCCCGCCGGAATGGCACGGAACCATGGCGCCACAGCTTTGTTCTTGATCAACTCCCGCAGATAGCCCGGCGGAGTCTTATCGGTCTTGCCCGTCCCCTCGCGCGCATAGATACGAAGCGAATCCCGGGCGCGCGTCATAGCGACGTAAAACAGGCGCCGCTCCTCCTGCTCGTGCAGCGTTTTGTCATCCGCCTCGGTCAACGAATCGGGATCGCGCAATTCCCGTGGGAAGGCTACGAGTGTCTCCTTGTACGACGACGGAAAGGACGGAGACAAGGCGCGCAGAATGAAGACATGCCGAAACTCAAGCCCCTTGGCTCCGTGGACCGTCATCAGGCGAACTGCGTTTTCGTTCTCATCCGACCGCAGCGGTATGACGCCATTCGCCTCGCGAAAATAGCCGAGGTAGTCGACGAGTTCTTCAAGGTCCGTGGTCTTGTTGATCTTCTTCTTCTCCCAGTCCTCGACAAAATGCAAGGCTGCTTGCAGGATCGCCGAGGACGTGTCGAGGACAAACTCCCGGACCACAATGTCGAGCCCAGCTCGTCCTTTGGCATTGCGAGCTTGCACACTCTCACGTACACGCCGCACCCGCGCTACGACCTCTGCGCCGCCGGCGACGCGGTCGAGCGCCGTGAACAGAGGCACGACTTGGGCCTCACGATTGTCGCGTGCGATTGCGCGCAGCACCTGCCGCAATTGTTCGGGGGCGACTCGAAAACACGGCAAGCCCGCCACTCGCATCAGGCTGACGTCATCTCCGCTGGAGACCACAACGGCCAAGCAGGCAAATAGGTCGCGAGCCTCCGGAGTATCCGAGATATCCATGCTCTCGATCACAAACGGAATTCCGGCCTCCGCGAGTTCTTGCACCAGATCATCACGGTGCAGATGAGAGCGATACAACACTCCGAAGTCCGACCACTTGCACCTCGACTTACGCTGCGCCTCGCGCAGATAAGCGACGAGGTCGGGCCCTTCCGTACCTCGATCCTTCAGAAGGACTGCCGTCACTGGCGCATTGGCCGGCTGCACTCCCGACGCGGCTGACTCCTCATCACGGGCGGATTTCAGCGGCACACGGTGATAGGTAAACGCACCGCTGCCGCGCTTAGCGAACACCGGAGGATTCTCGTTGATGACCGTGAAAGCCGTCTGCAGGATCGGAGTAATCGAGCGCCGGTTCTTTTCCAGCACAACGCGCTTGGCGGTGGGGAAGTTTCGGTAAAACAGCTCGAAGGCCGCACTCGACGCTCCACGGAATCGGTAAATCGACTGGTCGGGATCGCCAACCGCAAATAGATTCCCATCGGCACCCGCCAGACGGGTCAGAATTTTTATCTGGGCGAAGTTGGCGTCCTGGAATTCATCGGCAAGGATGAACCGCGCGCCGCGGCGGACCTCGGCCAGAACAGACTCATCACTGTGCAGCAGGGCGTGCGCCCGCGTGATCATATGGCTGAAGGTGCCAAGGTTTTCTTCCGCGAGCCAGCCCTCTATCGTCGAGAATACCCGGGCAATCTCCCGGCATCGGCCCAGGACCTCCTCATCCTCAAGCGCAGTTTTGGACTTCACCACGCGCGGAATCGCAACTTCGCGCCGTTCGATACGTTTGACATAGTCGGCGTATTTCTCTGGCGTAACCAGTTCGTCGTGACACCGGTTAACGAAGTCCAGTAGATCATTAAGGAACTGCCCAATGTTGGACGCGCGAATGTAGTGCTCCAGGTGAAGGTCGTGGATGCGCCGGCGCAGATAAATCCAGAGATCTTTCTCATCGAGCACGCCGAAATCTTTTCCTACGCGCCTCAGCAGCTTCAGGCAGTAATCGTGAAAAGTCAGGGCCTGCACGACTTTTCCGCCCAGCAACTTGCGCACGCGCTCCTGCATTTCCTCGGCCGCGTTGACCGTATAAGTCAGCGCAAGAATCTCGTCGGTTCGGGCATGTCCTTCTCTCACCAGACGCTCGATCCGGTGGGTCAAAACCGACGTTTTCCCCGTGCCGGCTCCGGCGACGACCAGCATTGGACCGTGGACGTGTTCGATCGCTTCACACTGCCGCTCGTCAGCAACAAAGGGAACAGAACGGGTATTAGACTTCGACGCCATTGCGGGCAGGATATCACCTGCCGACATGAGGAAACCCGTGCGGAATTGCACAGCATCAGAGGGTGTCCCACCCTTGTCGCGTTTTGTGCGACAGGGTGGGGATTTTGACCTTTGTTACGACGCTAGCGCGGCGGATTCTCCACAAAGGAAGATGACCAGACGGCACTACTTTGCGTTCGGATCCACTTGGAAGATTCCGAACGTGTTGCCCTCCGTGTCCACGAAATATCCCTGCCAGCAGGTCTTCGGCACAGCAAATTTAGGCAATGCCACGATTCCCCCGAGTTCCCCAATGCTTTTCGCAGTAGCGTCGAAATCATCGACCTCGAGCGAACACACGAATGCATTCGTGCCGTTTTGCGGCGGGGGAGTCTTGGCGGGCCGCTGCAGCAGTCCACCTCTCGACCCACCAGTTTCGATGCGCCAGTAGGGCACAGGCAATCCCGGGATCTCATCGAACTTCCAGCCGAACACCTGGGAATAGAATCGAACCGCCCGCGCTGGATCGTCGGCCTGGATTTCGAAATAGATGTGTCCTTTGTTCATAAGAACATTTTATCGATTGAACGCCGACATCATAATGGCAGTCGCCGCGATGGCTGCGGTCTCGGCACGCAGGATGGTCGGACCAAGCGATGCGGCGAGCCAGCTATTCGTTTGTAAGTGCTCCAGCTCGTCCTCTGTCCACCCGCCCTCGGGACCAATGGCCAGCAGGACTTCCCCTGTAGGTTGAATGTCGCGCAGCTGCGACTGTTCCTCAGCCTCCGACAAAACGACTTTGAGTCCGCCGGGAAGCGCCAGCGCCTCGCGCAACTTGTTTGGATCAGCGATCTCCGGCGGAGACGCCCGCCGGGATTGCTCCGAGGCCTGTACAGCAATCCTGCGCCAGCGTTCCACTCTTTTGGCGGCGGCAGCCACCAGGTGCGAATCAGTTCGCCGCGCAATGACGGGAACGATTCGTGTCACCCCGAGCTCCGTGCATTTCTCAATCGCCCATTCCATGCGGTCAAACTTGAAAATCGCCAACACCAACGCGAGTCGGATTGCAGGCGGTTGTGCCGGAATCTCTTCGCCGAGTTCGAAATCGACAAGGCTATCTGCGAGCGCGACGACTACGCCTCGTCGGACCACTCCGTTGGCAACGATATCGAACTCCTGTCCGACGCGTGCGCGGAGGACGCGAACCAGGTGGTCGGCGTGTGCACCAGTGAGGGCAGCTCGGTTGCCCGAGACTTGATCGGCGATCCATCTGCGACGGGTCATACGACCGCCAAGTATCGGGACGCCATCTCGTAAATGGATTTTTTGGGCTTTGGGAAGAACACAGCTTCGACTGCAATGGATTTTGGGCACAGCACAACTTCGGCCGCAATAGGCTTTAGGTAGGGCACGGCTTCAGCCGTGCCATTTAGGCTGCGAAGGACGCGGGCTTTAGCCCCTGAGGGAATTCGATCCATTGTGAGCTCCTGACCATCAGCCAACCAGCCGAAATCACTGGAAAATGTCTTTCACCTTCCCCAGCAGCGAGCGCAGCAGCGGTTGATTGTCGACCTTCGAGAGCACGTCAAGCTCCTGCAGCAGTTCCTTCTGCCGCTTGTTCAGCTTGCCGGGGATTTGCACGCGGACCTCAACATAAAGATCGCCCTTGCCATGACCGTTCAACACAGGGACGCCCTTATTGCGGATGCGGAACGTCGTACTCGGCTGCGTCCCCTCGGGAATCTTCAGCGCGTGCTCGCCTTCCATGGTGGGCACGCGGATCTCGGCGCCCATCGCGGCCTGCGCCACCGAGATCGGAACAACGCAATGCAGGTCGTTGCCTTCGCGCTCAAAGAACGGGTGTTCCTTCACGTGAAGCACGACATACAGATCACCCGCTGGACCACCGAACTGGCCGACCTCGCCCCCACCGGCAAACCGGATGCGAGTTCCGTCTTCAACTCCGGCGGGAATTTTCGCGTCGACAGTGCGTTGGCGAAGCACTCGGCCCTCGCCTTTGCACTTCGAGCACGGATCTGTGATGACGTTGCCGGTTCCCTGGCACGTGGGACACGTCCGCGCGATGCTGAAGAACCCTTGCTGGTAGCGAACCTGGCCGCGCCCGTTGCAGGAACGGCAGGTCGTCGGCCCTTTGCCGGGAGCAGCTCCCGAGCCGCGGCATTCTTCACAGGCCTCGTGCCGGCGAACCGTGACCCGAGATTCGGTGCCGAAGTATGCTTCCTCGAACTCGAGCGTCAGATCTTCGCGCAGATCGGCGCCGCGCTGCACTCGGCTGCGGCGGCGACCCCCGCCTCCAAACATGTCGCCGAAGCCGAAGAATTCCCCGAAAATGTCGCTGAAATCCTGGAAAACAGTCGGATCAAAACCGGCGCCGCCGCTCGCAGCGCCTCCTAATCCTGCATGCCCGAAGCGGTCGTACACCGCGCGCTTGTCCGAATCGGCGAGCACTGCATACGCCTCGCTGACTTCTTTGAACTTTTCTTCGGCGTCGGGATTGTTGGGATTCCGATCAGGATGGTACTGCAAAGCCAGCTTCCGGTAAGCGGACTTCAACTCCATCTCAGTGACCGCCCGGGTCACTCCCAGCACCTCGTAGTAATCGCGTTTTGCGTTCGTCGTCAAATCAATCCTTCTTAAGAGTTCTCAACCTTAGTCCACGGCCGGCCGGTACGTGCCAAATGTCCATGGATGACCTTCCAGGTCGAGCACGTGATATTCGCGAGAACCGAAATCCGTATCTTTCGGCGGATACAAAATCTTCGCACCCGCAGCATTTGCCCGATCGTAATGCGCATCCGGGTCCTTCACGTATACCGCCAGCATCTGCGTCGCTGCTCCTGAAGCCTCAGGACTGGCGATGCCATCGTCTGGCCGAACCGACCCAAGCATAATGATGTTTTCGCCAAGCTGTAATTGCGCATGCCGCACGAACGGCCCGTCATCCGGAATGCAGCAGCGTTCAACGAAGCCGAACGCCTCGCACAGCCAATGAATCGCCGCCCGCGCATCCCTGTACCGCAGGATCGGAAAGATTGTCTGCATGGTTCTCCTTGATCCTGGTCCAGCCGAAAGAGTTCCACTTATTTTCCGGGATTCTTCGCAACCTTCACCATCGCGGGACGGAGCAGTCGGTCTTTGTACTTGTAGCCGCGTTGCCACTCTTCCAGCACTTCGTGATCCGCCGCATCCGGAGTCTCCACCATCTCGATCGCCTCGTGAATGTGCGGATCGAACTGCTCCCCTTTGGCCGAGATGGGCTGCACACCGAGCTTCGTCAACACGTCGCGCAATTGCTTATAGATGAGTTCCACGCCGGCGCGAAAGTCGGCAGCCTCAGATTTCGATTGCAGCGCGCGCTCGAAGTTGTCGATCACCGGCAGCAGAGATTTGATGGCGTCCGCCATCGCGAAGTCGCGAAAGTCCTGCTGCTCTTTTGCGGCGCGGCGTCGGGCATTTTCAAATTCGGCCTGTGCCCGAGCCAACCGGTCGAGCAGCGAATCGCGCTCGGCTTTCACTTTCTGCAATTCTGACTCTGGGCCGGAGGGCTCGGCAACGGCTCCACGGCTGGAAGCGGACGGCCCCTCGTCCTTTTCTGCCGGCGGAAGCTCGTGCTCTACATCCAAGCCTTGCGTTTCAACTTCTGGTTTTCCGTTCGATTTCCCCATAACAGCTTCATTACTCCGATTCATTCAAAATCTTGTCGAAGAGACGCGCGATGTAAGACACCGCGGTGATGGTGTGCTGATAATCCATGCGCGTGGGCCCGATCACCGCCAGTGAGCCCATGACTTCATTTCCCGCATGAGCGGGCGCGCCGATCAATACGAAATTCTGCATGGAAGGCAAGGCCTCGTCCAAGCCGATGACAACTCGCACCGCTTCTTGCTTCACGTTGAGGTAGGCGCTCAAAAGCTGTACCACTTTTTCTTTCTCCTCAAGAGTCTTGAGCATCTCCTGCAAGCGCTGACGGTCCTGTTCGCCGGACAACAAATTGGCCGCGCCTTCCACGAATACCATTTGCGATCCTTGCTCGGCCGCCAATGCTCCCTGCTTGTACAAGGCTTCGATGGAATTCATCATCCGGTCGTATTCGCTGCGCTCCTTTTCGATGCGGCGCCCGAGTTCCCCGCGCATCGACTCCATAGTCCAGCCTCGGAAATTCTCGTTGATATAACGCGCGGCCAGGTCGAGATCGCTCTGCGGCAGATCCAGACGCAGCACGCGATCGCGCACCAGGCCCGATCGAGTCACCACCACCGCCAGCACCTTCTGATCTCCCAGGCGCGAGAAGTAAACGTGTTCCAGCGCGTTTTTCGGACCGCTCGTCGCGACCGTCACGCCGACATTTCGCGAGATCAGTGAGAGCACGTGCGAAGTGCGCTCCATGAATTCCTGTACGTCGGTGATCCCGGCCAGCGAGTCGGAGATCATGGTCTCTTCCTGCGGCGCGAGACGCGCGTTACCGGAAATCTGCTCCACGTAATAGCGGTAGGCTTCCGTCGTGGGCACGCGGCCTGCCGAGGCGTGCGGTTGATCGAGGAATCCCGCGTCAGAAAGATCTGCCATGACGTTGCGGATCGAAGCCGGGCTCAATCCTTCGCGATTCGACCGCGCCAGCGTCCGCGATCCGACCGGCTCGCCTGTAGAGATAAAAGTCTCAACGATGGCAGTCAGAATTTCGCGTTCGCGATTCCCGATATTGGGGTCAACGGGCATGCGTCACTTCTCAATTGTCTCAGATCGGGCACCGGGTGCCGAGGGGAGCAAGAGCTTCTGGTCCATTCCTTAACTATTTTAGATGCAGAAGCTTAGGTTTTGGATCGAAGTTATGATCCTGTTTGGATTCTAGGAACGGGGTGCAACGGTGTCAAGCAAGGGAAACAAGGCTCGCCAACGTTGGTCGGCCCGTCCCTTCACTATTGTCATCCTGAGCGCAGCCGGAGTGGAGCGCAGCGCAACTCCGGCTGAGTCGAAGGATCCCTACCTGCGCCTGGTTGCCAAGGGCAGAGATGCCTCGCTCCGCCCGGAATGACGAGACAGGGGACGTGACGACCATCCGGAATTTCCTGCTATCCTCTTCCGTCAACTGTTGACGTTCGGACCTTGAAATCCAAACCCCACGTCGCAGTCATCGGCGCCGGAGCCTTCGGCGGATGGACCGCCCTGCGCCTTCTCGAGCGGGGAGCGCGCGTCACCCTGATCGACGCCTGGGGCCCGGGAAACTCCCGGTCCTCCTCTGGCGGCGAAACCCGCGTCATGCGTGGCACCTATGGCCCCGACCAGCCTTACACCGAGATGGCCGCCCGCGCCCTAAAGCTGTGGGCCAAGTATGAGCGCAAGTGGAAGCGGCAGTTTCTGCATCGATCCGGCGTCCTCTGGATGACCGCAGACAGAGATGACGCCTTCGAGCGCGGTTCGGTTGAAATGCTGCAGGTAGCGAAGATCAAATATCAGGAGCTTTCCGGCGCCCAATTGAAGAAGCGTTGGCCCCAGATCAACTTCGAAGAAATCGGTTGGGGCGTCTTCGAACCCGAATGCGGTTATCTCGACGCGCGCGCGAGTTGCGCAGCAGTGGTCGAGGCTTTCGTCGCCGCAGGAGGCCGATATCGCCAGGCCAGCGTCCTTGGTCAAGGATTAGAAGAATCGCCGCTCCGCGGTCTGTCCCTGGCCGATGACTCCCAACTCAAGGCCCACACCTTTGTGTTCGCCTGCGGTCCGTGGCTCGGGCAACTGTTTCCGCAAGCCGTGAGTTCGTTCGTCAAAGCCACCAAGCAGGACGTATTTTTCTTCGGCACTCCGCCAGGCGACACGCGTTTTCACGACCCCAACCTCCCCGTCTGGGCCGACCATCGCGACAAGTTCCGCTACGGAATTCCCGGCAGCGACCGCCGTGGATTTAAAATCGCCGACGACACGCGAGGACCGGATTTCGACCCTACAAATGGCGAGCGAGTGATTGATCCCGAAACGCTAAAGGACATTCGAGAATATGTGGCCTTCCGCTTCCCTGCCCTTCGCGATGCTCCATTGATCGAAACCCGTGTCTGCCAGTACGAACAAACGCCCGACAGTCACTTCATCATCGACCGCCATCCCGCCAACGAAAATGTCTGGCTGCTCGGCGGAGGCTCAGGTCACGGTTTCAAACACGGCCCGGCACTAGGAGAGATGATGGCGGATTTGATTCTGAAAGATCGTGAAGCGGATGCAATCTGGCGGCTGGCAAGATTCCAGGAAAAATAAGCCTTGTCATCCTGAGCGGCGTCGTTTGCCGCGAAGGACCTATGCAAATGCTGGAAGCGCGCATGCTGCAAACAAGTGCATAGGTTCTTCGCTGCCAAAACCGCGGCTCAGGATGACAAAGGTTGGCTGGCTACTGAAGATTACTGAATCTGAATCACATTCCCCGGCGCATTTGCCTTGATCTCACCGACCCTATCGACCACCTTGCGCGCAAACTCGTAAATCGACTTCGCATGCGGCGAGTTTTCCCCCTCAAGCACGATCGGCTTCCCACCGTCCCCGGATTTTCGCACCTCCGGATCAAGCGCAATGCTGCCCAGGAACGGCACTTCAAAGCGCTTCGCCATCAACTCAGCCCCGCCGCGGGAGAAAATGTCGACTTCATGCGAACAATGCGGGCACACGAAATAACTCATGTTCTCGACCACTCCCGCCAAATCCACCTTCATCTGCCGGAACATTTCAATCGCCTTGCGCGCGTCCTGCAGCGAGACATCCGACGGAGTCGAAACCACCACCGCCCCGGTCAGCGGCACCGTCTGCACCAGCGACAACGCCACATCCCCAGTGCCGGGAGGCAGGTCGACCACCATGTAGTCGAGCTTTCCCCATTCAACGAGGCCAAGGAACTGGCGAATGATCTGGTGCAACATCGGCCCGCGCCAGATCACGGGCTTGTCGCCAGGATTGAGGAACCCAACGGAAATGACTTTCAGCCCAAATGCCTCAATCGGCTCGATGCGGTTCTCGCCCACCATGCGGGGTTGCGAGTTCGTGCCCAGCATCAGAGGTACGTTCGGCCCATAGACGTCTGCATCAAGCAGGCCAACTTTGTGTCCCATTTTGGCAAGCGCGACGGCCAGGTTCACCGACAGCGTGGTCTTGCCAACACCTCCCTTCCCCGACCCGACGGCAATAATCGCGTCGACTCCAGGTAGCGGTTGCGGCCCCTGCTGGGCGGGTCCCGGTCCATGCTGATGCGGTGTATGTGCGCTCAAAAGATTAGCTCCTGCTACGGATTAAGAAACGGCGTTGAGGAGGTGACGCAGAACCCCAAACTCTGATTATACAGTCGGGAAGGCTGTAATCCTGAGCGCAGAAACTGATCCGCATAGCGGATCAGTTTCGGAGTCGAAGGATCCCTATCATTGTCCCTGTAATGGCAGTTGGAGAGGATCTTAAGGTAATTTGGACATTAGAAGAATTCCCAAACAATTGAGTGCACCCAAGAGATAGGATGCTTCGACCGCGTGTTGCTGCATTCTGCCGCGCAACACTCGGTGATAGCAATGCGGCGCCGTTCACGAGCACGTGATTACCACTTTCCCCCGAGCGTGCCCCGTTTCCAGATATCCGATCGCTTCCGCCACCTCACTTAGCTGATACCGCCTGTCGACGACAGGTGTAACTTTTCCGGTCGCGATGAGTTCGCCCACGAGCGCCAAGTCATCCTTGTTGATATTCGCGAGGAGCGAGAGAAACTTCCGACTCCCGAACCACGACAGCACACGCGATGTGATCATGCCGACCAGTACTCCCACCATCCACCGGCCTGCCTGTCCTCCGGCCGCGACGTAAATCCCCTTCGGACTCAAGACCTGTCGGTATGCGGACAACGAATGGTTTCCCACGCAATCGAGAATGATGTCGTAATGCTCCCGACTCGTGGTGAAATCTTCCCGAGTGTAATCCACAACGTGATCCGCTCCGATCGAACGCACCATCCCCACGTTCCTCGTACTGCACACGCCAGTGACAGCGGCGCCAAAAAACTTCGCAATCTGCACGCCGAAGGTTCCGACCCCGCCGGCCGCCCCATTGATCAGGACCTTGTAGCCCGGCTGAATTCGCCCCTTGTCGCGAAGAGCCTGCAGTGCGGTCATCGCCGCAATTCCGACCGAGGCAGCCTGCTCGAACGCGACATTGCCTGGCTTGATCGCCAACCTCGACTCTGAGCCACACACGTACTCCGCAAACGATCCCTGACACGTCCCGAACACTGCGTCGCCTGGTTTCAATCGCGCAACATTCTTGCCAGCGACCTCCACTTCACCGGCCACATCCGCTCCAAGTCGCGAGTTCTTTGGCCGGCTCAGTCCGGCCATCAGGCGGAGAGGATAGGGTTCACCCCTCATAAAGTGCCAGTCGTAGGGATTGACCGAAGCCGCGCGGACCTTGATCAGGACTTCGTCTTCAGAAGGAAGCGGCTTCTCAATCTCCTCGAGCGTGAGAATGTCAGGGGGACCGTAGTGGCGGTAGATAATGGCTCGCATGACGCGGATGCTCTCACTTTGCCGAGACATTGTCGGTCGCTTGCAACACGGAAACAGCCAGCCTCAGTACCCTTCCCCCTCGATCCGCACCTTCCCGCGGAACATCCGGTAGACGAAGAAGAAATATCCGAGAGCAAGAATCATTCCCAGGATCCACCAAACAAATCCGACGCTCAGCCCGTGATGTCCAGCGGCCGCGTTGTAGATCGTAATGCTTCGCGCCGGATCGGTGCTGGCCAGCAGTAGCACCGGGTAGACAGCAAATGCCGCCCCCACCAGCATGCCGACGATGTACGTGCAGGAGGCCAGAAAAGCCAGTCGGTCCGCGCGCTTGAGGATACCCTGCATCATCACGCCCAGCGAGCCGAAGACGAGCACTGGAATCACGAATCCCACCATGTGATGCTTGTAGTTGTCCAGCACTCCGGGACGGATCGAAACCGTCGCCACCAATGCCGCGACAGTCAGGGCAAGCTGTAGCGGCCAAGCATATTTCGCCGTCGTGCGGGCGCGAAGGTTCAAGTCGCCTTCTGTTTTCACGGCAATGTAGAGCGCACCGTGAGCGGTCAGCGTCACCAGCGCAATCACCCCGCTCAGTACGGTATACCAGTCGAGAATGCCGTTGTCGGTTCCTACGCGAAAGTCCGTCCACAGTGGTTCGAAGAAATATTGGTCGGGACCGAGAGGCACGCCCCGCACCACGTTCCCCAAAGCGGCTCCGAAGAAAATTGTCAGCAGTACGCTCGATCCCCAGAAAACAAAATCGAAGAATCCGCCCCAGACGGGATTGTTCATGTGGGCGCGCAGTTCGATGCCGATGCCTCGCAGCATGAGCAGCCACAACACAATCATCAGTGGTAGGTAAAACCCGCTGAAGCTGGACGCATAGAGCAAGGGGAACGCGAAGTAGAGCGTGCCTCCAGCGGCCAGCAACCACACTTCGTTCCCGTCCCAGACGGGCCCGATCGCGCGTGTGATGGCCCGCCGCTCCGCCGGAGTACGCGCAGCAGTGAGATAGATGACGCCTGCCCCGAGGTCAAACCCATCGAGCACGACATAAGCGGCGATCATGAAAGCAACGATGGCGAACCAGAGTGATTCCATTTCTATCCTTCTATCCTTCTAAACCTTTCTCATCCCAACTCAACCCTTGTCCTCCCCACTGACCCTTTGTCATTCCGAGCGAAGCGAGGAATCTGCTGTCCGCCGGCGGAGGCACACAGCTAAACTGATCGTCACTGAATCATCCGGCAGCAAAATTTTCGGAGCCACGGCAGCCATCTCAGTGTCCTGCTTCCACCAAGGCCTCAGGTCCCTTTTCTATTTCCCGCCTCACCAGAAAAAGAAACAGAATGCCCAACACGGTATACATGCCCATAAATCCCAGTAGCGTGAAAATTCCGTTGCCCGCCGAAACTGTCTTCGAATATCCATCCGCCGTACGCATCAGCGAATACACCAGCCAGGGCTGGCGCCCAAGTTCGGCAGTCATCCATCCGGCAGTGTTGGCGATGTACGGGAAAGGCAGCGTCAGCAGCAGAATCCACAGCATCCAGCGGCTGCCAAACAACTTGCCGCGCCACAGCAGAAACGCCGCCACGACAGCGATGGCGATGAACAATGTCCCCAACCCCACCATGATGTGGTAACTGAAATACAGCAATTCGATATTCGTCGGCCACTGATCTTGCGGAAAGGCATCGAGCCCTTTCACCTCAGCGTTCCACCGGCGGTAGGTCAGAAAGCTGAGCGCGTTCGGCACCAGAATCGGATTGTCGATCTTGTGTTCTTCGACATTCGGCTGTCCGACTAAAACGATCGGCGCTCCCGGCTGGCCTTGGAACAGACCTTCCATCGCAGCCAGGGTCACCGGCTGCTCGAAAGCCAGCATGCGCCCCTGCCCATCGCCCGTTGGGAACACCTGCAGCACGCTCGCAATGAGGGCCGCCACGACTCCGACCCGCACGAATATTCGTCCGTATTCTTGAAACTTACCCCACAGCAGATAGAACGCTCCCACCGACGCCATGACGAATGCTCCGGTGATGACCGCGCCGCTCATGTTGTGCGCATATTGCCACCACGCCCACGGATTCAACACCAAAGCCCAGAAACTGGAGAGCTGTGCCGATCCATCCGCCGCCGTCGTGTATCCCACTGGATGCTGCATCCAGGCATCGGTGGCGATGATGAAAAATCCGCTGAGCCATGAACCAAGAAAGACTGCCACGGCCGACCACCAATGGCCGCGAGGGCCGAGCCGTTTCTCGCCATACAAAAACAGTCCGAGGAAAGCAGATTCAAGGAAGAACGCGAACATGCCTTCCATCGCGAGTGTCTGCCCGATGACTCCTCCGGCAAAGCGCGAGAAGTGCGACCAGTTCGTGCCGAACTGGAATTCCATCGGGATTCCAGTCACCACTCCGAGAACAAAATTGATTCCGAAGACCCGCGCCCAGAAGCGGGCGGCCCGGTTATAGGTCTCGTCGTTGCGTCGCAGAGCGATCGTCTTCAGCACCACAATCAGTGGCGCCAGCCCCATGGTCAGCTGAGGAAAAAGATAATGAAAGGTGACGGTGAATGCGAAGTGAAGGCGGTGAACAAAAAGAGCACTATCCATGCAAAATCCTCGGCGACCGACCTAAGGCTAAACATTTGCCCGAGGGCTAGATGTGATCCAAATCACATTTCGGGGTGGAAGTCAGCGTGGCTTGCGTTTTCGTTCCAATTCGGATCGGCGGATTTCGCGGCGTCGTCCCGCATCGTCGTAGCGTCGACGCTGCTCATCCGTCTCAGGAATCACCGGAGGCACCGGCACCCGCTTAGCCGCCGAATCAATGGCAACGAAGGTGAGGTGCGCAGAGGCGACGTGCTGGGCCGTATCGGCGATATAGTTTTCCACATACACCTTCACGCCGACCTCCATCGAAGTATGGAATACGCGATTCACCGACGACCGGAGAATCACGAGATCTCCGACACGTACCGGCACCAGGAAATCGATGTGATCCACCGAAGCGGTCACCACATGATTGCGCGCATGGCGGTGCGCAGCCATCGCTCCTGCCAGGTCGATCCAATGCATCAGGCGTCCGCCAAGTAGCGCTCCCAGCGGATTGGCATCGTTGGGCAGCACGATTTCCGCCATTTCTGATTGTGAATCTCGGACGGGGCGTGGAATCAGGTGGTCTGCGGACATGGTCTTCCTTTGTTCTGCTGAGTCGCGTGATGGCGCGGGTCAGCTTCTCTTTCTCAAATATGCTTCCAGGAAACACTCCGCCATCTTTTGAATGCGCGCATCTTCGTGGCGGTGCAACCAGGTCGCTGTCAAGAGATCGAATTCCAGTTCTTCCTGACCCGCCGGACGGTTGTTCTGTTCGTAAACGACCGTGAGGCGAAGAACTCTCGCCGCATTTTCTGACGGAATCGGATCTTGCTCCCGTGAACTCTTGCCGGGTGAAACCACGGCAAATCGCACGGCGTCCCAGCGACGTTCCGCCGGCGCCCAACCGCAACTGCTGGCGTAACCCAGGTTGCAAAAAGCTTGCAGAACGTCCTGCGAGGGAACGGCGTCCTCGTGACCCGGAGCGGTGCAATGGCCGCTCCATCCGCAACCGAGCGGAAGTCGCGCCGGATGCGGCCAGTTGCCATTCTCCAGTTTTGCGACCGGCATGAAATAAGGACAGGCCAACTCGGACTCTTCTCAAGGAGTAAATGTTGGGACTCGCCATTGTAATCACCCTGGGCCGCGCTGACTACCTGACGACAACTCCACGCGTACCTTGACTCTGCTTTGTAGTAACCTCCTCTGCGGGGGAGTTGCACCATGGACCGTATCGCCGCCTTGAATGACATCCTGACCGAGAACCCGAAAGATGCGTTTGCGCGCTACGGTCTCGCCATGGAATATTCGAAGCAAGGCGACTTCGACCGGGCACTGGCGGAATTCGCGATCTTGATTGAGAACCACCCGGACTACACTGCGGGCTATTTCATGGCCGCTCAAACCCTGGTGCGGGCCGAAAGAGCTGAGGACGCGAAGAAGATGTTGCACGACGGCATCGCCTCCGCCCGACGCACCGGCAATCTGCATGCGCAGTCAGAAATGGAAGCGATGCTGGGGGAATTGAACTCTGGGTGATGCTGCGCGTGAACTCAGAATTCAGATCTCAGATTTTAGAATTTAGATTCTCAGCGGTACCCATTTCCGAGCGATTCCTTCACTCCGTGCCCTGCTCAATCTGCAATCTAAAATCTAAAATCTGCAATGGACTCTACTTCACCATTCCTCCCATGACCCACTCCACCAGCCCAGGAAACAACTGATAAAGCTTCACCGGCACATGCATCGTCCAAGGGACGATGACTTCCCTCTTCTCCTTGAGATACCCGCGAAACGTCGCCCCAACCACGCGTTCGGCGCTGATCCCGCGCATCGCGTTGGGCCGAACCTTCTTAAGCTCAAGACCCCGAATAGCGTTCTCGCCGAATGCGGTACGCACATAGCCGGGACACACGGTCAGCACATGAATTCCATCTTTCTTCAACTCCACTCTCGCGGCCTTACCGAGCGCATTCAAGGCAAATTTGGTCGCGCTATAAGCGCCATGAAACGGCAGCGGGATATGTCCCGCAACGCTGGAAGTGTTGATGATCGTGCCCCCGCCCTGCTGCTTCATGATGGGAATTACTTTCTGCATCGCGGTGACGGCTCCAAAGAAGTTCGTCTCAAACATCTCGTGGCAAGCCGACATGTCCATCTCAGATACGGAGTCGAGCAGTCCGTGTCCGGCGTTATTGATCCACACGTCGATCCTCTGAAAGTGATGCAGCGTGAGCGCGAGAACGCGGTCGATCTCTTCCGAGTGACGAATATCGCATGAGAACGCCGCTGTGCGCTCCATAAACCCGATTCGGTTGCGAGCGGCCTCCGCCCGCGACGCATCTCTCGATAACAAAACAACGCTTGCACCCTGCTGCGCGAACAGGTTGGCAATGGCTTCCCCGATGCCCATCGAAGCGCCCGTAACCACCACCACTTTCCCGGTAAGTTCCATGCTCGCGTTGTATCCGGCGAAGTCAAGATACAGCCGGCACAATGTCGTAGAATCAGGATGTCGCGTCAGATCGCACATCGGAGACTTCGTGGCGCTTCTTCCCCTGTTCCCGCTCGAATTAGTTCTGCTTCCCGGCACTCCCTTGCCGCTTCACATCTTCGAACCGCGTTACAAGGAAATGATCCGCGAGTGCATCTCCACGGAGGCGCCCTTCGGCGTGGTGCGCGCCTTCGAAGAAGGCATCGCTGAAGTCGGATGCACCGCCGAAATCATTACCGTGACGAAGGAATACCCCGACGGTCGCATGGACCTGATTTGCGAAGGACGCAAGCGCTTCGAAGTGATCGAAGTGAATCGCGATCGTTCATTCCTGCAGGCAGAGGTACTGATTGTCCCGGATGATCCTGAAGCCGCTGCCCAGGAAGAGCGC
>Ga0209580_10000280_pt1 | contig 30956 bp, 29 predicted proteins | sample Coa_R1_5_FD_187153 | JGI IMG/M metagenome (GOLD analysis project Ga0209580, IMG submission 187153) | Surface soil microbial communities from Centralia Pennsylvania, which are recovering from an underground coalmine fire - Coalmine... | ecosystem: Environmental > Terrestrial > Soil >... | reverse complement strand
GAACACGCAAGAACCGGTAGTCGGGCGCTACGGCAACGGCTCGGCGAACAGCTTGCATGGCGATCCTCTCAACGTGCATCACCTCTCGATTTCCAAAACGTTCCCCCTGACGGAGAGGGTGCGCATTACCTATACAGCCCTAATTTCCAATTTGTTCAACCATCCTCATTATTACAACCCGGACGGAACCATCACCGACTACACCGTCAGCGGTCCTCCAGGCTGCGTTGGACGTCTGGCCGGCTTCGGATGCGGCGCCGCGGAATGGGGCGGCGAATACAATCATGCCGGCTTCCGCAGCATCGCGATGAAACTGCGCTTTGAGTTTTAGGCCGACAAACTGACTGAAGCACAGGCTGAAGCTCAGGGCTTCGGCCTCTGAATCTAAACAACATTAGCTCCGAGGGGAGACATGCTGAAGTGGACGCGTCGGAGGATTCTCAAGGCCGGAATTGCTGCGTCGGCGGCTGCGGCATCGCCGGCTGGCGCATTGATGCTTGCGAGTCCGGGATCCGCTGAGGAGCTGCCGATCGGTTCGCGTTCTGGAGTGAGTTCCGAATCGGCTCTCAGCCAGAATTCTTCGTGCCGAGAACGAATCCTCCTTGATTTTGGCTGGCGATTTCATTTGGGACACGCGGCTGATCCGGCAAAAGACTTTGGTTTCGGCGCTCCGGCACGCGAACGAACTTTTGCGAAGTGTGGAGACTTTCCCGATGCTTGCCAGCTGGAATTTGATGACGCTACATGGCGCAGCGTGGATCTTCCTCACGACTGGGCTGTTGAACTACCTTTCCAAAATGCACCGGAACTCCCTGAAAACGGCGGCAAACCGCTGGGCAGAAAATATCCAGAATCAAGTATTGGCTGGTATCGCCGCGTCTTCGACCTGGACGAGGCTGATGCTGAGAAGCGTATTGCGGTAGAGTTCGACGGCGTATTTCGCAACGCCATTGTGATCTTCAATGGTTTCTATCTCGGGGAAAATTTCAGCGGATATGCGCCCTTCCGCTTCGATCTCACGGATCTGGCAAACCTTGGGGGGAAGAACGTGCTGGTGCTCCGGGTTGACGCAACGCTCGGGGAAGGCTGGTTCTACGAAGGAGCCGGGATCTATCGGCACGTGTGGTTAACGAAGACGGCTCCCTTGCACGTGGCTCACTGGGGTACGTTCGTCAAATCTGAGCTGAAGAAAGGACGTGCTCTGCTGTTCATCAGCTGTGAGGTTGAGAATGAAAGCACTGCAGAAAAAAGCTGCAGAGTCATTTCTCGGATCCTGAACGCAAAGGGAGAAGCTGTGGCCTCCGGCCAGAGCGACGCGAAAAACCTCGCGGCAGGAGATTCCTTCAAATTCGAATCGCAGGTTTCCATCGATTCTCCCCAGCTCTGGTCGTTGGGTGAACCAAATCTCTACCGATTGATTGCCGAGCTTCATACAGAGTCTGAGATTATCGACCAGACGGAAACCCCCTTCGGTATTCGCACGATTCGTTTTGATCCTCAAACTGGATTCTTTTTGAATGAAAAACCCGTAAAGATCAAAGGCACCTGCAATCATCAAGACCACGCGGGCGTGGGCACGGCATTGCCCGATCGATTGCATTCCTACCGAATCGAACGGCTCAAAGAAATGGGCTCAAATGCCTACCGGACATCGCACAATCCTCCGGCGCCGGAACTGCTCGATGCATGTGACCGGCTCGGAATGCTGGTGCTGGATGAAACGCGCATGATGTGTTCCACACCTGAAGGACTGAGCCAACTCGAGCGCATGATTCGGCGCGACCGGAATCATCCCAGTGTGATTATTTGGTCTTTGGGTAACGAAGAGTGGGCGGTGCAGGGCGAGGACCGAGGGAAGCGCATTGTCCAGTCGATGCGAAAGCTCGCTCATACGCTCGATCCATCGCGTCCTATTACGGTGGCGATGGACAGCGGGTATTCGAATGGAAAAGGAATACCCAGGGCTGTAGACGTTCAGGGCTTCAATTACCAGAGAGAAGATCTGGATGGCTTTCACCGTGCTTTTCCCGCATTGCCGACATTGGGCACCGAAACGGCGGGCACTTATTGCACCCGAGGGATCTATGCCAATGACACCAGCAAGGGATACGTCAGCGCTTACGATGTGAATTGTCCGGACTACGGCGCCACCGCCGAGAAATGGTGGCGCTTCTTTGCTGAACGTGATTTTCTTTCCGGCGGCTTCGTGTGGACGGGATTTGATTATCGGGGCGAGCCCAGCCCGTATAGCTGGCCTTGCATCAGCTCTCATTTCGGCGCAATGGACACATGCGGTTTTCCCAAAGACAATTATTTCTATTACCAGGCATGGTGGGGATCGCAACCCGTATTGCATGTTTTTCCCCACTGGAATTGGGCCGGAAAAGAAGGGCAGGAAGTCGACGTTTGGTGTCATACCAATCTTGACAACGTTGAGCTCTTCTTGAACGGCAACAGTTTAGGCGTAAAGAGGGTTCGAAAAAACTCGCATCTGGAATGGAAGGTGAAGTACGCTCCGGGGGTGCTCGAAGCCCGCGGATCGCGCGACAGTCGAGTCGTGCTGATCGCCAAGCGGGAGACAACCGGCGCGCCACATCAAATCGTGTTGCGCCCGGATCGCCAGAAAATTGCGGCCGATGGCGCAGATGTTTCGGTAATATCGGTCGAAGTGGTGGACGCACGCGGGCGCACCGTTCCGACAGCATCGAACCAGATCAGTTTCAATGTATGGGGTCCCGGACGATTGATTGGGACGGGAAATGGTGATCCCAGTTGTCACGAAGCGGACAAACCGAACTCATTTTGTGACGGACAGCGCAGCGCTTTTAATGGCTTGTGCATGGCGTTGGTGCAGTCGCTCAAGCAGCCGGGCGAAATTCTGGTTTCGGCCGTGTGCCCGGGTTTAGGCAGCGGCTCCGTAATGATCCGATCATGGTAAGTGTGCCTGATCTTCGTTCTACCAACTGGCCAGCACATGGAACGCTAACGGATTGAAGTGTGGGACGGAATGAATTAGAAATCCGTTGTAGAAGGTCCCGCGATTGGTCATAAACGGATCAACAGCTTTCCACCGGTGACCACATCGCGCGTGCGCCTCAATATTGTTTCGAGTTCGGCGGAGGAGCACATTCGCGAATTTCAAGTCTTCAACGCAGCAAGTAAACACACCCAGCTTTAGGTATTCAAGAAACAGTGCTGAAAGGACTCGAGTGGGAAAAAAGTGTATGGTCGCTTATGTCGCACGATGTTTCGTAATGCTTGCGGCGATCTTGATAGCCATTTCTCCAGTACACGCGCAGCAGTCGCCACGCGAAAAGTTACTCATGGATTTCGGCTGGAAATTCCATCTCGGCAACGAATGGGGTACCGGCGAGAATCCGATCAATCTGGGCGTCAGCACGGGGCCCACGAGACCAGATTTCAATGATGCGTCATGGCCCACGGTCAACCTGCCGCACGACTGGGCGGTTGCTCTCCCTTTCGACCGCAACGCGCCCGCCGACCACGGCTTCAAGCCTATCGGGCCGAAGTTCCCAGAAAGCAGCGTTGGATGGTATCGCCGAATTTTCAGTTTGGCGAAGGATGATGAAGGCAAGCGCATATGGATCGAGTTCGGCGGCATTTTTCGTGACAGCCTCGTGTACGTAAACAACTGCTTGGTCGGCCGTCAACCGCGGGGCTACAGCTCTTTCCGCTACGACATCACGGATGTAGTCAAGTATGGCGGCAAAAACACGGTTTCGGTTCGTGTCGATGCCTCCAAATTTGAAGGCTGGTTCTATGAAGGTGCCGGCATCTACCGCCATGTCTGGTTGCTGAAAACCTCCTCGCTCGCAGTCGCACCGGATGGCACTTTTGTTTACAGCCGATTTCAGAACAAGCTGCCGCAAGGTTCGGCTGAAATCAATATCGAGACGCGGCTGGCGAATTTCAAGACGAGCGGGGCAGATGCGGATGTAGAGTACGAAATTCTGGATCCAAAAGGTAAGAGCGTAGGCACAAGCCGAGCGACTGTGACTGTCGCGGCATCAGGCGCGCAAGGACTGAAACAGAAAATCAACGTACGCTCTCCAGCCCTCTGGTCTCCCGAAACGCCAAGGCTCTACAAGCTTGTCACGACCGTTCGATCCGCTGGCAAGATCACGGACCGCGTCGAGACCGAGTTCGGTATTCGCACTCTCGCATTCGATCCCAACAAAGGTTTTGTTCTAAACGGCAACCGCTACGTCATCAAAGGCACAGCCGATCACCAGGATCATGCCGGTCTTGGTGTTGCGTTGCCCGACGCGCTGCAATACTTCCGCGTTCGCAGACTGAAGGAGATGGGCTCAAACGCGATTCGCACCGCTCATAACGAACCGACCGAGGAGTTGCTCGAGGCCTGTGATCGACTTGGCATGTTGGTCCTGGATGAAAGCCGCACGTTCGCCAGCGACGCGCAGGATCTATCACTGCTGGAGAATCAGGTTCGCCGCGATCGCAATCATGCCAGCGTTTTCCTCTGGTCTATCGGGAATGAGGAACCGATGCAAAGCACGTCGATTGCGGCACGTGTCGCCCGAACCATGCAGACGTTGGTGCATCAGCTTGATCCATCCCGTCCGGTGACCTATGCCGCGAGTCTGGGCAACGAGTTCACGGGCGCGAACAGTGTAACGGATGTGCGCGGCTGGAATTACCACACTGGCAAGGACATGGACGACTACCACGCGATGCACCCGGAACAGCCGAATATCGGTACCGAAACCGCCAGCACCATCACCACCCGGGGCATTTACGCGAGGGATGAAGCACGCGGCTATCAAAGTGCCTACGACGACCGCGAAAACGCGCGCGAGGGAGTCGACACGGCCGAATCCTGGTGGACATATTTTGCACCACGCCCTTGGCTTTCCGGCGGCTTCGCCTGGACCGGTTTTGACTACCGCGGTGAGAACGACCGGCCCGACATCAATGCGAATTATGGGATCATGGATATGGCGGGCTTTCCCAAGGACAACTTCTATTATTACCAGTCCTGGTGGAGTGACAAGCCGGTGCTCCATCTCCTGCCGCACTGGAACTGGAGCGGCAAAGAAGGGCAGAACATCGACGTTCGCTGCTTCAGCAATTTCGATGAAGTTGAACTCGTCGTCAACGGGACCAGCCTAGGACGAAAGGAAATGCCGAGGAATTCGCATCTGCAGTGGACGGTACCCTATGCCCCCGGCACTCTCATGGCACGAGGATATAAAGATGGCAAGCTCCAAGCGGAAGAAAAAGTCGAGACCACCGGTGTTCCCGCAGCGCTCAAACTCACGCCAGACCGCACCACGATCAATCCAGACGGCGAAGACATCAGCATCATCACTGTCGCAGTCACTGACGCGCAGGGCCGTGTAGTTCCGGTTGCAGACAATCTCGTCAATTTTGAGATCAGCGGAGGTGGAAGAATAATCGGCGTCGGAAATGGCGATCCCAGTTCCCATGAGCCGGATGTTTACCTGAACTATGCGAATGATAAAGAGTTGGTGCTGAATGGGTGGCGGATGTGGGCCGTCCCCGACACCAAGAATCGACCGGAGGTTGCTGAATCGTTTTCTGACGCAGATTGGGAGGTGGTCGATGTCAACGTTGAGTCCGGCCCGTTAGCCGAAAACACGTCGGCAATTTTTCGCACCCATGTCAACCTAAGCGCCGTCGACCTAGCCGCCGAGAAAATTGCGCTCCGGTTCGGGATGATCGATGACGATGGATGGGTGTATGTGAACGGACAGCTAGTGGGCGAATCGCATGATTGGCAAGCTTCGCCCAGTTTCGAAGTGACAAAGTTCCTTCATGCGGGCGACAACTCCATTGCGGTGGCTGTACATAATGCCGATGGGCCGGGTGGCATCAACAAGGGTGTGAGCCTCAGTATGCCCGGCAAAGCCGCGCCGATGATTTGGAAGCGAAGCGTGTTCAATGGCCTGGCGCAGGTGATTGTCCAGTCTGGAACGGAACCGGGCGAAATCCGTTTGAAAGCACATTCCGAGCGGCTTTTGGGCAGCACAGTTATGATTCAGGCAAAAGGACACTCTCCGCTCCCCCACGCTTCGCAATAGTCGGTGATAGGGCAGCCAGGGGCTTTCAGTAGATTGATCGCTACCGACCGTTACGCTCATCACGCTCACAGACAGCATTACGCACTGATTCAAGCAAATCAATTCGAATACCAGTAAGCTATCATTTAGGGGATCTCACGTTCGCTTAGTGAGGTCTCACGCGAGTTGCTTCCGTGCGGGCAGCAAGGAGGAAGCTCGTGAAGCTCTTTAAGAAGCACAAGTCGAAGTTCTACTGGTATGACTTCACGGTGCGAGGCCAGTCGCTACCGCGGGTCAACCCCAGGAAACGAAGTCAGTTAGGGCGCTAAGAATAGCAAGTCTAAAGCTGGCTTCGGTAGTTGAAAACACAGATCCACTTCCAACCGCGGTGCGTCGAACAGAATCCGGCCTTCCATTACGAAGCGCCAGGGCCTCTCGAGGCGCTCGTCGGTTGTTCGCTCAAGGGCCTTGCGAGATTTAATGAGCCCATCGTCAAACGTCTTGAGCAGATCAATTCTGTTTTCGAGGACCTTGGTCTTGAACGGCTCTGCGGAGGGGTGACTCAAGTCAAGTTCATCACGTTCGATCATAAACTCTGCCCAGCCGGGCATGCTGGCTACCAATCCCGACAGATATCCAAGTATCATCGATTTCTCGTGAGGTTTCCAATCATTGCGGTCTTCCGGTACCCGCTCCAAGATCTGCGCGTGGCCACGCCTCCCGCTCCAGTTGTGCAAGAAACATCTGCTTCAAATCCATATATACTCCCGATTCTGAGATTGGACTCCAATCAAATGCAGCCAAGCTCGGCAACTTGGGTGCCGCGTCCGGTATTGATTCGCAAACCACGACGACGATTCGTTCCGCCATTGCGGAATCATTCATCTTTGGTTTCCGCCTGATCGTGCTACTTTGCGCTGGTCTCGCCACAGCGAGCGCTGCCGTCGCATGGCGGGAAATACCCGCGGAGAGTGCTGCAAGAGTTCCTGACCTCGGCGACGTTGCTGCCGCCGAGTAATCCCAGTGGTAGACTGCTGCCATGCCCTCCAAGAGAAAAAAGGCGAAGAAAAAAACAAAGTCAAACACCATAGCCACAAAACGTGCGAAAAGGGCTCTGCGCAAGAAACAGGCGAAGCCTCCGAAGAAGACGGTCAAGAAGAAGCAATCCAGCAAAATGACATCTTCGAAGGGAAGTCTCTCCCGCAAGAGGAAAACCCCAGCGCGCCGTGCACAACAGTTTGAGACTCCCCGCCGAGAAGGCGCAGTTTCGGCTCGTCAGTCCGCAGACTTTGAAGGTTTGTCCCGGGTCGAACAGGCGGACTCGGAAAGCGTCGATGAATTGGTCGAAGAAGGTAACGTCTTCGAGGCTGGCGCTGTAGCGGGTGTAGAGGAGGCAGACGATCAAGATACGAGCGAAGTGCACACCCGTGAGGTCCCCGAAGACGATGTTCCCGATGAATATTTGGAGAAGGATTAGCTGCCACGGGAAGCGCCTGACGAATCTGGAGCGTCGACGCAGGTTTCTTGAACCCACGATCTCCACCCACGATTCGCGTGTCTCTCACCACTTCTCAAGTACTTAGGCGGCCACCTGGAGTCACTTAAGTTGTTTAAAACACAGCACAACGTAGCACTGAAAAGGCTGGCGTCGGCGGTTCAACTCCGTCCCTGGCCACCATGTTTTCAATGAGTTAGGTGAAATTCTTAAACCTTCATCCACGGCGAAAAAGGCCTTTATCGTGGGTGGAAACAGCGTACACGGCGATGGACCTCTGACCTTCATCTCATTGAGTGTCATCGATTTGCTGCGATGCGACGCGTCGAAGAGCGCAGCCTTTCATCGATTTTGCGCTCTAAGCTTCTAACCGCCTTAGTAAGTAATGATGTATGGGGAAAAGTTAATGCTGGCGGGGTGCGCGAGAGCTTTGGATAAATTTCACGCGATTGCAAATGTTTTCGCGTCCAGATTGGCGGAGATCAAGCTCCTTGTCTCAGGAACTTTGTTGACTTCGTGTCGGCGGAACGCTGCCCAGTCACGGCACGACCAGATGGAACGGGACGGAACCAGAGGGAATGCAAGTGGTTCCGGAAGCGCTAATAAAGGATGCAGATTTTCAAAATGCGGGGGGCGTAGTTCAGCTGGTTAGAACGCCTGTCACGCAGGAGGCCGCGGTTCGAGTCCCTTCGCTCCCGCCATCTTCCGATGTATCACCTGATGTTCTGGGTTGCGAGCGCTGATCCCGGCTGAGCAAATTCACCATCAGGACGGCGCTGTATCCACAAAAGCATAAAGGCCATCAAGAGGGGGCAAATCGTCGAGGTGGCCAGACCCAGCCGCAAGGATGACCAGTCCGACGTCACGCCGACTAACCACGGCATGAGAATTCCACCCAGGTTCCCAAAAGCGGCCAGCAACCCAAACATCGTGGCGCCGCCCCGAGGAAAACGGTCTGCTGCGACACCAAGAGTGGTGGGCCACAGGCAGCTGCCTGCCAAACCCACGGCCACGCTGGCGGAAAGAGCAACTGCTGGCCATGGGGCGAAGCAGGCAACTAGGAAGAGCACGACGGATATCCAGCAACAATTCAACATCAACTTGAGAGGGTCAAGTCGACGACCAATCAGTCCGGCGAAAATGCGTCCCAATGCCATGGCAGCCGAGAACGCAAGCAGAGAGATACTTCCGGTCCACTTCGAGAAGCCAAGGCTCATCTCTGCATACGCGGGTAACCATTGCGCAAGCCCCAGCTCTAGAGCCCCCCCAAGAAAGATCGCCACATTGATTGCCAGGAAGGAGGAATCGCGACAGAGATCGCGCAATGCGGTTCGGCCACCTTCTTTTCCAGAGATGAGCGGAGGCAGATCGACCTTGACGAATCCAAAAGCGACGAGCAGCGGAACAGTAATAAGAGTGAAGGAAATCGTGCGCCATCCGACTACTAATCGAAATGCCAGTGCTCCAACGAGAACCGTGACCACGGTCCCGATGCCATAGAAAGAATGCAACCAGTTCAAGGACGTTGCGCGGCTTCCTGGCCGGAGGGCGGCAACGATGGGGCTAAGCACCATGTCTAGAATCCCGGCTCCGAGGCCCATGATGAATACTGCAACCAAAACGATGGAATAGCTGGGTGAGATACTCAAGAGCCCGAGGCCAACAGCAATCAGCAAGGTTCCGAGGATGCTGAATAGCCTTCCTCCAAATCGATCAGCCAAGGGGCCAGTGCAGAGGATACCGCCTACGAGTCCTGCAAACGTGATCGCACTGATGCGACCGAGTTGCTCATCCGTCAGACCTGCGCTGCCGCCAAGGTCCACCCGGACGGTAGTCAAGAACACTGGCATGAGATTTACCGCGATAGCGAGGCAGACCATCCCTGCGTAGCAAAGAGTCAAGGCAAATCCTGGATTGGGTGCGCGATTCTTCATGTTGTTGTTCCTGAAACAATGTGGGCCAGCCCGGTGGTTTCCAGACCGAAGTCCAGGCCATGAGATTCCATGAGGTGTGAAACGTTCCAGAAGGAACTGGGCTATTGATTCGGTTTTGTGAGGAGACGCGTTGGGAACTACGCTAAGCGTGACGCGAGGCACCACCACCACATTCGGGACAGGTGTGAAACTCCTCGATGAATCCCCCGAGGCTAGGATCGGAATGCGCAGCATCTTGTGGGTCGCTGGTGTATACAAGCTTGTCGGAGTGGTGGTTCATCTCCACCCCACAACTCCGGCAAATCATCTTGTCAGTCTTGGTCACGGCAACCATCCTTGCCTCCGCGGATCAGCCCAGAGACACTTGCTCACGTCCATGGCGTAGCGTTTTCGCCATCCAGATGAGTTCTTTCGAGAATTTATCGATACGCCGAATATAGGATTCGTCGAGGAGCGTTCCGTTCTCGGAGAACACTTTCTGAACGCTTGAGAAGTTAACATCCCAGAAAATCGTGACCAACCCGAGTTCACGCATAACCGGTAGCAGGTTCTGAATTACTCTGGTTCCGCCAAACGGTCCGGCTGATACCCCCACTATTCCAACCGCCTTGTGAATGTATTCTTTGAGACAACTGTCTAAGACATGCTTCAAGAGACCGGAGTAGCCGTGGTTGTACTCTGGCGACACGACCACCAACGCATCTGCTTTGCTCATTTTGGCGGAGAACTCGGCTTGCTTAATGGCCTCGCCCGCATCGTTCGTAGGGAGCGGAAGCTGGGCGATATCGATGAGGTCGGTTTCAACGCCGGCGCACTTGCTGAGTTCCCCGGTGACAAGCCGAGCAGCGTGCAGGCTCATGCGCCCCATCCTTGCTGTACCCAAGATCACAGGGATGAATAAACTCTGACTAGCCTCCATAAACCTGCCCTCTTGTGAAGTGCGACCTTTGCATCAGCATCAACAGACTGAGTGATTGCACCCGGCACCTCGTTTCTCCGATCACTAAGCAGACTTCCTGATCGAAGCACTCTCGAACTCGATGATCTTGCCCCGGTGCTCCAGGGGCTGCCACTGCCTCTTCGGCGGTTTGAAGTTCTGCGGAACATAAAACTGAATCAGCTTCGCCATAGTAGCTCCGTGCGAATCGAGCACGAGGATTTCTATTCTCGATTCGTTGTCTAAGCGTGAGATTCAGATCGTTGAGAGAAGTGACAGCTCTCCCGAACAGAGACACAGCCGAAGGGCAAGGCTACAGCAAACCGTTCAAGGGCATGTTGATTTTCGCCGTCCGATTCGGATGGCCGGAAGAAGTGAAAGATCTGCGCCACTCCGGTGGCAGTTCTCATTCGCTAAAATCGCGCATACATCGTTCGACGGGAGTCGATGGGGAGAGACAGTTTCGTTGCAGGACTTGAGACATCACACTCTCGCGCGATAGTCATAGGCCGTCACCTTCCGAAAGTTAGGGCATCCTACGGTTGATATGGAATTCTTCGTCAGCCGCGTGCTTAGTTTCCTGGCAACGATAGTGGATGCCAGCACAGGAGCCGCTATTGCTGTGGGTGTCCTAGCAGCCTTGCTAAGAACGGCCAGACTCAGCGTTCGCCGCGGGACCATCCTGGACTCCGCGATGTCTGAGGTTCGAATCACCCTCGGCCGATGGCTGGCTTTGGCCTTGGAACTGGCGCTGGCAGCCGACATCCTGCGAACGGTGATGATCCCTACCTGGGACGAGATCGGCAAGCTGGGAGCAATTGTCGTGCTGCGCACGGTCCTAAACTATTTTCTTGAGCGTGAGATCGAACAAGAGCAAAAGAACACAGATTATGTCCTCGAACCAGCTGCTTGATTTCTCCTGGTGGGGGTTGGCGCTGCAGCTCGCGAGCGCCGTCGCCATAGCCGGTTTCGTGGCTGTAGCGTTGATTTCGTTGAGCCTTGGCGGAGGTGTCTTACGAGCGAGACTGCTCGTTGCTGAAGGCGTGATCGGCGGTCTCAGCGTCTTGACGGCAGCCACTTTGTTGCGCACGATTGGGCTTCGCTGGCACCAGATCCTGATGTTCACGCTCCTACTCTTCCTACGAATCCTGCTGAAAAAACTATTCGTGTGGGAGAAGCAGCGTCTCTTTCAAGATCCAGCCTACGACGGACACTTCGACTTTCCCTTCGAGCGGCGTTCGTAACCTTTCAGAGCAGTCGGAATCTGATGGCCAGTGAGATCGGAGCACCCGATGAAGGGCAAGGTTGTACTCGTAACCGGGGCCAACGGTGGCCTGGGGACCTATGTGACGCAGGGGTTTCTCGACGCAGGTGCAACAGTTGTCGGCACGTCGCGGAAAATACAGCAGTCTGACTTCAACAACCCAAACTTCACCGCGTTACTAGCAGAGATTTCGACTCGTGAGGGCGCCCAAACCCTCGTGGATCAGGTTGTGGCGCGTTTCGGAAAGCTCGATGCTTTGGCCCATACGGTCGGGGGTTTCGCTGGTGGCCAATCGATCGCGGACACCGACGACGCGACTTTCCAGCGCATGTTTGATCTCAATCTGAATTGCGTATTTCACATTCTCCGGGCGGCAGTTCCGCCTCTGCGAAAGACAGGCACCGGTCGCATCATTGCGATTGGAAGCCGGGCCGCGCTGGAACCTGGCGCAGGCGTAGGCGCGTACAGCGCTTCGAAGGCTGCCATGGTCTCACTGATCAGAACTGTGGCGCTCGAAAACAAAGACGCGGGACTGACCGCAAACGCGATCTTGCCCGGCACGATGGATACTCCAGCTAACCGCAAAGCGATTCCGAATGCGGATGTCAGCAAGTGGGTGCAGCCGGACTCGGTTGCGGAGTTGGTGGTCTGGCTTGCCGGCGAAGCTGGCAAGGATGTCAACGGATCTGTGATCCCGGTCTACGGTAAAGATGCTTGAGACCTTTGCCAAAGCGATTGTTGACGCCCTGGCGGTATACGCCAGTTCTGGATTGGTGTTTGCGGTGCCATTCGTCTGGTCAGGAGTTCAGCGTTTGGATTCCGAGGCTCAGGGATCAGGCATTGGCTTTCGGCTGCTGATTCTGCCTGGCGTCGCCGCGTTCTGGCCAATTTTCCTTTACCGCTGGAGGCGAGGTTTAGCTGAGCCTCCTGTAGAAACGAACCCACACCGGTTGTCGAGCAAGCCATGATTCAGCCACTCAGAGCCGTTCATCGGCGCGCATTCGTCGCTCTGGCGCTAGTGTTACCCGCGATTCTGATGATCGGGCTCGGAGCGCGGCGCCCCCGCCTCGGCCCAAGTGCTCATGCTCCCGATGTGCCGGATACCGGGAACATCGTGAGAGAGTCGAGCACTCTGTGGCAGAAGCATTCGATTCAGTCAAGGTTCTATCGCAAGCCGGACCGTCCGCTGGACACGTATGTCGTTCTGCTGCCGACAGAAGAGTTGAACGAGCCGGACTTGCTCCTTTATTGGGCCACCAATGCACCGCAGGGAAACGTTCTGCCTGCGGATGCGCAACTAGTGGGCGCCTTTACCAAAAGCAAGGCCTTTCTTCTCCAGTTGAATGAGAAAGGCGTGGCCATTTGGTCTTGTTCAGCCCAGCTCATCAGACAGTGTTTGACACTGCCAGAGTGGAGACGATGCCATGAGCGTCCAATATGGCGCGATCAGCTGGAACCGGCAGAAGAAGGTGTACGACGTCACCCTTCTGTCGTTGCTGACGCTGTATCTCGCAACGTTCGTTGGTGTTGGTGTTTGGCGCAATCCAAGCGCGACGGCTGAGACGCTGTTGATCCGCGCGCTTGGAACCGCTGCATTCTTGCTGCTGAACGTGGTCCTGTGCATCGGCCCTTTGAGTCGATTGAATCGTCGTTTTCTTCCACTGCTCTATAACCGCCGACATATGGGCGTCACGACGTTTCTGTTGGGTTTGGCACATGGAGGGTTTGCGCTGTTCCAATTTCACGCCGTGGGGAACGTGAATCCTCTTGTTAGTCTGTTTATCAGCAATCCCCGATATGGCAGCGTTGCCGACTTTCCATTTCAAGCCCTTGGTTTCTTTGCATTGATCGTCCTGTTTCTTATGGCTGCTACCAGCCATGATTTCTGGTTGCGGAATCTGTCCGCGCCCATGTGGAAGCGCCTGCACATGCTGGTGTACGTGGCCTACGCGCTGCTGGTTGCGCACGTGACTCTAGGGGCGCTGCAATCAGAAACGAGCCCCGTGCTGGCTTCTGTCCTCATCGTGGGAGTGGCCACAGTGCTTTCGCTTCATCTCGCGGCGGCATTTCGCGAGAAGCAGATCGAGCAGGCGAGATATCATGCGGTCGACGAAGGTTTCGTCGAAGTCTGCAAGGTGGATCGTATAGAAGAAAAGTGCGCGACCATCGTCTCTCTATCGGGGGAGCGCGTTGCGGTCTTTCGCTACGATGGCAAGGTCTCCGCGATCTCTAATGTTTGTCAACATCAGAACGGACCTTTAGGGGAAGGACGCATCATCGATGGCTGCGTTACTTGCCCGTGGCATGGCTACCAGTATCAGCCAGAGTCTGGGGCGGCTCCGCCGCCGTTCAAGGAAAGAATCCCGAGTTTCCGTGTAAAGGTTGTCGAAGGATCTGTCTTCGTACATCCGCGTCCCAACCTACCCGGAACTCGTGTAGAGCCTGCCCAAATTGAGTCTGCCCAAGTTAAACCCAGGGAGGCACAACCGCGATGAACTACTTCTACGTAGGTTACCTTCCGAAGGCGCCCACCGCACTGGCCCGTTTTGTGCGAAAGGTCATTATTGTGCTGGGCCTGCTTGCGGTGACCGCGGCTCTGGTGTTGGTTGTTGGACAAATGCCGTTTGCCAGTTCCTCGTTCGAATACGGGAAGCTGAGCAGTTTTGACGGAGTTGTCGTGACGCGGCCTTTCCCGACGCTGTTAGTCGCGCGTCCGGGACAAGTCGGGCAACAAGACAAGTATTCACGCTATCTGCTGGTCGCGCCTGGAAAACATGGTGCTGACGACCTCGTGGCTGGCTTCGATGGCAAACAGGTCCGTCTGCAGGGCCAGCTGATCTATCGTGAGGGCGGAACCATGCTGGAAATCACACCCAGTTCGATCGCTGTGATCGATACGGCCCAAACAATTCACGAGACGACTCGCGACCTGGGAACTGTGACGGTCACCGGCGAAATCGTCGACAGCAAGTGTTACCTGGGCGTGATGAATCCCGGACAAGGAAAGGTTCACCGTGATTGTGCGGCTCGCTGTCTGAGCGGAGGGATTCCGCCGATCTTTGTTACGATCAACGGGCGGGAACAGTTCTTGCTGGTTGGTCTTGATGGCCGTGCCCTGGGACGCGACGCGCTGCGCGAATTCATTGCGGAACCGATTCAGATTCAGGGAGAACGGCTAGAGTCAGGGTCAACGCGGTTGCTAAAAGTCGATCCTGGCGCATTCCGTCACACACCGGACGGATTTCGAGCAGCATCAAAAGGCTTCGCGTTGGTGCAATGAACGAGCTTGCGAAGTTCGATGCCTAGTAAGAGCAGGGGGAGGACGTATGGATAATCAATCAGACCCGCTGGCCGGAGAGCAGCAATTCTTCAGCTCACTTATTCGTGGCGATGTGGAAGCTCTGGATCAAATTCTTATTGACGACTTTTTGCTCATCGATGTCTTGACCGGGTCGGAGGTCAGAAAAACGGACTTGCTCGCAGCATTGAGATCACGTCAGCTGAAGTTCGAGGCGATTGAGGCGCTGGAATCCCGTGTTCGCTTTTATGGGATTACCGCTGTTATCACGGGCCGCACTCAAATGAGCGGACGCTTCGGTGCAACGCCTTTCATGGCCAGCAGCCGCTACACTCATGTGTTTGGCAAAGAGCAGAGCCAGTGGCGCCTTGTGTCCGCACAGGGAACGCAGATCGTGAACTAACGGTATCGTCGGATCGTTAAATCTTCATAAAACGTGCATAGACTCGGGGATGCAAAGCTTCGAGATCCATCAGCGTCAGGAAGTCAATCGTCTTGAACTCCCGGTCGATGGCCGGTGGGCCACAGATCTTTGCCCCCACCGCCAAGTACGCACGCAACAATTTCGGAACCTTGTCGCTTGCGTTTTCCGCTGACATCAGGGGCATTGCGAAGGCGGGCTGCGGTGTGGTTCGCAGCTGGGGTTCCACCAAATGCTCCCGCATGGCGTCATAGACCGCTGTACCATGCGCCGGGTCCTGCGAGGTTAACGAAGAGCAACCGACCAGATACCGGCCACCTTGGTGGATGGCGTATTGGGCGATTCCACGCCAGAGCAGGTAGAGAACTTCGGAGGATCGATGATCGCGGTGCACACAGGCACGTCCCAGCTCGATCACGGGATTGCCCAGCTGCTTGTAGGGCGAAAAATCGAATTCACGCTCGCTATAGAAGCCTGCATTTGCTGTAGCCATCGCAGCTTGCTGCAGCCGATAAGTTCCGATCATTTGGCCCGTGGGGGCGTGTTCGACAATCAGATGGTCGCAGAACGCATCATACTCATCCCTGTCTTGACCGGTCGCGTAGGAGGTTTTCAGTCCCTCATTCAACTCCAAGTTGAAGACCAGGAATCGCAATCGGAAAGCTGCTAAGCGGTCCCATTCGGATGATGCCAGGCGGAGATGGTATGGGCCTCGGCGGAGGTCGAGCCACAAGTCAGTCTTTGCGTCGAATCCACGCGCCACCGAGGACAAAACGGGAGTTTTCGACGCCGCTGCGCTCATGATGTTTCCTGTTGCCTGCCGGCCTTCAATCGGGCCAGAAGGCGCCGATCTCGACGGTGTGATGCGCGACGGCAACAAAGGTGACACAGCCATTTCGAAGGTACATTCCTCAAGAATCGCCTTGATTCATGTCACTTCTACCCGCGTGGCGAGTCTCACCCCCTGTATGCGGACTTCACCCCGCAGACGCGAAACAGTCAGAAAGTGGAGGAGCGTTCATGAGCACCCAAGTCATGTCAACTATGACCCGACCGATGACTACTCCATTCCTGGTCTTCAGTTGGCTTTGCAGAATCGTCGCGGCAGTCATTTTGCTCCAAACGCTATTCTTCAAGTTCACTGCAGCGCCGGAGTCGGTCTACATCTTCACGAAGCTTGGAACGTTCATCCACACCTATATTCCGTTTGCTCCGATCAGCACGATCGAAGTCTCGGGGCGAATTGGGTCGGGAATTATGGAGCTGATCGCTGCCGTGCTGCTACTGACGCCGCGTTTCGTGTGGGCAGGTTCAGTTCTGGCAATGGCCGCAACGGGCGGAGCCATTGCCAGCCACCTGACATTCTTGGGCATCGAGGTCCAAGGAGATAAGGGACTCCTGTTCTTCTTGGCCATTGCCGTGTTTGCGACGAGCGCTATCGCTCTGTTCCTGCACCGCATGCAAATTCCGGTTTTTGGGAAGAGGTTCTAACATGAGAACCCCGTCGTTGAATATTGCGGTGAACGACGTTTTGCAACAGGGTTGCATCCTTCTCGATCGCATCGACGACGAGACCTACGCTCGCCCGATGGAAGGAGAGTTTGCGGCATCCCTGGGCGCGCATTATCGGCACGTGCTCGATCACTTTCTCTGTTTGGCGGAAGGAATTCGGACGGGCCAGGTCAACTACGATCAGCGGCGGCGAAACCCGCAACTGGAGAACTCGGTGACGTGTGCTCGTCTCGTAACCGAAGGTCTCATAGAGGACTTCGGAGGCCTTACTCGCGAAATTCTGCAGCGCGATTGTGCTGTGACGTACAGCGTGGGTTATGGCGAAACCGAAGCGGAATCGGTGAGGTCGAACATGGGACGGGAAGTGATGTTCTGCGTCGGACACGCCATCCATCACTATGCCATTCTCAGACTCCTGTGTGCGGGACTCGGAGTGAAACTGCCGTACGAATTTGGCATTGCCCCTTCTACGTTGAAGCATCTGGAAACTGAAGCTGCGGAACGAGGGTAGTCGGACATGCTTTTCCTTCACTCGCTTCCGCAGACGCAAGCCGCGCTGGCAGTGTCCATCTTTTTCGCAACCTTCATTTACGAAGATGGTGCCACCCTGCTGGCGGCGACTCTGTCGGCTAGTGGAAGCCTGGACCCGCGGATCGGCCTGCTTACCACCTTCTTGGGTATCTGGGTGGGGGACATGGGATTGTACGGGTTGGGTTCCAGTTTCGGGCGGCGTACGGCGCAGTGGCGTTGGTTGCAGAAACACCTAAGATCCGAATCACTTGCCAAGGCCGAAGCGTGGTTTTTGAAACATGGACCGTTTGCTTTGGTCATGAGCCGCGCGATTCCCGGGAGCCGTTTACCTCTTTATATCGCCGCCGGAGCGTTACGATTTCCGGTTCGAATGTTCGCCCGGACGACAGCGATCAGTTCGGCCGTGTGGGTCTCTGCGATCTTTGCGATATGGAGGTTCTTTCCCAGAGCATCTTCCGGGCATCAGAGATTGCTCCCCTGGTTGCTGACCGCCTTAGTGGTGTTCGCGCCGTGGCTGTTGAGCAAGGTCGCCGGATCATTCGGCGGATGGAACTGGAATCGTGAAAGTGTTCGAGGCCGCCGTGCATTCCGACTAGAAGGAGGAATTCATGATAAAGGTCAGCGTGTTGTATCCCAATCGAGAAGACACGAAGTTCGACATGGCGTATTACCTGAATTACCACATCCCATGGTTCGGCAACTGTTCGGATCGGCGTTGAAGGGAGTATCGGTCGAGCAGGGGATTTCAGGCGAAGAGCCGGGATCGAAATCTGCCTATGTCACGACGTGTCATCTTCTGTTTGACTCAGTGCAAGCCTATCAAACGAGCTTCGCTCCGCACGCGCAGAAGATCACAGAAGACTTTCGGAAGTACACCAATTGCGAGCCACTCATTCAGATCGGGGAAGTCAAGCTCTAGCCATGGCTACAATCGGCGGGTTGTTTCGGAAAAGCCAGAGTGCGCGGGACACTAAGGCGGTGAGCCTATGTGCACATTGACGGTTGTCAGCGGTAGCGACACGTACCGAATGGCGATGAATCGTGACGAGAAGATCGCACGAGGCACGGGGATGCCTTGCGAGGTGCATGAATTCGATGGCACCAAGGCCATCTATCCCAACGACGACGACGGCGGCACCTGGATCGGCGCTAACGAATGCGGGATCGCGCTCGCACTACTGAATTGGAATGACATCGCTCTGTCCGCCAGAGCTGTCAAGACGCGAAGCAGAGGACGAGTGATCCCATCTCTCATTGATTCGCGCTCGCAATCGGACATGCATTCGGTGATTAGCGTCTCTAGCTTCACCGGAATGCTGCCTTTTCGGCTGGTTGGCGCTTTTCCCGCTGAACAAGAGATTTGGGAGTGGCGGTGGGACTCGACCCAACTCACATTCCAGGTTCATGAATGGAAATCCGGTTACTGGTTTTCTTCGAGCCTCTCGGAAGATCGGGCCGAAACCCTGCGAGGAGTTACATGCCGTGCCGCGCAGCGTGAATCGGATGCCGGCTCGGTGCCCTGGCTGCGAAGACTCCACGCGTCGCACGCGGGCGGCCCCGGGCCATTCAGCTTGTGCGTACACCGAGAGGACGTGAAGACATTGAGCTATAGCGAGATCGTGGTCACGCCTGGGCACGTACAGGTGGGTCATTTCCGCGGCAGTCCTTGCACAATGGCTCAGACTGAGCAGATTCATGCGATCGAGATGGAGAGAGCTAAGTACACGGATCGATTGGTTTGGGGTGTCAGCAATGCAGCGATCTGAAATCATGCCACTCGCGATGGAACTCGACTCTATTCGACAAAGACAGCCATCGAGTAGTGCCTTGAGTCGAGCGCGCAGCAAATTATTGGGGTGGATGAAACGTTGGTCTCGCTGGGAGTTCTGGCCTCCGTATGTGTTTTATCCGCCGGTGGTTGCTTACATCGCTTACCTCGGAATCAGGTTCCGAAGTTGGACGTTGTTTACGGCGGCCAATCCCGCGATTCCCGCGGGCGGATTCGTGGGCGAGTCCAAGCATCAGATCCTGGAGCACCTGAAAGAGGCTGCCCCGTGCTTGCCGTGCTCCATTCTTCTTTCGTGTGGAGGGAATGCCCAACGCTTTGCTGAAGCTCAGGAATTCATGCGGCGGCATGGGCTGCAGTTTCCGGTCGTGCTGAAGCCTGATGCCGGGCAGCGTGGCGCCGGAGTAGCAATCGTCCGTTCGCTGGAGCAGCTGAACGAGTATCTGACGAAATCGTCCTTCGCGGTGATTTTGCAAGAGTACGTTCCAGGTGAGGAGTATGGTGTCTTCTACTACCGCCATCCGGGTGACGAGCGTGGCCGAGTTTTCTCCGTGACGGAGAAGAGGATGCCCGTGGTTCTCGGTGATGGAAGACGTACCTTGGAAGAGTTGATCCTTGCGGATGACCGCGCGGTGTGTATGTCAGACTTCTATCTCCGCAAGAACTTAGATCGGTGTCAACACGTCCCTGCGCCGGGAGAAAGAGTTCAGTTGGTCGAAATCGGGACCCATTGTCGAGGGGCCATATTCCTCGACGGAGTCGATACGATTACCCCAGCTCTGGAAGAAACCATCGACAGAATTGCTCAGAGTTTCGACGGTTTCTTCTTTGGGCGCTTTGACATTCGTGTTCCTTCACGCCAAGACTTCATGGCAGGTCGTAACTTGAAGATCGTTGAGCTGAACGGTGTGACCTCTGAAGCAACCCACATCTACGATCCTAAACTCAGTCTCTTCGATGCTTACCGCGTGTTGTTCCAACAATGGCGAATCGCTTTTGAGATCGGAGACCTCAACCGCGCGCGCGGCACGCGACCAACTCCTGTGACTGATCTGCTCAAGGCTGCTCGTGAGTATCGCCGGCTGGCTGAGGGCTACCCAGAATGACTCGGCTGTTCCGCTCACTTTGCGGGTCCGCCAGTTGCCAGGTTTTGATTGGGGTCGCGGGGCTCTTGTTCGCGACTCGCCCGGCTGAGAGTCAGTCGGAGCCCGCGAGGGTGATTGTAAGCTGTCCGCCCGGCAATCAAAGTGCGGCGTTCAAACCTTTTTCCACCATGTACTCCCGTGGTGAATCGGTGCAGACCGATGCTGTCGTCAGCACGGTAAGTACGGTGATCCAGGAGGTCCAGCGTACATCTTTTCCTGAGCTTGCCCACGTCGATCTTCGCGTCCGGATTTTCCGCAGTCATGCAGACTATTTTCGAACACGCTTCAGCTTCTCTCGCTTTCTGCTTTTCATGCCGATGCAATATTTCACGGATGTGAACCCTGCTCTCTTTCAAGAGCAGGCGCCGTCCGATGGCGTTTGTGCGATTCTAGCCCACGAACTGGTGCACATCGCCTCTCTCAGCCGCGGCAACCGCGTTCGCCGATTCAGTCTGGTCCGTTTACTGTCAAAGCGGCAGACTGCCAAGTTCGAGCGCCGCACTGACTTGGAGGCCATCCATCGAGGGTACGGAGATGGTCTCAAAAGTTATCGCGAATGGGTCTACGCGCACATCCCTTCCGACAAACTTCCGGAGAAGCGGCGCAACTACTTCTCTCCTGAGGAGATTGGAGCCATTCAGATTTTCTTGGAAAAACAACCTAAACTATTTGAGTTTTGGAGGGCACACGTTCCAATGAGCCTGCGGGAAATACAGAAGAATTGAGCGTGAGCGCGTGACCTGCCGCCGGTCACCACGCCATTTACGCGTTGGTTCCAGTGTTGCGTAACGGTTTATCTCGATACCGCGAGTTGGACAGGTTCGACCGCTTGCGGGTGTTCCGCTGAGACCTGAGGCTGGGACGTCGGTCGACGTCCGAAGACGTCTTCCACCAATGCCCGCAAGATCTCGGCCACGCTCCAGGCCTGTGCGATGCACCCACAAGGCAGCTGAGGGGCGTCGCCGTCGAGAATCTCTGAGATGTGACCAAGCCCACCATCGGCAAGGTGGTCCTTTAGCGGAACGAGCCATTCCGCCGCCTGACGACGGGCGGAATCACTGCTTCCGTTTACCTTGACGTATGCGGTGATGAACGGTCCCATCAGCCACGGCCATACGGTCCCCTGATGATAAGCACCGTCGCGCTCGGAAGGACCGCCTGAATATCGGCCACGATATTGGGCATCGCTCGGGGCCAAACTGCGCAGGCCATACGGGGTGAGGAGATGCTCCTGAACTTTCTCGACCACACGCTTCGCGCGTTCGGGCGACAACATGCTGTGGGTCAGGCTCACAGCAAATATCTGGTTCGGGCGGATCGAAGGATCCGGCGGAGCGCCATTGGTGACGTCGTAGAGACAGCCGGTGTTCGCATTCCAGAAGAAACGATTGAAACTCCAGCTCGCGACCGTTGCCATGTTGCGGTAACGCCTCTGTCCGGGTTCGTCCCCAAACTCATGGGCGAGGTCCGCCATAATGCAGAGAGCGTTGTACCAGAGCGCCTGGATTTCGACCGGCTTGCCGCGACGTGGCGTTACGACCCAGTCGCCGACCTTGGCATCCATCCAGGTGAGTTGGACGCCTTGCTCACCCGATGTGAGCAATCCGCTGGGATCCACCTTGATTCCGTAACGCGTGCCACGGACGTGCCAGGAAATGATGTCCGTGAATACCGGATACAGTTCATTTCGCACAAACTCCAGATCGCCGGTATACGCAAGATAGGCACGAGCTGCCTCGAAGAACCACAGGGTGGCATCGACTGTGTTGTATTCGGGGGTTTCTCCCGCATCCGGAAAACGGTTCGGTAGCATTCCCTGATCCACGTGTCTGGCGAAAGTGCGCAGAATGCTGCGAGCGACGTCATGCCTGCCAGTCGGCAAGGTGAGCCCGGGCAGAGCGATCATGGTGTCGCGGCCCCAGTCGCTGAACCAGTGGTAGCCGGCAATGATCGTCTTCTGGTCGCCGCGAGAAACGATGTACTGGTCGGCGGCATTGGCAAGATCCTGGGCGAAAGCATCCTCGACCGGCGACGATAAGGTTACATTCCGGCGACGCGTGATTTCTGCCTGCCGATAATCGGTGGCATGGGCAACATCACGCTCGTCGGTGGAGGCAATTACCGAAGCTCGTCGGCGAAGGCGCAGGTCGAAACGCAGGACTAGCGGGTTGAACAGATCCTCCGAGAAATCGAGTCCCCGTTCGCGTTCGACGGCATATTCAAAGTTCCGGTACCAATCCCCAGTCTTTCGTAGTTCGGCCGCGTCGTGGGCCAGATACAGTGACGGTAGTCCTTGATAAGGAGCGACACTCGCTAATCCAGAACGCTCCTCCACCGCTGGATTGATCGCACCGTTCTCGTGGGTGGTGCTGTGATAGTCGCGGAACGCGATCAGCGGCCTCACTTCAAGCCCCAACTTCTTTGGCCGTTCAGGATGGTTGTTCTTCTTCAGTTCGTATTGCACGACCGTGCTATTTTCACCATAGACCATGAAAACTGACTTCTCGATCTCGATGCCCTCGATTTCGTAGGTGAAGACAGGAAATGGGTCGAGGCGAAACTGTTTGAGGTACTTAAAACCTTGTGGATGAATGACGCCAGGGTACTGGTTTGCCGAAAGATCAAACGCCTGCCCCTCGATAAAGAACGTCTCCTCCATCTTGGAAAGCATCACAACACGCCCAACCGGCGGTTTAGTGGCAGCCACCAGTAACCCGTGGTAGCGGCGCGTGTTTAATCCCACGATAGTCGACGAAGCAAAGCCGCCGAGTCCGTTGGTTTCAAGCCACTCACGGCTGAGGGCGGCGTCTAGGTCACCGCATGTTTCTTTCGTGAACTGAATCATGAATTGCCATCCCCCATCGGATATCTTCTTTCGGTAAGACGCAGTCAAGGCCAGAAAGTGACAAAAAGGTGGGCACGCCTTGGCATGCCCCGACTATCACTGCTCAGTTGAGAGCTAGGTCTTACGCCACCTCGCAAAAGACCTTGATGGCCCCATTCGGCGAGGTGAGTTTCTGGAACAACTCGCTGTAGTTCTCCAGGCCCTTCACGGGGTCGGTGAGGAGCTTGCTGAGCCATCCCGGATACTCCGCTTCCGCTTGTGCCATATCGCCCACGCCCATTTCGAAGTATTCCCGATTGGCGTTCACAGTTCCAACCATGACCTTGTTGCCGAGAACGAATTCGAGGTTGATCCGGTCTGCAGGGATCTGGATCATCTTGTCTCCGCCCGTGACGCTTGCAAGGACGAGCACTCCGTTCTTTCCCAATGCCTGCATGCTGTCGAATACCACACCTGAGTTGCCGGTTCCTTCGAAGATGAGATCAAACGGGCCGAACTGCGTCGCGGCCTCCGCTACTGGTATGTTCTTTGTCGACAAATATCGTGCTCCGAGTTCCTCGATCAGGTTTGAGTTCAGATAGGGCTTGGGAGTGCGCCCAAACGTCGTCACATCCAGACCCTTCAAACGCAGAACCAGCGTCGCCAGCAGTCCGATCGTGCCGGCCCCCATGACCGCGGCCTTTCGCGGACGCCACACCTTGAGCCGGCGCTGAATCTCGTAAGCCTGGTGGATTCCTTTCTCGACGACGGTGGTGGGCTCCAGCAACACGCCAACGTGCTTGAGGCCCTTAGGCACCTTGACAATGAATTCGACGTCATCGACGTAGTGCTCCGTCAAATAGCCGTGGCGCAGGTTGATACCGCGCTCGTAGTACGTGTCGTCCGTGGTCATATCGTTGGTGCCGATCAGATCGTAAATACTTTTTCCTGGCCGGCGCACGGTGGCCACAACATAGTCGCCGGGTTTCACTTCAGTGACATTCAGGCCAACAGCTTCCACCTGTCCAAAGCCCTCGTGGCCGATGACCAAGAAGTCGTATCCGGGAGGTGCGGCGCCGTACTCAGCGGCATTGATCTCTTTGTCGGTTCCGTCCACGCCAACCCGTAGCACCTTGACCAGCACGCCACGGCCGTTGGGAACCTGATCCAGTGACGGCTTTGGCAAATCGGCCACGTGGACACTGTTGGGCTTTCCTGGGAACACACTAATCGCTTTCATTCCATTTCTCCTTATGAATTCAGTCTGCGGCTACTTCGGCAACCGCCGGTTCGGCTTTCTTGCGGTCTCGGGACTCTCCGCTCTGTTGCATCAACTTGGTGACCACACCGGTCCATCCGGTCTGATGGCTGGCTCCTACTCCGGCACCCGAGTCGCCGTGGAAATATTCGTGAAACAGCACCAAGTCACGCCAATGTGGGTCCGTCTGGAATTTCTCCAGCTTCCCAAATACCGGTCGGCGCCCCCGCTCATCCTTGAGAAATATGTTCGTCATACGACGCGACAGTTCTCCTGCTATGTCCCAGAGGGTCATCATCTTTCCCGACCCGGTTGGGAATTCAACTTTGAAGCTGTCGCCGAGATAGTGATGAAATTTTTGGAGCGACTCAACGAGCAAGTAGTTCACAGGAAACCAAATGGGGCCACGCCAGTTGGAATTGCCGCCGAACAGGCCGGTCGAAGATTCGCCCGGCTCATAGTCGACGCGGTGCTCCATCCCTTGCGCCGTGAGCTTGTAAGGATTGTCACGGTGGAACTGTGACAAGGCTCGAATACCGTACGGCGAGAGGAATTCGCGCTCGTCCAACATGAACTTGAGAATGCTCCGGAGCTGATCAGCGTCGGCGATGGACAACAGTCTCCGCTCGCCCATGCCCTCGGTGCGCATGCAGGCAAGATTCTTGGTGAGATCCGGACGGTTATCGATGAACCACTCCAAACGTCTCTTGAAGTCAGGCAGCTTGTCGAGAACATCGGATTCGAGTGTTTCCACTGCGAACAGCGGGATTAGGCCCACCATTGAGCGAATCCTCATTGGAAACTGGTTGCCATCGGGCAGCTTGAGCACGTCGTAGAAGAATCCGTCTTCCTCGTTCCACAGTCCCATACTGTCGTGGCCGCGATGGCTCATTGCGTGAGCAATGTAGATGAAGTGTTCCCAAAACTTGCTGGCCACATCTTCGTAACAGGGCTCTTCCTTCGCCAGCTCCAGTGCGATTGCGAGCAAATTCAGGGTGTACATCGCCATCCAACTGGTACCGTCCGATTGTTCGATATAGCCACCGGTGGGCAACGGCGCGCTGCGGTCGAACACACCGATGTTGTCCAGGCCCAGGAAGCCGCCCTGGAAGATGTTCATGCCATCGGCGTCTTTGCGGTTCACCCACCAGGTGAAGTTCAACATCAGCTTGTGGAAGACGCGCTGCAGGAATGCGCGATCGCCCTTGCCCTTGCGCTTCTTGTCGATCTTGTAGACGCGCCACGCCGCCCAGGCGTGCACCGGAGGATTGACATCACCGAACGCCCACTCATAGGCAGGAATCTGTCCGTTGGGGTGCATGTACCACTCGCGCAGCATGAGTGTGAGTTGCTCTTTCGCGAAGTCAGAATCCACGAGTGCGAGTGGAATGCAGTGAAATGCAAGGTCCCAGGCCGCGTACCATGGGTACTCCCACTTGTCGGGCATGGAGATCACGTCCGCGTTGTACAAGTGAGTCCACTCGTGATTGCGGCCCTTCGTGCGCTCCGGGGGAGGGAGAGGATTGCCCGGATCGCCTTGCAGCCAGTCTTTGATTACGTAGTGATAGAACTGCTTTGACCACAGCATGCCGGCAAAGCCCTGACGCATGACGTTCTGCGCATCCGCCGAAAGGTCCTGCGGAATTACCGCGCCATAGAACTCGTCGGCTTCACGCTGGCGGAGAGCAAACGTCTTATCGAAGTTGGTAAACGCGTTCTTGCCTTTAAAGTCGGAATCGGCCAGGCGCAGGCGGACGACGACCGTGTCGCCCGCACCAACCGTGAGCTTGTAGTGGGCTGCGGCCTTTGTGCCGGCTTGCTCCGGATTGACCGCATCTGCGGTGCCATGAACGACGTAGTCGTTGATGCCATCTTTCACGTATGCCGTGCGGTTCTCGACTCCGAACAGTCGGCGGGCATTGGTTTCGTTCTCGGTGAAGAGCAACTCCGGAGAGCCTTCACAATGCAGCCAGCGGTTACCTGGCTGATCATGATTCAGCTCGATCACTGGGTTCGGAGCCGGTCGTGCCTGGTGCAACTCCGGCCGCCGCTCGCGCCCTCCCCACGACCATGTGTTGCGGAACCACACTGTCGGCAACAGCCTAAGACTAGCGGCTTCCGGCCCTCGGTTCGCGACCGTGAGCTTGATCAGGATATCTTCAGTGTCGGCCTTAGCGTATTCGATAAATACGTCGAAATAGCGATCGTCGTTGAATACTCCTGTGTCCAGCAGTTCGAACTCCGGCTGGTTCTTCCCGCGTCGCCGGTTTTCTTCAACCAGCTGACCGTAGGGAAATTCCGCCTGGGGATACTTGTAGAGGTATTTCATGTACGAGTGCGTCGGTGTCGAGTCGAGATAGAAGTAGTACTCCTTCACGTCCTCGCCATGATTGCCCTCGTTGCCCGTCAAGCCGAAAATCCGTTCTTTCAGGATGGGGTCGCGCTCGTTCCATAAGGCCAGGGCAAAACAGATGTTCTGCTTCCGATCGCTGATGCCAGCCAAGCCGTCTTCGTTCCAGCGGTAGGCACGCGACCGGGCGTGGTCATGAGACAAATATTCCCATGCGTTCCCATATGGGCTGTAGTCTTCGCGCACAGTGCCCCACGCACGTTCGCTGAGATATGGCCCCCACCGTTTCCAGTGCTTCCGGCGGACTCCGGATTCTGACAGTCGAATCTCTTCCTGCGTCATGAGGACTCTCCACTTCCTTCGCAAATCATCCTTACGAAACAAGCGAACTCATCCGAAAGCTGCAAATCGCCACGCCGAGGGCCGAGCCCGGTATCGTTCACCGGATCGTCGATGCCCGGGTCGGCCATACTTGGGCCGGCCACCGACAACCTGGATGGCGCATCGTAGGCAAGATCCAAGTGCCAGTCGGTTGTGGACAAAGCGGATTGGACATTACTTACACTCATATTTCCCCCTACTTCTCCTCGATTTCGATAGCGTGCCCATCGGGATCGCGTACTAGAAGAGCCTTGCTGAATCCCAGCTCTCGGGTTTGATTCGCAACCACGCCAGAAGAGACAAAGTTCACGCGGCTCGATTGCAGTTGACGAGCTGCGGCGTCGGCACCTTGGGTCAACAGAACCGTCTGTCGGTGAACGATGTCGGTTGCCTGCTCGTCCGATGGGAAAGGTCGTCCGTCGCGAGGTGCCAGATACTCCAGCAATTCAATCCCTGGTCCGCTTGCGCCGCGCAGTGCAGTGATGCGCAAGTGGGCGCCAAACACATTGTTCAGGTGCTCCTGCTCGGTTCCGTAGTTCTCGCTCTCTCCCGCCACATGCATTCCGAGCAGGTCGCGGTAGAACTTCACGCTGGCATCGGTGTCCCACACGACGATTGCGGTATGGTCGATACCGAGAAACAGCTTATCGCTGGAATTTGGGCTGTGCCACTTCGCCAGGCCCTTGTTCGGAGGAAATTGCAGCACCTCCACTGGGTGTCCATCTGGATCCTTGAAGTAGAACGCCGAGATGCCCGCCGCGTTCTTGTTCCAGTCCGGAAGGCGTTGTGGTCCCGAAGAAGCGTGTTCTACCTTGTTCTGACGCAACCAGGCATAGGCCTTATCCATGTCGCTAACGATGATCGCGATGTGTTGAAACCACCGATCATTACTGCGTGAATCAACTGGGATCGGGCGACCTTTCGGCGCGAGATACTCGGTGAGTTCGATGGATTCGTCGCCAAGCCTCATTCGTACAACGCGCATCCGCAATCCGAACACACCTTCGAGATGCTCGTAGCTCTCCCCGGTGACCTCGGTGTCCGATACCTTTTCGAACGTGAGGACCTTGGAATAGAAATTCACCGCCCGGTCCATGTCGGAGACCGTGATTCCGATTGCGTCTACGCCCTCAACCAGAGCGAGATTCTGTTGGGCCAGGGCTTGCTGGGTGAAGAGCTGGGGAACAGCCAGAATCAGCGACAGCACCCAGATTGCTAACACACTTTGGTGAAGGCGATTTGGTCGAAAGAGTAGTTTCATGTCTCGATTACCTGCTCACTACAAGTTCCCGGTCCTGCTGCCGATTCTGTTCGTAGGTCGTGTCGGATACTCCCAGCCGTTTCATCAAGTGGTCGCCCACTCGAAGCGCGTTGGCCATGATGGTAAGCGCCGGATTGACGGCAGCGCTCGATGGGAAGAAACTCCCGTCCACAACGTAAAGGTTGTCGACGTCGTGGGCTTTACAGTTCACGTCCAACGCCGATGTTTTCGGATCATGTCCAAAGCGAATCGTGCCATTCTGGTGGGCCACGCCAGCGAGTGGAATTCGTTGTCCGACGTACAGATTTCGCCCAAACAGCCCTTGATGACACTCGTGGCCATGCATCGCACAGTTCGTCTGCTTCATAGCTTGCTTCAGCTTGCCCTGAAGCCTTTCGTGCGCCTCCAGGTTGTTCGGTGTGTAGGTGAGAACGATCTTGCCGTCACGGCCAACGGTCACTCGATTGTTTGGATCAGGCAGGTCTTCCGAGGTAAGCCAGAAATCCAGCGAGTGCTTCGCCATCAGCTCCAGCGTGAAATTCGGAGCGATAGCCGGTGCGCCCGCCTTTAAAGTGATTGCGTCCAGCTTGCCGACGAAGGAGATGTGCCCCATCGGGTACCCGAAGTTTTTCGAGCCGAAGTAGAAGTCGTTGACCCCCAGCGTCTTTTGAAAAACCGTTGGATTGGGACACTTGGAAATTGCCATCATCACGGAGTTGGTGTGTCCCATATAGTGGCGGCCGACGATATCCGAACTGTTAGCAAGTCCGCGTGGGTGCTTGTCATTGGCAGAGCGCAAGAGCAGCGCAGCCGAGTTGATCGCGCCACATGAGACGACAACCACATCCGCGGAATACGTCTCCTGGCTGCCGCCGCGTTCCACAACTACACCTTTCACCTGGCGACCTGATGAATCCGTTTCCAACCGCTTCACCAGCGAATTGGTCAGCAGGGTGACGTTGGAATGTTTGATCGCCTCATCAATGCAGACAACTTGTGCGTCGGACTTGGCGCCGACGAGACAGGCAAAGCCGTCGCAGGTATTGCAGCGAATGCAGCGGCTCTTGTGCGGGTTCTTCTCGTCGAGCATGACTCCGACCGGCACGTGGAAGGGCTTCAGGCCCGAACGTGCGAAGTCGTCGGACAGTTGCTGTATGCGTGGCTCATGGGTGACAGCGGGCCAGGGATAAGGGGAACTGGCTTCCGGCTCGGTCGGATCTTCTCCGCGGTTCCCGTGTACCTGATAGAGATTCTCGGCTTGCGTGTAGTAAGACTCCAAATCGTCATAGCTGATCGGCCATGCCGGTGAGATTCCGCCTTGGTGGCGCAATTCGCCGAAGTCCTCTTTGCGCAGGCGGAACAGTGCGGCACCGTAAAACTTGGTGTTGCCGCCCACATAGTAGTTGGTGTGGGGGTGCAGATCCTTGCCGTCCTTATCGAGCCAGGATTCTTTGGCGTTGTAGCGGGCGTCCACATTGACGACCTGCGGATCCCAATTCGCTTTTTCGCGGGGAACGTAGTCGCCGCGCTCGAGAATCAGGATCTGCTTTCCCGATGGCGCGAGGTGGTAGGCGAGGGTTCCACCGCCCGCGCCGGTTCCGATGATGATCACGTCGTAGCGATTGTCGGTCATGATGCGAATCCTCCATTGGCTCCGCAGAAAATGCAGCGCTTGTTATTGTCGTGGTGTAGCTTGCAGCACTTCACTGACTGGCGGCCCTTCCGCCACAGATAGAGTTCGGCGGCGAACAGCATGCCTAAGGGAGGAGCAGTCAGGTAAACCCACAGTCCAGTCCAGATCATTGGTGGTAGAGCCGAGCCGAGAGTGCGTGCGGGATTCATGCTCATCCCCGAAAATGGCGCTTCCAGCGTGATATAGGTAGCCACCAGCAGGCCAGCAACGAGACCGGTGTAGCCAGCTAACCGGTGATGATTCGAGAAATAAAGGACTGTCGACATCAATATGCTTGTGATGACGAATTCCGCCAGCAGCGCCACCCATGCTCCACGGGGTCCGGGTGTGGTGACGACGTACCGAACAGCTGGGTCCGAAACTGCGTTTCCGAGAAGAAGTGCCACCAGAGATACACCCAACACCGCTCCCGTGAATTGCGAGGCTATATAAAAGAGCGCGTCCCATCCGCGGATCTTGCCCAGCCGAAAAAAAGTGAGTGTCACGGATGGGTTAATGTGGGCGCCCGACTGCTTGCCCCATGGAGAATAAATAATGCCGATAGCAGTCATCCCCATCGACATTCCCATCAGAACCCGTCGTAGGAAACCGGACGTAATCGCTTGGTGGACGGGTGAATGTGGAAACTCGTAGAGCGCTCCGAACGCGCAAGCCGACACCATGAATGCACCGAGCAGGCTCGCTTCTATCAGATACTCAGGCCAGTGAAGACGGAGAGACTCTAAGGCGCCCAGTTTGGGCGTTTGCGACACCGCGCTTCGAGTCGGCGTCTGCCTCTGCATGACCGCCAGGTTCGGCGCTTCG
>Ga0209580_10000279_pt1 | contig 31102 bp, 29 predicted proteins | sample Coa_R1_5_FD_187153 | JGI IMG/M metagenome (GOLD analysis project Ga0209580, IMG submission 187153) | Surface soil microbial communities from Centralia Pennsylvania, which are recovering from an underground coalmine fire - Coalmine... | ecosystem: Environmental > Terrestrial > Soil >... | reverse complement strand
CACGCAGCAGGATCGAGTCGCGGCGCTCAGCACCGTCTCCCACGAGTTCTTCCACAACTGGAACGTCGAGCGCATCCGGCCGGAGGGCCTCGAGCCGTTCGACTTCACGCGCGAGAACATCACGTGTTGTCTCTGGCTGGCCGAGGGCTTCACCCAGTACTACCAGCCGCTGTTGTTGACGCGTGCGGGCTTCGGCGGCACGGCGGTGCCGGGCCCGGGCAACGTGATCGCGGTGATCAACGGATCGGGCCGCGAGGTCCGCTCGGCCGTCCAGATGAGTCAGTACGGTCCGTTCAACGACGCCGCGCAGTCAATTGATATGCGCGACGCCAACCGGACGTTCATCTCGTACTACACATACGGGGCCGCGATCGCCTTCGGCCTCGATCTCACGTTGCGCGAGCGCTCGGGCGGCAAGACCTCGCTCGATGACTACATGCGTCTGCTGTGGAGCCGGTTCGGGAAGCCCGGCGGGCCGGCGCCGGGCCTCGTCGGCAAGCCGTATTCGCTTGCGGACATCCGCGACGCGCTGGCCGACCTCACCGGCGACCGTGCCTTTGCGAAGGACTTCTTCGACCGGTACATCGAGGGTCGCGAGGTCGTCGACTACGCGAAGCTCCTCGAGGCGGCCGGCTTCGCCCTCCGCCCCGCACGGCCCGGCGTGGGCTGGATCGGCAACCCCGGCCTCCAGGAAAGCCCGGACGGCCTGCTCGTCGGGATGGGTGGAGGTCGCGGCGGCGGAATGGGCCTTCCCGTGCCGTTCAACACGCCGCTGTACGCCGCCGGCGTGGACGAAGGCGACGTCATCACCACGATCGACGGCCAGCCGGCGACGATGGCCGCGTGGAGCGGGATCTCGCAGAAAAAGGCGGGAGAGACGGTCGCGCTCGGCCTCGTCCGCCGCGACGGCGCGAAGGTCACGAAGACGGCGACCGTCGCCCAGGATCCGGCACTGCAGATCGTCGGGATTGACACGCCCGCCGGCGGCGGCGCGACCCTCAGCGACGCCCAGCGAGTGTTCCGCGCCTCCTGGCTGGGCACGCGCGTGAAATGATCGTCAGTTCTTGATTCGGCCCAGCACTTCGAACCGGCGAAAATTGGTGTACTTGGCTTCGCAGGAGATGACCTCGTGGGGCCCGTCTTTCAGCCGTTCGTAGTGCTCCTGGAAGAGCACCGGCAGCCAGAGGTCACTGCGGGCGTCATGCGCGAAGAACGTCGTCAACGACACGGACGTATCTGGAAGATCGAGCGCGAAATGCGCCTGTCGGATTCGGCCGGTGCGGACCTCGACGATGAAGTCGCCCCTGGACTTCACCGCCCCGGTCCGGGGACTGCGAATGAGCGTCACGTGGCCGTCGCCCCGCTCGCGGAATCGCAGTGTCGCCAACCTCGTGCCCGTCTCGTCGTCGGTGACCCGTTCGATGGAGAAGTCGAACGTGGACGCGCGGGCGGGCTCGAGAACGAGCAGCGCGAGCGTCGGCTCGTTGAAGTTGCGGGTAATCGTGCCGATGTTGAAGCGCGCGTTCCTCTCCGCGACCTCGCGTCCGATTGCCTGGAGCGGAGCGCGCTGCAGGAGGGTCTGGAGCGTCTCGCGATCTTGGACGGGCTCGCCGTTCACCTCCGCGACGTCGTGCACCGCAATCCAGTCATGGTCGGCCGGCAGGAACGTGAGGAACAGTTCGCCGTGCATCGTTCGTTGACTGTCGCCGGTGGCCGCGTCGACGGCCTGCGTGTAGTCCTCGTCGAAGACGCCGTAAGCGAGTTGTGATTCGAGGGTGGCAACGTAGGCCTGAGTCGCCGCCACGAGAGCCTTGACGGACGGGTCGGCCTTCCGCGCTTCGAGGACGCGCCCGCCGCTCACCGTCAGAATCGCGGACGCCATCACCGCTGCCACGATGGCGCAGCGAGTCATCTCAAGCCCTCCCGGCGTTCCAGCCTCCCGGCCTTCCAGCCTCTCAGCCTCCCAGGCTTCGAGCCTTCAAGTTTCATCCTGCGCCGAAACCCGCCCGGCCGCAATCCACCCGAAGCGCGTGAGCGCGGAGCCGACGATCATCGCAACGGATGCGAGGAGGCGAATTGGGGGCATCCAGATCGAGGAGATGCGTAATACGAGAGCCACCGGGCCCGAGAGCAGTCCCGCCGACCGCGTCATGGCGCCGGACGGGCCTTGGCGAATGGGTCCGCGATTGACCTGGCTTTGGCGGCCTGGCTGCTCGAGCCAGACGAAGAAACAGGTTTCGGCGAGTGCGACGCCGATGCCCATCACATTCAGCGACCGCGTCCGATCGCCGACAAGTTCGAGCAGCGAGACCGCCGCGCCGAGACCCGAGAGACCGAAAAGGAACGGGAGCACGCGGACGTGAGCCGCCCAGACCGGAATCGCCGTGACGCCGATGAGTACGCCCGTGTACGTCGCGAGGAGAAGGCCGGTGAGTCCGGCGAGGATGCCAGAGGCGGTCCCGAGGACCGCAATCCAGGAAGGCGCGTCCGCGACCTCGTGCGCGGCCAACGACGCCACCGCGGCGAGGGAGAAGACCATCAGGGTCCAGGCCCCGACCGACATCGGGCTCTGGATCTTGAACACGCGGAGCATGTGGAGGAATCGGGTCGGACGTCCCAGATCGGAAATCAAGAGCGGCGGCGCGATGAGAGCGCCCGCCGCCGCAATCCAGCGGGCATGCTCGGCGATGGTCGTGAACGACGAGACCGACGGGAAGGACCCGGCCTCGCTCCGAAGACCCGCGATCGCCGCGATGACCGCCGCCGCCCCGGACGCCCCGCCGACAAAGAAATACGCCGGCACTTCCCACGTCCAGACCGGCGGCTTGAGCAGGGGGACGGAGCCTCTCACTTGTTCGTCGTGGCCTTCGAGATCTTCAGATTCTCGATCGTGCCCTGGATCTGGAATGGAAACGACAGTTTGCCATCCTTCAAGGTGGCGCCGCCCAGCCGGGCGAACGTATTGGTCCAAAAGCCCTGCTTGGTGGTGATGGTTGCCACGCCTCGATAGTCCAGCGCGTCAGAGCCGGAGACGCTCACACGCCCTGACCCGTCCACATCCAGCCCAAAGCCGTCGATGTCAATGAGCTTGCTCGACAGCCACAGATCCGCAAGGTTCAGGTCCGCGGCAATCGAGGCGAACGAAGAGGGGTTCTCCCTGGCGGGGCCCTGGTCGTTGAACGGCGCCAGCCTGCTGATGCTGGGGTTGGACAACAGCGTCGGGACCTGGCCGTTGGTGAGTCGGACATGGCCCGTGCCGTGCAGTCCCGCCAGCGGGCTCGTCGTGTGCGCGACCTCTCCCGCAAGGTTCAGGTCTGCTTCAAGCGTTCCCGTCACGCTCGCGCGTTCCTGGAACGCCGCCAGGAAAGAGGCCACGTTGATCCCGTTCATTCGCGCGTCGGCGGTCACGCTCGCGTTCTTCGTCGCTACGCTCAGCGAGAAGTCGCCCGTGATGGTCCCGCTGTACGCATTGGCCTTTACGTCTGCGATGGACACCTTCCACGATTCGAGCCGGATCGTCGAATGCACATTGGTCGTCTGCACCGCACCAAAGCGCAAGCGACCCGCCTGCCAGGTGCCCTCGCCATTCAGCGACGACGAAGAAGGATTGACGATGGCCGCCAGGTTCACGATCGTCAGCGCACTGGCGATGTCGTCGGCTTCCGCAAACGCAGGGCTGACAACCCCGGACGGCAGCAGATTCGCGACAGTCAACTGCGCCCCGTCAATCACAACGCTGTTGATGATGCCCAGGGGGAAAGTGTTTTTGGCGCTGCTAACTTGAGGATTCTCGAAGTTCCATCGGCCGTCGGGAGCCGAGAGCACATTGATCGTCAAGTCCTTCAGTACGAGTGACTTGATCACGACCGCGCCGTGCAGGAGCGACCACGGGTCGATGGCGGCGTTCGCCTGCGCCACTTTCACGACATAGCCGTCGGGAAATGGCGGAGGGTTCTTCACGCCCAGGCCGTAGACGTGAATCGTGACCCTGGGAAGGAACGTCAGCGTCAGCCGCTCGATTTCCGTGGTCTTCCCGGTGTTCGCTTCGACGTAGGAGATGATCTCCGGCCGGTAGCGATCCGGGTTGAGGAGAACACGCGCGGCGAGGCCCGCGACCAACACGGCGCCGACGACGACGATCAGAATGAGCGCGATGCGGCGCCGGGTGTCCATGCCGAAGTCCAGACTCCTTCCGTGTCGCCGTTACGGCTTCCGGGCGTCCTCCGCGTCCAACCAAGCCGCGCGAAAGCAGCCGACTGCGACGAAGCTCGCGATCGCGATGATGATCGCGGCTTGCACTCCGGGGCGCGCCAGATCCTCGCGCCATCCCCACATGATTTCCCCGGCGTGGCCATAATAGATGCCCATCTGACGCGAGTTCGCCTGCGAGTATCCGGGCACCAGATCCTCCATGCCTGGCGCGGCGTTGCGTGTCTCCAAGGCGTAGACGAGGCCGGCCGTGCCAAGACCGAGAGCGAGCACGCAGACGCCCACCACTCTGAGGCGACGACCCGGGACGGGAGCCGCCCGCGGCCGGGGCCGCGATCGGGACGAGAAAGCGAGGGGCTTCATGAGCGGGTCCGGCGCTCGGACCCGTCACGATTGTGACATGGGGGCGCGCGAGAGCGACGAAGCACGCGATTGCGACGATAATCGCGGCTCGCGCCCCGAGGTCCTGCGAACCGGGGTCGACAGATATGACTAGTCATGACTATAATGTGACCATATGAAGACCGTTGGGGTGGCCGACCTGAAAGCCCATCTGAGCGAGCACCTCCGGGCGGTCCGAAAGGGACGCACCTTGACGGTCCTCGACCGCGACACGCCGGTGGCGCTCTTGGCGCCCGTCGAAGCGGGGCCGCTCGAGCTCCGCAAGGCGACCCGTTCAGCTCGCGATCTTCGCGTGAGTCCCCCCGCGGCCGTGGCGACCGACAGCCTCGCGGAACTGCTCGCCGATCGGCAGCGCCGGTGACGGCCTATCTCGACACTTCGGCGCTTCTTCGTCTGGTGCTCGGAGAACCGGGGGCGCTCGAGGAACTTCGCGGCGCCGACGCCCTCGTGTCGAGTGAACTGCTCGCTGTCGAGAGTCGTCGCACGATCGACCGCCTTCGGGTCAAGGGCCGCCTGCCGCCCGAGGAAGCGGTCGAGCGCCTCGAGCTCGTGAGCGAGTGGCTCGAAGCCGTGGATCTCGTGCTGTTGCGCGCACCAATTCTTGCCCGCGCGAGCGATCCGCTGCCGCTGCCACTCGGCAGTCTGGACGCGCTACATTTGGCCACCGCGCTCGTCTGGCGCGACCGTCTCGATCAGCCACTGGTCGTCGCCACTCATGACAGCGTGCTCGGTCTGGCCGCGCGTACGTTCGGCTTCGCCGTGCGTGGTCTGTAAGCCAGCCTTCCAGCCTTCAGGCCTGGAGCCGCGAGCCTTCAAGCCTGAAACAGCGCCGCGCCGATGAGCCCGATCATGAGCGCGGCGGCGACGGCTGCCGCCCGCCAGGCCTCCCCGAGAAGCCGTGTCGGCACCTCGGGGTTGACTGGCAGGTTGAAAGCCCGGACGTCGCCGCGGACGAGGAAGATCGCATGCGTGCCGCCAACGCTCGTGTGCCGAGGGTCGTAGATGACCGCGTCGGCGACGCCGCGCGCGGTCAACTCCTCGACGCGACGGGCCGCCCGGACGCGGAGTTCGTCGAGATCGCCGAACTGGATCGACTCGGTCGGGCACGCCTTCGCGCAGGCGGGCGTGTCGCCGGCCTTCTGACGGTCGTAGCAAAACGTGCACTTGAACGCCCGGCCGTCATCCGGGCGTCGATCGATCACGCCGAACGGGCACGAGACGACGCAGTAGCCACAGCCATTGCAAACGTCGGGCTGCACGAACACACCGCCGAACTCGGTCCGGACAATGGCGCCGGTGGGGCAGGCCTCGAGACACCCGGCATGCTCGCAGTGCTTGCAGACGTCCGACGAGAAGTCCCACGACGGCAGGCCGTCGCGGTCGCGCTCGACGAACTTGACGTGCCGCCATGACGAGTGGCCGAGCGCGCCCGTGTGGTCGTACGACCGTCCGCTCCACACGTAGCCGTCGGCCGGGACGTCATTCCACTCCTTGCACGCTACCTCGCAGGCCTTGCAGCCGATGCACACCGTCGCGTCGGTGAAGAAGCCCTTGGGCACTAGGAGGGCTCCGTCTGTTTCTCGATCCGGCACGTCAGCGCCTTGCTTTCCATGATCTTCACATTCGGTTCCTCCGACATGGCGATGAGATCGTTCGCGACGTCGCCCGTCACGAGCCCGCCGGGCCCGAAGTGCCAGGGCAACGCCACTTGATGGATGGTCCTCCCTTGAATCGTGAGCGGCCGCGCGCGCCTCGTGACGAGCGCCCGCGTCTGAATCGATCCGCGCTTCGTCGAAATCCTGACCCGATCGCCATTGGCGACCTTCACCTCGGCCGCCAGCTCCGGCGAGATCTCGCAGAAGAGCGCCGGCTGGAGCTCCGCAAGGTGGGAGAGCGTCCGCGACATGCCGCCCGCCGTGTGGTGCTCGGTCAGTCGATACGTCGTCAGGACGTGCGGGAACCGCGCGTCCGGGGAAGTCGCCCAGGGGTTATCCGGTCGGTCGAGCCGACTGGCAGCCGGGTTGGTGCTCTGCGCGTAGAGCTCGTTGCCGACCGGTGACTCGAAAGGCTCGTAGTGCGCGGGCAAGGGCCCGTCCTTGAGGCCGGAGGGCGCCCAGAGCCAGCCGAACCCGTCCGCGTGCATGATGAACGGCGCATCGCCCCGGAGTCCCGCGTCGCCCTCGGCGTAGGTCGGCGGCACGTACGACGGCCGCTTCGTTCTCGTGAAGTCCGGCGTGTCGAGCCCTGTCCATTCGCCGGCCGCCGGGTCCCACCACACCAGCTTCTTCCTCAGGCTCCAGGGCTGCCCGTCCGGCCGGGCGGATGCCCGGTTGTAGAGAATGCGGCGATCCGCGGGCCACGCGTAGCCCCAGCCATGACCGTAGGCGCCCTGCGGTGCCCGGTCGCGCGCGCGATTGTGGTTCGCTCGAGGAAAGACGCCCGCGTAGATCCAGCACCCCGACGTCGTCGACCCATCCGCGACAAGGTCGGTATAGCCACCGACCAGAGCTCCGGTCGCCACCTGGCGTCCGTTGATCTCGCCGAGAATGGCTTCGGCATCTGGCTCGCCCCGGGCATCGACGGGGTAATCCCAGGTGAGCGCACGCAGGCCGCCGTTCACGGGACTCATGTCCCTCGCCGCCTTCGCCTTGAGCCGTCGTCCGAGCTGGTACACGAACCACGCGTCGCTGCGACAGTCACCGGGCGGTGCCACGGCGCGCTCGTGCCACTGCAGAAGCCGCTGCGTGTTGGTGAACGTGCCGGCCTTCTCGGCGTGTCCGGCGGCGGGAAAGAAGAAGACTTCCGTGCCAATCGTCGTCGGCGACAATTCGCCAGACCGTACTTCCTGAGAGTCGCGCCAGAACGTGGCCGTCTCGACCTCGACCATGTCGCGCACGACGAGCCACCGCAGCTTGGCGAGTGCGCGCCGTTCGAGCGCGGCGTTTGGCGCGCCGACGGCGGGATTCTGGCCCATGACGAAGAGGCCCGTCATCTGCCCGTCCGCCATGTCGAGCCAGTAGCCCTGATGCGAGTGGTCGCCGGTGATGCGCGGCAGCCAGCCGAACCCGAAATCATTGGCGCTCGTGGCCGCCTCGCCATACCAGGCCTTCAAGAGGCTGACGATGTACTTGTCGGTGTTGGCCCACCAGCCGGTTCGCGTGCGATGCCTCGCGACGTACCGCGAGAGCGACGTCGAGTCCGGGCCGAAGGCCGGCATCGGCAGGTACCCGGGCAGCAGATCGTAGAGCGTCGGGATGTCCGTCGAGCCCTGGATGGAGGCGTGGCCGCGGAGCGCGAGGACGCCGCCACCAGGCCGGCCGACGTTGCCAAGGAGCAATTGCAGGATCGCCGCGGTGCGAATGGTTTGGGCGCCGACCGAGTGCTGCGTCAGACCGACGGCATAACAGATCGTGGCCGTGCGATCGGGACCCGAGCACGCCGTGTAGCGATCGGCTAGATCGAGGAACGTCTCGGTGGGAATCCCGCACGTCCGTTCGACGAGCTGGGGCGTGTAGCGGGCGAAGTGCTTGACGAGCTGCTGATAGATCGATCGCGGATCGGTCAGCGTGGGATCCCGGCGCGGCACGCCCTGCTCGTCGGCGTCGTACTGCCACGTCGTGGTGTCGTAGCGCCGGGAGCCGGATTGCCAACCGGAGAAGAACCCATTGAGGTCCTCCGGGCCCTTGAAGTCTTCCCTCACGAGCACCGAGGCGTTGGTGTACGGAACGACGTAGTCCCAGAACGTGCGTTCGTGCGTCAGCACGTAGTTCACGAGGCCGCCGAGAAACACGATGTCGGACCCGGCGCGGAGCGGCACCCAGAGATCGGCGAGGGCCGACGTGCGGCTGAACCGCGGGTCGACGTGGATGACGAGGGCGCCCTTCTCGCGCGCCTTGACGACCCAGCGGAACCCGACCGGATGCGCCTCGGCCATCGACGAGCCGATGATCAGAATCGCGTCGGCGTTCACGAGATCCTCCGGCGCGGTGGTCGAGCCGCCGCGTCCGAACGAGGCGCCCAGACCGGGCACCGTGGAGCTATGTCATATCCGGGCCTGGTTGCTGATCGAGACCAGGCCGAGGCCGCCGGCGAACAGCTTCTTGATGAGGTAGTTCTCTTCGTTGTCGAGCGTGGCCCCGCCGAGGTGGGCGATCGTCCGGCATTGCCGCAGGGGATGACCGTCCCGGTCCCACTCGAGGTCGCGCTCGCGGGTCTGCCACACGCGGTCGGCGACCATGTCGAGCGCCCGCTCCGGATCGAGATCCTGCCACTCCGTCGCGAACGGCGCGCGGTACTTCACGCGCGTGGCGCGGGCGTCGTGCGTCAGCAGTTCGAAGCTCGCAGCGCCCTTCGGGCACAGATGCCCGTCGGAGATCGGGGAGGCCGGGTCGCCCTCGATCGACACGAGACGGCCGTCGCGATGGAACACGAGTTGGCCGCAGCCCACCGCGCAATAGGGGCAAACCGACCGCGAGACCTCCGCGCCCGTCGTCCGGGAGGTGAGGGCACGCGTGGCCTCGGACATCGCGTCTTCGCCCGTGCCGGGACTTCGGTCGGCCAGTTGCCTCAAGAGCGGCCAGGAGCGAGCGTCGAATCGTGCCATGGCCCATTGTACGATTCGGGCCCGGCGGCGCCCGCTTGGCGAGGTCGCCTCGAGCCCGCTCCGCCTTCTCACGCCGCGGAGAATGTCATACCATGCGCATCATCATCATGAGGTCGGGCTACGTTCGACTTGGGGCGGTGTTCGCGTTGGTCTTGGGCGCGGCCTGCGGCGGCGACATCGAGCGGCCGGCGACGCCGGGGAGCATGAGCCAGACGAACGACGGGACGCCCCACATGCTGCACGCGCCGGGCATCCGCGAGGCGTTCAGCCAGGCGGACGTGGACTTCATGACGGGCATGATTCCGCATCACGCGCAGGCGGTCATCATGGGCGGATGGGCGCCGAGCCACGGCGCGCGGTCCGACGTCGCGATCCTGTGCGGGCGGATCGTCGTCGGCCAGACCGACGAGATCAAGCTCATGCAGACCTGGCTCAGCGATCGAGGGCAGATGGTGCCGGATGCCAAGTCGACGCGCATGCACATGGTCATGAACGGCGAGATGCATGACATGCTCATGCCGGGCATGTTGACCGACGAGGAGATGGCCGCGCTCGACAAGGCGCGCGGACCGGAGTTCGACCGGTTGTTCCTTGTCGGCATGATCAAGCATCACCAGGGCGCCGTTGACATGGTCGATGTGCTCTTCAAAGCCTGGGGTGGCGCGCAGGATACGCAGATCTACAAGTTCGCGTCGGACGTGTACGCCGATCAGTCCGTTGAAATCGATCGGATGAAGCAGATGTTAGCGAGCGGAGGGGAGCCCCAGTCATGAAGCGCGCGTCGAGACAACTGGCAACGATGCTGGCGACCACGGCGACAGTCGCCCTAGTGGTTGCTGTCGGATGTGGTCCGAAGGCCTCGCCGGCGACACCGGCTTCTTCGACTGGCGCCTCGGCGCCGGCCGCTGCGACGCCTCCGACGACATCGGCAGCCGCGCAACCCCAGCCGGCGACTCCGGCCACAGCCCCGGCGCCCTCGACTACCGCCGCGGCGGCAGCTACGCCGCCTGGTGCGGCCGCGCCGGCCGGCCGCGGCCGCGGCACGCCGCCGCCGCCCCCACCGCCGCCTCCTGCCGTGATGCCGCCCCCGGTCAAACCTATCGTCTCAGCGACGACGCCGAGCCCGGATCCGCGCGTGGGCTTGTCGGCCGGACTCTGGACCGCAGGCCAGGCCGCCTGGAACATGCAGCTGATTTCAACCACGCCGCCAGGGCCGAAAGTGCTGGGGTCGACGCACTCGGACCTGGCTTTCACCGGCAAGTACGTCATCCAGGGCAACTACGACGGCTTCGAGATCTACGACGTGTCCAATCCGAGGAAGCCGATCCTCGCGCAAAGCTACTTGTGTCCCGCCTCGCAGAACGACGTCTCGGTCTACCAGAACCTCGTCTTCATGTCGTCCGAGGACACGAGGAGCCGCAGTGACTGCGGTTTTGGCGGCGTGCCTGAGCCCGTGAGCAAGGATCGCGTCCGCGGGATCCGCATTTTCGACATCAGTGACGTCGCACATCCGAAGCTCGTTACCAGTGTCCAGACCTGCCGCGGATCGCACACCCACACGCTCGTCACGCAGCCCGGCGACAACGACAACGTGTATGTGTACGTGTCCGGCACGGCCCAGGTGCGATCGGCCGAGGAACTGCCCGGCTGTCTGGACGGCGGCCTCGACGATCCGAATACGGCGCGATTCCGGTTGGAAGTAATCAAGGTGCCTCTTGCGGCGCCGGACAAAGCCTCGATTGTCAGTTCGCCACGAATCTTCGGGGACCTGCCTGTCGCGCCAGGCAATCCAGAGCGCGATGCGGTTTCAGGACGCGGCGGCGCCAACCCGCCCGGAGGCGGACCAGCGCGCGCTGCAGGCGCAGGTGCGGCCGGGGCCGCCAATGCCGCCAATGCCGCCAATGCCGCCAATGGAAGTCCGGCAGCGGCTGGCGCGGCAGCGGGTGCCGGCGCGGCCGCCGCACCAGGGCGCCGAGGCGGCGGGCCGCCGTCGCCCCCGACCGGACCGAATCAGTGCCATGACATCACCGTGTACCCGCAGATCGGTCTGGCCGGCGGCGCATGCGCGGGCCTCGGACTGCTGCTCGACATCCACGATGCGGCCCATCCCCTCCGTCTCGACTTCGCCGCCGACGCCAACATGTCGTTCTGGCATTCGGCGACGTTCAGCAACGACGGCAAGAAGCTGCTGTTCACCGACGAATGGGGCGGCGGAGGCGCGCCGCGATGCCGCGACACCGACAAGATGGAGTGGGGCGCCGACGCCCTCTTCACCATCGAGAACAACAAGTTGGTGTTCCACAGCTATTACAAGATGCCAGCTCCGCAGACCATCTATGAGAACTGCGTCGCGCACAACGGATCGCTCGTGCCGATTCCAGGGCGCGAGGTGATGATTCAGGCGTGGTACCAGGGCGGCGTGTCGCTCTTCGACTGGACCGACGTCTCGCACCCGAAGGAAATTGGCTTCTTCGATCGCGGCCCGAACGACGGCACGAGGCTCATGACGGGCGGCTCCTGGTCCGCCTATTGGTACAACGGCTACATCTACAGCTCCGAGATCATGCGGGGGCTCGACGTGATCGAGCTGCTGCCGAGCGGGCTCATCACGAAAAATGAGCTCGACGCGGCCAAGACGGTCCAGGTGCCGTTCCTGAACGTCCAGGACCAGCAGACGTACGTTTGGCCGCCGAGCTTCGCGCTGGCCCGCGCCTACGTCGATCAGCTCGAGCGGTCGAGCGGATTGGCCGCCGCCAGAATCGCGGACATCCGGACCCAGCTCACCGCTGCCGAGAAGCAGTCTGCAGCGGCGCGCCGGACCGCGCTCGCGCAATTGGCCGCCCAGCTGAACGGCGAGTCGGCCGGATCGAGTGACGGAGCCAAGGTGAAGATGCTGGCCTCCGCCGTCGGCGATCTCGCCAACGCCTCTCGCTGAACGGCACGCTCGACTTGACCGCCCGTGATGCTCGTCGTGAATGTCCCGTCGCGTTCGACCAGGACATTCACGACGACCTCCTAGACCGCGGTCCCGCGTCGAATGGCATCTGAACCTTCGACCGCGCTCCTGGCCGGAGCGTTCTTTCTCGCGTCCCTGCTGTATTCGTCCGTTGGGCACGCCGGCGCGTCGGGCGACCTGGCCGCGATGGCGCTGTTTGGCGCGTCGACCTCCATGATGCGCCCGACGGCGCTCGTCCTGAACATCGTCGTCGCGTCGATTGCGCTCGTGCGGTTTGCCCGCGCGGGATTGTGCGAGTGGTCGCTCTTGTGGCCCTTTGCCATCGGGTCGGTCCCCTTTGCCTTTGTCGGCGGCGCGGTGACGTTGCCCGGTCACTGGTATCGCACGCTCATCGGTCTGGTGCTCTGGGTGGCGGCTGTCCGCCTCGCGCTCGCTCTGTCCACCGGGCGGCCCGCCCATCGGCCGAGCCCGGCCGTGGCGATTGCGTGGGGCGCTCTCATTGGCCTGCTCGCGGGTCTGACCGGCACGGGAGGCGGCATCTTCCTCAGCCCCTTGTTGATCTTCATGGGCTGGGCGGAGACGCGCGAAACGGCGGGCGTTGCGGCCGCCTTCATCCTCGTGAACTCGCTCGCGGGCTTGGCCGGGAACCCGAGGAGCCTCGACCATGTCTCGGGCCATTTGCCGGTCTGGGCGTTTTCGGCAGCCCTCGGTGGTCTCCTCGGCTCGGAACTCGGCGCCAGGCGCATCGGACTGCCGATGTTCCGGAGACTGCTGGCGCTCGTCCTGGTCGTCGCCGGCGTCAAACTGATTTGGTCATAGGGGTCAGGCCCTGCTTGGTGAAAGCCGGGCCTGACCCCTGAGCCAATCGACAGCGCATGCCTGTGGCCCCGCTGGCCTTCCCGCCTTCCAGCGTCCCGACCTTCAGGCTTTCGGGCCTTGAGACCTCCAGACCTTGACCCGCGGCCGCCCCTCAACATCTACTGATGGGTCGATGATTCATCTCGCGGTCTTCCTGATCACGCTCTCCGGCCTCGTCTTCGAAATCGGTCTGACGCGCATTTACTCGGCGACGATCTGGTACCACTTCACGTTCATCGCCGTCTCGGTGGCGCTGCTCGGCTGGGGCCTCGGTGGCCTCGCTGTGCACCTCCTCAAGAGCGGCCGAACGCTCACCCTCGACGCCGCCGCTGCGTGCGTCGTTGGCTACGCCGCCGCGATTCCGCTGTGCTTGTGGGCCGTCGTGACGTTTCCCTTCACGGTCGACCGGCTGCCGCTCTATTTCGTCGCGCCCCTCGTGCCGTTCTTCCTGGCCGGGATGGCCCTGTCGATCATCTTCGACCGGCGCAAGGACATCGCCGGGTCCCTTTACTTCGCTGATCTCGTGGGCGCGTCGCTCGGCGCCGTGATCATCACGCTGCTGCTGCAGACCATGGGCGCGGAGTCCTCGCTCCTCGTCGCGGCCATCGCACCCTGCATCGCGGCCGTCTGCCTGTCGACGCGGGCCCGAATCCCGGCCGGTGTCTTGGCCGTGGCCCTCGTGGGTCTGGCGGCCTCGAATGGGAGCGGCGGTTGGCTCAAGGTCGTGCCCGGCGAACTCAAGGCGATGCACAAGCACATGCTCGAAGTGCCCGGCACGCACGTCACGCAAACGGGCTGGAACGCCTACTCGCGCATCGACACGGTCGAGGGGTTTCCGGCGCCGAACCTCGCGCGGCTGTACATCGACTCGGACGCCTGGACGAACGCACACCAGTGGGACGGCCGGCTCGAGAGCATCAGCGACCTCAAGACGTGGTACCGCGCGCTGCCGTTCCAGTTCCAGACGCATCCCGACACACTGGTCATCGGCCCGGGCGGCGGGTCGGACGTGCTCGTCGCGCTGTCGGCCGGCAGCAAGAAGGTAACGGCGGTCGAACTCAACCCGCTGATGATCGAGTTCGTTCGTCACTACGGTGCCACCGGCGGCAACATCTACAACCGCCCCGACGTCGAGGTGGTGCTGAGCGAAGGCCGATCGTTCATCAGTCGGACGGATCGTCGGTTCGACGTGATCTTCCTGGGCTTCGTCGACTCGTGGGCGTCGGTCGCCTCCGGAGGCCTCTCGCTCTCGGAGAACTATCTCTACACGACCGAGGCCTTCCGCGCCTACTACGACCATCTCAATGACGATGGCGTGCTGGCGATCTTGCGGTGGGATGCGGACATCCCTCGGCTGATTGCGAATGCGGTCGCCCTGCTCGGCGTCGAGGAAGCCGCTAAACGGATCGTGGTCCTCATGGAGAAGCCGGAGGATCCCAAGGCGATCCCGCAGATGATCTTCATGCTGCGCAAGGAGCCGTTCACCGACATCCAGACGGCCGCGATCATGAACGACTGGACGCTGGCCCGTCCGGTGGTCGTGCCCGGCCGTCACGCCGATGCGCCCTACGACGCACTGTTTGCCGGACAGAAGTCGCTCCAGCAAATCGTCGACGAGTCGCCGAGACGCGTCGGGCCGGTGTTCGACGATAGTCCGTTTTACTTTGCCGTCGAACGGCCGTGGGGAATGGCGACGAAGATTGCCAACGGCCTGATGATGCTCATGGCGGGTGCGGCGGTGCTCCTGGCCGGGTTCGTGATCTTTGGCCGGCCGATCGACGGCCCCTTGAGGCCGTACGCGTCATCGGTGGTGTATTTCGCCGCGCTGGCGGCCGGGTTCATCGCGGTCGAACTGGCCCTGTTGCAGAACCTCACGCTGCTCATCGGCCACCCGATCTTCACGCTGTCGGTCCTGCTCTTCACCCTGCTCGCGGCGAGCGGCATCGGCGCTTCCATGAGCGCGCATCTCTCGTCTCGCACCGCCTGCCTCCTCGTGGCGGCGATTGGCGCCGCCAGCGCGATCGCGCTGCCGAGACTCGTGCCGGTGCTGTTGCCGTTGCCGTTCGGGGCCCGCGTCGCGGCGGCCGTCGCGCTCATTGCCCCGCTCGGCCTGGCGATGGGCATGCCGTTTCCGCAAGGTCTGCGCAAGACCGGTCGCGGGTCCCTGCCGGCGCCGCCGTTCTATTGGGGCCTGAACGGCGTCATGTCGGTGATTGGGTCGGTGGCGACCGTGACGCTCGCGATCCTCTACGGGTTCACCGTCGCGATGCTCGCCGGCAGCGCCTGCTACGTCCTCGCCGCGATCGTATCCACGGGCATGGACGCATAGGCGCCGGCCCCGCTGACGAATGCCGCACATCGGCGAATCGGCGTCAGGTGAGCGGTTCGGGGCGGGGTAGCGTGATCGGTCGTCCTGACTGATACACACGGCCACGCATCCCAAAGGACTCCGCGGCGGCCACGAAGTCCGGGCGGTCGTCCACGTAAACGGACGCGCCAGCCGGTCCTTCGGTCGCCGCGACCACGCGCTCGAAGAAGTGAACGGACGGCTTCCGAAGACCCACCTCGAACGACAGCACCGTCGCATCGAAGAGGGCGATCGCCGCCGGCATGATTCGCCGGATGCGAGTGAAGTGCAGTTCGTTGGTGTTGCTCGCGAGGACCAGCCTCTTGACGACGGCCTTGAGTGCCGGCAGTTGGGCGATGAGGGTCGTGTTCGGTTCGAAGATGTCTGACCAGGCCTCGGCAATCGCCTCATCCTGGGCCGTCATGCCAAACGCCGACCGCAGCGCCGCGATGAACTCCGTCGTCGTGATCTCGCCCGTGTCGTACCCGCGTTCGAGTGGGTGGTGGAAGAGGAGGTCGAAGACGGCGTCTTCAGTCGTGCCCGGTTGGGCGAGGGCCGCAAGCTGCCGGCAGGCGCGCCGGTGGTCGAAGAAGGCCAGCACGTTGCCCAAGTCGAGGACGAGGCTCTGCATCGAATGTCCGGCCGTTATTGGCAGATCACGCCCGGCGCCAGTTTGCCTTCGGGATCGAGCGCGCGTTTGATGTCGCGCATCTCGGCAATGGCGCCCGCGCCGTAGAACTCGCGAAGCAGGGCCTGTTTGAGCGGGCTGCGGCCGACGCCGTGTTCGGCGAGAGGGCAGCCGCCGAGGCTCGCCGCCTTCCGGCCGAACTCCAGAATCGCCTCACGGCCGGCCACGACATCGGCGTAAGTCCTGGGGATGACATTCGGGTGCACGTTGCCGTCCGAGACGTGGCCCCAGATCGCGTAGTCGAGACCGCGCCGCTCGAACCCGTCACGATAGATCGCGCTCATCTCGCTAAACCGCTCGAATGGCACGACCATGTCGGCGGCGGTCTTCTCGATTCGGGGATCGACGAGTCGCTTGGCGTGGCCGGCACGGCGGTTGACGCCGACCGGCGCGGCCTCGCGAACCGCGAGAAGCGCTTCGGCGCGGCGGCCATCGCCGGGCATCACCATCTCGGTGTCGTCGAAGAGGCCGCGCCGATCGAGCAGGCGGCAGAAGCGCCCGATCGCTGAATCGGGCGCCGACGCAGATCGCGCGTCCGCGATCTGGTCCCTGGCCACCTCAGAGGTCATGCCGGCGCCGAGTTCGAGGTGGATGACGAGCGCGACGGCGGCCGTGGGGGGAATGGAAACGCCCTGCTGTCGGTCGACGCCGTCCTCGCGAATGACGGCCAGCGAGCGGCGGTCCAACGACTCGATGGCGGCGACATCGATGCCGCGCGGGTCCCCGCTCGCCCACGTCGTCCTCGACTCGCGACGAAGCTCATCGACGAGCGCCAGGGCGTCGGCCTCTGTGTCGACCGGCACGAGCGCCATGGCGACGGCTGGCCGCGCCGGCAGCACTCGAACGGTCGCGTCGACGATGACGCCCAGCGTGCCTTCGGATCCGATGAACAGATCGATCAGGTCCATGCCGGCCGCGGCAAAGTAGCCGGCCGAGCACTTCGGCACGTCGGGCATGCGGTAGGTGCCAATCCGCACCCGGTGGACGCCATGCGGACACTGGATCTCGATCGCGCCGCTGTCGTCGGCCGTCGTCTCGCCACGCATGATGTCCAGCACGTGGCCGCACGCCAGCACGACCGTCAGGCCGTCGGTCCACGCGCGGGTCGTGCCGTACTTGAACGTCGCCGCGCCAGCGGCGTTGGTCGACACGACGCCTCCCACAAAGGCGCCTGTGAAGGTTGGCGTGGGTGCGTACCAACGGCCGCGGCCGGCGAGCAGGTTCTGCAACGTGGCGAGCGGAACGCCGGCGCCCACGCGGAAATGATCCTGGCCTGATTCCTGAATTGAGGTGAGGCGTTCGGTGGAAAGTACGAGGCCCCCGTCGGGCGTCGCACCGCCGGTGACCGACGACTGCGCGCCGACCGGCAGCACGCGCGAGGCCGTCCGGACGAGATGGGCAACCTCGGCTTCCGTTCGAGGCCGGCCAAGCGCGTCCGCCCGACCGCCCGTGAAATGCGCCGCGTCCTCGAGGTAGCGAGCGATCTCGTCCGGCGATTGGACGATCGCAACCGCGTCGTCCGCGCCGCGCATCGGCGGCCGGGACCGGAGGACGTGCGATCGGGGCGTCATCGCGCTGATTGTGGATCGCGATGGCCTGGCGAGTGTGATGAGTCCCGATGAGTCCAGGGCGACGGGGAGGTCTGACGAAGGAAGGGAGGGAACCGTGAAGCGAAGGTTGATAGGTCAGTTGATGGGTCCGCTGGTCCTGCTCACAGCGGCCTGTATCGCCATGCCGTTTGCCTTGCGGAACAGGCCGAAAGGTGCGCTCGCGGAATACGCGCCCGCACGGCAGCCGCCCGCAGCGACTGCGACAGGGGCGCGGCGCCTGTCCGTGAACGACGTCATGTCGCTCCAGGCGGCCGGCTTGGCGCTCGTCGTGGACGTGAGGAGTGAGCGGAGCTTCGAGGCCGGCCATATCCCCGGCGCGCTGAACGTGCCCCTCGACGAGGTCGAGGCGCGTGCGCCGGACATTCTCAGGCTGGCGGCAGGTCGCGCCCTCGTGACCTACTGCTCCTGTGTGCACGAGCACACGAGCGCCGTGGCCGCCCAGGCCCTGGCCGGGGCCGGCGCGAAGGACGTGAGCGCGCTCCGCGGCGGGTATCCCGCCTGGGTCGCCCACGGAGGGCGGGTCGAGCGGTGACGGCTGTGTCACGTAACGAGGCCTGCGAGGTTCGCCGCTATCTGACCGTCGCGCCCGTGACGACGCGGGTGCGCGACATTCCTACCGAGGTCGCGCTCGGCGCCGAGGATGGCATGCCGCGTGCCTGCGTCGTCAACCTGGATTCGATAGCGACCATCGCTCGGAATCGCCTCACACGCCGTATCGCGACGCTCCATCCCGCGAAGATCGCGGAGGTCAACCGCGCCCTGAAGTTTGCCCTCGGCGTGACCTGATCGGTCATGGCGCGAACTCCGCGGCGATCGCCATTTCGTGGTGTTGTAGCCTTTTAGCCTCCCAGGCTTCCAGCCTTCGAGTCTCTCTTCACCTCCCCGCCTCGGCCGCCAGGAACTTCTCGTAGTCCGCTTCGGATTCGACGACGATGATGCCGTGCATGCGGTAGTGGCCGAGCCCGCACAGTTGCGAGCACTGGATGTCGTACTGGCCGATTCGGGTCGGCGTGAACCACACCGGTGACAGCAACCCGGGAATCACGTCCTGCTTCACCCGCATGGCCGGCACGCCGAAACTGTGGACCACGTCCTTGCTCGACAACTGGAGGATGACCGGCCGGTTGACCGGCAGGTGCATCAGATTCAGCTCCACGACGTCGTCCTTGCCGGCAGGGGATCGGCGATCCAGTCCGATCGGATTCTCCGCCGAGACGAGCGCAGTCGAGGTCTGGCCGAATTGGCCATCGGCGCCGGGGTAGTGAACGTTCCACGCGAACTGCTCTGCCACCACGCGGATCATGACCGCGTTCGCGTCGGCTGGTGGTGCCGCAGTTCGCGAGTACCACAAGGGCAGTGCGAACACGACGAGCAGGATCCCTTCGGCCACGACAACGCCAATCTCGACACCGACGACGAACCGGCCGGTCGCGCCGCTTGGATTAGCCCTCGTCTGCCGGCCGCTCCTGAACCGCACGAGCACCCAGACGAAGTAGGCGCTCCAGCCCACGAAGAGCGCGAACATCAGCCCGTGCACGAGCAGCAGCACGAAGTCGATGTCCGCCGCGTGAGCCGACGCCGCTACTGGCAACTCGCGCTCCGTTCCCGCGCCACGAACCTCGCGACAAATACGCCGAAGCCCGCGAGCACCCCCAAGGTCACACCGATGAGCACCAGCACCGCGGCGTGGACACCGGCGGTCATGGGGCCCGCTTCAACCTGAAAACAGACGGGGCACGCGAGGAGATGGCTCGTCGCGCCAATCCACATGAGCCACAAGGCCTGAAGGCCGGAAGGCCGGAAGGCGAGAAGCTGCGCACGACGTCGGCTCAGGGGCTCTGCCAGGCCTTCCAGCCCCCCAGGCTCCCAGCCTCCCAGACTTCTTCGAGCCCTCGGTTTCATGACAGGTACACGAGCGCGAGAATCACGAGCCACACGACGTCCACGAATGCCCAGTAGAGCGACAGCGCGTGCACACGGCCGGCGGTCATCGCGGGCCCGACACGCCTCGATCCGATCACAGCCCAGAGATTGGCGATCGTGCCGCCGACGACATGCAGCGCGTGAAGGCCCGTGAGCGTGAAGTACATCGCCATGAACGTGTTGGTCGCAGGCACCAGGCCCCGCGCGAGCTCACTCTGATACTCGTGACCCTTGACCGCGACGAACACCACGGCGAGCACCGAGCTCCCGAGCAGCCGTCGCACCGAGGGCCGGCTGTCGCGCGCCCGTGCCCGCCACACGAGAAACGTCGCGGCGAGGAGCACCGCCGTGTTGATAAGGCCCGTGTCGACGGACAGAAGATCGCGCCCGTGCGGCCACGCCACCGCCGAGACGCGCAGCAGCGCGTACGCAGAGAACAACGCGCCGAAGAGCATGACTTCCGACGCCAGGAACAGCCAGACACCCAACGTGACGTTCGTCACGCCCGTGTCGACTCGGGGCTCGATGGTGTACGGGATCATGCGTGGTCCTGCGCGACGAAGTCGTCGATGGCCCCCGCCGGGCTGTAGTCGTACGGCCCTCGTCGCACCTGGGGCGGCGTATCGAAGTTCTCATGCGGCGGCGGGGAGGTCGTCGTCCACTCGAGCGTGGTGGCCCGCCACGGGTTCTCGGCCGCGCGCCGCCCGCGTGCGAGCGTCCAGACGAGGTTCGCGATGAACACGAGTTGCACGACGCCGAGCAGCACAACAGACCACCACTGCCCGCTGTAGGTGTGCGCGATCGCCGCACCGCTCGCATACGAACGGCCGCCGTCGTACAGGCGGCGGTTCACGCCGGCGAGCCCCTGGACGAACATCGGGAAGAACACGCCGTTCATGCCGACGAGCGACCCCCAGAAATGAATGCGCCCGAGCCCGGCATGGAGCATCCGGCCGGTTACTTTGGGAAACCAGTAGTAGATGCCGGCGAACAGCGCGAAGAGCGTCCCCGGCGCGACGACGTAGTGAAAATGGCCCACGACGTAGTAGGTGTCGTGCAGCGGGATGTCGGAAGCGGCCAGACCCAGCGGAAGCCCGCTGAGGCCGCCGACACCGAACATCGGCAGAAAACCCAGAGCGAAGAGCGCGGGCACCGTGAAGCGAATCGAACCCCCGTGGAGGGAGAGCAGGAGCGACGAGACGATCACCACCGATGGCACCGAGATGATCATCGTCGTGACTTGAAAGAACGCGCTCATCGTCGTGCCCATGCCCGTGAGGAACATGTGATGCGCCCAGACGAGAAACGACATGCCGCCCATGAAGAGCGCGGACCCGACCATCGCGCGGTAGCCCCAAAGGGGTTTGCGCGTGGCGTTGGCGATCACCTCGGCGACGATGCCGAGCGCGGGCAGGATGAGGACGTAGACCTCGGGGTGCGCGAGAAACCAGAAGAGATGCTGCCAGAGAATTGGGCTGCCCCCGCCGCTCACCGATAAGGACGATCCCGCGACGACGAGGCCGCTCGGCAGGAAGAAGCTCGTCTTCGCCAACCGGTCCATCAGTTGCAACACGGCCGCGCCCTGGAGCGGCGGAAAAGCCAACAGGAGCAGGAACGACGTCACGAGTTGCGTCCAGACGAAAAACGGCAGCCGCATCATCGTGAGACCAGGCGCGCGGAGCTGCAGGATCGTCGTGATGCTGTTGATGGCGCCGAGAAGCGACGACAGGATGATCAGGAACATCCCCACGAGCCACGTCGTCTGGCCGGCCGTCGCGATGTCCGCGAGCGGGGGATAGGACGTCCATCCCGAACTGGCGGCGCCGCCCGGCAGGAAGAATCCCGCGAACATGACGAGCCCGCCGGCGAGGTACAGCCAGTAGCTCGTCGCGTTGAGGCGCGGAAACGCCATGTCGGGCGCGCCGATCATGAGCGGGATGAGGTAGTTGCCGAACGCACCCACGGCGAACGGCACGACGCCGAGAAAGACCATCGTCGTGCCGTGCATGGCCGTGAGCTGGTTGTAGAACTCGGGCAGCATCACGCCGCCGGGCGCCATCGAGGCCGCAAGCCACCCGCCAATCAGCGGGATCGGCTGACCGGGGTAGGCGAGCTGCCAGCGGATGAGCAGGATGAACAGGAAACCCGCCACGAGGAAGGTCAGGCTCGTGACGAGGTACTGCAGCCCGATGACCTTGTGATCGGTCGAGACGATACGCATCGGACGCCGCTGATTCTATACTGCGGGCGATGCGCCTCTCGCCGCGGACCTACGCGCTCGTCCTGGTCGTCGAAGGCCTCGTGATCGCGACGCTGTACTGGATTGGCCGGCACTTCGCCTGACGATGCGCCCCCTCGATTGGATCGTCCTCGTCGGCTACCTCGTCTGGATCGTCTGGAGCGGACTCCGGGCGAGTCGGCGGACCGCCGACCCTGATGCGTACTTCCGCGCGAGTCGGACCCTGCCGTGGTGGGCCGTCGGCCTGTCGGTGATGGCCACGCAGCTGTCGGCCATCACCCTCGTGGGCACCACGGGCCAGGGCTACGCTGACGGCCTCCGCTTCGTGCAGTTCTACTTCGGCCTGCCGATCGCGATGGTCATCTTGTGCGTGACGATCGTGCCGTTCTTCTACCGTTCGGGCGTCTATACGGCGTACGAGTACCTCGAGCGCCGCTTCGATGCGAAGACGCGAACGCTCGCGGCCATCGTGTTTCTCGCGCAGCGGGGGCTGTCGTGCGGCGTCATCATTGCCGCGCCGGCGATCATCCTGTCTATCGTCCTCGGCTGGAACATCATCGCCACGATTCTCGCCATTGGCGTGCCGACGATCGCGTACACGATGTTCGGCGGCGTCAAGGCAGTGACGTGGACGGACGTCAAACAGATGGCGGTCGTCTTTGGCGCGATGACGGCTGCCGTCGTGGTGCTCATTCTGGGCCTGCCACACGGCGTCAGTGTCAGCGACGCCCTCCACGTGGCCGGATCGCTCGGCAAGCTCCGAGCGATCGACTTTCGCTTCGACCTGAGCGAGAAGTACACGATTTGGTCGGGCCTCATCGGCGGCGCGTTTCTGTCGCTGTCCTACTTCGGTTGTGACCAAAGTCAAGTCCAGCGGTATCTGACGGCGAAGTCGCTCGACCAGAGTCGGCAGTCGCTCTTGCTGAGCGGGTTCGTGAAGATCCCATTGCAGGCGCTCATCCTCCTGACCGGCGTCCTGACGTTTGCCTTCTTCCTCTTCAATCGCGCGCCGATGCTCTTCAACCCGGTGCACGAGGCCGAGGTCCTGGCGAGCCCGCGGGCCGCCGAGTATCAGGCGCTGCTGCAGGAGTACCAGGCTCGTGACGCGGACCGGCGGACGGCAGCCGAGCGGCTCGCCGGCGTCCAGGCCGGCGACCCGAATCCGATGCTGGCCACGTTGGCCCGCGCCGCCTTTACCGACGCCGATGCGGCCGTCCGCGGCGTGCGGGCGCGCGCCGTCGCACTCGTCAAGGACGTGTCGCACGACGAGGGCTATGCCGACGTGAACTACGTATTTCCGACGTTCATCCTCACCTACATGCCGGTGGGGCTCGTCGGGCTCATGATTGCCGCGATTGTCTCGGCCGCAATGTCCGCGAGTTCGGGGGAGATGAACGCGCTCGCGACGGCCACCGTCCTGGATTTGTACAAGCGTCACCTGAATCCTCAGGCCAACGACGCGCGCGTTGTCCTGGTCTCGAAACTCGCGACGGTGTTCTGGGGGCTCTTCGCGTGCGTCGTCTCGGTCTTCGCGGCGGACCGCGGCTCGCTCATCGAGGTCGTGAACACGTTCGGTTCGCTGTTCTACGGTTCCGTGCTGGGGGTCTTCATCTTGGCGCTCGGCGTCAAGCGCGCCAATGGCCACGGCGCCTTCGTCGGCATGATCGCCGGCATCGTCGTCGTCTTTGTCGTGGCGTTCCATCCCGCAACGAGGTCGATCTCCTATCTTTGGTATAACGTGATTGGCGCTGTCGTCGTGACGGCGGTCGGATGGGCCGTGAGTCTGGCGACAGGATGATTCCCATATGCCCACTCCTTACGCAGAGTACGTTGGCGACCGCGATCCGGTGGACGTTCTTCGGACGTCGCTTGCCGAATACCGAACGCTCGTGCCCCGAATCCAACCTGACCTGTGGGCGCGCGCCTGGGCGCCTGGGAAGTGGACCCTGGCCGAGGTCATGCTCCACGTGACGCAGTGGGAGATGATTCTGGGGCTCCGCGTGCGCTGCGCCCTGGCGATGCGCCCATTCACGGTGCAACCCATGGAGCAGGATCCGTTCATGGCTCTCGAGTCGAAGGCGGTCGACGGTCCGACGGCCGCGGCGGCCTTTGAGGGCGTGCGAGGTATGAACCTGGCCCTCGCCTCGTCACTCTCAGGGGACGAGCGTCGCGTCGTCGCGCACCATCCCGAGCGCGGCAGGATCGACGTCAATGATCTGCTGGTGACCCTGGCGGGCCACAGCGTGCATCACTTGAAGCAATTGCAGCAGACCGTCGGTCCCTGAAGTGCTTACCTTCCAGCCTCCACGCCTTCAACTATGCTGAACGCCACATGTTTTCGTCGCGGCTGCCGCCGTCGCTCGCGCCGAACGCCCTGACGCGGGCGATGCAGGACCTGCGCGAATCGGGCGCGTCCTGGATCGACTTGACCGAGACCAACCCTACAGCCGTCGGCTTGGAGTACCCGGCCGACGTCCTCCACGCGCTCGCCGATCCGCGCGCACGCCGATACTCGCCCGAGGCCCTCGGTCTCCCCGTCGCACGCGAGGCCATCGCGGGCGAGTACGCGCGGCGCGGCCGCCTCGTCTCACCTGATCGCGTGGTAGTGACCGCGAGCACAAGCGACGCGTACTCGATGCTGTTCAAACTCGTGTGCGATCCGGGCGACGCCGTCCTCGTCCCGCAGCCGAGCTACCCCCTGTTCAATCTGCTCGCCGGACTGGAGGCCGCCGCGCTTCGGCCTTATCAACTCCTCGACGACGACGGGTGGTCGATCGATCGCCGATCCGTCCTCGAGGCGATGACGCCGGCCGTCCGGGCGGTGGTGGTCGTGAGCCCGAATAATCCCACCGGATCGATCCTGCGCCGCGCGGACTGGGATTGGCTGGCAGGCGAGTGCGCGAGCCGCGACGTCGCGCTCATCGTGGACGAGGTCTTCGCCGACTATCCGCTCGCGCCCCACCCCATTGAAGGCTTGCCGCTCGCGGACCACCCGCGTGGAGCGCGAAACGAGGCATGTCTGACCTTCGCGCTCGGCGGCCTGTCGAAGTCCGCAGGTCTGCCGCAGGTGAAGCTCGGGTGGATCGCGGTCGGCGGGCCGGACGCTCGAGTGGTCGAGAGCCTCCGCCGCCTCGAAATGATCTGCGACACTTACTTGTCCGTCTCGACCCCCGTCCAGCTCGCGGTGCCGGCGCTCGTCCACGCGGGCGCGACGATCCGGGCGGCCATTCAAACCCGGGTCATGCGGAATCTCGCGGCCCTTCGTGAGAAACTGCGCGCGCGGCCCGAGCTGACCTTGGTCGAGCCGGAGGCAGGATGGTCTGCGGTCTGGCAAGTTCCAGCGATCGAGTCCGAGGAGTCGCTCGCGCTGCGGCTGCTGACTCGGTCGCATGTGCTCGTGCATCCAGGATATTTTTTTGATTTCTCGCGTGAGGCATTTCTCGTGACGAGTCTTTTGCCGGTGCCGCAGGTATTCGATGACGGAATCGGCCGCGTCCTCGGCGCCATCGGTCCAGGTCACTGATGGCGCGGCGAGCGGGCCTCATCGTCCCGCTGTTCTCGGCGTGGTCGTCAGACAGTTGGGGCATCGGCGAACTGCCGGACCTCGCGCCCCTCAGTGTCTGGATGCAGTCGGCCGGCTTCGAGCGCCTCATGCTGCTTCCGCTGGGCACGATGGCCGAGGATCAGGCCTCGCCGTACTCGGCGGCGTCGGCGTTTGCGATCGATCCCATCCATATCGCGCTGGATGCGATGGAGGACTTCGCACGCGCTGGTGGGGTCGATGCGCTGTCGGCGCGAGGGCAGCTGGCGCTCGCCGACGCGCGATCGAGCGCTCGCGTGCGACACGACGACGTGCGGCTTGCGAAACGCGAAGCGTTGCAGCGGGCGGCGACACGGTTTATTTCGGAGGAATGGGAGGCGCTCTCTCTGCGCGCGTCGGCGTTTGCCGGATACCTCTCGCGAGAGCGCTGGTGGCTGGACGACTACGCGCTGTTTCAGGCGCTCGCGGAGACGATGCCCGGGAAGTCGTGGCGGGAGTGGCCGGCGGGGCTGCGGGATCGGGACCCGCGCGCGCTGAACGACGCCCGCCGCGATCTGGCGGAGGACGTGCTCACGCATCAGTACTGGCAGTGGATCGCCGAAGAACAGTGGCAGGCCGCTCGCCGTCAAGCCGCGGACTGCGAAGTGACGGTGTTCGGGGACCTGACGTTCGTCGTCGAGGCGCAGAGCGCGGACGTGTGGACGCGACCGGATGAGTTCAGACTCGATGTCTCCGTCGGTGCGCCGCCGGATGCCTTCAGTGCGGAAGGCCAGGACTGGGGGTTGCCGACGTATCGATGGGACGTCGTGGCGGCATCGGACTTCGCGTGGCTCCGGCAACGTGCCCGCCGCATGGCGGCGCTCTATGGAGGCTTTCGCGTCGATCACGTCGTGGGCTTCTATCGCACCTACGGCAAGCCGGTCGAGGGACCCTCGTTTTTCACGCCCGCCGACGAGCCGAGTCAGGTCGTGCAGGGCGAATGCATCCTCCGCGCGTTCCTGGAGAGTGGGGCCCAGGTGGTGACCGAGGATCTCGGCGTGATTCCGGATTTCGTTCGCGCCTCGCTCGCCCGTCTTGCCGTGCCGGGCTGCCGGGTCCTGCGATGGGAGCGCCGGTGGCACGTCGAGGGGCAGCCGTTCATTGATCCCAGCGAGTTTCCAGCGACATCGCTCGCCATGACAGCCACGCACGACACCGAGACGCTGGCCGGGTGGTGGGAGGCCGCGACTGCCGACGAGCGCGGCAGGATGATGGCGCTGCCTCGGCTGCAAGCCCTCGCGTCGGCCGGCGCGCGCCCCGACGACCGCTGGAATGCCCGCCTGCGAGACGCGATCCTCGACACGGCTTACGGCGCCGGATCGGACGACGTGTTCATGCTCATGCAGGACGTGTTCGGCTGGTCGGATCGCATCAACACGCCGGCGACCGTGGGGTCCGGAAACTGGACGTGGCGACTTCCATGGGCCGTCGACGCGCTCGCAGGCGTGCCTGAAGTCGCGGAGCGCGCGGCCTGGTGCCGCGCCGCGGCCGCACGACACGGGCGGCTGGCACACGATCCCCGGTCCGCCCCGATACACTAAGAGCCGATGTCCAGTCCCGAATACTTCATCCGCGAGTATCCGCTGCAACAAGGGGCGCTCGAAATCGCCTACATCGAGGAGTATTTCAACGAGTTTCCGGAGCGGAAAGGGCAGTCCGAGATCATCCAGCGTCTCCAGGGACGTGAGTCCCAGATTCTCATGGCTGAAGCTGGCCTGTCGGGCGATGGCGTGACGGTCGTGCCTGTGTCCTACAAGGTCTCGCACGAGCTGCACAGCAACGAAACGGATCCGAAACTGCTGGACTTGGTCGAGCGGTTACGCGGCGTCGTCGATTTCGCCAATCGACGAATTCTCTACAACTGGCTCGGGGCGACCCGCCGCGATTGGCGCGGGCAGGGTCATTTTCGGGCGCTGACTGAGGAGCAGGAGGTCTGGGCGGTCGGACAGGGCTTCGACGAAATCATCGTCAAGACGAAGAATCGGTACTACGACATGCGCAGCGCGCTCGATCAGTTGCAGTTCGACGTCATCAAGTTCGAGCCGGCGCCCGACAATCTCGACTCGAAGGTCTACCTCCGCAAGCGACTGGGACCTTTCGTCCTCGACGCCCACCGTAGTCGTCGCCAGGTCACGCGCGCCTAGAACCCCGTCCCCATGTAGCATGCTGCTGTGGAAAAGAGCCCCGTCCCCATCCTTCTCCTCTCTCTCGCGCTTATCGGCGCCCAACAGCGTCCGCCAGCCAACACGGAGGTGTACCTGACGGGCCTGTCCGTTGACGTGCTCCCGCTAACCGGGGGCGACAAGGCGTCGATCATCAACATCAGCAACAGCCCTGGGTACGACAACGAGCCGAGCTTCACGCCTGACGGCAAATCGGTCCTCTTCGTGTCAAACCGCGATGGCAAGCAGACGGACATCTACCGCTACGACATCGCGACGAAGGCACTGACTCAGCTCACCCACACGCCCGAGAGCGAGTACTCGCCTGTCGTGACGCCCGACGGCAAGACCTTCTCGGTCATTCGCGTCGAGGCCGATGGAACAACACAGCGCCTTTGGCGATTTGATATGGACGGGTCAAATCCACGGCTCGTGCTCGAGAACGTGAGGGACGTCGGCTACCAGGCCTGGCTCGACGCGACCCACATCGCCGTGTTCATCGTTGGGCACGGACAGCCGAATACCCTGCAACTGGCCGACACGGCGACCGGCAAGACCGAGATGATCGACTCGAATCCGGGTCACGGACTGGCGCTCAGACCTCACGGGCCGAACGCCGTTCCCACGCTGACGTATGTGTGCAAGACCGACCCGGCGCACTGGGTCGTGAAGGAGTTCGATCTCGCTACGAAGAAGGTCACGGTCATCGCCGATGCCCTACCGGGCAGTGAGGATCTCGCGTGGGACCCCCTCCGCGACATCCTGTTCATGGCGAAGGGCCCGAAGATCTTCGTGCGCGACAAGCAGAGCAAGACCGGGTGGGGGGAACAAGGGGACTTCACCGCTGCCGGCATCGATCACATCACGCGGTTGGCTATCACACTCGGGCCGCAGCCTGGTCTTGTCTTCGTCGCCGAACCGGTGTCCAAGTGAAAGAATCGCCGGCGCGTCGTTCCCGGCCTTCCAGCCTTCCCGCCTCCCAGCCTCCCAGTCTTCGCGCACCCATGTTCGCCGAATCCCGCCGTCTGACGGCCGTTCAGACGCCCGTCATCCCGATCGTCAGCCGTTGGATCGCTGAGACGCCGGGCACGATTTCCCTCGGGCAGGGCATCGTGTCCTACGGGCCGCCGCCCGAAGCCATCGCGTCGCTCGCGACGTTCCCCGCGTCGATCGCCGACCATCGCTATGGCCCCGTCGAAGGCATCGAGCCCCTCGTCTCGGCGCTCGAAACGAAGCTCGATCGCGAGAACGGCATCCGCGTCCGGCCGGCGTCACGTGTGGTCGTCACGGCGGGCGGCAACCTCGCGTTCATGAACGCCGCCTTGGCCATCGCCGACCCCGGCGACGAGTTCATCTTCCCGGTCCCGTACTACTTCAATCACGAGATGGCCGTCGTGATTGCCGGCTGCCACGCGGTGCCCGTCCGGACGAGCCGGGACGACTACCAGCTCGACGTCGACGCGATCGCGCGGGCCATCACGCCGCGGACTCGCGCCGTCGTAACGGTGTCGCCCAATAATCCCACCGGGACCGTATATCCCGAGGCCACCTTGCGCGCCGTGAACGCCCTCTGCCGCGACCGGGGCGTGTTCCACATCCATGACGAGGCTTACGAGTACTTCACGTATGGAGGCACGCCGCATTTCTCGCCCGGTTCGATTGAAGGGGCGGCCGCGCACACGATCTCGCTGTACTCGCTGTCGAAGGCCTACGGCTTTGCGAGCTGGCGCATCGGCTATCAGGTCATCCCGGAAGCCATCTGGGAGGCGATCAACAAGATCCAGGACACGGATCTCATCTGCGCGCCCGCGATTTCACAGCACGTCGCGCTCGCGGCGATCCACGTCGGCGCCGGCTATGCGCGGGCCCACCTGCCAACGCTCGACACCATGCGTCGTCTGATCGCCCACGCCCTGCGCGCGGGCGCGCCGTGTGACGTGCCCGATCCTCGCGGGGCGTTCTATTACTTCCTGCGGGTGCACACGACGCTCGACGCGATGACGCTGACCGAACGCCTCATTCGCGAGCATCGGGTCGCCGTGATTCCCGGATCGGCGTTCGGCGCCACCGACGCCTGCTACGTGCGCGTGTCGTTCGGAGCCCTCGACGAGGCGACGGTCGAGTTGGGCGTCGGCCGCCTCGTGCGCGGACTCACGGCCATCGCGGGCCGAGCGTGAAGGTCATCACCTGGAACGTCAACGGCATTCGCGCGCGCCACGCGCAGCTCCAGGAACTCATCGCGGTCGAGCAGCCCGACGTGATCTGCTTGCAGGAGATCAAGGCCGCGCCCGATCAGGTCCCGGCGCTCATCGCCGCGCCGGACGGCTATTGGGGCTACTGGCATGGCGGCGGCGGCTACTCAGGCGTGGCCGTCCTCGTGCGATCGACAGCCGAAGTCACGCCGCCGACGTTCGCCCATCCATCGTTTGACGTCGAACACCGGATCGTTGTTGCAGACGTTGGCATTGCGCGCGTCGCGTCCGTCTACGTTCCGAACGGCGGGAAGGACTACGAGGCCAAACTGCGGTTCCTAACCGCACTTGGGAGCTGGGCGTCTGAAACAATTGTGGCCGGCGGAGCGCTACTCGTATGTGGAGATCTCAACGTGGCGCTCGAGGAGCGCGACGTGCACCCGAAAGAGCGCAAGCCTAATCAGGTCGGCACGCGTCCTGAGGAGCGTGGGCTCCTGACAAACGTCATCGGCGCGGGATTCGTCGACGTCGGTCGCGCACTGGATCCGGACAATGATGCGCTCTTCACCTGGTGGGCGCCGTGGCGCAACCTGCGACAGCGGAACATCGGCTGGCGGATCGACTACGTGCTCGCGAGTCGTTCGCTCGCGGACGGTGCGACTCGCGCCGCGTCGCTTCGTGAGTTCGGCACGAGCGATCACGCGCCGGTCGTGGCACACTTTGGCTGACGGGAATCGACGCGAGTCATGACCCTCCGCGCCCGCCTCATCGTGGCCTTCCTGGGCCTGTCGGTGTTGCCGCTCGGCGTCGTGACGTTTTACACGTACACGACGAGCGTCCAGGCGATGCGCGACGTCGCGGCACGCGAGGCGGATCTCCTGGCCGCTGTGCTCAACCAGCGCATGCAGGTCATCACCTCGCAGCTCAGCGACCGCATCGAGCACCTGATCGACATGACGGCGCCGGAACCGACCGAAACACCCACGGCATCGGCCGCAACGACGACGAGCGCGGCAACACGAACAACGAGTGCGGCGCCGCCGGCCGAGCCCCCGACCGCGCCGACACCCACGTCGCCCTCGACCGCGATGTCGGCGGACATGGCCGAGCAGGAGCAGATGAGCCACCGCGTAGCCGACGCCCTCGGCGAGGCCGCCGTGTTGCTCAACACCGTGAACGTCCAGGGAATGGGCCGCACGGGTCAGTTTCCGTCGCGCCTGAACAGCCCTGGCGGGCCGTCGCGGAGTGGTGGGCAAGGCGCCGATGCAACCGCGAGTCGGGAGGCGGGATCGCCGCCTCGACGCGGCGCCTCCTCGGGTCAAGCCCCCGTGCG
>Ga0209580_10000278_pt1 | contig 31158 bp, 24 predicted proteins | sample Coa_R1_5_FD_187153 | JGI IMG/M metagenome (GOLD analysis project Ga0209580, IMG submission 187153) | Surface soil microbial communities from Centralia Pennsylvania, which are recovering from an underground coalmine fire - Coalmine... | ecosystem: Environmental > Terrestrial > Soil >... | reverse complement strand
GATTTCGTAACTGTGCCCGCCAAGGCCCACCGTGGCGTCGATATAGGTCCCGCCACGCCGCACGGCTAAAAAGTCGATCGCTTCTTTTAAAAGAACCGGAACATGGCTCGCTCTTCCACCACCATGCCCAACCCCCTGAGGGGTGTCTGTAGATCCCTCGCCCACTAGATGCCCAGTTCGTCGAGCGTCTTCTCATCCTCAGGCGTAAACTTTTCTTCTTCGATCTCCCGTTTGAACAGTTCCAGGTTCCTGACAACGAGAAACGTCAAATTCCCCAGAACCGCTACCTCGCCCTTGATTTGTCCTGATTCCCGCAACAACTGGGGCAGCAACAAGCGGCCCTGACCATCCATTTCGACCTGCTGCCCGTAGTAATTCGTCCGATCCAAAAACTTCTTCTTCGTGGGATTGAAATTGGAGAGCGCGGCCAACTTCTGCTCGATCCGTTCCCACTCCTCGAAGGGATACACTTGAGCAACCCTCCCATCGAGACTTGTGATGTAGAATTGCTGCCCGTATTTCTCGTCGATCACCCGCTTGAACTCGGCCGGGATCTTGAGACGGCCTTTCTCGTCGACCCGGGTTGGATGATTGCCGCGAAACATGGCGCTGGTTGTGCATTCTCACATCAACAACGGAGGTAAAAGCGGCGCAAAACATGGGAACAGTCGGGCGATTCGGGCTGCTTGTCGTGCTGCAGGGTCGGATTTCCACCGGCTCCTCGATTTCAGCTCCTAACTCCCACGGACTCTACCGCACTCCCACTTTCTACCACTTTGTACCACATCTTATCTCTAAGTCGTTTATTGTCAAGCAGGAACTTGATGGTGGCAGTCGCACTCCGGCACTGAATCCGGAAAATACGAAACCTTGTGGTTAACCAATCGAGCGACCACAAGTGGTTGCGTTTACGCTCTTGGTTCCTTCGCTATTCTTTCGCTTAGATTTTTCTTGATCTCCGCGACTGGCGCGGATTTTCTTGTGGAAATTTGCGGATAGGCTGATGAGACCTGCCTTTGTGGAAACAGGAATCGCAGCAACTGCGGCGTCACAGCGAAACTGGGCTCCACCTCACCGGCACCTAACCGCATGATTTAAGCTCGATCCATCGGCAATGAAGCACCGCCTGGAGTTCGAGCAGTGGGTTCCCTTCCCTTTGGAACGCGTGTTCGCGTTTTTCTGCAATCCGGAAAATCTGCCGCGCATCATGCCCGCGGCCAGTTCCACCCGGTTGATTGCGTTGAACCGTATGCCTCCGCCCAGGACGCCAAGTGGTCGAACAAGCGAGAAGGCTGCGGGAGTCGGTTCGACTATTTTGACGTCGTTGCGTGTGTTCCCGCTGCTGCCGCTCGACGCCGGTGGGCGGCGCGTATCACAGAATTTGAATGGGACCGCTACTTCGCCGACGTGCAGGACGAAGGTCCATTCAAGAGCTGGCATCACCGGCACGAGTTTGCGAGCGCGTGGAAGAGCGGAACCGAGGGAACAACCATTCGCGACGTGATCGATTACGACGTAGGATTTGGCCTTGCTGGAACTTTCGCTAACGCTTATTTCGTGCGCCGCCAAATGAAGAGTACGTTCGTACAACGGCAACAGACACTTCCTCAACTCCTTGCCAGCGCACAGTAGGCTGCGATTCCGCAGCCTTGCGGCAAATCCGGTGTAAACTCTCTGCCATTCGTCGGCGAGTGAAGGACCGTGACCGAGGAGGTTATCGTGACTCAGGGGCCTGGAAGGATGCCGTCGCTTCGCTCGCTTCTGCTTGCCTTTCTACTCGTGGGGTCAGCTTCGGCCCAGTCCCGGCCGGGGGAGTGGCTTACTATCAACGCGGGTGACTTTTGCGTAACCGAAGGCAGGCTGGAAAAAGGTCCGGGCGATCGCGTCTCGGTGGACGCGCCGAAAATGCGTGCCTACGTCACCAAGGCAACGGCGCCTTCGGCTGAGATTCACTTTCGCTACGCCGGCCCGACGAAGGAAGAATCGAAGCTGGGCTCAGGACAGGTGCGAACCCAGTTTGGGCTGAAGCTGCGGGCTCAGGATCCTTGCAACCTCGTCTATGTCATGTGGCGGATCACACCGGAATCGAAGTTGGCGGTCTCAGTGAAGCGGAATCCGTCGGAGCACACCAGCGCGCAATGCGGGAACCGGGGCTATACGAATATCAAACCGAGTAAGGCCTCGCCGGTGCCCCGCTTAGAGGCGGGGCAATCCCACACGTTGCGAGCCGAAATGAAGGACCAGGAGTTGCGCGTGTTCGTCGATAACAAAGAGGTTTGGAACGGAACTATTGGATCAGACGCGGTTCACCTGGAGGGACCGGTCGGGATCAGAAGCGATAACGCGCAGATCGAGTTCTCGTACCTGGCGCGGAGACCAGCGGGAAATACACCCGATCACAGGGTAGCCTGCAAATCCGGGGACTCGGACTGATCGGACTCTCTACTTTGACGGCTCAACGAAGACCGCTGTGCCGTAGGCGAGCACCTCCGTCACGCCCTGCATGATCTCGGTCGCATCGTAGCGCGCGCCCACAACCGCGTTGGCTCCTAACTCGGCAGCGTGTTGCAACATGAGGTCGAAAGCTTCCTGACGGGTCTTCTCGCAGAGATTGGTCAGTAGCGTGATGTTGCCGCCAACCAGCGTTTGCAATCCTGCGCCGATGGTGCCGAAGATAGAACGCGAACGCACGACGATGCCGCGAACCACTCCGAGCGTTCGGGTTACGTGAAATCCATCGATTTCGAACTGCGTGGTCACCATGTTGTGACTGACCGATCTGCCTGCACTGTAGCCTGTACCCATAAGCAAGAGTCCTCTCTATTTGGCGCGTCTCTGCCGAGTTGCTCCGAACAGCAGACTATAGCGCGGTCCGACTTCGACGACGAGTGTTTTGAGAGTTGCGGCTCGCCCGCCACGGGTCATTCCAGTTCGGTGGTAATGAAGAAATCCTGCGACGAATTGTCATACTCAATGCGGAGCACGTTCGGCTTGCAGCAGACCTGGCAATCTTCTACGTAAGACTGCCGCCGCCCCGCCGATTCATCCACCGAAGTAACATTCCACTCTCCGCACGACGCGCATTGGAAACCCGATTCCATCGTTGAGAAAAGCATACCCCGGCGGCTGAAATCTGCGTCTTACTGAGTGGGTCTGGCGGGATCGACGGAAAGGGTATTCCCTCCGCGCCCGCCTTTCTTTGTGCTGTCCGATCTACCCTATAATGACGGATCGCAATCTCTAACCTTGGAGGCTTCATGATCTCGCGGCGAAAGTTTCTGAAATTAGGCGCGACATCAGCAGGAATCGCGTCCCTCGCGTCCCCGCGGCTGCATGCCGGATCGCAAGATGCTCCCCTGCCTCCGTCGATCGCCGGCCTCAAGTCGCGAAAGCACGAAGCGACTCCGATCACGCACGAGGAACGGCAGCACCGGCAGGAACGCGCGCGCAGACTTATGGCGGAAAACTCGCTCGATGCCATGGTGCTTATGACCGGGACGTCGCTGCAGTACTTCAGCAGCATCCGTTGGTGGGGCGGCGAGCGCATGTTCACGCTTGTCCTGCCTGCCAAGGGGAACGCATTTTATGTGTGCCCGGCATTCGAAGAAGGACGCGCGCGGGAACAGATGAAGAATGCGCCCGAAGGCGAACACCCCGACGTACGCGTCTGGCAGGAAGACGAGAGCCCCTACCAGCGGCTTGCTCAGGGACTGCAGGATCGCGGCATCGCCGCCGGAAGGATCGGCCTGGAGGAGACGGTTCGATTTGTCTTTGCGGATGGCATCGCGAAGGCGGCACCGCAAGCGACGATCGCGAGCGCTACCCCGGTGACAGCCGGCTGCCGCATGATCAAGAGTCCGCATGAGATCGCATTGATGCGGCTCGCCTCGCAAGTCACCCTTGCCGCCTACGAAGCAGCCTATCGTGCGGTCAAAGACGAAATGACGCAGCCCGAGTTGGAGGATCTGGTACAAAAGGCGCACGCACAACTCGGCTTCAACGGCGGCACGGATGTACAGGCGGGCGAGTTCTCCGCTTTCCCGCACGGCTCGGTCACGCCACAAGTTGTGCACGAAAGCACAATCGTCCTGATGGACGGAGGGTGCACGGTTGAGGGATACCAGTCGGACATCACGCGAACATTTGTGTTAGGGAAAGCTTCCGACAAAATGAAGTCCGTGTTTGACATCGTCCATCGAGCCCAATCGGCGGCGCTGGCAGCGGCCAAGCCCGGAGCAGAATGCGGATCAGTCGATACGGCCGCGCGCAAGGTGGTGACTGATGCAGGTTACGGACCGGACTACAAATATTTCACCCACCGCCTGGGACATGGGCTCGGGATGGATGGCCACGAATGGCCTTATCTTGTCCGCGGCAATCCAGCGAAATTGCAGGCGAATATCACGACCAGCAATGAGCCTGGCATCTACATTCGCGGCGAGTTTGGCATCCGTCTCGAAGACGACATGCACATCACCGAAAATGGCGCGGAGTTGTTCACGCCGCAGACACCGTCGCTGGAAGATCCTTTCGGCGCGCGGTAGCTTTCACCACACAGACACGGAGGCACACGAAGGAAGTCGGTACGGTTTTCCTTCGTGTACCTTCGTGCCCTTTGTGATTGAAGATCTTTGGTTACGTTCAATCGACTTTAGTGGATCGCCGCCACTTGGCGTGAAGCCAAGTGAGAATTCCCAGAGCGCAGACTTCGACGGGCCCGGGCGGCATGATTTGCATGCGCCATAGATTCGCGTAGTCGACTGTCGCGACGTATACCGCCCAGACGGTGCCACCGGCGGCAATCAGGCTACCGAGTCGTTCCTCCGCGCGAATACCCGAGAGACCGTTCCCCTGGCCTTTGGCCTTCTTGGCAGGCTTGGGAATCTCAACCACCGGAACGAACCGGTTCTGGGAATTAACGTAGCCTTCGCGGCCCGAATCCCAGTCGATGTAATCGCCCTTGTCTGATTTCCGCACACCTCAAGGTGCCATAGAAAGGCCCGCGCCCGCACCATGACACAAGTACATGTCCTCTGTGCTGCGATCCTGAAAAGCACCGGAAACGCGCTATTCAGGCACCGGCGGGCACCCGGGAAACTCCTGCAGGTAGGTATTGCCGACATAACCTAGGTAATCGATACCGATTTCGCTGGTAAAGAATCCGTCGGCTGCAAGCTTGCGCAGGAAGCTGAAGAACTCAATTCCCTGCTCCAGGCTCGGATCCTTCTTCGCGTTCTTTCGATAGGCGATCAGGTCGAGAATCTCCTTCTGCTGCTCGACGGTGCAATCGAGATAAGGCTTTTCATAGCGATCGATACACGTATTGTCGAGCCACATCAGGCCACCGCCGAGCGCTAGCTGATAGTCCTTGTTTTCGCTGGTAAGGAGATCGATGAATTCCGGGGCTCCGGCCTCGATCGCACCTTTCGCCTCATCGTCCGGAGGAATGATGGCGTTGCACAGACTCTGCAGTGTTTTGTACGAGTGCGCGGAAAAAAACTTCGGCGAATACGCGTGGGTTTCCGCTGCAGCCTTCTCGGCCTTCACCATCCGGTGCGCATATTCGGCAGCCTCGAGCGGAATCACGCGCAAAACGGATCCGCCGATCGCCGTCATGGTGAGCGATTTGAGGATGTCTCGCCGTGAGATCGTCATACTTACGCCCCCAGATTCCCTTTTTTCGCCTGGTCGAGCAAGTAATCGCAAGCGCGCCACGTAAGCGCCATGATCGTGAGTGTCGGATTCTTGTCGGCATTGGTGACAAAACACGCGCCATCGCTGACGAACAGATTCTTCACGTCATGCGCCTGGCAATATTGATTCAAAGCGGAGGTTGCGGAGCGTTCTCCCATGCGCACCGTTCCAACTTCGTGGATGATAACACCGCCATCCGCAATACCATAGGGATGCGGGCCATCGGGACCTTTAGAGGAAAGATAGATTCCTCCTGCTTCCTCGACGATGGCGCGATACGTTTCCTGCATGTCCTTGGCCATCTTGATTTCATTTTCGCCCCACTTCCAGTGGAAGCGCAGCACCGGGATGCCCCACTGATCCACCACCGCGGGATCAATTTCGCAGTAGCAATTCTCGTTGGGAATCATTTCGCCACGCCCGGTGAATCCTATGTAACAGCCATACCTCTTTTTGCACTCTCGCTTGAGCGAAGTCCCGTATCCTTCGAATTCATCGCACAGGCGATCGTAGTCGCCCACGCCGGGCATGCCCCGGCCGCCGCCGAATTCGGTGTGGTATCCGCGCAGAAACTGATTCTTGCGATCGAATTTCCACCAGGGAAGGTACATGTGCATGCCGCCGACCCCGTCGTGGTTGTGCACCGGCATTTTTTCGAGTTGAGGAAAATATCCGCCGCCATTGCTGCCGACCGTATCCATGAGGTTCTGACCTACTACGCCAGAAGAGTTGGCGAGTCCGTCAGGGAAAAGTGTGGACTTGGAATTCAGCAGCAGTCGCGCAGATTCGCAAGTGCTCGCGGCGACGATGAAAGCACGCGCGTGCACCCTCCTTTCTTCCTTCGTCGCCTTGTCGATGTAAGAAACCGCCGCTACTTTCCCGTCTTTCCCCACGACCAACTCGCGGGCCATGGCGCCGGTGATCATCGTCAGCCGTCCCGTTTTCTCGGCCGGAGGAATCATCACCTGACTCGAACTGAAGTTGGAAGCGGTGATGCATCCACGTCCACACTGCGCACAGTAGTGGCAAGCGCGGCGTCCGTTGTGCGGCTTCGTCAAGATCGCCAGCCGCGAAGGAATACACAAGATGCTCAGCTTGTCGCACGACTTCTTGATGATGGTCTCGGTGCAGCGAGGCTTCGGCGGCGGCAGAAAGACGCCATCGGGTGCGCTGGGAATGTTCTCCTTACTCCCGAACACGCCAATGTACGACTCCACTTTGTCGTAATAGGGCGCGACGTCTTCATAACTGATGGGCCAATCGTCGCCCATCCCGTCATGCGAACGGACTTTGAAATCCACTGGCGCCATACGCAGCGCGATGCGCCCCCAGTGATTGGTGCGTCCGCCAACGATGCGCGAACGAAACCACCGGAACTTCGACCCGGGAGCGGAAACGTAGGGCTCTCCCTCGATCTCCCAAGCACCGTTGGGCGCGAGAAACTCGTTGTCTAAGTCGTGCCGTGCTCGCCCGCCGACTCCAACGCCACGGTGCGGCAAATCGTAGGGCCATACATGTTCCTTGTAATCGCGCTCGGGAACGACAGGAGGCCCCGCTTCAAGCAAGGCCACGTTCAGCCCGCCCTCCGTAAGCACTTTGGCGGCTGTGCCTCCCGCGGCGCCGGAGCCGACGATGCAAGCGTCATAAGTTTTTGGCGTGCGCTTGACCTGCATGGTCCCCAGTGAAGTTCGCCCCCAAGAAAAGTCGCCGCCGCGGAAGCGGCGGCGTTCGTCCACTATCTGTTCCCTACCAGCGCAACTTGCTCAGGTATTCGTAGCTGCCCTTGATGCTCTCAATCGGCTGCTTGGGATGATCGTGCTCAACAATGTAATGCTTGATTCCGGCCTGGTCGGCGTGCGCGAAAATGCGCTTCCAATCGATCACGCCGCTGCCCACTTCGGTCAGGTCGACGGTGTCGCCATAGTTCTGCGCGCCTCCCGTAGTCACCTTAGGCATTGTCTTTACGTCCTTGACGTGGACCAGCGGGAAGCGTCCGGGATATTTCTCAAAGTACTTCACCGGATCGGCACCCGCGACAGTGGCCCAGCAGAGATCCATCTCCATCTTCACCAGCTTGGCATCGCAGAGCCGAAGCAGTTCGTCGTATGGCAGCTTGCCATCGGTCTTAAGGAATTCGAACCAGTGATTGTGATAACCGAATTGCATGCCCGCCTTCTTGGTCTGCTCTCCGGCCTTATTGAATTTATCCGCCGCCTGCTTCCAGATGTCCGGATTCTTGCGCAGATCTTCAGGAATCCAGGGACAAATGATGTATTCGAGATCAATGGCTTTCGAAAATTCAATCACCGATGGGAACTTGTCGTCGAGTTCGTCGTACTGCACATGGGTGGAAGGAGCTTTCAAACCGTTCTTCACCAGCACAGCCCTCACCTGCGCCGCGGTGCGGCCGAAGTACCCCGCAAATTCCACTTCCTTGTAACCGATCTGAGCGACCTTGGCGATAGTGCCTTCGAAGTCGTCCTTCATCAAATCCCGGACGGTGTAGAGTTGCACGCCGACCTTGTCGATCTTGTGCTCGCCAGCCGCCCACAGCAATCGACTGGGCAGCAGACTCACCGCCGCGGCGGTGCCTGCAGTTTTCAGAAACGTACGACGATTGATGGCATGGAAACTCATGATGAAATATCCTCCGATGCTCCGTTGGGGCGGAAGTCGAATCCGGGGAGAATTATACGCGGAAGCGCAAGCTCTGCCCCGCATGAATAACGATTTTGCTGAGCCGCAGGCTGGCGGTCGAGTGGAAGACATGGGAAGAATGCGAGAGGGCGGGACAGCCGTCCTCTCGCGTCCCTCACTATTTCGATGCGGCGACTTGCAGGTTATTGTCCACCGAGAAAGTGCCAGGTACGGTTTTCGCACGAATATTTGCCAGATCCTTATCGCCCTGGCTATCCACGACGCCTTCAAGCGTCACGTGACCGTTTTTGACAATGATTCGAATGGGCTTCTGCACTCCGAGAGCGTATTTCTCCAGTCCTGGATCGCCGTAAATCGCACGGTATAGCCGGATGCGAATTTGATCATCCATCGAAGATGGAGGAAGCACTTCGATCTGGTTGTTGACGTGTTCGACACCTTCAATGTGTTTTATGGCGCTTTCGGCGTCGGACTTTAGAACGGGCCGGACCACTTGACCCAGCAATGTAACTGTGTCGCCATCGACTTTGAAGGCGATGTAGTCGAACACTCCGAAATACGGCAACATCAGCAACTCGTGCCTGACTTCCCTGATGATGCGGTCTTGAGACTTGGCCGAAGGCTGACCACGTTCAGTGTCTTGTGCGGCGGCGCTCAAACACAAAAGCGAAAGTAGAGTGCCGAGAGAAACAAGCGATTTGACTCTCATAATTCGACCTCGCTGTAGACAACGTCTTTAGTGGATGCGGTTTCGGGACCCTTAGTTGGTCAATAGCTTCGAAGATTTTACCGCTGAAACCAGGAGCGCACCTCCTGGAGGCGGAGGTTTGGAGCATGGAGACAATCGAAGGGCCCGCCTGGCGATTCTCGGGACGCCGTTTATCGAGACAAATGGAGCCCCAGCCGGAGATCCTTCCCACGATCCAACAACCGAATATCCGCGCAACTGGTCATGATCCAATCGGCGCCAGCCTCGTTCAGTCCCGTCGCCTGAACCGTCGTCGTAAAAGCAATCACCCTCGCCCCAGCCGATTTCCCGGCTCGAACTCCCGCCGGAACATCCTCCACCACAACGCACTCCCCCGCCGGAACTCCGAGAATAGAGGCCCCCTTCAGATAAGGCTCAGGATGAGGCTTGCCGTGCTCGATGTCGTTCGACGTAATCATTTTCCGCGGCAGCGGAAGCCCGGCGGCTTTGATGCGAACTTCGGCCAGAGGCCGCGTGCAGGAGGTCACGATCGTCCAACGGTTTTCAGGGAGACTGGCTAGCAGATGGAGCGCACCAGGCAACGGGACCACGCCGTCGAGGTCTTCGATTTCACGACGCTCAACCTCCCGATTCTCCACCTCATGATCAGCGTTTGGAAGATATTCGCGAACTGTAGTCAAGCTGGGGCGGCCGTGGGCTCGAGCCACCACTTCGTCTGGATTGAAGCCGTGCTCAACGGCCCATTGCCGCCACACACGCGCAACGGCCGGAGTGGAGTTAATCAGAACTCCGTCAAGGTCGAACAGCAATGCGGCACAGGAGATTTCATTCATCACAAAAGGTCGGCCCATCGAAAATTGCATATTGTCCTGCGATTCTAAACCAGAAGGTGACGGGACTCCGGCCCCTCCCGCACGGGTGACAAGAGTCACCGGAGACCGTATCCGGCGTCACCTCGGATTTTCTTGATCTCAATTACGATTTTCGTTACATGGCCGGGGAGGCATGCGCGCATGGTCTCGAAATGCGCCAATCCCACATGCTCCGAAAGATTCCTATACCTGCATCAGGGGAAGATTTTCCAACTAACCCCTACGCCTGAGGTTGAGGCAGTCAGCGGGTGCTTTCTGCCCTCGCTATACGAACGGTTTTGGTTGTGCGACAAATGCTGCAAGGAAATGACCCTGGTCTGGGGAGGAATCGGGGCCAAGATTGTGGCGTTGCCAGCAAAGCCCGTTGCGCCGCCGCCCGCGCTCAAAGTGGACGCGAGACAGAAACAAAAAAAGCACGCCGCGGGGGCGGAACCTCAACGGCGATGACGATTGAGAGAAAAAGAGGCGGAGACGCCTCTAGGGAGGAGTTGTAAGTTTCGTCACCAGACACGACCGCGTCGCAGCCGGAATCGCCTGGTATGCGCCGATCAGGATTGAACGATCTTCTCCAACGCCGGACGGTTGCGGATGATCAGCGTCGATCCCTTCAGTTGCAGGAGCTGTTTTCTCTTGAATTCAGAAAACAGCCGGCTGACCGTTTCGCGCGTGGTGCCGATAATCTCGGCGATTTCCTCGTGCGTGAGCGTCAGCTTCACCTGCATCCCATTAGCGTCGCCGTTTGTTGACTTTGGAGTCCACGACAACAGCAGCTTCGCGAACTTCTCTGACGGCGAGGTTGCAAGGCCCAGCGTCCGGATCTCTTCATAGGCCGTGTAGTAGTTCCGGCTGAGTTGTTCGGCGACGCGCAACGCCACTTCCCCGTGGTCTTTCAGAAACTGCAAAAGAGATTCGCGGGGAATGAAGTTGGCCTGGCCCGGCTCCATCATTTCGGCCGTGACTTCATACGGCCGGTTCGAGATCACCGAGTTCAGGCCCAACACATCACCGGATTCCGAGAGCTTGGTGATGATAGTCTTGCCTTCGCGCGAGGAGGTGGAGAGTTTCGCTTTTCCGGCGCACAGCACGAAAACACCGCGGGGTTGCTGACCTTCGATGAAGAGCATCGCCCCTTTGGGATACACGGCTGTTGATTTGATTTCGTTAAGGCGTTGTCCGGCCTGAATCGAGAGATTGCAGAAAAGATGTTCTTCTCGTACCGGACAGGTAAGGCAATTATCAAGAATATTAAGACCGTAAGGGGCGCGCATTTCGCTGCACCTCCTTACCGATTAGAGTGCACCTGCGCACTTTTCGGTGTGATCATCGTCACATGCCCGTGTGATCGTGGGTATGTCCTTAATACACAACCAGATAGAAAACTCTGCAATGATGGAATTGTTGTAAACAACAACATGGTTGGGCATGATCGCTATCCGTATGAAAAAATGACCGCATCCGCCGGAGGGATTCTGTGAGCTTGTCAGGCGCACCCGTGGTGTCTCCTGTTGGGAAAATCTACACCGCCCCTCCTCCTGCACGCGGGGCGCTCGAGCCCTTGTTCCTGCCACGATCCGTAGCTGTGATTGGAGCCACAGACAGGCCCGGCACGGTCGGGCGAAGCGTCGTCTCCAACCTACTGGCAAGCAAGTTCCCTCTAAAAGTTTGCCCTGTCAATCCCAGTCACCCAGAGGTCGCGGGAATCAAAACCCAGAAGCGGATTGCCGACATTCCCGGCGGAGTCGATCTGGCGCTGGTGGTAACTCCGGCGCAGACCGTGCCGCAGATCATTGGCGAGTGCGTCGACGCCGGAGTGAAATCGGCGGTGGTCATTTCCGCCGGATTTCGCGAGCAAGGCCCCGATGGTGCCCTTCTGGAAGAGGAAATCAAGAAGCATCTGCAGCGCGGATCCCTCCGGCTGATCGGGCCCAACTGCATGGGCTTCATGAATCCCACGATTGGCCTCAACGCCACATTCGCGAAAACCATCCCAAAGAAAGGCAGCGTCGCGTTCCTCAGCCAGAGCGGCGCACTACTGACTGCGATCCTCGATTGGAGCAGGAAGGAGGACGTCGGCTTCAGTGCGATCGTTTCGACCGGCTCGATGCTCGATGTTGGGTGGGGCGATCTCATTTACTACTTCGGCGACGATCCCCACACCAAGAGCATTCTCATTTACATGGAATCCGTGGGAGACGCACGTTCGTTCCTTGCGGCCGCGCGCGAGATTGCACTGGGCAAACCGATCATCGTGATCAAGGCCGGGCGCTCGGAGGCGGCCTCGCGCGCCGCTTCTTCGCACACCGGAGCGTTAACTGGAAGCGATGACGTCTTAGAGGCGGCCTTCCGTCGTTGCGGTGTGTTGCGCGTGCAAAACCTCGCGGATCTCTTTTACATGGCGGAGACGCTGAGCAAGCAGCCACGTCCTCGAGGGCCGCGCCTCAGCATCGTCACGAATGCGGGTGGACCAGGAGTCCTGGCTACCGACGCGCTCATGGCCACCGGCGGAGAGTTGACTGTGCTCTCGCAGACCACGCTGCAAGAACTCGACGGATTTCTTTCCCCCCACTGGAGTCGACACAATCCTGTCGACGTCTTGGCCGATGCCGACGCCGAGCGCTTCGTGAAGGCGGTCGACACCGTTTCGAAGGATCCCGCAGGCGATGCCTTGCTGGCCATTATCGCGCCGCAGGGGCTTGCCGATCCCACGGCCACTGCCAAGGAGATGACAAAATACGCCCACACGACGGGCAAGCCGGTGCTCGCGAGTTGGATGGGCGGCGACGACGTTGCCGAGGGAACCGCGATCCTGAACACAGAGGGAATCCCCACATTCTCGTATCCCGACACCGCCGCGCGGGCGTTCACCTACATGTGGCGCTACACCTACAACCTGCGCGGGCTCTACGAAACTCCGGCGATGGTCGAGGGGCCCGAGCCGGCAATCGATGCGCGCAAGAAGGTCACCGAATTTGTGCAGCAGGCGCGCGCCTCTGGACGAACTTTGCTCAACGAGTTTGAAGCCAAGCAGGTTCTCGCAGCATACGGAATTCCCGTCGTGGAAACTCGAGCTGTGGAGACTGAGGACGAGGCAGTCGTAGCGGCGTCGGCCATCGGATATCCCGTTGTGTTGAAACTCCTGTCGAATACGATTGCGCACAAGACGGATGTGGACGGCGTGCGCCTGAGCCTGCAGAACGACGATCAGCTACGAGGTGCATTCCGCTCGATTCGGGCTGCCGTCACAGAAAAGGCGGGCGCTCAGCATTTCCTCGGCGTAACCGTGCAGCCCATGGTGCAGCGCGACGGATATGAACTCATTCTCGGTAGCACCATTGACCCGCAATTCGGCCCCGTGATTTTATTCGGATCTGGAGGTGTAATGGTCGAGGTATATCGCGACCGAGCCCTGGCTCTGCCTCCGCTTAACACCACGCTGGCCCAGCGATTGATGGAGCAAACCCGAATCTTCGCGGCTTTGAATGGTGTGCGCGGGCGCAAGCCGGTGGACTTGTCCGCGCTCGAACAAGTTCTCGTCCGCTTCAGCCAGCTCGTTCTCGAGCAGCCGTGGATCAAGGAAGTTGATATCAATCCCCTGCTCGCCACACCCGACCACCTGCTCGCACTCGACGCGCGCGTCGTCGTGCATGACTCTACAATGACCGCCGAGCGACTGCCGCGTGCGGCGATTCGTCCTTATCCCGCGCAATATGTTTGGGACTGGAAACTCAAAGATGGAACTCCGGTGACGATCCGCCCCATTCGTCCTGAAGACGAGCCGCTGATGGTCCAGTTCCATCAGACTCTCTCCGAGCGCAGCGTGTACCTGCGCTATTTCTGCTCGTTGAGCCTGAGCACGCGAGTCGAGCATGAGCGTCTGGTGCGCATCTGTTTCGGCAGCTACGACCGCGGATTCGCATTGGTCGCCGATCGCAAGAATCCCACAACCGGCCAGCGTGAAGTATTAGGCGTCGGACGATTCAGCGCAATCAATCGTGGCGAAGCAGAAGCGGCCGTACTTGTATCCGATCAATGGCAGGGACGAGGACTGGGAACTGAACTTCTCGCCGGAGTAGCGCGAGTCGCACGGGAAGAAAAGTTTAAACACCTGTCGGGAGAAATCCTGCGGGACAACCTGGCCACGCAAGCGATCTTCAAGAAAGTCGGATTCAAGTTGCGCGCAATGGAAGATCCGTCGTCCGTCTCCGCTCAGTTGGAGCTATAATTTTAGCTTTGAATACTGCATCGCGAAGCAACGATTAGCGCGCTTTTGCGAAAACGGGCGAGCTCAATTTTCGGCGAAGCAGTGCAAGAGCGGCGCTAGCGCCGCGTCCAAGGCTGTAAGACGCAGGGCTTCAGTCCGTGTGACACTATGCGATCGTTGCCGGCTTCGCGATCTCCAACTGCGGCTCGAACTTCAGCGTGGTGCCCAACGCTCGCGAAACCAGGCACAACTTCTCGGCACGTTTGAGCAAGTCCAGGGCGCGGTCACGTTCTTCCGCGGAAGCAATCTTTAGATTCGGACGAACCACAATCTGCGTGAAGCTGTAGCCAGTCTCCGCTTTGCGTACTGTACCGCTGGCCTCCACCTGCAGATCCGTAAAGTCGAATTGCGCACCTCCTGCAATGGCGCGCACGGTCGTGGTATAACAACCAGCCACAGCAGCGAGCAGAAGTTCTTCCGGCGTCCAGCGGCCTTCCAGGCCACCAAATTCTGTCGGTGCAGTGAAGTGGATCGCGTTGGGGGCAGAATCGGACTTGGCCAGCCCAGTGCGTCCGGAGGTCCACCATGCGGCTACTCGATATGCGTGCTCTTCATTCATCTCACGTCTCCTTGATTCAATTGGGCTGGAGCGGAACAACCTTCAAGCTTTGATAAAAGTCGCAGCCGGTTTAGGCTGCACCTTCCTGTGGAGAAACGGCGCGTTCCCGCTCGATTTTCTGGATCGTGGCGCGAAGCCATTTGGCCAGCGCTTCTTCCATTTCGGCCTGGCTACCGGTGCGGTACAGGTCCTCTACCGTCAGCCCCCCTTCTGTCAGGCGGATGAATCGGCAAGGGATGCTTTCCTTCTGCTGGCCTTCGGGAACGAATTGTTCGAGCAGGCAACTCTCGCACGGATGCGGACGCGCCGGATCACAGAAGTTTGGGCATATCGGCGAATCTTCGAAGATGGCTGGGGCGCGCCAAGGCGCCTGCGGAGACCGGCCATAGCCGCCATCCTCCAAAAAACTCAACTCGAACCTCAGAATCTCGAGAATATCGCGATCATCTTCAGCCATAGGTCACCTCAATTGCGATTGAGAATGCCAGAGGAAGTCTGGAAAGACCGTATATTGAGTCACCGGGAATAGTGATTCAGATCACAAGGGAACGCCTCGGCCGACCCATCGGCTCACTCAGTGTTCCCAATTTTCGAAGGATCCCGAAACGGGATACGTGACCGAACGCACATGAGATTGTGATTTCAATCACGCTCAAGACTTCGAACTCCGCGTGACCATGCACGTGCCTCTGCTGGCGCTGACGGGGGGCGATCCGCTGACGCGCCCCCAATCTGTTGCCGATCATAGAATTCGCCTCGAGCCGGACGTGCGGTGCTAGCGGGCGGTGCGGAATTGCAGACCCGCCCGTGATAACCATCACAATTGATTGGAGAAGACCGTGTGATTCATGTCACAGGGCCGAGTGACTTCTGGCATAGGTCGGCTTTCTTCGGCATGCGAACCTACACCTGCGAGTGAGTTCTCAGGGTACGGGACGATAGCATCATCCATGGGTTGTGGCAGTGAGGCAACGGGCGAACCCTGCTCTGTGATATCGTGCGAACGAAAATCTTCCTCAGGAGGAAGCTGACACAATGAAATACCTCTCCTTTCGAACAGCCCTAGTAGCTTTGCTGGCTTGCGGTCTGATCGCGGCCTGCGCGTCGCCGGCATTCGCTGATGACGCTGCCGCCACTTACAAGTCAAAGTGTGCCATGTGCCATGGTCCGGATGGCAAAGGCTCGGCGGTGGGCACGAAGATGGGCGCCCACGACTTTGCTTCGCCCGAAGTTAAGGCTGAGACCGATGCCCAGTTGACCGACGTCATCACCAAGGGCAAAGGCAAGATGCCGGCCTACAGCGGCAAGCTGAAGGATACGGAGATCAAAGACCTGGTCACTTACATTCGTGGTCTGGCCAAGTAGAGACGACAAGGAAAGGCGGCCGGAATGCCGCCAACCAGAAATCGCTTGATTCTTAGGAAATGGCGGGTGAGAGCATGTCCACGCGAACAATACGGAATCTTTTTGCGCCTGGAGTTGCCCTCACCCTTCTTTTAGCAGCGGGCGCGCTCCACGCTGCCTCCAAGAAAGATCCACCCAAGCCCACGGCTAAGGAATGCCTTGCCTGCCACAGCGATGCTTCTCTGTCGCACGAAGTGAACGGCAAAGTTGTTAGCCTGCACGTCGATCCTCAGGCGTTTAAAGACTCCATACACGGCAGCATGTTCACTTGCGTGGATTGCCACACGGACGTAAAGAGCTCCGCGCATGAAACTCCTCCGCAGCGCATCACGTGTGCCACCTGCCACGCGGACGAGCAAGCTGCCTACGAGCGCAGCTTTCACGCTAAGGCCGTTCAGGGTGGGAACGCCAATGCGGCCACTTGCGTCGACTGTCACGGCAGCCCGCACGCGCTACTGCCGGCGAGCGACCCCAAGTCGCGCGTTCACCACAGCAATATTCCGGCGACTTGCGGAGCGTGCCACAGCCAGAAGTTCGTGATGGAGGGCAGCGGCCTGCGTGTCCAGACGGTCGCCTCGTATGAGGAGAGCGTTCACGGACATGCCGTCGCCAACGGATCCGAGAAAGCGGCGGTCTGCACCGATTGTCACGGCACGCACGAAATTCTCGACGCCAAGGACTCGAAGTCTCCGATCTTTAAGTTCAACGTGCCGGTGACCTGCGGCAAGTGCCACGAGCAGATCTCGAAGGAATTCCAACAGAGCATTCATGGCCAGGCCATTGCCAAAGCCAATTGGCAGGCACCGGTGTGCACGGACTGCCACGGCATTCACTCCATCAAGGCCCACACCGATCCGAGCTCGCCGGTATCGGCGCAGAATCTGGCGCAAGCCACCTGCGCCCGCTGCCACGAAGGAATGCGGCTCTCGCAGGAGTTTGGCGTCGAAGGCCGCCGCGAGACCACGTATTTAGCCAGTTACCACGGGTTAGCTTCGCGGGGAGGCTCGCAGGTGGTCGCCAATTGTGCCAGCTGCCACGGAACCCACAGCATCTTTCCCTCGAGCGATCCGCGGTCCACGATTCATCGTTCCAACCTGGCGCGGACTTGCGGGCAGTGTCATCCCGGAGTCACTGAAAAATTTACCGCGTCCAAAGTGCACGTGGACGCTCCCCTTTCAGCTGATATCGGCAGCAAAGCGGTGCGCTGGATTCGCAAGACGTATCTCGCCCTTATCTTCATGGTCATCGGCGGCATGCTGGCGCATAACTTCATCATCTGGCGCGCCAAGGTAATTGCGCGGCGCAAGCTCGAGCATCGATTCGTCACCCGCATGCCGCTTCGCTTCCGCTGGCAGCATGCCGCATTGCTTACCAGCTTCATATTGCTCGTGCTTACCGGCTTCGCCTTGAGGTTCCCGGATTCCTGGTTCGCCTCCATGCTGTCTCTGGGCGAACGGATGCGGCACCTGCTCCATCGCGTCGCAGCTGTGGTTCTGATCAGTGTGAGCACCATTCATCTTTTCGACCTCCTTCTGACCCGCGACGGACGCCGCCTGGCTCGCGATCTCTTCCCCACGCTGGACGACATGAAGGGCGCATGGCAGAATCTCTCGTACTATCTGGGCTTCTCTAACATCAAGCCGGAGTTCCCTCGCTTCAACTACGCGGAGAAAGCGGAGTACTGGGCGCTGGTCTGGGGCATGTTCGTCATGGCCGGAACTGGTTTCATGTTGTGGGCGAAAGTATCCTTCGGCAACCACCTGCCGCGATGGTGGCTCGACGTCGCGACCGCAATCCATTACTACGAGGCGGTGCTGGCAACCCTCGCGATCATCGTCTGGCATTTCTACCAGGTATTCCTTGATCCCGACGTTTATCCGATGAACTGGGCCTGGTGGGATGGAAAGATGACGCTGCATCACTATCAGGAGGAACACGGTCTCGACCCCAACCCGGCAATTGAGATCTTGAGCGAGGATGAATCAGACGCAGTGACAACCGAAGAACCAGAACCAACCGAGATCAACCATGGACACTGAGCAAACTCCACCGCCTGCGGTGGAACCCTGGCATCGCTCGCGCATGCTGCTGCGCAATCCAGTCAGCCTCGCGGGAGTGGCGCTGGGGATCGTCAGCCTGGCCAATATCTTCATCTTTTTCCTGATTGATCAGATTGCCACCAAGGCCAGCCCGTATATCGGCATTCTTGCGTACATGGTGTCGCCAGGATTCCTGATTCTTGGTTTGCTGCTGATGCTGGCCGGCGTGTTACTGGAACGGCGCAAGCATGCCGCACCCACTGCCTTTTATCCGCGCATTGATCTGAACGATCGCACCCAGCGCAGCGCGGTTATTTCTTTCCTTACATTCTTACTCGTGTTCGTGGTCGTCAGCGCCGCCGGTAGCTATAAAGCCTACGAGTTCACCGAATCAACTTCGTTCTGCGGACAGTTATGCCACACGGTGATGATTCCCGAATACACGGCGTACCAACTTTCTCCCCACGCTCGTGTGGCCTGTGCGGAATGCCACGTAGGAGCGGGAGCCACTTGGTTCGTGAAGTCGAAGCTTTCGGGCAGCCGCCAGGTGTTTGCAACCATATTCAATACCTATCCGCGCCCGATTCCTTCTCCGGTGAGAAATCTGCGGCCGGCGCAGGAAACCTGCGAACAATGCCACTGGCCGAAGAAGTTTTACGGCGGCCAACTGAAAGTCTTCTCGCACTACGGCAGCGATGAGAAGAACACCCTGCGGCAGATTCGCATGCTGATCAAGACCGGCGGCGGAGATCCCGCGACCGGTGCGCCTGAAGGCATCCACTGGCACATGAACATCGGCAACAAGATCGACTATGTAGCTGCGGACGACAAGCGCCAGGTGATCCCCTATATCCACGTCGAAGATTTGCAGGGACGCATCACCGAGTACTACGCGAAAGATTCAAGCTTGAGCAAAGATCAGATCGCAAAGTCGCCGCGTCACCACATGGACTGTGTCGACTGCCATAACCGGCCCACACACATCTACGTTCCCCCGGATCAGTCGGTCGATCAGGCACTGCTCGCCCGCCGCATCGATTCTTCCCTGCCCTTCATCAAGCAAGAGGCGGTCACGGTCTTGGCGGGAACGTACAAGACTAACGACGAAGCGTTGCGCTCCATTGCGAGTGGTCTTCAGGGTGTCTACGAGACGAAATATCCGGATGTAGCCAAGAGCAAGCAACTGGAAATTCGCAATGCGGTCACCGAGATTCAGCAGATCTATAGCCGCACCACTTTTCCGGATATGAAGCTGAACTGGCAGACGCATCCCAACAATCTTGGGCACTACTATTTCCCGGGATGCTTCCGCTGCCATGACGGCCAGCACGTCAGCGCGGACGGCCGCGTAATCAGTAAGGATTGCAACCAGTGTCACTCCGTAATGTCAGAAACCGAGGGCACCGCAACCGCGGCGACCCCAGCTCCTGCGTTCCAGCATCCTGTCGATATCGGAGACCTGACGCAAGTTAACTGCGCCGACTGCCACACTGGTGGGACTGGGCCGTAGAGCCGACACTCGATCGAGACCTAAAGCATGAACCAGGGATGAAAGCGCGGATTGGCGCGTAATCCATCCAACTGGGGCTCGACGTTGAGATAACCTAGCCACAACGATCGCTCTTCGAGCGCCTTTGCAACCAGACAAAGACTTTGTCAGTTTCCTGCAAAGCCAATGCACAAGTGCGATGTCATACGAGGATACATACCTGGAAGCGGAAGACGCCTCAAGAGCATGGAGGATCGACTGCGCTTGTTCGCGCTTGCCGGCTAATGCGTAGCCGTGTCCCAACCGGCCACAGCGTAGTTTGTATCGGGGCCAATTCGTACGGCCGTCTCCAAAGCCGTAATGGCAGCTCGAGTTGTCCTTTTTGCTGGTGCGCCTGTGCCAGCCAAAGGTGTGCAAAGACGAAGTTGAAATCCATTCCCAACGCGGCATGATAGTGCGCGAGCGCCTGATCACGAGTGAGATAGCGATTTCTCGACAAGCGACAAAAGGAATGGATCTACCTTGGCTGGTCAATGCTTGTTTTGTGCATCGAGGATCAGCTTCAGGAGATGGCCAAATTGCGCTCTGTCCTCGCTGATGGAACCGCGGTTGCTTATTTCCGCAATCGTCTTCGCATCTCGTACCGGAGGATCGTTGTCGGTGCGGTGAACGACGACTAAGTCGAGCGTCGGGATCACGAAGAGATAGTGCGCGCCCGCCCCCCGCGCCGAATAGATGCCAGGAAGAGAAACTTCGGGAAAGTGTACACCGCCGTAGTCGATCCACCAGAGGTATTCGTATCCCCCAAGATTCACCCCATTGGACGAAATCATTTCGCTGGCATGACTGCTTTTCTCGACCCAGGTCTCGGGCACGATCTGCTTACCATTCCAGCGGCCATGATGCAGATATAGCAACCCGAACCGCGCCAAGTCGCGCGCGGTGATTTCGAAATGATACGTTGGATGGGTAGAAGCAGGTCCACCAAAGTAGAAGACGTCGCCTGGTTGAAAGTCCTGCATGCCAATCGGCTTGGCGATGCGCTCATAAAAAGCCTGGCCAATCTTCAAACCGGTCTTCTTCTCAAAGATCGTTCCCAGGACATTGAAGTCCCAGTTGTTGTAGTACCAAAAGGTCCCCGGGGCATGACTGCCGCGAGCCGGACGATTCTTGGCCATAGACGCAGTTTCAAAATCAACGAGGTGATACACACCCGATCGTGCGCGCAACAGATCCACGACCCTCGCCTGCTTCTCCTCCTTCGTCAACGGATCGGGTGAATCATCGATTGCCAGTTGTTCGAGCGTCTCGCTAATGTCAATCAGCCCTTCGGAAGAATAGATTCCGTAGAGCGCGCTAATCAGACTTTTGCGTACCGAATAAGCGTCGATCTTTTTATCGAAGTCTCCCCACTGATCGACAACCTCTCCGCCCCGGACAATCATGACCGCGGAGGCGTGGATCGAATCGGTCTCGGCGAATTGACGCGCGGCGGCAAGTCTGTCCTTGGACCAACCAGCCTTCTCTGGAGTCGTGACTCGCTGCCAGGAGGCGCCAGGAAAGGCGTCCCGAGAGTTCGTCGACCCTGGCCCAGATTGACCCCCGACCGCGGAAGCGATAACAAGGGAGATGCAGAGGAGGAAGGTCGCACGGAACCGAATCATGAATCGCCTCCTGAGGTGGGGTAGGTACCGAGTCTTTGCGAGCCGGCCTCTACGCGGAAAGCGCCATCTCCTTGAATCTACCTTTACAATTGCGAAAGCGCGAGAAAAATTCAGCACTCCTGTTCTGCCGATTCCTCCCCGATTTCGGTGCAGCTGCCTCCAAGGGAGACCATCGGATCGCGAGTTCCTTTCGAAGCCTAGGCGAAAGGTCCCAACGTTCAGGGTGGTGATACGCCCTCAAGGGCGGCGGTTTCGATATAGGCTCAGAAGCATGTCCATAGGTGTCGAACTGATCCGGCCGGCGTTGAGCATTAATCTGCTTTGGGGAATCCTCTTCAGCTTTACATAGCCTTTCGCTGGGCCATCTAAGCAGCACCCGATAAGCAGCACCCGAGTTGGTGAACAGATCCGTGGACAGTGGAACGTTGCCCTGACTGGCTGCATTTCGTCGCAACCAGCATACTGATTCGTTGCGCGCCGAGGGAGCGCACAACGAAACAATGCTATAGAGATCGCAGGAAATTCATCAAGGATAGGTCGTCTTTCCAATGCATGCTGTTGGAGGCGATAGCGGAGAACGTTTGAATCTGCATTGACGCTTGGTCCGAAGAATCCGGCGAAGCGGAACTTTCCCCATATGGCCATGTCAGCACCAAGCTGACAGTGCTATTCAACGATCCCATGGATCTGGAGTGAACACCAGGCTGCTGACTGAATGGAAATTCAAGATGCCCCACTTCTCTCGTTACGGCGACAAACGGGGCTTCTAATTCTCATCCTCTACGACCGATCGTTGGCTCCTTGGATCGCCGTCTTTGAAAAACTGTTTCGGAAGTTACCGAATCGGCAGAGCCTAAATCACTGTTAGAAAAGGCGCTTCCCGCATCGTTGTGATCTTAATCACACCGCCCTGTGAACCTACGTCCCGACATTCACCTCCTCCTTGGAGCATCCTCTATTTATCGCAGGACCACTCGGTGGTTCCCGTCGAGATAACGGAATGGGGGATTTCATGAAGCGCAAGTTTAAGACTATGGACGGCAACGAGGCCGTCGCACACGTCGCTTATCGGGTAAGTGAAGTCATTGCCATTTACCCCATCACCCCGTCGTCGCCGATGGGCGAGTGGGCGGACGAGTGGGCCTCGCAAGCCGTGCCCAATGCATGGGGAAGCATTCCGCACGTCGTCGAGATGCAGAGCGAAGGAGGCGCAGCCGGAGCCGTGCATGGCGCCCTCCAGACCGGATCACTCGCCACGACGTTTACCGCTTCGCAGGGATTGCTCTTGATGATCCCCAACATGAACAAGATCGCCGGCGAACTCACGCCAGCCGCGTTTCACGTCACGGCGCGCACAATTGCCACGCACGCGCTGTCGATTTTCGGAGACCACTCCGACGTTATGTTCTGCCGCACCACCGGATGGGCCATGCTCTGCTCAAATTCGGTGCAGGAAGCCATGGACCTGGCCTTGATTGCGCACTCCGCGTCGCTCGAAACCCGTATTCCCTTCCTGCATTTCTTCGACGGATTCCGCACCTCGCACGAAGTGAGCAAGATCGAGATGCTGAACGAAGACGACATGCGCGCTATGATCAACATGGACCGCGTGATCGAGCACCGCCATCGCGCCCTCTCGCCCGATCATCCAGTGCTGCGCGGCACGGCCCAGAATCCCGACGTTTTTTTCCAGATCCGTGAAACCGCAAACAAGTACTACGACGACGCACCTGCGAAAGTCCAAGCGACGATGAACAAGTTCGCCGAACTCGTGGGACGCAAATATCACCTGTTCGACTATGTCGGCGCTCCCGATGCCGAGCGCGTCATTGTTGTGATGGGTTCGGGCGCAGAAATTACACACGAAACCGTGGACTATCTCGCGGCGCGCGGTGAAAAGGTCGGCCTGCTCAAAGTCCGCCTCTATCGCCCGTTCTGCGTCAAGTCGTTTATGGAAGCTCTCCCCTCAACCGTTCGCCAGATTGCAGTTCTCGACCGCACCAAAGAGTCCGGCGCGATTGGCGAGCCTCTGTACCTCGATGTGGTAGGCGCTCTGAACGAAGGGTTCAAACTGGGCTACGGGAAGCTCAAAGCCGCACCCGCGGTTGTTGGCGGCCGCTATGGCCTCTCCTCGAAGGAATTCACTCCTGCGATGGTCAAAGCGGTCTACGACAACCTGAAGACGCCGCAGCCGAAAGATCACTTCACCATCGGCATTAACGACGATGTCACACAGACCAGCCTCGACTACGACGCGACTTTCTCCACCGAACCCGACAGCGTGATCCGTGCCATGTTCTATGGCCTTGGAGCCGACGGCACCGTTGGTGCGAACAAGAACTCCATCAAAATCATCGGCGAGAATACGGATAATTACGCGCAAGGATATTTCGTCTACGACTCGAAGAAATCCGGTGCGATGACGGTATCTCATCTGCGCTTCGGACCGCAGCCCATCAAATCGAGCTACCTGGTCTCGAAGGCGAATTTTATCGCCTGCCATCAATGGATCTTTCTTGAGCGTTACGACATGCTCAGCTCTCTGGTCGACGGCGGCGTCTTCCTGCTGAACAGTCCATTCGGCAAGGACGAAGTCTGGGATCACCTGCCGCGCGAAGTGCAACAACAGCTGATCTCGAAAAAAGCCCGGTTCTATGCGATTGACGCTTACAAGGTCGCGCGCGACGCCGGCATGGGATCGCGCATGAACGTCATCATGCAGGTCTGCTTCTTCGCCATCTCGAAAGTTCTCCCCGGCGACGAAGCGATTGAAGCCATCCGGAAATCGATCCGCAATACCTACGGCAAGAAGGGCGAAGAGGTCGTCAAGAAGAACATGCTCGCGGTCGACGAGACCCTTGCGCACCTGTTCGAAGTGAAAGTGCCCGCCGCTGTGAGCAGCAAGATCGAACTGCCCCCGGTATTCCCGGGTGCTCCAAAGTTCGAGCGCGAAGTCCTCGGCACAATTTACGCCGGTAAGGGCGACGATCTCCCCGTCAGCGCTTTCTCGTGCGATGGCACCTTCCCCACCGCCACCGCGCAATGGGAAAAGCGAAACCTGGCACTCGAAATCCCCGCATGGGACTCAAAGATCTGCATACAGTGCGGCAAGTGCGCCATGGTCTGCCCGCATGCTGTCATCCGGATCAAGGTGTATGACAGCAAGGAACTAGCAGGTGCTCCCGCCACTTTTAAATCCTGCGACGCGCGCGACAAAGAGTGGGCGGGAATGAAATACACGATCCAGGTTGCACCCGAAGATTGCACCGGATGCGGCGTCTGTGTCGATATCTGCCCGGTCAAGAACAAGAGTGAAGTCCGGCTCAAAGCCATCAACATGGTTCCGCAGCCGCCACTGCGCTTCCCGGAGAAAGAGAATTGGGAATTCTTCCTCAACATCCCTGATCTCGATCGCCGCAAGATCAAGGTTGGAACCATTCGTCAGCAGCAAGTGCAGGAGCCACTATTTGAGTTCTCTGGCGCCTGCTCCGGATGCGGGGAAACGCCCTACGTGAAGCTGGTCTCGCAACTCTTCGGCGATCGCGCTGTCGTAGCCAACGCGACCGGTTGCTCCTCCATCTATGGCGGCAACCTGCCGACTACTCCCTGGGCCAAGAACGCTGACGGACGCGGCCCGGCATGGTCTAACTCCCTGTTCGAAGACAACGCTGAATTCGGTCTCGGGTTCCGCGTCTCCATTGACAAGCAAGCCGAGTTCGCCCAAGAACTCCTCCGCCGCTTGGCCGACAGCGTTGGCGAAGACCTGGTCACGGCCCTGGTCACGGCAAAACAGAAAGACGAATCCGACATTTACGAGCAGCGCCAGCGTGTTGACATCCTGAAAGAGCGGCTGCGCAAGCTCGATAAACCCGAGGCCAGACAGCTTCTCGCCCTCGCCGACATGCTGGTGAAGAAGAGCGTTTGGATCATCGGCGGCGACGGCTGGGCTTATGACATCGGCTACGGTGGCCTCGATCATGTCCTGGCCAGCGGACGCAACGTCAACCTGTTGGTGCTCGATACCGAGGTCTACTCCAACACCGGAGGCCAGGCATCGAAATCGACTCCGCGCGGTGCGGTCGCGAAGTTCGCCGCCGGCGGCAAGCCCGGCCCCAAGAAAGATCTCGGCATGATGGCCATGACCTATGGCAACGTTTACGTTGCCAGCGTGGCCATCGGAGCCAAAGACGAGCACACGCTGAAAACGTTCCTCGAGGCGGAGGCCTACGACGGGCCGAGCATCATCATTGCGTACTCGTCCTGCATCGCCCACGGCATCGACATGACGACTTCGATCAGCGATCAGAAAGTCGCAGTTGAATCCGGTCAGTGGCTGCTCTACCGCTACAACCCGGAGAAGACACTGATTGGCGAAAACCCGTTGGCTCTGGATTCTCGCGCGCCGAGTCGCAAAGTGCAGGAGTATCTCCTGCAGCAAACGCGCTTCAAGATGTTGACCAAGAGCAAACCGGAAGAAGCTGAGCGACTCTGGAAAGCAGCACAGGAAGATGTAGAAAAACGCTTCCACATGTACGAGTACCTGGCCGCTCGTAAGCCAGAGCCCGCGGGGGCACCCAAAGAAGAGTCCGCAAAAGCGGCTCCGGTGAAACCGAGTCCAGTAGCCACAACAAAATAAGCGGGTGCCCCCACCCTTCTCGCGTTCTTTGCGAGAGGGCGGGGATGTTGACGTCCGAACCCGAACGATGAAGTAAGGAGAACCTGATGATCGACCTGACCACGACTTATCTCGGCCTGAAGCTGCCCTCCCCGTTGGTGGTCTCAGCCTCCCCACTCTCCCGCGACATCGATGGCATCTGCCGCCTGGAAGACGCGGGCGCGGCCGCAGTCGTTCTCTATTCCCTGTTCGAGGAGCAGTTGCGTCAGGAAGAGATCGACCTGCAATATCATCTTTCCGCTGGGACAGAGAGCTTCGCGGAATCCCTCACCTACTTCCCGCAGGCGAGCGAATTCCACACCGGCCCCGAGGGATATCTCAATCACATCCGCAAGGCGAAAGCCTCCGTCGGCATGCCGATCATAGCCAGCCTCAACGGCTCAACCCTTGGCGGATGGACCAAGTTCGCCGGCGAGATCGAGCGCGCCGGCGCCGACGCCATCGAGTGCAATATCTACTACATTCCGACGGATCCGAAGCTGACAGCGGAGGACGTGGAGAAGACTTATCTCGATATTGTCCGCGCCGTGAAGAGCACGGTCACGATTCCAGTATCGGTCAAGCTCAGCCCGTTCTTCAGCAACTTCGCAAACATGGCCCACCGCCTCGATGATGCCGGTGCCGACGGACTGGTGCTCTTCAACCGCTTCTATCAGCCGGATATCGATCTTGAGGAACTGGAAATTCGCCCCAATGTGCTGCTGAGTTCGCAGCAGGCGCTGCGTCTGCCGCTGACGTGGATCGGAATTCTTTACGGAAAGCTCAAGGCAAATTTGGCAGCAACAAGCGGAGTCCATACCGCCGAAGACGTGATCAAGTTGCTGATGGTGGGTGCGAACGTCACGATGCTGTGTTCGTCGCTGATGCGTCACGGCGTAAACCATCTGCGGCACGTCGAGCGCGAAGTGCGTGAGTGGATGGAAGAGCACGAATATGAATCCGTGCAACAGATGCAGGGCAGCATGAGCCAGGTCCGCGGCCCCGATCCCGGCGCCTTCGAGCGTGCCCAGTACATGCGCGCCGTGAAAGGCATGACCCACATCCACATGGCAGGATGGCGATAAGGTGGTGTTTGGAATGTGTTGCGGGCTTGAACAATTATTGAGTCGCAGGATTTGAAAGGGCACGGCTTTAGCCGTGCCGTACAGATCGCTTCCTAGGATTTGGGCTTTAGCCCTTGAGGTACGCTTGTGTCATTCTTTCATTCGCCAGGATTGAGCCTTCGGGAATCCAGCCTGCAAACTCACCATCCACCATTCCTTTCGATAGAGGAAAATCCTTTCGACAAAGCCCGCCGCGAACGCCGTCGCGCCTTGATCCATCCTCGCGAACACGGCGCATGGGGTCTATTGCTGGTTCCGATGGTCACCGGAGCTGGAGTGGCATTCCATCAAGCAAGCCACATCTTTCCGCTTATTCTGTTGTTGACTGCCGCCCTTGCCTTGTTCTGGCTGAGAACACCTCTCGAAAGCTTTCTGGGCACTTCGGCCATGCGCGCCCAAACCCTGGAAGAGTCGCATACGCTCCGCTCCGCTATTGTGTTATTCGCAGGAGTGGCAACCGTAGCCTTGGCAGCGCTATTGTGGGCGGGAAGAAACGCCGAATTGTGGCCGCTTGGTGCGGCCGTGGCGGCCGCTTTCATTGGACAGGCTGTTCTGAAAAAACTGGGTCGGCAAACTCGCATGCTGTCCCAGATGGTGGGAACAATCGGCCTCACCGCCTCCGCCCCCGCCGCTTACTACGTCATAACGGGACAGTTCAACGCGACCGCATGGATGCTGTGGCTAGCAAACATTCTGTTCGCCGGCGACCAGGTTCACTACGTTCAACTCCGCATCCACACCGCAAAGGTCCAGGGATTCCGCGCAAAATTCGCTCACGGCTGGGGATTCGCCCTTGGGCAAGCACTCATGACCGCGATCATCACTCTGGCCTGCCTGGCGCGCCTGATGCCCCCAATCGCGTCGTTGGCCTTCGCCCCCCTCCTGTTTCGCGGATGGTTCTACTTTGTTCAGGAGCCGACTCCACTAGTGGTGCGCCGTCTGGGCTGGAGTGAACTGAAGCACGCCACCGCATTCTGCGTGCTGCTCATTGCGACCTTCATTTTGGCAAGGCAGCGATAGCCTTCGACTTAGGGCACGATCACTGCAGCTCCGTCGACCGCGTCTCGCTTCACAGCCATGAGTGCTTCATTGGCCTGATCAAGCGAAAACACAGTCACCTTGGGCCGCAAGCCAATCTCTGCGGCCAGCGCAAGGAAATCACGCGCGTCAGAGCGCGTCATGTTCGCTACGCTACGAATCTGCCGTTCGCCCCACAACAACGTGTCGTAGTCGAACTGCGGCACCCGATCGAGATGGATGGCATTGATTGCCACCACGCCACCCTTGCGTAAACTGGCGAGCGCTGCGATCACTACGTCACCGCTTGGCGCAAAGGTGATCGCGCGATCCAGTTCCACTGGCGGCTTCTCGGTTTCGCTTCCAACCCAAGTAGCTCCCAATGACTCGGCCAGTTCGCGGTGAGACTTGCCGCGCGTTGAAACGTACACCTCACACTTCCAGGCGCGTAGTACGGCAATAGCAAGGTGCGCCGAAGCGCCAAAACCGAACAGACCCACTCGCTCGCCTGATTGGACCCCAGCAACGCGCAGGCTGCGAAATCCAATGATGCCTGCGCAGAGCAGCGGCGCGGCGTGAAGCTCATCGAGCAAATCAGGCAGCGGAAACACAAAATCAGATCGTGCGAAAGCGTACTCTGCGTAACCACCTGCGACCGTGTAGCCCGTGAACGTCGGTGAGTCGCAAAGGTTCTCGAAGCCCTTCAGACAATATGGACAAGTGCCATCCGTGCCACCCACCCACGAGACGCCCACGCGTGTTCCAAGAGGAATGTCTGTCGTGGCCCCATCGACGATCTCGCCTACAATCTGGTGGCCGGGAATGATCCGCAACTGCTTGGGCGGCAATTCCCCTTCTACGATGTGAAGATCAGTGCGGCACACGCCACAGGCGCGCACCCGCAGTAGCACATGTCCTGATCGTACCCGGGGATCGGCCACATCAACAATCTGAAGAGGACGTTCTGAAATGGGGGCGGGCGCGGCGAGAATAGCGGCTTTCATGGGGCGGACGCTTCTTCTTCATGATGCCAGACTTACCGCGACTCTTCTATCCCTGCCGGTATGCATACCGCGGCGCACGTGGAACACTGCATAGGCACCACGAGGCGGCACTGAAAACCATTCCCTGACACGAATCGGCGAAACGGTTTGGCTTCGATTGACACAATGAAGTGTGGGCGAAACTGAACGCTCGTGATCGCGCACGCCGGGAGCCAAGGAAAGCAAATTCGTCCAATGCATGCGGAAAAGTGGAAGGGATTCGTTTGACAATCAAATGACATCTGGGCTGCATCGGGAATAGTGATCAGGGAGTCGAACATAGTGTGCGAGGAATGGAGCGAAAAGATGTGGATGAGATCATGTGCATTGTGTAAGGCGCTGCTGAGGAAGCTCAGGTTGAGCGATTCCACCCGCTGCGAGTGCGGGTGGGAGTGGCTAGGCCACCCGTGAGCGAACCGAGGCAACATCTTGTTTTGGTGCCGAAAAGCAGTCGATTCGAAGGACAGAGCCGTGGCAAAGGTAATTGAGTTTTACATCCCGACAAATTTCCGGTGGCGCGCGAAATGGATTCCTGCGCACGAACGGGGAAAAGTAATCGAGTTCTGCCTGCCTGCCAAGAAGTCTGCCTGAAGACGAAGCGTCGCGCAGTTTAGCCAGTCCCTTCTTTTGCCAAACGGCCGATACACCCAAGTAAGCATCGTCACCCCGGGGTTACCTGGCGGGCGCGGCGAAGCTCATTGAGAGTGGATCGATTCCCGTTGGGGCCGTCCCAGCGTCGGTGAGGGTGCCATCTTTTTTTATGGTGTATATCGAAATCGAGTTGCCGCTCTGGTTGGTCACATAAGCAAACTTCCCAGAAAGATCGATGACGATGCGAAAAGGTTGGCCTGCGGTGTTGATGGCGGCTGGCGTATTCGGCGTTAGGTTGCCGGAGGTGGAGTCAATGGTGAACATCGAGACGGTATTCGCTTGTCGATTGACGACGTAGGCAAACTTACTGGACGGATCTATCGCCACTGAGGTGGGGCTGTTGCCCGCGCTGACGCTGGCTGGAGTATTTGGATTCAAAACTCCGGTAACGGAATCGACCGTATACTGCGAAACCGAATTGTCAAAGCTATATGCATTGGGCACATAGGCGAACTTACCAGAAGGATCAATAGTAACTCCGAACGGAGACTCTCCAGCGAGCACCGCGGCAGGTGCTGTCGGAGTCAGCGTTCCAGTGGTGGAGTCGAGCGTATACATGGATACGGTGCTATCGTCCTGATTCGCCGCATACGCAAATCTGCCGGAAGGATCAACGGTAATGGAGAGTGGACTCCATCCCGTCGCGACGGCTGGAGGCGTTGTGCGCGTGAGAATCCCTGAGTTCGCGCTGATTCTGAACATCGAAACCGTATTGTCGTCGCTATTCGCGGTGTATACGAATTTGCCGGAAGGGTCGATCCCGATTCCCTGGGGGAAAAACCCCGTTCCGATTGTCGCCGGTGTCGTCGGAGTCAAGACTCCGGTAGTGGGATCGATTGTGAACATCGAGATTGTGGCCTCATCGGTTGCGTTCGACATAAGATTCGCGACATAGGCGAACTTTCCGGCACGGTCGACGACCATTCCTTCCGATCCGAATTCATTAGCTCCGGTGGCGACCGTGGAAGGTGTCGTCGGCGTGAGAGCCCCAGTGCAGGAATTCACGGTGAACATCGAAATCGTGTTGTCACCATCATTCAACACATAAGCAAATTCTGGTGTCGATGAAGGCGTGCACGCAGGCACGGCAGGGGTCTTGCTGGCTGGCATTCCCCCGCCGCAACCACCGGCCAGCGTGACCAGAAATCCCAACATCACAGTGCGCGCGAACCCTACCGGGTCAGACATAGAGAGCTGCTCTGTGACTTCTCTCCTCTTAAGTTGACATCAGGCACTTACGGGCGTCAGTTGGAAGCCAAGTTGTTTGGCGGTGGCCGCCAAGCGTCCGATGCGCTGCTGGCGGTAGCGGTTTTCGTATGC
>Ga0209580_10000277_pt1 | contig 31176 bp, 33 predicted proteins | sample Coa_R1_5_FD_187153 | JGI IMG/M metagenome (GOLD analysis project Ga0209580, IMG submission 187153) | Surface soil microbial communities from Centralia Pennsylvania, which are recovering from an underground coalmine fire - Coalmine... | ecosystem: Environmental > Terrestrial > Soil >... | reverse complement strand
TCGTGCGATTATGATCCTGCGTCGGGTCTGCATCGGATTCCTCCAGACGCACGCCGTGGATCGCGCTTGCAACAACGGCCGGGGGACACTACCTGACCGTGTAAGGGTTTTTCCACGGGGGGGGGGGAACTGCGGGGAGCGCGGCCTTGACGTAGCAGCATGGCGCCTCGCCCCGCACGCCGGGCGATTACGAAGTTTCTTGGAGTCGCTTTGCGACTGCAGCCTGAAGGTCGATAAGCCGTTTCCGCCGCCGCGCGACCGGCATACCGCGGGCGGGCTATCTCCGCGAAGTGACAATGAATCGGATCGGGCCCCACTCCGATGCGCCCCTCCCAGGCTCTTTGGTATTCGAGTATCAGAAACTCGAAAAAGGAGTGGGACGAATGGTGACGTCTGTTGCAAAATGGCTTATCCGCCACGCCGTGCCGCTGGCGGCGATCGGTGCGATCGCGGCCCTATTCGCGCTTCCGGGCGCGGCGCCGGTCTCGGCCCAGAACACCGAGAACGGTTTCTACAACGCCGCATTGCCGCCCGCAGGAGCGCAGCACGTCAAGGATGTCTGGATCGTTGCGCAGGACACCGTCCAGGAAATCGCGCCTGGTGTGTAAGTCCCGCTCTGGACATTCAACGGCTCCGTGCCGGCACCCCTGATCCACGTGCGGCAGGGCGATCCGGTTCGCGTTTCGTTCGTGAACAAGACGCCGCTTCCGCCGGCCAAAGAATTCGCGCTTGTTGAAAGCGAGTTCTACGTCCGTCCCGGCCCGAACAATACGTACCTGCCCGACGCCGAGAAGGTCCTCGACGTGAAGCCGGATTACGTGGTGTTCAACGGCGTGGCGGACCAGTAGCAGACGCATCCCCTGGTGGTGCGGGCGGGTGATCGGATCCGACTGTACGTTTTGAACGCGGGCCCGACGCTGTTCTCCGCCTTCCATGTGATCCGTTGGATCTTCAACAAAGTGTATGTCGACGGCAACCCCGCGAACGCACTGCGCGGCGTGCAAACCTACGCGATTCCGCCGGGAGGCGGCGCGATGTTCGAGTTGACGATCGACCAGCCGGTGCTGTATCCGTTCGTCACACATTCCTTCGCTTATACAAGCACGGGGGCGGTCGGCGTCATCAAAGTGCTGCCGAAGTAGCGCGTCTACCAAGAGACCGGACCGACGTGAGCCACCGAGGAACGCCGATTGCCGGTGCCGGTGCCGCGATCGCAGCGGCAGTCCTGCTGGGGCTGCCGCTGCGGCTCACGACCGCGCAGCACCCCGCGGCAGTGCAGGTGCTTCGGACGCCGGGCCAGCCGCCCATCTACGTGATCGCGCTCTCCCGCGGCCGGACGCTCCACATGTATTTGGATCCCGGGCGGGCGGGGCCGAACGAGGTGCACGGCACCTTCTTCGATGCCCAAGGTAACGGTTTAGACTTGGCGCGTGCGCCCGTCGTATCGGCGATCGGCGCCGGGATGCGTATGGCGTTGCCGGCGCTGCTGGAAGGCCCGGGCCATTTCTACTCGGATGCGGAATTTGCACACGGCGTGTGGACGCTGGATATCGTGGCTACAACCCGCGCCGCCGAGGTCTTGGAGGCGCATCTCGTCGTCCACTTCTAATGCTCCATCGTGCCTCTCCGACCGCCATTACTTGCGCTACGCGAGCCGGCGTGACCGCTGCCGTGGGCGCAAGGAGACGCTCGCCGCACCCAGAACCCTGAGCCAACGACGTAGGGTGGAGGGCGCCGGATGCGGAGGATGTGGTGGTCGCTGGTCGTATGCGCACTCGGTGTGCTCGCGGCGTTCAGCGGGCCGGGCGCCGCACAGGATGCGCGCAAGGTGGTGGCCGTCGTACCATTTGCGGATATGGTGCACGGCTGGTCCGGTACCGGCGCCGTCGTGACGGATCACGTCGTCGGTAAACTCCGCGACGTCCAGGCACTGCGTGTGCTTCCGGTCCCTCAGGTTCAGGACGCGCTGACCCAGGCGCATGCGGGCTCCCAGGGTGTGTTGGACACCGCCGAAGCGCAAAAAGTGGGCCAGGCGCTTGGGGCCGCGTACGTCGTGATGGGGGAGGTCGACCAATTCGACTGGCAGTCGCACAGCGCCTACGTGTTGGTCGCGACGGTCGTGCAGCAGACGGCGAGCGTGGCTCTCAAGGGCCAGGTGTTCGACGTCGCGCGTGGACAGGTGGTCGGAACGCCCGAAGGCAAGGCCCAAATCACCCAGACGGGCGGGTCAACGTGGGTCGGGCCGTGGTGGTCGAGTGTCTCGGTCGACAATTTCGACAGCCAACTGATCGGTAAAGCCGCGAGCCAAGCCGTGGACAAGTTGGTGAAGCAGGCAGGTGACCTCATGAAGTGATCGCACGGCGGAAACCGCGGCGAAGGACGGGTGCGCAAGAGATCTCAGCGTGCCCCGCGATAGCCGGTGAATTGCTTGATCAACACACGATGATCGTCGCGTAGGCTAACGGGCCACGTGCCCGGCGCCACAAAGCGCGCCTCGGATACCTCATCGCTTGACCGCGGCGTGCCTCCCGTGATGCGGGCCCTGTACACAATGGTCAAGTGCCGCGGAGTTTCCCGCTGCACGGCGAGTGGGCCGAGTACTTCCACCGTAAGCCCGATCTCCTCGGCGATCTCGCGCACTATCGTATCGCTCGGATCCTCGCCGCGGCGCACCCAGCCGCCGGGCAGCGCCCACGGCGCGTGTCTCCGGTAGGTGTGGCGGGCAAGCAGCACGCGACCGTCTCCGCCTTCGATGATCGCGACGGTGCCGACGATGAAGTGCGCGTTGAGCCACCACGTCAGGGCCGCCCGCGGCCAACCGGGGAGCCACCGCCACACGCGTACGGCGATCTGCCTCAACATCCGTTTGGTCCGCAACCTCCGATCCGTCGTGGCCGGCGTGACGGTGTGACGGCGATTTCGGCGTCGACGAGGGAGGCCCCCTGAGCCTGCCGGAGGCCACGAAGAATCCCCGGCGAACAGCGTCGCCATGACAAGGGTCTCAGGCGTCCACGAGGTGCCGCCGGGCACGGGCCGGGTGATCGAGATCGGCGGCCGGGCGATCGCGCTGTTTAACGTCGGCGGGACCTTCTACGCGCTGGACAACACGTGCACGCACCGCGGCGGGCCGTTGGGCGCCGGGCGCCTGGATGGAAACGTCGTCACGTGCCCCTGGCACGGCAACCGCTTCGACGTCACCACAGGCCGGGTGATCACCGGTGTCCAATCGGTCACGACCTATGCGGTCGAGGTCCGCGGCGCCGACATCCTGGTCGAACTTCCGAACACCGTTCCCTCAGGGACGCGGGGCAGGGGAACGCGTCAGGCTGACCACGCTCTTCGGGGGCCCTGGATGGATGAACTGCCCGGCCAAAAACTTACCGACCGGTTCTCCGACGCCTTCGAGTACGCGGCGCGGCTTCACGCGGCACAACAACGGAAGGGCGGCGGCATCCCGTATGTTTCGCATCTGCTTGCCGTCGCCGCCCTCGTGCTGGAGAGCGGCGGAGACGAAGACGAGGCGATCGCCGCGCTGTTGCACGATGCGGCGGAGGACCAGGGCGGTAGGCCGCAACTGGAGGAGATCCGGCGCCGTTTCGGCGACCGGGTGGCCGCCATTGTCGAAGGGTGCACCGACACTTTCCAGGATCCTAAGCCGCCGTGGCTCGAGCGAAAGAAGACGTACCTGCGGCATCTCGGCGAGGCGCCGCCGGACGTTCGCCGGGTATCACTCGCCGACAAACTTCATAACGCCCGGTCCATGCTGGCGGATTATCGTACCAGGGGCGAGGGTCTGTGGGGCCGATTTGACGGCAACAGGGACGACATACTCTGGTACTACCGGTCTCTCGTCGGCGCGTTCCGCGAATCGCGGGACCAGAGCATGGCGCAAGAACTGGAGAGGGTCGTGACGGAACTCGAGCGCCTCACGAAGAGACGCTGACCAAGAAATGGGATTTGAGCGGCTGCGGGCCGGCTCCGCGGAGGCGAGGATGTTGCTGGCCCGCCGCGGGAACTCGCCTAGCGCTCGGGATCAGGTAGCCCCAGGAGGGATCGGGCGACGGGATCGCCCAACAGGCTGAAGAAGCCTTCCACGCACCGGGGATCGAAGTGCGTTCCGGCGCCCCGTTCCAACTCGGCCAGCGCTTCGTCGGCGGGACGCGCCGGACGGTAGGGCCGCGGGTGCGTCATCGCGTCGAACGCGTCGGCCACGGCGACGATGCGCGCCGGCAGCGCGATGGACTCGCCGCCTAGCCCGTGAGGATAGCCTGCCCCGTCCCACCGCTCGTGATGACTCAGCGCGATAGCCTCGGCCGTCCTGAGTATGGGGTAGTTCGCCGCCGAAACGATCTTGGCCCCAATCGTGGTGTGAGTCTTCATGATGCCCCATTCCTGCGGCGTCAGGATGTTGGGCTTCAGCAGAATCTTGTCGGGAATCGCGATCTTGCCCACGTCGTGCAGCGGCGCCGCCTGCCGGATCATCATCACGTCCGACCGCGGGAGACCGATTGCGCGGGCCAGCAGGGCCGAGGCGCGGCCCACCCGGCGCGTATGCTCGCCGGTCCCGTCGTCCTCGCGGTACTCCGCCGCCAGGGCCAGGCGCTCCACCATCGGGAGCGGCTCCGGCACGAGAGTCGCGTCGTCCGGCGTCAGAATGGCTTCACCAGACGTCAACACCAATTTCTCGTCGCTCACGTCGAGCCTTATGCCCAAAAGGTAATGTGTTACTGCACGCGCTATAGTAGGTTATGCGGATTTGGCCACAGACGTGCGTCGAGTGGGCCAAATTTGGGTCGAAGTAGTGCTAACTCAAGGAAGGCCGGGCGCCATATTCTTCCGAACACGCGCCTGAAGACGCCGGGCCGGGTGGGCGCGAGACGGCGCCGGATTCTGAGCCAGGCGACCGGGAGGGCAGGGCCATGAATGTCCCGCTGACTCCGCTCGAGTTTCGCAGGCGCGCCGAACGGCTCTTCGGCAGGAAGGTTGGCGTGGTCGACGGCGGCCGCCGCTTCACGTACACGGAGTTTGGCGAGCGCTCCCGGCGGCTGGCCGCGGCAATTCAAGCCCTCGGCATCCGGCCGGGTGAGGTCGTATCATTCCTCACATATAATACGCACCACCTGCTGGAGGCGTACTACGGTGTTCTGCAGGCTGGGGCGGTCCTGAACCCGATCAACATCCGCCTTCATCCCAACGATATCCGGTACGTCTTGAACCACGCTGAGAGCCGCGCGTTGTTTTTTCATCGGGACTTTGCGCCGACCGTGCAAGCGATGCACGAAGGATTGGAAACGGTGCGGGAATTCGTGGCCCTCGAGCCGGACGGCGCCCCACCGGTCGGCGCGGCCGACTATGAGACGTTGCTGAAACAGGCGACGCCGCTCGCCGCGGATCCCGACGTGGACGAAGACCGCATCGCCGAGCTCTTCTACACCAGCGGGACGACAGGCCAGCCGAAGGGCGTGGCGCTGACGCACCGCGCGCTGTACCTGCATGCGCTGTATGCGATCATCGGCATGGGGGACACCGACCGCTCCGTCCTGCTTCACATCGTCCCGATGTTCCACGTCAACGGGTGGGGAGCGCCGCACACGATCACCGCGGTCGGCGGCACGCATGTGATGCTTCGCAAGATCGACCCGGTCGATATCTTCCGCCTTATTCAGGCCGAGCGCGTCACCGACATCCGCGGGGTCCCGGCGATTTTCAACGCGCTGGTCAATCACCCGGATGCCGGCCGCTACGATCTGAGCAGTCTGCGCCTTGCGATGTGCGGCGGTGCGCCGCCGCCGCCGGCCCTCGTCAAGGCGGCGCAGGACCGCTTCGGGTGCGAATTCATGGTGGGGTACGGCCTCACGGAGACCAGCCCCGTCCTGACGCTGGCGAAACCGAAGGCGCACCTCCTCGGGGAGCCGCCGGAGCGCCAACTCGAGCGCCGCGCCCGCACGGGCCACCCGATCGCCGGCGTGGAGATCCGCGTGCTCGACGACAACGGCCGCGACGTGCCGGCCGACGGCGTCGCGGTCGGCGAGATCGTGACCCGCAGCAACGTCGTGATGGAAGGCTATTTCAAAGACCCGGCGTCGACCGCGGCCGCCATCCGCGACGGATGGTTCCATACCGGCGACATGGCCAATCTCGATTCGGAAGGTTCCGTCAACATCGTCGATCGCAAGAAAGACATCATCATCAGCGGCGGGGAAAACATTTCGTCCGTGCAGATCGAAAACGCGCTGTACGCCCATCCGGCGGTGTTCGAGTGCGCGGTCATTCCGGTGCCGGACGAGAAGTGGGGCGAAGTCCCGAAGGCGCTCGTCGCGCTGAAGCCCGGAGCGATCGTGTCCGAGACCGAGCTCCTCGACTTCTGCCGGGAGCGGCTGGCGGGCTTCATGGTGCCGAAGTCGGTCGAATTCCGTGACGCGCTGCCCAAGGGCGGGACCGGCAAGATTCTCAAGGCAGAGCTACGCGAGAAATATTGGGCGGACCAGCCGCGGCGGGTCCATTAGCTGTATGCGCGGGCGGCCGCCTTTGCGGCGCGCCACGGTCGTCGGCGCCGGCGTCATGGGCGCCGCCATCGCCGCGCACCTCGCCAACGCCGGGATCCCGGTGTGGCTGCTCGACGTCGTGCCCACGGACCTCACCGACGAGGAGCGGCGCCGCGGCCGTGCGCCCGCCGACCCGGAGGTGCGCAACCGCCTGTCACGCGCGGGCAAGGACCGCGCCCTCCGCGCCGCACCGCCCGCGTTCATGGCCGCGGAACTCGCCGCGCTCGTTACGCCGGGCAACACCGAAGACGACCTCCATCACATGCGAGAATCCGACTGGGTCATTGAGGCGGTGATCGAAGACCTCGCCGCCAAGCGGAGGCTGCTGGCGGAGGTCGAGCGGCACTGGCGGCCCGCGACCGTCGTCAGTTCGAACACCAGCGGGTTGTCGATCGACGCCATGCTCGAGGGCCGGTCGCCGGAGTTTCGGCGGCACTTCCTCGGCACGCACTTTTTCAACCCGCCGCGCTATATGCGCCTGGTCGAAGTGATCCCGGGCTCCGGCACGGCGCCGGAGGCGGTTGCGGCGGCGTGCGATTTCCTCGGCCGGGTCTTGGGCAAGGGCGTTGTGATCGCGAAAGACACGCCGAACTTCATCGGGAACCGCATCGGCGCGTTTACGTCCTGTCTTGCGGTGCGCCTGGCGTTGGAAGGCGGCTACACGGTGGAAGAGGTCGACGCGCTGACCGGTCCGCTCATCGGCCGGCCGCGGACCGGCACCTTCCGGCTCGCCGATCTCGTGGGCCTGGATACCGCCTATCACGTCCGGCGGAATGTCTACGAGAATCTTTCGGAGGATCCGGATCGCGAAGTGTTCAACCCGCCGGAGCCGCTGCGGCGGATGGTCGAGCGCGGGTGGCTCGGCGCCAAGAGCGGCCGGGGGTTTTATTGGCGCCGGGGGAACGAGACGTTGGTGGTGGATCTGGCGACGCTTGAGTACCGGCCGCAGAAACCGCCCGATCTGCCGTCCGTGGCCGCGGTCTCGGCCATCGCCGACATCGGCGAGCGTCTCCGCACGCTGCTCCGGCGCGACGATCGCGCTTCCGCGTTCGTCTGGCAGTTGCTGGGCCGGACGCTGGCCTACGCCGCCCGCGTCCTGCCGGAAATCAGCGACGACGTCGTCAATGTCGATCGCGCCATGCGCTGGGGCTTCTCGTGGCAGCTGGGGCCGTTCGAATTGTGGGACGCCCTTGGCCCCCGGGAGGTCGCCGCGCGTCTAGAGCGGGAGGACACGGCGGTGCCGCCGGTCGTGGACCTGGTGATCCGGCGGGGTGACGGGCGGTTCTACCGCGAGACGGAGGAGGGGCCGCAGTTCTTCGACTTCCCGCGGGTGGCGTACCGGCCCGTCGCCGGGGTCGGGGCGGGCGCGGCGGCGGCCGGCGCGACGCCGCCGGTCCGCGAGGCGGTCGAGACAAACCCGGAGGCGTCGCTGAGGGAGCTCGGTGACGGTGTCGCCTACGTCGATCTGCACCCGAAATCGGGTGCGCTCGGCCCCCAAACCGTCGAGCTGCTCGAGCGCGCGCTCGACCGGCTGGAGCGCGACTTTGACGCGCTCGTGATCGGGACGCGGGCGCGCGATTTCAGCGCGTCAATCGACCTGCGCGAAGTGCTGGCGCTCGCCGAGGAAGCGCAGTGGCAGACGCTCGATGCGTGGATGCGGCGCCGCCAGACGGTGCTCCGCCGCATTCGCGGGGCGGCCGTGCCTGTCGTCATCGCGCCGGCCGGCCGGACGGTCGCCTGGGGCGCCGCGCTGTGCCTCGCCGGCGCTCGCGCGCAAGCCGCCGCGGAGACGTACGCGGGCTTCACGGAAACGGAGGCCGGGCTCATTCCGGCGGGCGGCGGCACCGTCGAGGTGATCCGGCGGGTGCAGGCGCACATCCCAGCCGGCGTGACGGCGGATCTGCTGCCCTTCGCGCAGGCGGCGTTCGAGGCGATCGCGCGGGCCACGACGTCGCAATCGGCGTTCGAGGCGCGGCGCCTCGGCTATTTGACTCCCGCGGACGGAATCACTATGGACGGCGGGCGCCTGGTGTACGACGCCAAGACCCTCGCGCTTGCGCTCGCGGGGACAGGCCACCGGCCGCCGGTACCGGCGCCGATTCGCGTGGGCGGCGAGCGGGTGCGCGCGGCGCTCTACGAGATGCTGTACATTGCCAGGACCGGCGGCCATATCACGGCGTTCGACGAGGCGGTCGGCCGCAGACTCGCACAGGTCATGGCCGGCGGAACCGTGCCGGAAGGAACGGCGGTCGCCGAAGACTATCTACTCGACCTGGAGCGCGATGCGCTGCTCGCGCTGTTGGGCGAAGAGAAGACGCGCGCGCGTATGCGCCATCTCCACGAGACCGGCAGGCCGCTGCGCAACTGACCGGCGCGGGAGGAGTGTTGCAGCCATGCGTGATGCGGTGATCGTGTCGGCGGTGCGCACGGCGATCGGCAAAGCGCCCCGCGGCGCCCTCAAAGACACCCGCCCCGACGAACTGGCCGCTGCGGTGATCCGCGAGGCGGTTCGCCGCGTCCCGGGCCTCGAACCCGCCGCCGTCGAGGACGTTATCCTCGGCTGCGCCCTTCCCGAAGGCGAACAGGGTCTGAACATGGCCCGCGTGGCCGCGCTGCGCGCCGGGCTGCCGGTCACGACCTGCGGCCAAACGATCAACCGCTTCTGCTCGTCGGGACTGCAGGCGATCGCCCTCGCCTCCTACGAGGTGATGACCGGCCAGGTGAACGTGGCGGTAGCGGGCGGGGTCGAGAGCATGAGCATGGTCCCCATGCGGGGCAACAAGTACGCGCCGAATCCACGTCTGGCCGAGGAATGGCCGGACGTGTACCTGTCGATGGGCCTCACGGCGGAGAACGTCGCGCGGCGATTCGACATCTCGCGCGAAGCGCAGGATGAGTTCAGTCTGCGCAGCCACGCGCGGGCCGCCGCGGCGATCGAAGCCGGCCGCTTCCGGGACGAAGTGCTGGCTCTCCCGGTCCGGCGGTGGGACGGAGATCCCACGCCGCGCGACGTCACCTTCGCGGCGGACGAGGGCGTCCGGGCCGACACGTCGCTCGAGAAACTCGCCGCGCTCCCGCCCGTATTTGCCGCCGGCGGGGTCGTGACCGCCGGCAACTCGTCGCAGACGAGCGACGGCGCCGCGGCCGTGGTCGTGATGGCCGGTGAGGCGGCCGAGCGCCTGGGCGTCCGGCCGCTCGGCGTGTTCCGGTCCTTTGCCGTCGCGGGTGTGCCGCCCGACATCATGGGGGTCGGGCCGGTCGATGCGGTTCCCAAGGCCCTGCGGCAGGCGGGGGTGCGGCTCCATGAGGTCGACGTGATCGAATTGAACGAAGCGTTCGCCGCGCAGGCCGTCGCGGTCGCGCGCCGGCTCGAACTCGACGATGCGCGCCTCAATCCGAACGGCGGCGCGATCGCGCTTGGCCATCCGCTCGGCTGCAGCGGCGCTCGGGTCACCGTCACGCTGCTCTACGAGCTGGCGCGGCGCGAGGGCCGGTACGGGGTCGCGACGATGTGCATCGGCGGGGGCATGGGCGCCGCGGGCGTCTTCGAACGCCCGTAGGGGGGGAGGCGGGGATGGACGTCACGCACCCGGTGCATCAGGGGTCGGCGCCGCCGGCCCAGGGCGGCGGGTTCCTGCTTGGAGCGCCGTCGCCGCAGGACATCTTCACGCCGGAAGATTTTTCGGCCGAGCACCGGCTGGCCGCCCGCACCCTCGGCGCGTTTCTCGAGGCGGAAGTCGAGCCTCGGACGGCTGAGCTGGAAACCCACAACTACGCGTTGATGCGCGGGCTGCTGCGGCGGCTCGGCGGGCTCGGGTTTCTCGGCGTCGATATTCCCGAGGCCTACGGGGGGACCGGGCTCGATTTCATCACGTCGCTACTGGTCGGCGAGACCATGAGCCGCGGGTCGTTCGCCGTCGCCTACGGCGCGCACGCCGTCATCGGGACCCTGCCGATCGTCTACTTCGGGACGGACGACCAGAAGCGCCGCTATCTGCCCGGACTCGCGGCGGGCGAGATCATCGGCGCCTACGCGCTCACCGAACCGACGGCGGGGTCGGACGCGCTTGCCGCGAAAACGCGGGCGGTCCTCGCCCCCGGCGGGCGCGCGTACCGGCTCACCGGCACGAAACAATTCATCACGAACGCGGGATTCGCCGACCTGTTCACGACCTATGCGAAGGTCGACGGCGAGCGCTTCACCGGCTTCCTCGTCGAGCGCGGCACCGGCGGCCTGGACGTCGGGCCGGAAGAGCACAAGATGGGCATCAAAGGCTCTTCCACCGCGAGCCTCTTCTTCGATCAGGCTCCGGTACCGGTGGAGAACGTGCTGGGGGAGGTCGGCGGAGGCCACCGGGTGGCGCTCAACATCCTGAACATGGGCCGCCTCAAGCTCGCCGCGGCCTGCATCGGCGCGGCCAAGCGCGCGCTGCGGCAAGCCCTGGCGTACGCGTCGGAGCGCCAGCAGTTCGGCCGCGCCATCGCCTCGTTCGGGCTCGTCCAGGAAAAGCTGGCCGAGATGGCCGTGCGGGTATACGTTCTCGAGAGCATGATTTATCGCACGGGCGGATTGATCCAGGCCGCGCGGGAGACCGGAGGCGGTGCTGCGCCGGCCGTTGCGGCCGTCGAGGAGTACGCTGTCGAATGCGCCATCGATAAGGTGTACGGGTCCGAGGCGGCCGGCCTCGTCGTCGACGAGATGGTCCAGATCTACGGCGGCTACGGATTCATCGAGGACTATCCGGCCGCCCGGGCCTACCGCGACGCGCGCATCAGCCGCATCTACGAAGGCACGAACGAAATCAACCGGCTCCTCATTGCGGGCATGCTCCTGCGGCGCGCGCGGCGGGGACGGCTGCCGCTGGTAGCCGCGCTGCAGGCCGCGGTGCGCTCCCCGGACCGATTCGATGGAGAGATTGACGCGGGGGACGGCGCCGGCGGTCGCGCGCTCGAGGACGCGCCCGGATCCGATGGGCTGCGGGGCCTCCGCGCGCAGGTGGAGCGCGCGAAACACGCGGCTCTCGTGGTTGCGGGGCACGCCCTGACGACGTACGGGGAGACGCTCGGCGAGCAGCAGGAAGTGTTCGCCCGGATCGCCGATCTCGTCATCGAGGTTTTCGCCATGGAGAGCGGCGTGCTGCGGGCGCTTCGGGCCGCCGCCGGGGGACGCCCCGCGGAGGCCAAGGCCGATCTGGCACGCGCCGCCGTGGACACGGGGCTCGCACGCATGGAGGGAGCGAGCCGCGAGGTCCTGGCGGCGGCAGGCGACGGCGATCGTGGCGGGGGACTGCGCGCCCGGCTCGGTGCCGTGCGGCGCCTTCTCGACGACACGGCGGCGGACCCCATCCGGCTCCGGCGGCGGATCGCCGGACGGCTGTTGGATGCCGGCGCATACGTGACCTAGGACCGTGCACGTCCGCGACTTGTTCAGCCTGAGCGGCCGCGTCGCGCTCGTCACCGGTGGATCGCGCGGTCTCGGCCGCGAGATCGCCGAGGCCCTCGGCGAAGCGGGTGCCGCGGTCGCGCTGACGGCGCGCCGGGAGGAGTGGCTCCGCGAGGCCGAAGCGGCGCTGCGCGCGGCCGGGATTGTCTGCACGTCGGTCCCCAGCGACATCGGCCGTCCCGAGGCCGTGCGCGCGATGGTCGATACGGTCGCGGCGCGCTTGGGCCCGATCGACATCCTCGTCAACAACGCCGGCGCGACGTGGGGTGCTCCGGTCCTCGAGATGCCGCTCGACAAGTGGCAGCGGGTCCTCGACACCAACCTGACCGGAACGTTCCTGGTGACGCAGGCGGTCGGACGAACGATGATCGACCGCCGGCGCGGGAAAGTGATCAACGTCGCGTCGATCGCGGGATTGATCGGCAGCCCGCCCGACGTCCTCGACACGATCGGCTACAGCGCCGCGAAGGGCGGCGTTGTCGCCTTTACCCGCGACCTGGCCGTCAAGTGGGCGCCGCACAACGTCCACGTGAACGGCATCGCGCCGGGATTCTTCCGCACCCGCATGACGGAGGCACTGCTCGAGCGCGCTCAGGCGCGGGTCGAAGCCGAGATTCCTTGGGGCCGGATCGGGCGCCCGGGCGAACTGAAGGGCGTCGCCGTATTCCTCGCCTCCGCGGCGTCGGACTACGTCACGGGCCACATCATTCCGGTCGACGGCGGCCGCACGGCCACCTAATGGCCGTCAAGGCCGATAAAGTGCTCAGCGCGCGGCGTAATCCCCCGAGGTCAACGGCAGAGGCTAAGTCGAGACGGCCGAGTCATCTGTTCGTTGAATACTTCATCTGTCTGCTCGTTGATCTTTCTTGTGTCCCGTCCCGCATACTTCGCCCTGGCAAGTTGTTCTTGTAAGTCTGCGGCCTTGAAATCGAAACCGTTCCCTTCTGTGTTGCATAAGGCGACCGTGCTAGACACGGCAGTGTACAAGAGGTTGATGCCGACAGAAAGGGTGACATCGACGTCCGATAAGAGTTTTGCGCGATCCGCGCGCGGTCCCTCATAGTAGCCGCCATCAGAGCGTGGCACCGTGAGACCGTCAATGGCACGGTTCCATTCATAGCGCACGTCGGACTCGTTGTCGTACCATGGCTGCACTGCGGAAGCGATAAATTCGGACCTCGCGCGAGACAATAGCGGTGCGGTTGAGGCCCTGTTGTCGTTGACGATCCCGGCCGCTTCCGACCTCATTTGAACGAACGTGGCAAAGGCTTGCTTCGTCGCAGCCTCCAGGTTTTGCAACGCCGCGTCGGGATAGTCTCCCGTGGTAGGTGCCGCGGCCGTGCTTGGTGCAGCCGACGCTGAGCCGGCCGCTCCCGACGACGCCGGCTGCGCGGGTGACGACGACGCGCCCGATCCGCCGGGGGCCCTCACCGGCTCCGACGTCGCGGGGACCGCGCCGGTGTGATCAGACATGGATGGCAACCTGACGATCACAATTAGAACAACGGCGGCGATGATGCCTATCACGATCCAACCGACGACTGATCGTTTACCGGTCCGTGCCGCACTAAGAACACTTCGTGTCGTTCGCGAAAAGCCGTCCTCTACGCTGTCTTCTATCATCTTAACGGCTTCCAGCATCTTATCGGTTAATGAAGGCCGTAATGGTGCTCTTGTAGTTTGTCCCGCAGTCCATCCCTCGGGCGGCCGTGGGCATCCACAGTAGGGGCAGGACAACGCCTTCGTTGAAACGTCGTGGTTACAATCGGGGCAGTTGACGAGCGCCATGGTCGCTCCTCTTGGGACCAGCGATCACCCGCTCCGTTCCGGTTCTCCAAATTCGGAGCGAGTGCCTGCCCGTCGTCTCGCGCCGGGCGGCCGGGGTAAGGGGCGAGGCTCCTCTCAAGGCTCCAACATTCGCGGATAACGGTCGAATTTTGTCGACAGACAAGGCGTTCCGCCACACAACGCGAAGGCACGGGAACATGCCGGTTAAGGTCGGAATTCTGGGCGCCGGTTTTATCGGGCGCGTCCACGCGCTCAATCTCAAAGCCGACCCCCGTGTGACGCTTGCCGGCATCGCCGACGCGGCGCCCGCCGCGGCGGCGCGGCTCGCCGCGGAGGTGCAGACCGCGGCACTGCCCGACCTCGCCGCGCTGCTCGACGCCGGCGCCGACGCGGTCTACGTGGCTACACCGAACACCCACCACGTCGAGCCCGTGTTGGCGGCGCTCGCCCATGGTGCGCACGTGTTTTCAGAGAAGCCGATGGCCACGTCCCTCGAGGCGGCGTGGCGCATCCGGCAGGCGGCGGAACAGTCCCGCGGCGTCTACCAGATCGGGTTCAACCGCCGGTTCGCCAACGTGTACGCGTTCGCGAAGCGCCTCATCGACGACGGACGCCTGCGGCCGCTCGCCGCACAGATGAAGCACAACCGCGGGGAACTGCGACAGCCGCCCTGGACCTCGGATGTGTCCGTCACGGGCGGCTTTCTCTACGAGACGCCCGTCCATCTCTTCGACATGGCGCGGTTTCTGTTCGGGGATGTCGCGGAACTGCAGGGGTGGGCGCGTCGGAATCTCTACGCGGAACAGGACGCCTTTGCGCTGCTGTTGCGGTTCGAGAGCGGCGTGATCGCCTCAGTGACGAGTGTGGCGCACGCGGGCTGGCTGTTTCCCTCCGAGCGCGTGGAACTGTACGGGGATCACGCCTCCGTAGTCACGGAAGAACTCGAACGGGCGGCGTACAGCGCCGGGCCGCGCGTGCAGGTGGAGGCGATTGACTGCACCGCGATGCCGTTCGAGCAGAAGTGGGGGTACGCCGCCGAAGACCGGCTCTTCATCGACGCGGTGCTGGGCGGGCGCCCGCCGGCCGTGACCGCGGCCGACGGCTACCGTGCGACGGAACTCGTGGTGGCAAGTTACCAGGCGGTCCGCGACGACCGCCGCATTCCCCTCCCACTGCCCGAACCCACCGTCCGATAAGTCCCCCGCGTGTTAGGCGCCGTTTCCGTCAGGGAAAATATATGGTGGTCACAGGAGAGGGGCGCGAGAGGGGGTGGAGCCGGCATGATTTTCCTGCTCCTCGGTCTGCTGATCTTTGCGGCCACCGGCCACATGCTCTTGAGGTGAGCCGGACAGGGGCAGTGACCGAACGAGTGACGATTGAGAACGCTCTACCCTGAGATCTACAAAGGCCGGCGCAGCGGGAGCATAGAGGGGGAGTACGCCGAGACCTGCCATTCCATTGATTCAAGAGATTGATTCAAGAGCTCGGACGTGTTTGTTCGGACCGTTCTTGACCGATGACAATAGAGGGAGGCTTATATGCGCAAGATCGCGATGCTTGCACTCGGCGTAATGATCCTGTCCACCGCGTTCGCCGGCGTTGCCATGGCGCAGACGACTACGCCCGCTCCTACCACAACGCCTGCCACCACGACGGGTCAGTACCCGAACGTGGCGAACCTCAAGCCGTTCTCGGCTGAGGCGAACTTCATGTCGCTGCCTGGTTACCTGCGGTATCTCGTCTTCCAGCAGACCAGCCAGTGGCTGACCCGCGCGGAGGCGGTGCGGATCGTCGGCCAGCAGTAGTCGGATCGGTTCAGTTCGCCGCTCGTCGGCGGGGAGGGCGGATGCCCTCCCCGCTGCGTTTCGCCCACATGGATCTGACGCACTAATAACAATAGGAAGGAAGGGAGAGAGGTGTCGGCAATGCGAACTCGTCGACCTCCTAAAGTGCTCATCGGCACCGTCCTCGTCGTCGCGCTGAGCCGGCCTCGCTTCCGCGGCCGCAGCGCAGCAGACCGTGCTCGCGCAGCGCAGCGCCACAAGCGTCTCGCTCCGGATCGGCGTGCCGCAGGCGTTCGTGGATGGGCAGGCGCAGTTCCTCGATGTGCCGCCGATGCTCGTCGGCGGGCGGACCATGGTGCCGCTGCGTTTCGTCAGCCAGGCGCTGGGCGCCGGCGTCGCATGGGACGCCGCGAGTTCCAGCGTGTTGATCGCGAGCGGAGGCGCGGCCGAAGCGCCGCCGGCCGCGGTTCCACCGTCGGTCAGCTACCCGCCCACGCCGTATCCGCCCGTGCAGGCCTATCCGCCGGCGCCGCTGGTTCCGGCGACGATCACCGGTACAGTCGTGCGGGTGGTGGCAACCACGTACCCCCGGACAATATTGGGTGGCGACATTCAACCGTGGAGCGCCGCTCCGCGGAGCCAGCGTGACGATTTCCGCGGTGCTGGTGGACAACACCGGCGCGGCCCGCTCTCCGTCGACGACCGTCAGCACGACGCTGCAGTAACGGTCGCGACCGTTCTGATAGATCTGCACCGCAGGCGGTAGAGATCGGCAGCGCCAAGGAGGCGAAGAATCAATGCCGGTACGACCGACCCCTCGTGTACAGCGGGTGTTCGCCGTCGCGGCGCTCACGGCCGCGCTGAGCATCGCGTTCGCGCCGATCGTCGCGGCACAGACACCCGCGCCGTATGTCAAAGTGTTCATCGACGGCAGTCCGGTGGCGCTCAGCCAGCCGCCGGTTATGGCGCGCGGACGCGTGCTCGTCCCGCTGCGCGGGGTCTTCGAGCGGTTGGGCGCGACGGTGACTTGGGACGCGCTCGCGCAGACCCTGCTCGCGCAGCGCGGCGCCACGACCGTCTCCCTGCACGTCGGCGCGACGCAGGCGTTCGTCAACGGGCAGGCGCAGTATCTCGACGCGCCGCCCATGCTGATCGGCGGCTCGACCATGGTGCCGCTGCGCTTCGTCAGCCAGGCGCTGGGCGCCGCGGTTACCTGGGACGCCGCCGCGTCGGCGGTGCAAATCACCAGCCAGGGGACGGCGGTCTCGCCGGCGCCTGGGGCCACGTCCACGGCGGCCTCCCCGGCGGCACCGGTCGCGGCACCGGCTCAGGGCGTTCCGTCGGGCGCCTCCGTACCCGCGGGCGCGCCCGGAGTAAACGCGTCGGTTACCGCGACGCCTGCGGGCCGCCCGCTCGGGTTCGGTGATCTGCTGACGGTCACGGCCACGGGCCCTACCCACGCGGCGGCCACGTACACGATCACCAGATTGCGGACCGGACTGCTCATGAGCGAATCGCCTACGCATCCCGGCACGTACGTCGGCTACTACACCGTTCGGCCTGGCGACAAGGTGGCCAACACCAACGTGGTGGTGACGATGACCGCGCCGGACAGGCAGATGGTCACGGCCACCGCTCCGGCACCCGTGACCATCGATGCCTCGATCATCGTGCCCCCGGCCGCGAGCGGAGCTCCCGTCATCAGCAGTCCGGCGCCGCTCGCCGGCGTCGGGACGCCGTTTACGGTGACGGGAACCGCGCCGCCCGGATCGATTGTGAAGGTCCAGGCGGTTTACACCGGCAGCGTGCTGTTCTTCAACGTCCGCGGCACGCTGGGGACCCAAACGGTGACCGCGGATGCAAACGGCGACTGGTCGGCCACGTTCGCTCAGGCACCGCCCGTACGCGGTGTCGATCTGACGATCAGCGCTGCCGTGGTGGACAACACCGGCCGCGCGCGGTCGCCCTCGACGTCGATCCACACCACGGTTCAGTAACCGCCGGGACGGCGGCGTAAGGAAGAGCGTTCGATCGGGGCGGCCGGCAACAGCCGGCCGCCCCGACACGTTGGCGCTCGGAGTTGTCGCCTGTGGCCCAGGTCTGCGGCGGGCGCCGGAGGCCGGCCCGCGCAGCCGGAACGCGGGTTGAGTATACTGACATCGCGATGGTACGCCGGACTACTTCGGAATGACAGGGCCGATCGGCAGTCCTTCTCACACGGACATGCTGCGGGCGGGACTGGGACTCGGCTCCCGCAGCGCGCCCGGGGTGGAGCGTGCGTCCGGGCGCGCCGCCTCGCGCCGTCTTCCCACGGTGCTGGCGGTGCTCGGCGCGGTTCTCGTGCTCTACCTCGCCGTGCCGTTTGTCGTCGGCTTCGCCTCGCTCGACCCGGCCGGCACCGCCGCGGCGGTGGGCGACGCGGTTCGGGCCGGGGCGGTCGGCGTCTCCCTCGCGACCGCGACGGTATCTACGGCCGCCGCCGTGCTCTTCGGTGTCCCGCTCGCGTACGTGCTCGCCCGCGGCGACTTCCCCGGACGGTCGCTCGTCGGGGCCGCGGTGTATCTGCCGCTCGTCGTCCCGCCGCTCGCGGGCGGACTCCTGTTGTTGACGGTGTTCGGGCCCCACGGGCCCGTCGGCGGGTGGCTCGACGCGCACAGCATTCAGGTGGCGGACGCGTGGCCCGGCATCGTGCTTGCGCAGGTCTTCGTGGCGGCGCCCTTCCTCATCGTCGCCGCGCAGGTCGCCTTCCGCGGCATCGATCCCGCGCTCGAGCGCGTCTCCTACGCGCTCGGGGTGCCGCCCCTTCAGACCTTCTTCCGGGTGTCGCTGCCCCTTGCGTGGCCGGGCATCCTCGCCGGCCTGCCGCTCGTGTGGCTGCGCGCGCTCGGCGAGTTTGGCGCGACCGTGATGCTGGCCTACCATCCGTACTCCTTGCCGGTCTATCTGTTCGTCCAGTTCGGCGCCGAAGGGCTCCGCGCGGCGCTGCCCGTCGCGGCGCTGCTGGCCGTGCTCGGCGTGGCCGCGCTCGCGGCGGTGCGTGCCGCCGGCGGTATCGGCGGCGGGTCCCGTCCCTGATCACTGTCGCGGCGGCATGCCGCCTTGGGGGGTTTACGCTCGACGTCGCCTTCCGCTCGGGTCACCGGCGTACGGTGCTCTTCGGTCCCTCCGGCGCGGGCAAGACGATGACGCTCCAGTGCATGGCGGGATTTCTTGTCCCGCCGCGCGGATATGTCGCCATCGCGGACACGGTGTTGCTCGACTCATCACGGGGCGTCAACGTCCCCCCGTGGCGCCGCCGGGTCGGCGCGGTGCTGCAGGGCGACGGGCTCTTCCCGCACCTGAGTGTCGCCGAAAACGTGACGTACCCGATGCGCCGGATCTGGCGGGGCCGGGAGGCGACCCGGGCGCTCGCGCTGCTCGCGGCGGTGGGTCTGGCGGGCTACGGCGACCGCCGGCCCGCGGATTTGTCCGCCGGCGAACAGCAGCGGGTCGCGCTGGCCCGGGCACTCGCCAGCGACCCGCGCGCGCTGCTGCTCGACGAGCCGTTCGCGGCCGTCGATGCCCCGGTGCGCGAACAGTTGCGCCGCGACCTCCTGGCGCTCGTCGAAAGCCGCGATCTCCCGGCGGTCGTGGTGACGCATGACTTCGACGAGGCGCATGTGCTGGGCGAGACGATTGTGGTCTTGGTCGCCGGCCGGGTGGTGCAGACCGGGGCACCGGCGGACGTGGCGCGGCATCCGCGCACGGCGGCCGTGGCGCGGCTGGTCGGCGCCGGCAACGTGCTGGCGGGGGACGTCGTCGGGCGCGACGGGGCGGCGGCCGTCGTACGCGCAGGGCCGTTCGTGGTGCGTGTGCCGCCTCGGCCCGGGATCGGGCAGCGCGTTGCGTTCTGTGTCCGGCCCGAACAGCTTCACGTGGGCCCGGCGGCCGGCGACGGAGGCCCGACTCCGGCAGTGCGGGCGCGGGTCCACCGTGTGCTCACGCGGCGCGCCGGCGCCACACTGCTGCTGACGGCGGGCGGAGTTGAGCTTGAGGCGTGGGTGAGCGGATCCGCGCCCGCGTCCGGGGACGTCGTGGAGGTCTCCATCCCCGACGGCGCGGCGCACGTGCTCGAGCCCGACGACGGCACCGAGGACGAACCGCCGCAAGGCCCCGCGGCCGCGGAATCGCCGTCCGCGGTCCGAGAAACGGCGCGCCGCTGAGACTCAGGCCGGCCGGGAACGGCCGGCGGACTGCCGGCGCTTCTTCCGACGTATAACGTGTTGAGAACCGTCGCGGCGCGGTGGGGACGTTAGTAAGAGCGGACAGCCGCGGGGAGGGAGGGGACCTGCGGCCGCCTCCCTAACTAAGGCGAGTACGCCATTTTTTTCATGAGGTGATCAGGGTGGCCGACCAGCCATCGCAGGATCGCATGCGGGTCCTTCGCTACTCCGCAGAGACGTACACGCAGGCGGCCAGCACGATGCGGAACGTGCTGTACGAGATCAAGAAGGTGATCGTCGGGCAGGACCTCATGCTGGAACGGATTCTGGTCGCGCTGCTCTCCCGCGGGCACATCCTGATCGAGGGCGTCCCCGGGCTCGCGAAGACGCTGGCGATCAAGACGACCGCGCAGGTGCTGGACTGCCAGTTCAAGCGCATCCAGTTCACGCCGGACCTCGTGCCGGCCGATCTTGTCGGGACCCGTATCTACAACCAGCAGTCCGGCACGTTTGAGGTGGAAATCGGCCCGGTGTTCGCCAACCTGGTGCTGGCGGACGAGATCAACCGCGCGCCGGCGAAAGTCCAGTCGGCCCTCCTCGAGTCGATGCAGGAGCGCCAGGTCACGATCGGCAAGCAGACGTTTACGCTGCCCGATCCCTTTCTGGTGCTCGCCACACAAAACCCCATCGAGAGCGAGGGTACCTATCCGCTGCCGGAAGCGCAGGTCGACCGGTTCATGTTCAAGGTCATCATCTCGTATCCAACCTTCCACGAGGAAATGACCGTCATCGACCGGGTTACCGAGAAGAATCCCGCGGTGAACCGGGTGATCGGCGCGCAAGAGCTGTTCGGCCTGCAGAAGGTGGCCGACGCCGTCTATGTCGATCCGCGGCTCCACGAGTACGCGGTCAGTCTCGTGACGGCGACACGGCGGCCGCAGGAGTACGGGCTCGGTGATCTCGCGCGGTACGTCGCCTACGGCAGCAGCCCGCGCGGCTCCCTCAACCTCATCATCGGCGCGAAAGCGCTGGCGCTGCTGCGCGGCCGCGAGTACGCGATGCCGGAGGACGTCCGGGACCTCGCGCCCGAAGTGCTGCGGCACCGCGTCCTGCTCTCCTACGAAGCGCTCGCCCAGGATATGACGCCCGACCAACTGCTCCAGCGGATCATGGACGCGGTCCCCGTGCCGCGCGTCCACATCGGCGACCCGTACGGGGAGACGAAGGCGTCCGCGCCCGTGCCGTCCGGCGGGGAGCAGTAGGCTCGGGCATCGTCCCCGTGCGCCTCTCGCTCCGCCGCACCGGCCGGCCCGCGCCGGGCACACCCGGCCGTCTTGCGGCCGGCGGGTCCCCAGAAGCGGCGGGGACCGCCGCTTCCGCCGCGGAGCCCTCGGCTCCGGCGGCCTTCATGTCGGGGGTCGAGACCCCGGAACGCGTTCTGCGGCGGCTCGAATTCAAGGTGGTCCGGCGCCTCGACGGATTTCTCTTCGGCGACTACCGCGGCGTGTTCTACGGTCCGAGCCTCGATCTTGCCGAGGTGCGCGAATACCAGCCCGGCGACGAGGTCCGCCGGATCGATTGGAACGTCACCGCCCGCATGAACCAGCTGTTCGTCCGGCAGTACCGCGAGGAGAAGGAACTCACCGCGTGGCTTCTCGTGGACCTGTCGCCGTCGATGCAGTTCGGCACAATCCGGCAGTTCAAGCGGCAGCTCGCGGTCGAGTTCGCGGGCGTCGCGGCGTACATCATCGCGCGGCACGGCGACAAGGTCGGCGGGCTCGTTTTTCCCACGCGCACCGGCGCCACGTTCATCCCGCCGCGCGCCGGCCGCCTGCACGCGCTGCGGATCGTGCGCGACCTGTCGTCGGTGCCGGCCGTGCAGGGCGGGGGGCAGACCGACCTGGGGGCGGTCCTGCGACAGCTCGGCCGCCTGGCGAAGCGCCGGTCGCTCGTGTTCCTCATTTCGGATTTCCACGCCCCGGCGGGATGGGATCAGCCGCTCGCGGAACTGGGACGCCGGCATGAGATCATCGCCGTGCGCATCGAAGACCCGCGCGAACGCGAGCTCCCGGACGTGGGCGGCGTGTACCTGCACGATCCCGAAACCGGCCAGCAGCTGTGGATCGACACCTCCGACCGGCGCGTGCGGCAGGCCCACCGCGCGCTCGTCGCGGAGCGCGATCAGCGTCTGACCGAGGCGCTCCAGCGCACGCGCGTCGATCTCCTGACGCTGTCGACCGGGGCCGCGCTCGTCGATGATCTCTTGCGGTTCATTACGCTTCGAAGGCGGCGGCGGTGGAATTTACCTGGCCGGTAATGCTCTGGGCGCTCCTGTTGCTGCCGGCGTCGGTCGCCTGGTACGTGTTCGCGGTGAAGCACATCCGGCGGTCGACCGCGCAGCGGTTCGCGGAGGCGCCGCTGTTTTCGCAGATCGCGGTACGCCTCCCGGCGATCCGCCGGCACATCAGCATGGGGCTCTACTTCGCCGCGCTTGGACTGCTGCTCGGCGCGGCCGCGCGGCCGGTGATGGCGGTGCCGCTGCCGGTCAATCGGGCCACCGTCATCCTCGCAATCGACACGAGCGGCAGCATGGCGGCGCCGGACCTGCAGCCCACGCGGCTCGATGCGGCGAAGCAGGCCGCGGCCGGGTTCCTCGATGTCTTTCCACCGGGCCCACGGGTAGGGCTCGTCACCTTCAGCACGTACGCCACGCTCAATGTCCCGCCGACGGACGATCGCAGCGCCGTGCGCGAGGCCCTCGTCACGCTGAAGACCCAGGAGGCCACGGCGATCGGCGACGGGATCGCGGTCTCCCTGCGTGCCATCCCGGGCCGGGCCTCGAGCGTTCCCGGAGCGCCCGCCCCCGGCGCCGGCGGTGGATCACCGGCCGGGCCCGGGGCGCCGCCCACGCCGTCACCGTTTGGCCAGTTCCCCTCCGGCCAGAGCCCATTTGTGGCCCCGGGCCAGCCTCCGCTGGGGACCCCGGGACAGCCGGAAGGCAAGGACCTGCCGCCGGCGGCGATCATCCTGCTGACCGACGGCGGGCAGAACGCCGGTACCGCGGATCCCATTCGGATGGCCGCGCTGGCCAAACAGTTGAAGGTCAAGATCTACACGATCGGGCTCGGCACGCCCGGCGGCGGCGTCTTCAACTATCAGGGGCAGATGGTCCTGGTGCCCTTCGATCCGGCCCTGCTGCAGCAGGTCGCCGCGATCACCGACGGCAAGTTCTTCATGTCACCGAGCGCCGGCGATCTCAAGCAGATTTACCGTGAGCTCGGCCGCACGATCGGCTGGGAGAAGCGCAAGACCGAGGTTTCAGCGCTCTTCGTCGCGGGCGCCGGTGTGCTGATGCTGAGCGGCGGCGCGCTTTCACTTCTGTGGATGGGACGGCTGCCGTGAGCTTCCTCTGGCCGCGCGTGTTGTGGGCGTATGGCCTCGTGCCGTTGCTGGTCGCGGGCTACATCTGGATCCTCCGCCGGCCCGCGCGCGAGCGGGTGCGGTATCCGACCCTCGACCTCGCGCGGGTCGCCGCGGCCGCGGGCGGGCGCTGGCGGCGCCACGTCGCCGCGGTGATGTATCTGGCGACGCTGTGCGCCGCCATTTTCACCGTCGCGCGCCCGGTCGCGCCGGTGCCGGTGCCGGACAATCGCGCGGCCATCATGTTGAGCATGGACGTCAGCCGGAGCATGATGGCACACGATGTCGTGCCGACCCGGCTCGACGCGGCAAAGAAGGCGGCCGTCGACTTCGTCCGGAACCTGCCGCGCGGATCGAAGGTGGGGCTCGTCTCGTTCAGCAGCTACGCGACCCTCATCGCGCCGCCCACCGACGATCACGACCGGGTGATCCAGGCCATCAACAGCCTGAACCTCGAGTTTGCGACCGCGATCGGCGACGGCCTGCTCGAGGCGGTCTACGCCCTCCCCGGCCGCCCGCGTCCGCCGGCCAATTTGCTGCCGGGCCTTCCGCCGCCACCGCCGCCGGACGCCGACCGCCTGCCGCCGGCGACCGTCGTGCTGTTGAGCGACGGACAGAGCAACCGAGGCACGCCGCCCGAGGATGCCGCGACGGTCGCGCGGCAGTTGCACGTGCGGGTGTACACGGTGGGGCTGGGGTCGCCCGAGGGCACGTTCCTCGAGCTAGGCGGCCGGGGCATCTTCGTCCGTCTCGATGAAGAGACGCTGAAGGAAATCGCGGAAGTGACCGGCGGCGCCTACTGGCGCGTGTCCTCCGCGACGGAACTGAGCCGCGTGTATTCGCGCTTGGGCCGCGTCATCGGCTGGAAGCATGTGCCGGTTGAGGTGAGCGGCCTCGCCTCCGTCGGCGTCGCCGTGCTGTTCCTCGGAACGGTGGTCACGTCGTTGTTCTGGATGCACCGCCTGGGTTAACAGGTCCGCCCCACCCGCACACCGCGGCGCGTGCCGCCGGCAGTGTGCCGGCCCGTCCGTCCCGAGTTTCGTGCTCGTCCCCTCGTCCCCACCGTGTTTGCCGCGTTCCGTCACGGGAAGAATACGCGTGTACGCTATCAACCCTGGGAGGCGAGGTGTTCTATGGCCCCGAGCCGTGCCATCGCTCCGCCGCTGACGGACGTGCTGTACATCATGGCGGAAGAAGGCGCCGACGAGGAGACCAGCGATCTCAGCGAAGACATGTGGGCGGGCCTGATGCGGGACGGCGCGGACGTCGCCCGGCGCGTCGAGGAGGAGATCGAAGCCGGGGATGCGCCCGTCGGTCGCGAGGACGTCGACCCCGAAGACCTGACGGCGATCCGAGACGCCGCGGGCGTGATCGTCACGCGCGATCACCGCCATGGACGTGTGAGCGCCGAGACATTCCCGGACGAGAATGAGCTCCTCGCGGCGTGGAACGCCCTCGTGGTGGAGTTGGAACCGAGCGCGCTGGACGTCGAGGAGGCCGAAATGGACGACAGCACGGAGGGTCCGTCGTCTGGCCCGAAGGCCACGGACTCGTGAGACAGAGACCCGCGAGCGGGTAGAACATCCGCGAGACCGCGTATCGACACACTCAATGGGGTACGCTCCATGATGACAAGCCATCCGCTGTACGTGCTGCATTACGAGTGCACCAAGTGCCACACGCCGTACGACGTGATGTGGGACTCGCGGCGCGAGCAGGAGCCTCCGTCACAGTGCCCGCAGTGCGGAAGCCCGGTGCGCCGCTTCGTCGGTTCTTCGTACCGCGCGGGCACCGAGAAACGTCCCGCGGCGGCCATGCACGCGGGGCACAGCAGGCCGGAACGGCGGACGGCGTAGCGTCATGGGTGTGTTTGCGTGGATCGTCGCCGGCGTCATCGTCGATTGGGTGGACAAGATCGCGCCGCTGCTTGCCCGGCGGCGCCGGGGCTCGGGCCTCTGACAACGTAGAGTTTATTGCTCCGTCGCGGCCGGGGCCGGAGGTCTCGCCGGCCCCGGCCGCGCTGTGCCCGCGCCGCCCCGGGCCCGCGCCTCAAATCATGGCGTGCTATGATGGCGCGGATGAGGATTGTCGTCACCGGCGGCGCCGGGTTCATCGGATCCCACTTGTGCGAGCGTCTCCTCGGCGACGGGGCGGAGGTCATCTGTCTCGACAATTTCATCACCGGCCGCCCCGCAAACGTCGCGCACATCACCGACCCGCGATTTGAGCTTCGTCGGCACGACATCACCACACCGATCGAGATCCCGGGGCCCGTCGACTGCGTCCTGCACTTCGCCAGCGCGGCGAGCCCGGTCGACTATCTCTCCCATCCGATCCAGACGTTGAAGGCCGGCGCGCTCGGCAGCTGGATCACCTTGGGACTCGCCCGGGCAAAGCGCGCGCGATTCGTGCTCGCGTCCACATCCGAGGTGTACGGAGATCCGGCCGTGACGCCGCAGCCCGAGACGTACTGGGGCCACGTCAATCCGGTCGGCCCCCGTGGCTGCTACGATGAGGCAAAGCGCTTCGCCGAGGCCATGACCATGGCGTACCATCGGTACCACGACGTGAACACCGGGATTGTGCGCATCTTCAACTGCTTCGGACCGAGGCTGCGGCCGGATGACGGCCGCGTGATCCCGACGCTGCTCAACCAGGCGATTCGGGGAGAGCCGCTCACGGTCCACGGCGACGGCACGCAGACGCGCAGTTTCTGCTACGTGACCGATCTCGTAGACGGCGTCGTTCGCTACATGCGCTCGGACGTGCATGATCCCGTGAACATCGGGAATCCCGACGAGATCCGCGTGATCGATCTCGCGCGGCTGGTGCTTCACGTCACGGGCAGCCACAGCTCCATCGTCTACGGGCGCCGTCCCGAAGACGACCCCACGCGCCGCTGTCCCGACATCACGCTGGCCCGCACGCTGCTCGGCTGGGAGCCGCGGGTGCCGCTGCGCGAGGGACTCAAGACGACCCTCGACTGGTTCGCCGCCCGCACCGCCTAGCGCCGTCCCACCGTCGTCCCACGCGTCCGGAGCGTCCCTTGGCCGCGACGAGTTGTTCGCCGGTCCCGTCCGCGCTATGATGATCGCAACGCGCCCGTAGCTCAGGGGATAGAGCAGCTGCCTTCTAAGCAGCGGGTCGGGGGTTCAAGTCCCTCCGGGCGCGCCAATGCAGAAATAGCAAGGGTTTGCGAGGCACCACCCGCTCCAGAAGCCGACGAAAAAGCCAATGCTCACCCCCTCGTGGACGCTGCGGAAGCGTTCCTGCTTACCAAGCGTGTCGGCGGCTGCACCGCGGCGACCATGCGGATTTACGGATGGTGGCTCGGGCGTCTCCAGGCCGACACCTCCGAGGTGACGCCGCTCTCGCTGCGCACATTTTTCGTGGGACTCCAGCATCGCAGCGCCTCGCACCAACACCAAGCGTATCGCACGCTCAAGACGTTCTTCCGGTGGTGCGTGGAGACAGGCGCGCTCGCCGACACACCGCTGCGCGGTTTCACGATGCGGACGCCCAAGACGCTGCCGGATGTCCCCACGGAGGACGAGTTGCGGGCCGTGCTCACGGTCTGCTCAGAGACGCTGGAGGGTGTGCGGAATCGAACGCTGCTCCTTGTGCTCGCCGACAGCGGCCTGCGCGCGAACGAGGTCCTGCGCCTTTTGGTTGAGGACTGGCGGCGGGCGGATCGCGGACTGTTCGTGCGGGCGGGGAAGGGCCGCAAGGATCGGGTTGCGTTCATTGGGCCGACGACCACGCGCGCGCTCAAAGCGTGGCTCGCGCGTCACCCGGCGCCAGCGTCGGACGCGTTCCTGTTCTGCGACCGAGAGGGCCGGCCGCTCAAGGATCGCCACCTCGTCCAGATTCTCCACCGGCTGAGCGCGAAGGCCGGGCTGCCGGCGAACCGGCGTCTGCATCCCCATGCCCTGCGGCACTTTGCCGCGACGAGCTGGCTGCGCGGAGGCGCCGGCCTGGACGAGGTGCGCCGGCTCCTGGGTCACGAAAGCCTCGCGACCACGCTGAGATATTCGTCCCTTGTGGGTGCGGACCTCAGGCGGGCACACCGACGGGCCGGGGCAATTGAACGGTTGCATATGGACTAAGCGAGGACTGAATGAACGAATACGTCTCGCGCCGGGGACACCTATGCCAGTTTTCTTCCCGTTCAGGGCGAGGCTGACTTACCTCGTGGCACCAAAGCCCCGAAAAACGATTGCCTTTGGCGAACCGTAACCTGAATCACTAACCCCAATTCGGAGGAGGGGCCAGGAGGTTGACTGTCGGATGCCTGCTACCTGTCGCATACAGACGCCGACCGCGCACTGCGGGACCGGCGCGGCGGTCAGTCGAATGTGTCCTCGCCTGATGCCTGCCTAACCAACAGGGAGGCGTCCATGAGGCGGCTCGCGTGAATGCGGATTCTCTGGCTAGGTTTCTGCGAAGGGCCCAGCGAGCCTATCGTCGGGGAGGCGTACTGCGATTTCTCTGGTACGCGCGCGACAGGGTCACGCGACCGTTTCTCGGATACTCCTTGGATTTTGCCTATGCGAAGGACTTCTTCGAGGAGAACATCTCCGATAGCCGACCGATGGCCGACGACCTCGCGCCACGACTCGTCGAGGCTCTCAAGATTCGACGGATCGTCGACATGGGGTGTGCGGCGGGGCATTGGATCGCAGCATTTCTTCGGTCTGGCGTTGACGCGTTCGGGGTTGAAGGAAGCCACACCGCCCGTCCGTTCCTTCTCTGCCCCGAGAATCGTGTGATTTTCACCGATCTTCGGAAACGATTGAAACTGCCACCACGGTTCATAGGAGATGGCGTAGATTTAGTACTGTCTCTGGAGGTAGCGGAGCATATCGAAGCGCGCTATGCTCGGGTTTTCGTGAAGAACTTGGTGATGTGCCAACCGCGATGGATCGTGATGACCGCAGCCCCTCCGGGGCAGGGTGGCACCTATCACATGAATGAACAACCCCCGGAGTATTGGAGAGACCTGCTCGCCAACGTCGGCTACCAATCGGACCCCTCAACGCACACGTTATTGACGCGATTCGTGGAGGAAGCGAAGGGGCGGGGTGTGCATATCCCGTTCTGGATGCCTAAGAACTTGCTTGTCTTTACCCGAGGTCGTGCGCCGACGGTTCTCTGAATCCCCACCTCATTCCGCTCGAGACTACCCGCTCGCTCCACGGGAGAACCGCCTGTCGTCACCCTCATGCCCCCGCGGCGTGTCGAGGATGATCCGCAGCGATGTATCGCCGCTCACTCTGAAGGGCTCATCGCGGAAGCGAATCACGATGAGGATTTCTGTGCAAGCGCCCTTTCCCGCAGGGTGAGCATAGCCCGAAGCACGACCACGTCATGGAAGCACGACCACGTCATGGGGCCCACGGCCTATGCCCGCCGAACCGGCAGGGCGTAAAGACCACGGAGACCTGCGAGTAGCCGGGAGGCTCACCTGCGCCCCTTGGCTGTCAGTTTCTGCGCCATCCTGACAAAATCCGCGCCCAAGTAGGCGTCCCACCACTCCACCGCGGCGCAGAACCGCTCCCATGTCTTCCACTGCACCCGCTTGGGTTTCTCGGGGTAGTCATCGCCATATTCCCACCCCGGATCGAACCGCCGGCAGAGTTTCTCGAGCGCGAGTTGCGCAGTCCCCAAGACGCTCCGGCTCCATCGCTGCGATTGGTACGTCAGTCCCAGGCACCGTCGACAATGCCATGCGGACCTCCACGGTGCAAAGTAGAGCGTCACCACACGGGCCTGACACCATCCACAACGGAACCACGGCCGCCGGCCACCGAACCGACAAGGCATCGAGAACACCGTAACCGGGTAGTCGTTGATGCGGGCCAATGTGACCTGTCCCAGGTCGGGACACCCTATCTGTGCGCGGATGCCCTTGTCCCGCAGGTCTACCCGCAACAGACTCTCTACGGCATAACGGGTCCGATCGCGCCCCATTTTTCAGAAATTTCCTGGCGCAACGCGGTGACGAGGAGCACGACGGCCGACGGAGCATCGGTGTTGGCCCTGCGCTGCTGCCGCATGGCGAGACGCTATATCAGGTAGAGGCCATTCTCCTACGTGTTGCGTAGCTACCTTCGCCTTGTCGACCGACGCTGACGGGACTCGCGGATCTTGAGCTTAAGCGCTTTTGCGATCGTCGCCTCATCATCGTCAGGTCCTACGATCTCATAGCTTGCCCAGACCAGAAACGGCCGATTCTTGAAAATAACCAAGGAGAGTTGGCGGTCGGGATCGCCATTGCCCCTTTCGACCTTGCTCAAGATAGCGTTAATCTCTTTCGTAGCATTCACCAGGTCGGCGTCGTGATAGGCCGTTTCCCCGTCGGCTTCCCAGAATTTAGATACAACCTGATCCGCCCTGGAAGACTTGTAGCAATAGATCTTTCTTGTAATCGGACCGATGACCCAGCTGTAGGTCGTCCCACCCTTCCCACCCTGAATCATCATATTTCTCCCCTCCCTCTCCGGCCTCTTGGTCTCCTGTGCGGGCGATGATGACGAACGAAATCGGGAATTCCCTGTTAAGCCTTCTGATGATGCGTTCGTACTTCGGACGCACTCGATGTTTTGCCTTGCGGAGCGCCCACGATGGGATGCCTCGGCGCTCTGCCTCGGCCATCACGGCGAGTGCGGATCCTGCGCCGCGGCGGAGGAGCGAACGGAGGAGCAGGCGCGCCCGCGTCGTGGGCGAGATCTTAGGCATCGCGCAACCCTCTGAGCGCGCGTTCTGAAGCAACGTTGCGGACGCCACGGCCGTTCGCTGGCCGCCCGATGCCGTTGCGCCCATGTAGGCTGTCGAGGGGCGAGGCTTGCAGGAACCTCGCTGCCACCTCGGTCTGTGTGAGCACTGCGTAGCGCAGCGTCATGGCAAGGGTCTCGTGCCGCAGCACGCGCCGGACGAGTTCGAGGTCGCCCGTGCGGCGGAGTAGCGAGGTGGCCGCGTAGTGACGCAGGGCGTGGGGGCCGATGCACTGCGCGAGGCCGGCGCGCCGCGAAAGACGGTGGAGAATGTGCGTGATGGTGGACGGACCGAGCATCGCGCCGTCACGTGCGCAACACACCGGCGCGACCGGCTGCGGGCCGGGGTGAGCGGCGAGCCAAGCGCGGAGCAGCGAGGCCGTCGTCTCGCCGAAGAAGGTCACGCCGTCTTTCTGACCCTTTCCGGCGTAGACACGGATGGTGCGCGCGGTCAGGTCGAGGTCCCCGATTCGCAGACGCCGCAACTCCTCTTTCCGTAACCCAGCGTCGGCCAGGAGGGCGATCATCGCTCGGTTACGGCGGCCCTCGGGCGTCACGAGGCACGTCGCGAGCAGCCGGCGCACGTCCGCATTATCGGGAACACGAGGGAGGGTTTTTGGAGCACGCATGATGAGGCCGGCCATCGGATCGGTGGCGAGCCGTCCAGTCCGGGTGCACCAGCGGGCGAACGTCCGGAGCGTCCGGTAGGTTTGGTGCGCGCTCACCGGACGAACGCGAGAGCGGAGGTCGGCAAGGTAGCGTTCGATCACTTCCGGCGTTATGTCAGCGAGGTCTTGCAGGGCGGTGGCGGTCTGGAATCGCTCCAGACCACCGGCGTAGGTCCTACGGGTGGCGGCCGTGTGCCCAGCGGCGTCTCCGTGTGTCAGGAACGCCTGGAGGGCGTCAGCGAAGGTCACGGTCCCTCCACGGGGCCGGCCGGACCTCCACCACGTCCGCGCCGAAACGCCGGGGGGCCTCAGCCACCAAGTCTATCGTTTGGCTCTTTGGTCCCTCATGTTCGCCATGCTCGCCATGTTCGCCAAGGTCTAAGGGTTGGCGAGCATGGGGATTTTGGCGAGCATGGAGGCTCCAGATGGACTGGCCCCGGTTTGGTGGAGACCTTATCATTTGAGCCGTTGAGGCTCAAAGGGGGGCCACCAGATGGGCAGCAGGACCAGGAGTCGACCGCCGTATCCGCAGCAGTTTCGGGAGGAAGCCATC
>Ga0209580_10000276_pt1 | contig 31195 bp, 31 predicted proteins | sample Coa_R1_5_FD_187153 | JGI IMG/M metagenome (GOLD analysis project Ga0209580, IMG submission 187153) | Surface soil microbial communities from Centralia Pennsylvania, which are recovering from an underground coalmine fire - Coalmine... | ecosystem: Environmental > Terrestrial > Soil >... | reverse complement strand
GCCCGGCTACGCGGGATTCTGAATAAGGCCCGGCGCGGCGAGCTCGAGACTCCGCTGCCCATGGGCTTCGTCTATGACCCGCAGGGCCGGGTGGCGCTGGATCCCGATCGCCAGATCCAGGAAACGATCGGCGCCTTCTTTCAGACCTTTCGCCGGACCGGATCCGCGACGGCCACCGTGAAAGCGTTTCGCGACCAGCAGCTCTTGATGCCGCGTCGCGCCCGATCGGGCGCCCACGCCGGCGAGACACTGTGGGTCCCGCTCGAGCACGCGCGCGCGCTGTGGCTGCTGCATAATCCGCGGTACGCGGGGGCCTTCTTTTTCGGTCGGAGTCGACAACGCCACCGCACCGAGACCCGGGCGGTCTTCGAGCGCCTGCCGAGGGACGAGTGGACGGCCCTGATTCCGGCGGCCCATGCCGGCTACATTACCTGGGACGACTTCGAAGAGAATCAGCGCCGGCTCCGCGAGAACTCGCAGGCCGCCGGCAGCGATCGACGCCGGAGTCCGCCCCGCGAGGGGCCGGCCCTGCTGCAGGGACTCGCGGTGTGCGGGCGCTGCGGGGATCGCATGACCGTCCGCTACCATCTGCACCAGGGGTCGCACTGGCCGACGTATCTCTGTCAGCGCCGCGGGATCGCCCTCGCCGAGCCGATCTGCCAAAGCCTCCCCGGCCGCGGGCTCGATGAGGCGATCGGCCGCCTGCTGATCGAGACCGTCACGCCGCTCACCTTGGAGATCACCCTGACGGTCCAGCAGGAACTCCAGGAGCCCGACTGGAGGAAACAGACGGATGGCATCGCCGGGCCGTGGAACGCGCCCGCTACGAAGCGGATCTCACGCGTCGCCGGTACCTCCAGGTCGATCCGGCGAATCGACTCGTCGCGGATGAACTGGAAGCCCAGTGGAATCGCGCGCTGCAGCAGGTCGCCGAGGCGCAAGAGACCGCCGAGCGCCACCGTCAAGCGGATCGCCTGACGGTCGATGCGGATGGCCGCGCACGGATTCTGGCGCTCGCGACGGACTTCGCGCGGCTCTGGCACGATCCCCACACGCCCGATCGCGAGCGGAAACGGATGGTACGCCTGCTCATCGACGATGTGACGCTGATCAAAGCCCCGGACGGCGTGACGGCACACGTCCGCTTCCGGGGTGGTGCGACCACCACACTCTCCCTCGCCCGAGCGCTCACCGCGTGGCAACTTCGCGAGACGAGCGCGGAGATTGTGGCGTGCATTGATCAGTTACTCGATGCGTATACCGATGCCGAGATCGCCACCAAGCTCAACGAACAGGGCTACCTCTCGGGGACCCGACAGCCCTTCCACCGATTGATCGTGCGCGACATCCGGCGCAGTCACGGACTGCGCTCGCGGCAGGATCGTCTCCGCGCCCAGGGCATGCTGACGCAGCGCGAGATCGCCGATCGCTTGCACGTGAGCACCAGCACCGTGAAGATTTGGGGCCGGCACGGCCTCCTTCGACGCGTGGCTTACAACGATAAACATGAATGGCTGTACGAACCACCCGGCCCGACCCCACCCGTGACCATGCAGGGCCGACGTCTGTCGGATCCGCGCCGGCGTCGAGAGGTCGTCCCGAATCGAAGCGATGAGGTGCAGTATGAAGCGTAGCCCTTGTCGTAGCAGTTGCCGCGGCGACTCATGCTGCAGACGATGCCGCGGCCGCCGAGGATGTCCTGGTAGTCCTCGCTCGCGTAGGTCGAGCCTTGATCGGAATGATGCAACAAGCCGATCTCAGGGCACCGTCGCTTCAAGGCCATCTCGAGCGCCTTGATCGTCAGATGGCGATCGTTCACGGCGCTCACCGCCCAGCCGACGACGAACCGCGAGAATAGATCGAGGATCACCGCCAGGTAGAGCTTGCCGCTCGTCCCGATGACGAACTCGGTCGTGTCGCCGACCCACCGTTGATTCGGCGCCTCGGCCTCGAACTTCCGGTCGAGCAGATTGTCCGCGACCGGCTGATCGTGGTCACTCATCGTGGTCAGCTTGTAGCGCTTGCGGACCCGCGCTTTCAGGCCGTCTTCCTGCATCAGCCGCACCACGCGCTTCCGGCTCACGCGTTCTTTCTGCTCGATGAGGTCTTCGTGGACGCGGGGACTGCCGTACCGGTGTTTGTTTTCTTCGAACGAGGCGTGCACCAAGACCTTGAGGCGTCGATCGTCGCGGGCGTGTTGGGACTCCGGCCGTCGGCACCACGCGTAGAACCCGCTGCGCGTCACGCGCATGCATCGGCAGAGAATCGTTACCGTGTGCTCGGCCTTTTTCGCCGCGATGAAGGTAAATCTCATCGGCTCTGCTTCGCGAAAAACGCCGTTGCTTTTTTCAGGATGTCACGCTCTTCCTCGGCGATCCGTAACGCCTTGCGGAGCCGCACGAGCTCTTCGCGCTCTTCCTTCATCAGCCCGCTTTTGCCCTGGCTCCGCTCCGCGCGGGCCTGCTTGACCCAGAGGCCCAGGGCCGAGGCCGTCAGATCGAGCTCGCGAGCCACCGCGCCCACGCTCTTGCCTTCGTCGACGACGAGCCGAACGGCCCCCGCCTTGAACTCCTCAGTGAACGCGCGTCGCGCGCGTCGTGTCGTTTGGTCTGATCCCATTCTGGACATCGTATCCGCCTCTCGGAAGATGTCCACCAAACCGGATCAAGCTCACCTCGAGCTCCACCGCCGCTGAAGACCAGAGCCAGGCGGGTCTTTCCGCCAGACAGCACACCCTGACTCCTGTACCCCATCACCGCCACCTTCCGCCTCAGAGCAGTGCTCGTAGGACGGCCTCATTTGAACACACGATGCGGTCGTACGCGGCGATGAAACCTAGCTGACGACGCGGAAGGAATGCGAAACGCGCGAGGCGCCACTCCGAAGTCAGGACAGAGCAAGTGAGTGCGGTGTAATCACTTGGGAGACCACCGTCGTTCAACAGCAAGCGCTCCAACCAGCCCCGCCCCCTCGTACTTCACCAATCCTCGACCTCTACGTCGGAGCGACAATTGGGCTGCCGCAGCCGGAGCAGAACTTGGCTTGGACACTTGACTGCTTTCCACACTGGCTGCAGTGAATGAACCGCGACTCCCCCACAGCAATCGCAACATTCCCGCGCGGACTGACTGCAGCCGGCTCAGACGGGAGCAGCTCTGTGGTTCTGCAGATCGGGCACTCGAACTTCTTGATCAAGAAGAACCACGGAATGAAGATGAAGAGAAACAGGCCCAGCGTGAATCCTGACAACAGGATGATTACCAGCCAGGCGGCAACTCCTAGCGGCTTCGTGCCTCGAACCATCCGCTTACAGTGGGGACACCAGCGCATCTCGGTACCTCGCTAATCGCGGCACAACGACTGCCAACCCAGGATCACCGACCCCGGCGCATCACCGGTGAGCCGTGGACGCTGATGGGGACGCAGCCAGGTTGTAGGTCGCCTGACCTGAGTTGTTCGGCCCGAACACCACGACAACCAGAGGATCACCCGGAGCGATGTTCCACGTCCCTGGCTTCCCTGGGGTGCCCAGCGCCGATCCAAACCCGCTCAGCACGATTTTCGTGTCGCTCCAGCTCTGGATCTGAAGGCCGATCTCGTCGAAGTTCGTGCAGTTCTCGCGACCAGCCGCCCAACTATCAGATCCCGAGCCGCCGTCCCGGATCGCCATCGACGGCAGGGTGGTATCGCATCCAAGGGTATCCACAGAGCCGTCGCCGATCGGCTGAGTGCCTGGGAATGTGGCTCCGAATCCCGCTCCAGTGATCACGATCGCCTGGCTGTCGATCGCTTGGATAGGCGTCACCGATTGAATGACCAAACCGAGGCTGCCGCCGGCTGGCCCGACTGCCGACTGAGTTGTCGGCGCAGTCGGCGCGAGAGTCTGACCAGTGCCAGTACAACCCGCTGCCGCTGCCGTCCCCAAGAGAAGTGCACCAAGGAGTCGCGTCATGACTTGGTCCTCCGTGTATGCGGCCGTGCATGCAGCCAATCGACCGCGTCAGTGTCTAAGTTCAATAACGGAGAGACCGGTGGGATTCCACACGACCGCATCGGGTCACGCCGCCGCGGAGTCTCGGATTCGGGCGCCAAGCCCTGGCAGGCGTGTTGACTCGATCAATAAGAGTGAAAGAAATACAGCAGCCCGACGACCACCCGCCGCTGGCCGGGAAACGCAAACCCGCCGGTAACCCGAATCTTCACTTGCGGCGTCACGACGTACGTGCCCGCGAGTTCCAGTCGGACCAATGGCGCGACGGGCGAGACTTTGTGGTCAAACGTGATGAGATTCTTCGCCGGCAGGGTGACAGCGGGGTTGTTCGGAGCGGTCTGACTCACATCGCCGCGCATCACCCCAACGCCGACCCCGCCTGATATCCCGATTTGGACACGATCACGGATCGTAACGATGGGAACCGACCTGTAGATCTCGACGCCCTCAAGCTGCGAATCAACTACCGTCGTGGTTTCGTTGCCGCGCACGACAAACCCGCCTGGCTTGAAGCTCCGTCGCACGAACGAAACGCCCCAATCGGCCTTCAGCTCGTCGCCTCGGACGATTCCCACAGTAAACTCAGAGCCGCTGAGGGCCACCCGATCAGCCTGAAAGAGAACCTTCTGGTAGTCAGGTGTGCTCCACGTCGGCGTAAACGTCGCGCTGACGCCCCAGTGCGGATCACTGAATTGCGCCGCAGCGGGCGTCGCGCGGCACAGCGTGCCGACCACTAGGGCGGTCGCGACGACGATCTTGCCCTTCACGCCGCCCGCCCTGGAACCACACACACGGCAGGAGTTTACCGCTGTTCCCCTGGATCCGTTCATCTGGCGCAATCTGTTGTCGCCAACGCGTCTCGATGGCCCCAATAATGGTCCCAAGGTTAATAGGTAACGTTGAACTTTCCGGTGATGGTCTTGTTACCGGTGGCCCCATTCGCGAACGGAATCAGCGTGAACGAAAACGTGCCCACGAGGCTGGATGGAGTGAAGGTGGTGAGCGTCAGCATCCCGTTGCCGCCGAAAGCCCCTTCCGCTACCCAGCTTTGTTGAGGAACGCCTTGGCCGACATCGTATCCGGCAAAGAAGGGAGAGGTCAGGCCAATTTGCTGCACGCCCACGCCGCCGCTGAAGCCCGCGATGCTAATGAGTTGGGCGGTGGCCGAAATGCCTAGTGTGTCCGATCCATCAATTTGAAGAATCGTACCTGCGGACATTGTCGTCGAAGTAACGGCGATGCAGACCGCCGTCCATGGGGCGCCGTTGACCTGAGCGCTCATGGTGCCAGTGGCTGTGACCAGGCCAGTGGCTGGATCCTGGCCGGCGCAGCCGGTGTTGTCGTTGCTTCCGGTGGGACCCGTGGGACTGCTGCTGCCGCAAGCGGTGATCACAAGCGCAACGGCAAGAACCGGACCAAGGCGGGGGCTGGTGAGCTCGTTCATCAACTCCCGAAACAAGGATCGCCGAGGAATCAATCCTGCCATGACTGAAGCACTCCGTCCTGATCGCCGCCGGTCCGGAGGAACCCACCATCCGAGAACGCCATCGCTTCCTGTAACGAGAGGGGCACTCGGGATTCCACAGCGCATGAAATGGCCAATGATGCGAGCTACCGTACTACCCCAAAGTCGAAGAGGCGATTGCCCCACGTCGCCCCAGGCGCACCGCCCCCCACCATGAACGCGTACTGCCCGTCGGTGAGCGGCGCCTTCGGCACGACTCGGTAGCTTCCTGGAGCAAGTCGCGTGGACGTGAATTCAACGTTTGCCTTGTCCTGCGTGCCGCTCTGCGCTCCGAACGCGTTCGCCTGCCCGATAACGACTTCGCGCGTTGATGACTTGACGTCAAAACAGATCAACGAAAACTCGTTCGGGCTGGAGACACTCCCCCACAGGGAGTTCGCGCCGAGCTGCGTCTGCTTGTTCTCGAACACGAAGTAGAACTCTGCGGACCCATCTGCGGTCCCAATGGACGCCTGGGCTCCGCGGACCGACGCCTTGATGCTCACCTTTGCGATGCCGTACGTTAGCGCACTCTTGAACACGCCTCCGGTCTTCGCGGCGGTATACACGGTCGGCTCGAGCAGAAGGAACTCCGGGCCCTTGCCGTTATCCGCATACAAGTAGATACCTGGCTCTGTCGGTATCTTGGCTGTCGCCACCACTACTTTCGGGGAGCGGCCGGAGGCCACAGCCGGTGCGGCGACCGCAGCGTGAGCGGGTGCAGCCGCAGCGCTCGTGGGCGCAGCGGACGCCGTGCTCAACCCTCGCGAAGCCCCGGCGCTGTTCGCTTTCGGTGCGGCCGAGGCCGGACCTGTGACCGATCCGCCGGCCACGGAATCCCTAGCGCCTGTGGTCACGTACAGGGGGTTCGGTACTGTCTCTCCGACCGTCGGTACCGCCTTCGGAGAGGACTGGTCCTGGATGAGCTGGATGACGGTGTCGTTGACGCCGCCCATCTTGAGGTCGATTAGCCCCTTCGGGCTGACGTCAAAGGCCTTCTCGGTGGCATTCTGAATCGCCGCGATGACAATCTCTTCGCTCAGCCTGACCTTGCCGTTGACCATCAGCACGACTTGATCGTTCGTCATCACAAAGTGCTGAGCGCGGGGCGTCTGCTTCTCGGCGGCAAGCCGTTGAATTTCCGCGATGACTTTGTCCTTCACTCCGGCCGTCTTGAGCGCTAGCAACCCAGTCGGCGTCGCATCGAACGCGGTCACCGGCGCGCTGTCGATGGACGAAATAATGATCTTGTCGCTGAGCCTGTTCTGAACCATCAGCACCACGTCGTCATTCGTAAGCGCGTCGCGTGCGATGCCCGAGCCAATTCCCGTGGAGGGAGGCGTTGCCGCGACCGTCGTGGGGCCAAACCCGAGGCCCACGATCCCACAGATGACTGACGATGCGAGCCTCAGCCGGAACTGGTTTCGTCTCATTTGCCGTCTCCCGTCCATGGAATAGACCATGCCGTCCACTCCTAGAACGGGCTGGCGTCTCCAATTCCACACGCCCTCCCCTCGGACCGCGGGTTATGGAATTGCGACCCCCTCCACGTTCAGTTAATGGCCGGAGCCGACAGCGGCTCCAGATCGCGTAAACGCCGGCCGAGCTTAAGCAAAAGGACACCGGAAGCGGCCGTTTCGGCCGTGAATCCGGTCGACCTTGAACGTGAGCAGTTCAACGATGGAGGAATGTATGCGCATTAGAACACTTGACGTGATGTTCCTTGGCATGTCGCTGGTCACCGCCTTCTGCATTCCGGCGTCGGCACAGGTGACCGCCGACCCAACTGGCACGACGGCTACGAACCTCGGGCAGGCACCTTCTACTGACTCCGAAGCGGCGCCGATGCTTCGGCTGCCGGCAACGGTTTCGTTCCTTGACGACGACCAGGCTAAACCCGGTTCCCCGACCCACCAGGTTGGCGGCAAACAGGTCACAATCGACGTCCAGGGGGGCCTCTCCCTGGACCTCGCGACGACTGGCTTTCTTGTAGGCGGCGGCGTGACCTTCAAGCCGATGAAAGACAACGACAGGTTCGAGGTATCAGCTGACGTCAACTACGGACACCACGGTGGCCAATCTGCGATGTTCGCCGGCACCGAGGTGAGCTCCAGCGGCAGCCTGCTGCTGTTTTCGGTCAACGCCCAATACGACTTTCGACCTCAAGACAGCAATAAGATGTTCTTCCTCGGTGGAGGCCTGGCGATCTTTCATTTCGGCATCAGTGAAAGCGCGGGCGGCATCAACGTTGGCAGCGTGAGCATAAACAGTAGCGGCCTTCAGCTTCTGGGCGGAATGGCATTCAACCTGGCCGGCGGACGTGAGGTCCGCATCCAGATTCGCTTCGTCACGGGCACGCTGATCCTCGTCGGCGTCGCGTTCTAATCATCAGATCTAGCGATCCAGAGTCCGAACTCAGACACCTCATGATCGGCCCGACGCTGAAGACACGAACGCCCCGAGTGGGTACTGAGCAGGTGTGAAACCGCTCCTTCCCCAAGCGGGGCGTAGGTGTTCAAACCGGTAAGACCGCACGCCCCGCCAGGTCAGTTATAAGCCATCACGTGAGACCTCAGCGCCGAATCGAGTCCTCCGACTCGAAGTTGACCCTTCGCTCACGTTTATCCCAGAGGGTGTCGAAGCACTTGGCCGACCGCAAATGGGAGGAACTCGGAAAGTATTCGTATTGGATCTCGCCTACGTGTGTCCTTTTCGCCTTGATCAGGACGGAAATCGTTTCGAACCGGAGAAGCCCGGTCTGGTCGTAGGACAGGGATGTCCCTCTGATTGTTGAAAATTGAAAGCGGCGGCTCCTCACTGCTCGTGATACCACGAGTGGTGACTAAGCCCGAGGCCAAGGCCTCTCAGAAGGAGCCGCCATGAAGCAGTCTCACATAGCCCGTTCCGTTCCCCAAGACGAAACCCCGCTGCGTCACTTGCCCTTGGTCGATCTGTTGGTCGATACGCGGACCGAGCTGCTCGAGCTCGTCACGCGATCGGGCCTGCAGGTCCTCGGCGCCATGCTCGAGGAGGACCGCACCGCGGTCTGTGGCCCCCGGTACGCCCACGAGCCCGATCGGCCGGCGAGTCGGGCGGGCACCGTCCGTGGCGAGGTCGTGCTCGGCGGCCGTAAAGTCGCCATTCAACGGCCGCGCGTGCGGACGGCGGCAGGCGAAGTGCCGCTGCCGACCTTCCAGACGATGGCCCAGCGGGATCCGCTGGATCGGCGCATCGTCGAGCAGATGCTCATCGGCGTGGCCACGCGGCAGTACGCCCGGAGCTTGGACCCGCTGCCGGCCGACGTCCCGAGTCGGGGCACCAGCAAGAGCGCGGTGAGCCGACGATTCGTCGTGAAGACCGAGGCCCAATTGGAGACCTGGCAGGCCCGGCCGTTGGACGACCTGGCCCTCGCGGTGTTGCTGCTCGACGGCGTGCATGTCGGCGAGCACTGCCTCATCGTGGCCTTGGGCGTCACGGAAGACGGGACGAAACACGCGTTGGGCCTGTGGGACGGCTCGACGGAAAACAGCACGGTCTGCCAGAGCCTGCTGTCGAATCTGCAGAGTCGTGGACTGCGGACCGACCGCAGCCTGCTCGTGATCCTCGACGGCTCGAAGGCGCTGCACAAAGCGGTCCGAACGATGTTTGGCGACGCGGCGCTCGTGCAGCGGTGCCAGATTCACAAACTCCGGAACGTCCTCGACCATCTGCCGGAGCGTCAACGCCCGTGGGTCAAGGCGATCCTGCACCGCGCCTACCGCCAGGACGAGGTCGCCGCCGCTAAGCGCCTCTTGCACGATCTGGCGCGCCGGCTGGACGGCGAGTATCCCAGCGCCGCCGAGAGTGTGCGCGAAGGCCTGGAGGAGACGCTCACCATCATCGGGCTCCACCTGTCGCCGGCGCTGCGGCGTTCGCTGAGCACGACGAACGCCGCCGAGAGTCTGATCAGCCGGACACGGCACGTGAAGCGGAACGTCAAGCGCTGGCGCGGTGGACAGATGGTGCTACGCTGGGCCGCGGCCGGCGTGCTCGAAGCCGTCAAAGGCTTCCGTCGCCTCAAAGGCCACAAGGAAATGCCGACGTTGGTGACCGCGCTTCGCGCGCGCGATCAGCAGCTCGGACTCGTCAAGCCGGGTGCGGAGAAGGTCGCGTAGTCGTCAACCGAGCCGCCGCTGAATTTCAACAGGCGCCGGGACATCCCCCGTAGGACAGTTCTCGGAGATAGCCAGAGCGGAGGCCGTGGATTGAACGCAAGCGGTTCGTGCCGTTGTCCCAGGTGAACTCGAGTGGCTCGCTGTACAGATCGGGGCGCGAGCCCGCCACCTGGCTGATCGGCGTCGCGCTGACCACGCGGCCGAAGTCATCGTAGGTGAGGTCGAATGCGTAGAAGCCGTTCCAGATGAACGGATGGAAAAATGGATTGCCGGCCCACCCTCTGGCGATCTTCTTGCCCGTGAACTTCAGCACGAGCCCTGGATCAATATTCGGACTGTTCAGATACGTCAGACGAAGGGGTGGCTCGCCGGCCACGGTCGAGGGAGGGCCGATCTCCAGCATCGCGAGCGTCTGGCGATCATATTTCGGCGTTGCCTCGAAAATCGTTTGCGAGGCGGCCCGCGTGGCGGCCGCGATGTCATTCTTAGGCACTCCCTCAAAGAGCGTACGCGCCGAGTCCTGCACAGTGACAATCGAGCTTACTAGGAAGGATCGATTCTCTCGTTGGAAATTCGTGATCTGCATGTAGCCGAGCAGCTGCAAGGCAAGGATACTCCTGACCGGCTGCGTAAATGCGAGACTGATTGGATCGTAGAACGCCTCCTCCGTCCGGTACGACACGCCCGAAACCCAATTGGGAATGCCGTTGGCCGGGTCGGCCCGAACGGTTTGCGCCGTTATGGCTCGGTTCAACTCGAGGATTTTTTCGGGCTCTCCGGCGCTCGTGCAGGCCATGTTCGCGGACTGGAGGTACGTCCGCACGAATCGTGTGGCCTCCTCGGTCTGCCGAAGAAACGCTGCGCTCAACGCACTGTAGTACAAGAGCGTCGTGTTAACGTGATCGGCTCTGAGGCCACGAGCCGCCGCAGTCAAAGCGTCCTGGTACTGACCATCCTCGAAGGCTTTGCGGGTCCCCTCGATCGACTTTCCGATCGCGTCGAGCAGGTTGATCCTGATCGTGCCATCCAGCGCCAGGCAGATCTCGGCCTCGGCGCGGTCAAGTCGGACGCTACGTTCAATGCGCTGGAGCACGGCCAGGGCATCCGTGTACCGGCCGAGCTTGTCCAGAAACTCCGCCTTCTTCCACTGCAGCGGTAGATAGTTGGGGTCGATCGCCTCACCCTGCTGGATTTGGTCGAGTGTGACCTGCTCTTTGCTGGGATCGAGCGGGTCGAGACTGCGCACGATCTGCTCAAGCAGTGCGCGCTGGCTCCCGTTGGGTTCGATGGCCGACCCGATCTTGTCATGGTCGACGAGCTGAATCCTGGCTTGGTTAAAGCTGTCGAGGACGAGCCTGTCACAGGAGTTGCGCGCGGCGATGGCCGCCTCGTCGAACGCCCGATCCGGGTGCCCGTTCTTGGTGAATGCCATGGATCGGTCTAGATGAAGCTGGGTGCTCGCGATCAAGGCATCACGTTCGTGCGCAAGGGCGTCGGGCAGGGACCATCGGGCCAGACCGAGCTGGCGGATCTTGACGAGGTAGTCGTCCCAGAGACCAGCAGTACGCAACGCGTCTGCGATCGCCTGACGCTCCGCGAACAGTTGGCTGGCGGCGGTAACGTGCTCGAGCAGTTCCCGGTTGACCGTGTCCACGCCTCCTTCGCTGTACACCTCTTTGAGCTGGACCGCTGCGTGGAGGGCATCGGGCAGCGTTACCGGATCGCCCTCTTGGCGGTCGAACCGTTGGACCTGCGAGCGGATTTGGCCGAGCAGATCACTGCGCCAGGTCTGGACAGTCTGCGCCTTTGCGTTGAACTTCAGGGCGCCGCGTATCAGCGACAGTCGTCGGGGGTCCGAATCATCGCCGTGAAGCAGGTGTCGGAAGAGTGCCGACACTGCCTCGTCGGCGTTGGCCGAGACCAGAAGGTACGCGAGGCTGTCCGCCTGGACCGTTGTCTTGCTCTTCGCGCCGGAGGGTACGTAATCGATCGCAGTGCCCTGCCACAGAGAGCCGAGAGCGACTGGAGCCTTGCCGGAAATCTTCAACGGAACCGCAAGACTGCCTCTCGAGGCGTCTTGGCTGATCTCGTACCAAATACCGGCCTTTGCGTCTCGATACAAGCCGGAGATGCGATCAAGCCCCGTCTCGGGAAGCTGTCCAACATCACGCGGACTGACACTATCGAGCGGTGGCTGTGCCGAGCGAATCGACGAGTTCCCGGAGAGAACAACGTTGGTGACGAGACGATAGTCGCACTGGTTCGCCGTACAGAGAACGAGCACCTCCTGCACGGCGGCTTGCGGGCCGGCGGCCAGCGCCCACAGCACGGCGATGACAAGAGTGACGATCCGAGGGCGCGTCATGGCGTCTCGGTGCTCACTCGCGTTTGTCCATGCCCTTAACGTACCTCTCAAACTCTGGCCCGAGATTCGTTCCCCCGTCCTTAGCCGCAGCCTTGATGACCGCGTCGAGGCCCGGCTCAAGCTGGACGAGAGGCGCCAGCATCTGCCCCGCACGCTTCGACGTGGGATTGTCACCCTGTGCGCGCAGATGGCCGAGGATACCGGCGGCTTGCGTAAGATCATCTGCTTGCAACCAGTCAACCGCCGCCCTCTCGAGAACCCAGAGCCGGGCTGGAAACAGGACACTGGCTCCCTGCCATGACCGCGCGGCCTCGGCCCACTTCGGACCAGTGGGATCGGTCTCGGCCCTCCGCGCAGCCGCCACCAAATCACAAAACGCCAGTTCGTCGTCCAACCGCTTGGTTAGCGTCGCCTCGGTCGAGAGCACGCGCGCGGCGCTGATCTTGTCCCGAAACAGATCCCAAGAGGCGGATTGATATAGGGACTCCGCATCATTCAACAACTGACCGGCCGACCCGAGCGCCGCCGATCGACCCCCGTGGTCGAGAAAGGGCCGATCGCGATTCGCGCTTACGTCGGACTTGATGAGCTGCGGGTTCTGATCCGGGTTCAATTCACGAGTCTTGTCCCGGGCGATCCGGAACCGCTCCTCGATGCCTCGGTCGGAGTTCTCGAATGCGTAGAGCAGCCCAGCTGTGAATGGACTCTGTTCCGTGCTGTCCGACCGGGCCGGCACAGTCTTGCCGGGCTGGTCTGCGAAAAGCAGATACGTGTCCTCGATTTCGTGGCGAAGCGCCACGCCGCCCTTGCCTCCAGTCGATGGGAAGACGTTGTTGCGACAGGCATCCACGATGAGCACCCGGGCGGTTGGAGCCGAGTCCTCCATGATGCGGACGATGCGTTCCAAATCCTCCGAGTACTCGCGAAGGGAAGCGCCAGCCTCTGCGGCTTTCGGAGTTCCAGTGCCGAGCACGTACGCCCGGCTGTCGAGTTGCAAGCCGTGCCCGGAGTAATACACCACCAGTGTGTCCTCAGGTGCGGCATTCTCTGCCCTGAGAAATGACTCGAGCGCGTCCTCGAAGTCCTGCGCCTTTTCGAGATTCTGGACGCGATGCACACTAAACCCCAGCGACTTAAGCGCAGCCTCCATCCGTGTCCCGTCCAACTCGACGCTGGGCAGCTCCCCCTGCGCGTACGCGCTGTTGTCGATGACCAGGGCCAGACCCACGCGAGCACCCTGAGGCCTAACGGTCGCCGCCGCTGGCGGCAGAGTGGTCTGAGCCTGAGCCGCCGCGACACCGAACAACGCGATGACGAATGCGAAGACACCAAGCCTCATCGAACGCCCCCTGCGGGTTCACACAACCCCGAAACGCCCGCGGCGCGCAAACTCCTGCGCAACTTCGCGATGTCATCTACGAAGTCAGACCCGCAGAGTCCGACCAGCGCGTACTTCTGCAACTCGACGCTACTCGGCGCGGTCTCGAGCAAGGTCCGTGACACATCCGCGGCCCGGGACCACATTCCCATCTTCAGGAACTCTTGGAGAGACCCCAGCAATCGCGGCAACTCCGCGAGACTGCCGAGCTGTTGAAGGACGCGCCGGTGTTCCGCCTCGTCGGCGGTGGACTGGATCCGGACGTATCGGATCGCGTCTAGGTTCTCTGTTCGCATCAGGCGCAGCGTGATGTCAACCGCCCGATTAGGACGCTGGAGGGACGCGAGGTATTCCTGGAGCGTCCCTGAGGCGAACTCCCCGTCGTCCGCCTTGATCCCATTCCATCTCCGCCGCTCGGATGAATCCGTGGCACCGACGAGCAGGGTATAGGTCTTGCCCGCGTCGGCGGGCCTCGGCGTCCACCGCAGCCGAACGTCCAGAGTGTCGAGCATTTCGCGACAGCGCGGCGCAAGCAGCTGAAGATCGCCGCTGCACGCTGTGTCGCCTTTCTCGGCGACGGCGCTCGCGTCTGTGCGGCTCACGAGCTGCTGCATGCCCACCGCGGTCTGAACCACAGGCGAGCCGGTCGGCGGAGGTACGGTCATCCAGCCGCTCGGAGCGGCTGTACTCGCGAAGAGCGGCTTTGGTGACCCCTCCGTCGAGTACTCCAGAACGCACGGCGCCTTCACGCAACGGACCTGGTCCGCGGTGGTGATGACATCGAACCTGTCGCCGACGGGCCTTTCCTTTTGCCCCTTTGCACGCACTTCCCATCCACCGTCCATATGCTCGATCAAATACTGGCCCTGGGCCGAACTGCCGGCACCCGCCACGGCCACGACCGTCGGGAGGGCTGTCGGGGGACCCGTCCGGCTGCCATTGCCTGGGCTCGCCGCGGATTGTGCAGGCGGGGGCGATACGACCAAAGCCGGCGTCGCGTCCCCTGCCGGCGCAGCCGTCGTCGAAGCCGGACGGCCAGCCGGCTGCAGTTGCTGTGTTGGCTGCGGGGTGAGAGCGGCTATCTGCTTCCCACGCTCGAGGGGTACCCCGTTCACCAGGAGGAAAGCGATGCCGGCGACACCAGCCAGACTGACCGTCGTACCGAGAACCCACTTGGCCGTGGAGCCGCGCAGCCAGTCTCCCATGCGGCTCCATCCGAGGGTCGTGCTAGGTCGATCCGATTCTTGACCGAGCGGCCTGGTGGCGGTCTGCTGGCGAAGAAAGCCTTCCATCCAGAGATCGAGTCGTCTCTCGGCGTTCCCCCAGTCCGGGTCATGTTCCGGCGTCTCTGTTCGCGCGAATTGTTGGAGCCGACCGTAGAGCCCCGCACATGCGGCACACCGGCTGATGTGCGCTGCAATGGCTTGCCTGTTCAGACAGCCCTTGGGATCATCGATCAAGCTACACAGGGCCGCAGCGTCCGGACACGTGTCCTCTTCTGGATCCCGCGTCTGCTTCATATGAGGCACAAGCCTCTCCAAGAAGTCGCTCTCGTCCCACTTCACTGCCATTCGGGCAACACGCCTTTCATCCTCACCCAGAGCATGCGCCGGCCGTTCTGCAAGTGCGACTTGACGGCTGCGATCGATAGGCCGAGGCGTGATGCCGTTTCTTCATACGAGAACCCTTCGATCTTCAGCTCAAGGCACTGCCGCTGTTCGGAAGGCAAGGCCGCCAACTCCTCGCGCAATGTCGCCACGGCTAAGCGCAGGTAGACGGCCTCGTCGAGCGTGCCAGGCGCCTGGGGTTCGACACTCTCCACCTGGGCGGCCCCTCGTTCCATCGCACCCTTCCGCCAGCCGTCGATGCACACATTCCTCGCGATACGAGTCAGCCAGGCACGAACGTCACCCCCGCCGAAGCGATGCATGTTCTGGTACGCGCGAAGAAAAGTGTCTTGGGTCGCATCCTCCGCTGCACTACCGTCTGCAAAAAACCGGCGGCATGCGAAATAGACGTGTTTCCGATGCCGGCCGAACAGCTCCGCAAACGAGGCGGCGTCCCCTGTTCTCTGAAAGCGGCCGACGATCTCGTCGTCGGAAAGCATCTCGACCGCCTGGACGTCGTCTTTGGACATAACGGATGAGCCGCCCGGATTCCACACGGGCTCGTCCCGCCTGCAGCGATTGCCGGAATTGCCCGCATAGGGTAGCCCCTGGGATGACGGCGCGCAACTCGCCCCGCGCAATTAGGGCTGCGGTTTCGCCGACGGGATACGGATTGCCCAGGACGCTGCGTTTGGCAGCCCGAAACCTGCTAATTGCCGTAAATCAATGGGTTACCCCGCGAAGCGAGCTCCGCAACGTCAGAGCCAACTTGCCGGAGCGTTGGCGGCCCATGAACGGCGGAACTGCGTATGGAATCTCACTCTGTCAATCCGTTCTTGGCAAGAGACGAGGCTTAAGCCTTGACCGAAGGTGAAGGCGCCATGAAACCATCCCCTACCGTCGGTCTTGCGATCCTGGTGGCCGCCCTCGGACTATCTGCGAGCGGCTGTGGCGGCCCCGGCAGCACCGCTCCGTCCGGAGGGCCCGTGACGATGAGTATCCCGGCCGGACAGGCCTATACCGACACTGGAATCGTGCTGTCGGTCGGTCAGGTGGTTCACCTAACGGCGACCGGCGCAATCTATGTGGGCGCCTTCACTAACTCTGCGCAAGACAACGAAGGGCCCGACGGTCAAGCGTGGCCTGGCTGTCAGGTGGGAGCGAGACTCCCCTTCACGGCTCCGGGTCTCCCGTGCTGGTCATTGATTGGAACGATCAGGCAGGCCGGCACGGCGTTTGAGATCGGTAGTTCCGCAACCTTCACGGCGAGCTCGTCCGGGGAGCTCTACTTGGGAGTAAACGACAATTTCTTTCCGGACAATTCCGGCAGCTGGACCGTAACCATCTCCGTCAGTTCGTAGGCTGTTTCAGTCCCGCCAATCACACTGGCCGCAGCGCCCGCCATTCGAAGGGGCCCTCCGGCTTGCCCATCCCTCGTCTGATGGCCTGTGGAAATCTGCAGCCCCGTCCGTTCTGGAGAGTATGAGACGAACCGCCATTCCATCTCGGAGGCTCCCCCAATGAGTCGACTGTCTCGTTCTTTGCTGGTACTTTTCGTCGCGGCGGTTGCGTGTCACTGTGGTTCGCATTCACCGACCGCTCCGTCCACGACTACGCAGCCCCCTCTCGCATCGCCTCAGCTGGGGCTCGCAACGACAGACCAGAAAGGCAACGCGACCGTCAACGTGCCAACGGTTGGTTCTGTGACAGTGCAGGTGGTGGATCAGAACGGAGCAGGAATCGCCGGGGCCACTGTCGCTGCCGCCAACGACGGGACCGTTGGGGCCAGCGCGAATGGGTACATTCCGGCGATCGTGCTGGGCAATCCGGCTGGTTCGACGAAAGCAACCAAGCTCATGCCACAGTCGGTTCCGTCGTTCCTGGTGCACCTCCTGAAGGCGGCTGGCACTGCGGCGTCGTGCGAAGCTCACGACGTGCTGACGAATCTCCTGGGCTTCGATCCCAGTGTCCTGGCCGGCGTCCAGTGGGGTCAGACCTCTGGCCCGGTTCTCGTAGGCCATACCTGGTATGTCGCCGAGGCGATCGCTCTGAACGCTGGACCAGGGATCGAAGCGCTAATCGGGCAACTGACTGGTGGCACGCCGTGCCTGATCCAGTTCGTTGAAAACAGCGGAGGGCTCGACCTTACGAGCGCCATGACCTCGCTCTTGGGCTACTGGTACCCAGGGCAGACATCCGACTACCTCACCGTGACGCTGAATGGAACAACGGGGATTCTTCCCTTCTTGTGGCCGTCGCCGACCGGTCCCGTCTCCACAGGACAAGTGTCCGGAGGTGCGTGGAGTGGTGCGCTCAGTTGGTCCGTGCCAGACCTGCTATTCAGAAGCGATCACGCAGCCGTCTGGAGCGGCTCAACGTGTGGGAAGGGTAGCGAGCTTGACTTCAGCGCGACCGCACCAGACGCTCTCTTCGAACTCGGGAAGTTGTTTCTCACGCAGGCACCTCTTGCCGCCACGAGATCGGTACAAGTTGCGGCTCTCGCCCCCGGCCAGTACTGGTGGCAGGCGAATGTGACCGAGCTCGATGGCACGTCTGGGACGCCGTCTGCGTGTGTCTTGCTGAACGCATCGGGTGCACCGGGCACACCGACCGCGCCGGCCAAGGCGATGAGTCCTTCGCCCGGCAATGGCGCAACCGGAGTGAGCCTGTCGCCAGGGCTTTCCTGGACCAGCTCCGCTGACAGCTATGACATATACGTGGGACCCAGTCTGCCGGCGACGCCGGTTGCGACGACGTCGAGTACCGCCTATGCGGCTTCTGGTCTGAGCAGCAACACGACATATCGGTGGCGAATCGACACCAAGAACAGCTCGGGTACGACGGTTGGCGACGTTTGGAGCTTCACAACGGCCCAATCTGTTACGGCCAGCGTAACGCTCAAGATTGACGGTGGTACCTCAAGCAGCCGGCCGATCGGTCAGACGTTCAGCTTCACGGGGAGCGGCTACACGCCTGGTCAGACGGTGACGCGGACGATCAACCCGGCCGTAAGTGGGTCGACTGTTCTGTCGCCACTGACAGCCGACGGGGCGGGGAACATCACCTGGACGTTTTCGCCGACCTGCGGCAACCCGATCAATACCTTCACGATTGTCGCCACCGATGTCGCGACGAACCGGCCGAGCAACTCCGTAACCGAAACCGTGACGAACAGCCCGTCATGCTTGGCACCGACGCTCAGGATTGACGGAGGCACCTCGAGCAGTCGGCCGATCGGTCAGACGTTCAGCTTCACAGGGAGCGGCTACACGCCGGGTCAGACGGTGACGCGGACGATCAACCTAGCGGTGAATGGATCGACGGTGCTGTCGCCGCTGACGGCCGATGGGGCGGGGAACATCAGCTGGACGTTTTCGCCGGCCTGCGGCAATCCGATCGACACTTTCACGATCGTCGCGACCGACACGGCCACCGGCAGGCAGAGCAATGCCGTGACGGAGACCGTCACAGCCAATCTGAGTTGTGGCACGCTCCAAACCGATCACTCATCGCGCGTCCAGTCCTTAGCGATGGCCGTGCCCAAACTATCGCGGCTGTACTTGGGTAGGGTTTGGCTGTAGACCGCTCGTTCCTGAATCGACAGATAAACGGAGGCTCCCCATGAAGCGACTGATCTTGGGATTCCTGGTTCTTGCTCTTTCTGCTTGCGGAAGTTCAACCTCACCGTCCTCAACGTCAAACGTCGCAGGCACGTGGGCAGGCCCATTCGGCTTCACTGTGAATCCGGCACCGGGTAAGGTATTCACGTTGAGGGCGGTTCTTGTTCAAAGCGGCAGTACTGTGACTGGCACTTGGACAGCAAGCGATAGCTTTTCAGTACTGACCTCTGGCAACGTGTCTGGTAATGTCAACGGAACCACATTCGCTGGCTCTCTAACTCAAACCGGTAGCTGTTCTCCGGGAAACGCCGTCTTCTCGGCTTCCACCGCGAATCCAACTGCGATGACCTGGACGAGCGCGTCAGGCTTCACGAACGCTCCATCATCCGTTTCCGGCGGCTGCGACACGAGTTCCTTCAATGTACTCATGATGAAGCAGTAAACGGCTTGCTACACTGCTGATGTGGCGACAGGCGGTGAGCCTGGTTCAGGATGTCCTGCGGGGCAGGCCCGGGCCAGTCAGCGACAGGCACGACGAGCTCATCGCGACGCTTATCAGACAATCGACAGGCGGCCAGTGAGACCCGTTCGGCTCATTCCTCCAGTTCGTTCGAAAACGACGCCCTCACGACGTGGCTCCTGCGATATCGCGAGCTCGTGAAGCAGAGATCGGTGAACTTCAGGTGGCCGCTCGAGGCCAGCGCCCACACCCGGTCGAACTCCGCCTGTGACCATGGTAGAACGACGTACAGCTCTGACTTCGTGCCGATGATCGACCCGACGGACGCCGGCCGCGCGGGTCTCATCGTCAACCGTTCCTTCGGGTAGAGGCTCATCTTCAGGTCAGTCACGCCCTTGACGGGCTCGTGCAGCCTGCTGCGCAGCTCGAGCCACGGCTGGCTCTCGATCTCGGGCTCTGCGCCTCTGCGAGGGACGGCGTCGCGGACCCGCCGGCCTGAGTCGAGGATCATCACAGAACAACAGCTCCCATATACGAGATTGACTTACGGACAGACGCCGCCGGCTTGTGGTATTCGAATATCTCCCGTGCAGCACCATCTTCGACCCGCCGTACCCTCAGATCTCGACTTCCTTTTCGCGCTCTACTCCACCACCATGCGAGACGTCGTCGAACAGACCTGGGGCTGGGACGAGGCGTGGCAGCGGGCGGACTTCGCCAAACGGTTTGCGGAGTCCGTCGTCTCCGTCATCGAAGTCGAGGGTCGCGCGGCCGGCACCGTGTGGGTCCAATGGAAGCCGGGCTGCCTGTACATCTGTGAACTGCAGGTCTCGCCCGAATTCCAAGGTAGGGGTCTCGGGAGGGCGGCCCTCCAGCACATGATCGAGCAAGCCGCGAGCCGGGCACTTCCGGTCGAGCTTTCGGTTGTGCCCGCCAATCCCCGCGCCAAGGCGTGGTATGAACGGGTGGGATTTGAGGTAACCGGGACCGAACCGCCATTTATTCGCATGCGGCATCGTGCTCGGGGCGTGAAAGGGCCCGCCTGACCCGTGGTCGTCTTCCGCTGCACGCGCAAGCTGCTCGACCGCCTGGCAGGCCCGACGGCGTCTCCGTCTGCGCGCTCGACCACTGCGCTCGGCGACTGGTACTTCACGTTGGTCTTCGCCAAGCCGCAGTGGCTTCTCCTTGGTGTCAGCGAGAAGTCGCGCTTGCCGGTCGTGCTGCCCGCTCGTGAGCTGCGCACGATGACGCCGCGGTTTCAACAGGCGCTGGATCGAGTGCTTCACGACCTCGGCATCTCCGAGGAGGCCATCTCGGTCGAACGCCGGTCCATGGAGGAGATCGCGACTGCCCGGACGACCGATCGTCATGTGCTGGGCTCGGTCAACGAGTTCGTGCGCACCATCCGGTTCGCGCTGGAGCATGGGTTGGACAGGTCGCTGCACGACCTGAGCCTCTGGCTGGCGGACACGCCGATTCTGCCCTTGAAAGACTTCCCCGATCGGATGACTCGGCGCCTGCTTGAAGAGCGAAGGCTTCAGTAGGGCGGCCGCCGGGACCCGCGGCGCCCCTCGGCTCGTCAAGATCAGCGGTTACCCATCAACCAGCGAATAGCTTGTGCTCCGGCCACCACCCGGGTCCTTGTGCAGGACACCCTGCTCGACGAGACCCTCGATATCGCGGAGCGCGGTGTCGTGCGAGCACTTCTCGAGCGCTGCCCACTTCGTGGTCGTCAGCTTCCCGGTGAGGCCGTCCAACAGGAGGTTGAGCACATCGCGCTGACGGGCGTTCACCGGCACGCGCGCGTACTGCTCCCAGAAGCGCGCCTTCCGAAGAACCGCACGCAACGTGACTTCCGTGCCCTCAAACGCGCGTCCGAGGCACGCGAGAAACCAAGCCATCCATGGCGTCACGTCGAGCGTGCCCTTCTGCGTCTTCTCGAGCATCTCGTAGTAATCGGTCCGCTCGTGACGGAGCTGCGCGGACATGCTGTAGAAGCGCAGCGGGCTACTGTCCGAGCGCGCGAGCGCCCAGTCGGCGATGGCGCGCGCGATCCGTCCGTTGCCGTCATCGAACGGGTGGACTGTCACGAACCACAGATGCGCCAGTGCCGCGCGCAGCACCAGGTCCGTCCGGTCCTCCCGGTCATTCGCCCAGGCAAGGAAGGCAGACATCTCCCTCTTGAGCCGCGGTGCGGCCGGCGCTTCGTAATGCACCTTCTCCTTGCCGACAGGGCCGGAGACGACCTGCATCGGCCCATGAGCATCGGTGCGCCATGCGCCAATGATGATCTTGCGCATCCCACTGCGGCCCGTCGGAAACAACGCCGCTTGCCACGCGAACAGCCGCTCCTCGCTCAAGGGCTTTGCGTAGTGCTGCGTGGCGTCGAGCATCATGTCGACCACGCCCTCGACGTCGCGCTCCACCGCCACGGTGCCCGCGGTTTCGATGCCGAGGCGACGGGCAATTGATGAGCGCACCTGGGCGGCATCCAGCTTCTCACCCTCGATCTCGCTCGATTTGAGGACCTCAAGGGTGAGCGTCTCCAGTTCGGCTTCCTTTTGGAGTGTGAACCCGAGGCTTTCCATCCGGCCCAGCAAGCGGCCTTGCCGATGGCGGATCTCGGTCAAGGGGCTGGCAAGGGCCTTCTGATCCCACCGAAAGTGGGGCCAATCGCGGAGCTGATGGATATGCCTCATCATTCTACGCACTTAATGCGTAGATTATGTGGTCCATTCGACGCAGCGTCAAGGGCAACATACGCATTAAATGCGTAGATTGAGGCAGCCCCAGCGTACAGCGCCAGGAGCGGAGCTCAGCGCCGGATATGGAAGTCGATCAGGGCCTGCCCCCAGACCGCCGCCGGCCGGCCGTTGACCTGGCCAGGCGTAAAGGTCCACGCGCGCACGCAGCGCTCCGCCTCGGCCTCGGTGCCCGGTACACTGCCCGGAAACGACTGCGCGATTCGTGTGCGAGCGACTTTCCCGTCGCCCGACACGATGACGTCGACGATGATTGTGCCCTGCGCGTTCTGTTGAAGCGCGTCCAGCGGATACCGCGGCGGGACGACACGTGCTGACGGCGGCGTGACGCCTGGATGGCCGACTCTCCCCGCGTCGAGCCCGAACCCGTCCGCGTCATTGGTCGTGGTCGTCACCTCCGGCATCAGCTTCGGCGCGGCGATTTGCAACGGCACCGGATAGGGTGCGTGTCGGTCCTCGATGACGACCGGAGGCGGCGTCAAGCGAAATTGCAGCTGCAACGAGACTCTCGTCGGGACCGCTTGCCCGCGGAGCGTGGCCGGCGAGAACGTCCAGTTCCGGGCCGCGGCGATCGCCTCGTCGTCCAATCCCAGGAAGGGATCGACCGACTTGGTCGGCAACAGGCTGGAAATCCGGCCGTCCGTGTCGACCACGGCGTCAATTTCGACGTCCCCCTGAATTCCAGCAGCCATGGCGGCTGAGGTGTAGCGAGGATTGATCTGGCGGACCAGGTGGGGCTTGACGCCGTCGGCGGCGTCCGTCAGGTCGGTCACGTTGACCACACCGCGACCGAAGCCTTCCGGCACCGGCGGCAGCACGCCCACGAACCGGAATCCCGTCACCGCGTTTACGTTGAGCACCGGCAGACCGCCGCCCTTCCGTTGGGGCTCGCCCTCGACGCACACTTGCCGCCGGTCGATGTAGCGATGGAACACTGACGAGAACAGCGCTCGGTGCGCTCGCACGATAACGACCGTGACATCCGCCGTTCCACCAGGCTCACCGAGATCAAACGCCAACTCGCCAGGCGGATTGCCCGGCGTCTGACGAACCGCCACGACATGCCCGCAGACGACGACGGTGGAATTCAGGTGCCGCCCGACTTCACTCGAAGGACCGGCGTCGTGCAGGGGATCGGCCGCGCGCACGGGAAACGCGCTGGCGAGGCACAGAACCGCCAGGAGCGAGCGGGCACCGGCCATGTCAGCGCGTCGCATGGCGCCGGCATTGTAACAAAGGGACTCGGCCGGACGTTTGACTCCCAGGCTCGTGGCCCAGCGGTCTTCCAGAGGGCTCGTCCATCTTGCCAAGCAAGTCGCCCATCGAGGGGAGACCGAGGCGTCGTGCGACTCGAGGGAGTTGAACACACGCTCGAGGAAGTTCGCTTGGCGATTGAGGACACTCCGGCCGTGACCTCACCCGAGGTCGAGCGCGACTATCTCCGCCGACACCGTTTGACGAGTTCAAAGCGGGGGCTTGCAACCGGCAATACCGACTGACTTCCCGGTACCGAGTGCGCTCTACGCGGTGGCGGTCTGAGCGCGTTCGCCCCTTCCCCACTCCCTGGGCCTTCGCGCTTATGCGATCTCACGCGAGCAGCTGTATCAAAATGAGTGTTCAGCTTGCCCGGAATCGCCGATCACGATGACCGGAATCCGTGTTCACCGCGAGCGCGGCGGCATGGTTACGGCCGGCTCGGCCTGCCCGGGCTTCAGGAGGAGAAGCTCTTGAGCCCGTCCTGCTCCGTGTCGAATGTCTCGAAGACCATGAGGAGCTTCGTGATCATGAGCAGATCCGTGATGCGCTTGGTGAGGTTCACGAGCTTCAGCTGGCCGCCGCGGTTCTTGACGGTGACATAGGTCCGCACGATCTCACCCAGACCCGCGCTATCGATATAGGGCACATCGGCCAGGTTGAGCAGGATCTGCTTCTGGTCGTTCTGGATGAGATGGCTGATCCGGTCCCGCAGAGCCCGGTCGCCCTCGGCGAGCGTGATCCGCCCCTTGAGGTCCAGAATCGTGACGTTGCCGACGACGCGTTCGTTGATGTGCATGCCTTGAACTCCCCCGATGGACGGTTGGTGAAGGGCCCCTAGTCTAGTTCACGGCGCTTCCGCGACCGTTTACGGGCGGGGCCTGTTTCGCCCATAACTTGTCCCCCGGCTTCAGCACCAGGTCGTCAACAGACTCCTCTCCTTGAAGGGCGATGACATCCGGGCCAGGCCGAAATCCACGATCTTCAGGTGGCCGGTCGACGCACAGATGACATTGGCCGCCTTCAGGTCACGGTGAATGACACCCCGGTCGTGCGCGTAGGCCAGCGCATCGGCGATCTCACCCCCATGTCGGAGCACGCTCTCAACGGGTAGCGCACCGGCGGCGATCGCATCCATTACGCGCGTCACCCTCGAGCTGCAGCAGGCCGACGCCATCCGCTGCCGTTACTGTCGCATCATCATCCGCAATCGCGCCCTGCTCGAACGATCGTCCTGCGACTGCTACCGCGCCCTGCGGCCAAACCCGTCGCGTAGCGCGCCGACAATAGTGGCCTCACCTGATCGCCGATGCGTGCGCCGAGAGCTTAGAATCCCTGACATGTTGCTCTCGAACACCCACAGCCCAGTCGTCTACCTCGTGACCATTCTTCTGTCGGGCACGATGTCATCGAGCCAATCCACGCCGCAGACGCCTCTCGCCGCGCCTCAGGAACCGACCACGTTCGCCAAGATATTTCGGATCGACCCGGCGACGGGCGCACCAACTCCTCTGGAAGATTGCAAGGTCAAGAATTCGGCGACTCAGTACAAATCCGGGTTTCTCTACCTCGAAGGCCGGGCCTCTCCTGCGGCGTTCAAGGCCGTCGAGCCGCAGGTGTTCGTTATTCGCCTGATGAGTCCTGGAGACAAGTACGGCGTGGAACTCACGTCGGAGGAGGTGCGAAAGCGCATCGTGCTGATGCGGCTCAACGTGGGGGACCTCAAGCCTCCCAACGGCGGAAAGCCGGTCAGATTTCTCACCAACCCGCCGAATATTCCGGTGGATGTCCAACCCATTGGCCAGGCGGCGCTCGGCCTGGACCCCAAGAAGCCCAACCGAGCGGCGCAGTCGTTTCAACTGACGCCACATGTCGCGCTCGCTCCAGGCGAGTATGGGATCTCGATGGGCGGCCTGCATAACTTCGAGTTGGTCATGGCCAGCCTTGTTGAGCGTCAGCAGTGGGCGTTCGGCATTGCGCCTCGGTGAGTTGTAACGCGCCAGCACCGTTCTCCGCGCCCGGTCGCCAAGGGGCGCGCTGAGAGGATCCACCATGTCGTGGGCGAGGCTCGACGACAACATCGCGCATCATCCCAAGATCCTCTGCGCGGGCCTGAAGCGGCGTTCTTCTGGGTCCTCTGTCTCACGTACTCCCAGCGATTTCTTACCGACGGCTACGTCCTTGACGCCGCGCTTGGCGCCGTCGGCAGCTGGCCCGCGGCTCGCGCCCGGCAACTGGCCGCGAAGCTCGTGCAGGTGCGTTTGCTTGAACGACGCTCGGACGGCTACCAGGTCCACGACTTCTTGGACTACAACAAACCCGCCGCCGTCGCTCGAGCGGAGCGCGACGCTACGAGCCGCGCGCGCAGCCAAGCCGGCCGCAAGGGCGGCCTGGCCTCCGGCATCGCGCGGCGTACACCGGCCCGGCAAACGCAGCAGACCCAGCAAGCACATGGTCCAATCGCGGCGGCGTCCGAATCAAACCCGACGCAAACGTTGCAACGAATCGTTCACTCGAGCGAAGCAAACCGGAAGCAAGGGGTCAGCGCTGGTGCTTCGGCTTTGCGTCAACCAAACGAAGCCCTATCCCGGGGGATGTCCCTCTGATTGTTGAAAATTGAAAGCGGCGGCTCCTCACTGCTCGTGATACCACGAGTGGTGACTAAGCCCGAGGCCAAGGCCTCTCAGAAGGAGCCGCCATGAAGAAGTCTCACATAGCCCGTTCCGTTCCCCAAGACGAAACCCCGCTGCGTCACTTGCCCTTGGTCGATCTGTTGGTCGATACGCGGACCGAGCTGCTGGAGCTCGTCACGCGATCGGGCCTGCAGGTCCTCGGCGCCATGCTCGAGGAGGACCGCACCGCGGTCTGTGGCCCCCGGTACGCCCACGAGCCCGATCGGCCGGCGAGTCGGGCGGGCACCGTCCGTGGCGAGGTCGTGCTCGGCGGCCGTAAAGTCGCCATTCAACGGCCGCGCGTGCGGACGGCGGCAGGCGAAGTGCCGCTGCCGACCTTCCAGACGATGGCCCAGCGGGATCCGCTGGATCGGCGCATCGTCGAGCAGATGCTCATCGGCGTGGCCACGCGGCAGTACGCCCGGAGCTTGGACCCGCTGCCGGCCGACGTCCCGAGTCGGGGCACCAGCAAGAGCGCGGTGAGCCGACGATTCGTCGTGAAGACCGAGGCCCAATTGGAGACCTGGCAGGCCCGGCCGTTGGACGACCTGGCCCTCGCGGTGTTGCTGCTCGACGGCGTGCATGTCGGCGAGCACTGCCTCATCGTGGCCTTGGGCGTCACGGAAGACGGGACGAAACACGCGTTGGGCCTGTGGGACGGCTCGACGGAAAACAGCACGGTCTGCCAGAGCCTGCTGTCGAATCTGCAGAGTCGTGGACTGCGGACCGACCGCAGCCTGCTCGTGATCCTCGACGGCTCGAAGGCGCTGCACAAAGCGGTCCGAACGATGTTTGGCGACGCGGCGCTCGTGCAGCGGTGCCAGATTCACAAACTCCGGAACGTCCTCGACCATCTGCCGGAGCGTCAACGCCCGTGGGTCAAGGCGATCCTGCACCGCGCCTACCGCCAGGACGAGGTCGCCGCCGCTAAGCGCCTCTTGCACGATCTGGCGCGCCGGCTGGACGGCGAGTATCCCAGCGCCGCCGAGAGTGTGCGCGAAGGCCTGGAGGAGACGCTCACCATCATCGGGCTCCACCTGTCGCCGGCGCTGCGGCGTTCGCTGAGCACGACGAACGCCGCCGAGAGTCTGATCAGCCGGACACGGCACGTGAAGCGGAACGTCAAGCGCTGGCGCGGTGGACAGATGGTGCTACGCTGGGCCGCGGCCGGCGTGCTCGAAGCCGTCAAAGGCTTCCGTCGCCTCAAAGGCCACAAGGAAATGCCGACGTTGGTGACCGCGCTTCGCGCGCGCGATCAGCAGCTCGGACTCGTCAAGCCGGGTGCGGAGAAGGTCGCGTAGTCGTCAACCGAGCCGCCGCTGAATTTCAACAGGCGCCGGGACATCCCCCCCAAGCCCGAGGCGATCCGTTTGCCGTTGGTGCCGCCCGGTTCCCACCGGACGATCATCAAGATCATTGATCAGAGAGACACAATGGATTCCATCTTCCTGGAGGGACCGGACGAGAATGCGCCTGATCTGGTCTGCGGCGCGTGTGGATCGACGCTCATCACGGGAATGGGTCGGATTAAGTTGAAACCGAACTACGCTCTTGAGTGCGCGATGTGCAACCGGTGGAACGATCCGCCGCCATCGTGATGCCCATATGAAACGCGGCGTTGCTGGCGAGCCGTCGTATCAGCGCGGAGCCTGTGCAAATCCACGGCGAACCCACGCGACGGTCCATCCGATCACGTAGACGATCACCATCACCACAGCCCAAACGAACAGCGCGATACCGATCAGCATGGCACGCTTAAAGCGAAGGTCTCGTATGTACTGGTCCAGCGATTGGATCTGTGTCTGTGGCGCAAACTCATGAAAACGAGCCAACTCCATGCATCCTGGGGGCACGAGCCACAGATGCGCGGCTCGAACCTGAGCCTCCAACGCTGCATTTATCAGTGCGGGCGCAGTTCCAGCACGGAAGAGGATCAGACCCGCGCTGTTCAGCGTGTCGAGGGTGGCTTGGGAAACGGGGAGGTCGGTTTGGGGAATACTGATGTCCCTCCCCGACACCAGTGGTATGGAGAACGCCACGACGCCGCCCCCCTCATCGAACTGATGGATGCCTTTGGGCAAGGCACGCGATTCCGGTGACGCCTCAACAGGGATTGACGCCGCCTCGGGAACTTTGGTCGGGTCTGTCGGGGCGATCACATGTGCCGTGACATCAGCACACGTACCGTTGGCAAATTCCCGCACGAGCATGTCATCCGGACGAGGCCAGTAATCAACGGTCCACGCAACCGCCAGGACGGCGGAGAGTGCTCCCCAGACGACCCACAGTCGTTTCCAGCCATTTAGAGCCATCGGGTCTCATCGTCATCTGTCTACCCCCGGCAACGCAAGCTGTCCCCGTAGCACCAGTCGCCCAGGCGGGATCCGATAGCGTAAAGCGCGTCATCGTCGGGTACCCTTGAGCGGATAGTTCGTGGGCGCGACACTGACGACGCCTGTCAAGACGCCGAGATTGTGAGGACTCAATGACCGCAGCGAACGAACCAGCGCCGGTTGAACTATCCGAGCGACCCTGCACACGAACTGGCTGTGATGGAACCATGGTGTTTAGGCGCAACTGCCGCAAGATGGGAACGGGCGCTAAGGGAGTTGGCGCTGGTAGTCCTGATGAGCGCGTGGCAGCGTGGACATGTAAGAAAGATTCCTTTCACCAGGACGTGATTCCGCTACCAAGGTAAGGCGCGAAAGGGGTGACCTTTCCCCTACGCCGCCTTCGGCTCCCGAAACGCCGCCTCGACCAACAATCGCAGCGTTTGCGAAATCGTCCGGCGTCCCGCTTGAGCCAGAGCGACGATCTGCCGAAACTCCGGCTCCGGAAAACGAACGGACACGACGAAGGGCAATTGCACGGGCGGATTCTTCTTCATGGGGGTATCTCCTCGGTGTGGCGGGGCGGCTGTGGTGGACGTGGACTCGGGCGTCGGTCAACGGCGCTTGCGCGTATTTATGACGCGCCGAGTCGGTGAGAGAACCAGCGCGGACGTGCGGGGTCCGGCGAAAACGGTCGCGGAGCGCGGACAGGCACGCGAGAGGAATCCAAGGGTCACGGAAGAACCTTGGCTGGTGGGTTGACCCATCATTTCATAGAACTTTTCTCATAGAAAATCTCTACGTGTAGTTCTATGAAATGATGGGTCAACCCGTCAGGACCGTCTAGCCCGCTCAAACCGCTCTGCGAATTTCTCCTCACTGGTCACCAGTCGCAACCCGACGTAAACCTTGCCCGTCTCTCGTTTGGCGGAGTCGAACTGCTTCCCGATGGATCGTCCGAACGCCGTCTCACTCAAGAGGTACTTGGGGTCTCTCTGGCCATACCAAGCGACGTACGCCATGTAGAGATCCCGCGCCCCGATGATCGCTGCGCGGTCATCCGACACGCGCACGAGGGCATCGGCGATGAACTCCGCCGTGGGTTCCTGGGCATTCTTCATCTCCGTGCCTGCCTGGGTAATCTCGCTGGCATGTCCACTGACAGTCCCCGTCTGCCCCACTCGACCGCGCCGCGTACCACCCACGCCAGAATGCCGGGTGCCTCAGTCCGCAGCCGATCCTTGAGGGTGAAGTCTTCACGCCCAGCAAACGAGACCGTGAACGGGACCAAACGCATGCGTTGCCAGAAGCCGTCTGATGCCTCGTGGACCCTCGGCGGCTTGTCCATCGACAGCCACAGTTTGAACTGCGGCTCGAAAGTGAACTCGGGCTGGTACTTGAGTTGGCAGGCAATCGGATCGCGCCCACTCAGCCGTTTGAGTCGTGCCTCGTTCAGCGGTGCGCGAGAGAACTCCGACGCCGTGACCAGACGTCTGCCCGGCAGTTTCGCAATGTCGGGCGTGGGCGCACCGCTCGACGGCTGGTGTGCTGGCGACTGGAGCGAACTGGCATCAAGCGCGTCGGCGTAGTCTCCGAAAATGTGGGCCAGGGTGTTAATGACCGTCCCCTTGCCATTTCTCCCCGTCCCGTGGAGTACGAAGAAGACTTCTTCCGTCGTTGCGCCCGTCAGGCTGTAGCCGATGGCACGTTGCAGCCAGTCGATCATGCGGTCGGTGCCAAGGGGGAAGATCTCACGCAGCGTAGCCTCCCAGATCGGACAGGTGGCAGCGGGGTCGTACTCACGGGTTACCGAGCGCGTCACTCGGTCATCGGGCAGCGCAGAGCGAAGCGCACCGGTTCGCAAGTCGATCAACCCCGTGGGTGTCCCAACCAGAAAGTTGTCCTTATCCCAAGTGTCCCCGGCGTCGAACATGCCGGGCTGATTCTCTGCGAGCCTCAACAGATTGGCGAGGCGTGCATAATTCAATCCCTGCTTCGCCCAGCCCCACGCCTTCGCATCGCTCACCGCGTTAGCTGCGTCCCGCCGTGCGACCATCGTGGATTCGGCGAGTTGAAAGACGGTGTTGGCTGTATCGGGGAGCCACAAGCCGCTGCGATCCCCCAAGCAATGCCAGCGGCGGGTCTGCTTGTCGAACATCACTTTGCCTGCGTAACGCGAAGCGAAGCACGCGGCATCGCCCGATTCCGTCAGACTCTCGGCGGTAATGGGTGGCGCGGGGGCGATTGTCAATGGCGTCCGTGGAGGATTCGTGGGTGTCGGCATGGGTGTCGGTGTCCGTCCTTGTAACAACTTGAGTCCTGCGGGGTGGCGAGCCGATTTTCTGGCGGACCTGATTTTTAGCCTCAGTTCCTTGTCCGTCCACGGGGGGATGCAGCGGGCGTTCCACGGTTGGAGTGCAAGAAAAGCGTCCGCATCGGACAAGGCAAAGTCGCGGACGAGTTGGGCACACATCACGAACGTGGCGTTGTCTCCACCTTGTCCCTGAACGGCGGGCGGGCACTTGGCCACGTAGGCACGGACCCGCGTCATGAGATCGACGGGCGGATGATCGAGCGCCGCTTGGAGCGCCGCGACATCCGGCTCCGTAAGAGTGACTGGTTCAGGAAACAGCGGCGCGAACCATGCCGGGTCGTACGTGGGCAGGTCATCTTTCGGTACGGTCCAATCGCCCACCGGTTCGTAGATGACGCCCGTCCTGTGAACGGAGAAAGGCGCAACGACGTAGCCCCCATCGCCCTTCACATCCACACGAGGCTCGCCGGGGTGGTTTCTGCCGGAGACCGGGCCATCGGTGCGGTAGTACCGGTGGACGCCCCTGGCAGTCTTGACCATCCAAGGCGTGGGCAGTAGGTGCTCCTGGCACCAGAGTTCGGCGTCTTTGGAATCAGAATCAACGACCACGATGCCGCTAACGGACCCTGTGACGACTCCAAACGAATGCACCCGTTGTCCCTGGTGACCCGCCGTCATCCATTCGGACAGTTCAGCATCCGTCACCATCCTGCCTTGGTACGCTTTCCAGCGAACCAACGCCTCCTTGTTCTTCCCAACCGGAATGAGATTGAGTTGCCGGGGG
>Ga0209580_10000275_pt1 | contig 31300 bp, 27 predicted proteins | sample Coa_R1_5_FD_187153 | JGI IMG/M metagenome (GOLD analysis project Ga0209580, IMG submission 187153) | Surface soil microbial communities from Centralia Pennsylvania, which are recovering from an underground coalmine fire - Coalmine... | ecosystem: Environmental > Terrestrial > Soil >... | reverse complement strand
GCCGGGTTTCAGATCGCCTTTGACTATGGATTCTTCGATCTGCTGAACAATTTGCTCGTAAAGGCGCGAAGTGCGAACCAGTTTGTACACGAGCCTCTCCCCCGCACTAGGGACGGCGAAAGGCGTGCAGCCGCCGTCGCTGGTCCGGCTACTATACCGCAGAACCGAGCCCAGTTGACGGGTTAGTTGCGGTGGGGACATTCGTTTGGTATATAGGTATGGTGGTATGATCGCAACAAAATATCACACTCTAACTGGGCTATGCAAGCCCCTTTCTTACACGATGGTTTGGAGTTGCCGCACTAAGAACTTGTTCGCTCCGTGGTAGCTCGCGTAGCCTCGCAGAATCCGGCAAAACCTAATTTTGCTTGACAGGGTTTCCTCGATAGTGGTATGGCTGTCGGACCAGAAAGTGAGGGGTTCTATGCGATCGCTTACGGTCACGTCCCAAGACGGGCGGGCCACCAGAGCTCTCCGGCTTCTCTTTGCGGTTTTCACCTTGCTAGTTTTGGCCGTTTCCGCCCTGGCGCAGTCTACTGCCGGCCGAATCCTGGGCACCCTGAATGATCAGAGCGGAGCCGCTGTTGCGGGAGCCACGGTGGTGGTCACGGATGCAGAGCGCGGCACCTCTCGCACGGTTACAACGGATGAATCGGGCAGCTACGCCGTCCCCGATCTGCCTCCCGGCATCTACAAGATTCACGTCGAGGCCAAGGGCTTCAAAGGTGTAGACCGGCCGAATGTGCAGATCGAAGTGGCCAGCGACATCCGCGCCGACTTCGCGCTGCAGCCTGGAAATGTGACTGAGATATTGACGATTACTGAGGAAGTGCCTCTGCTCAACACGACCTCGGCGACGCTCGGTGGAACGCTGAGCAACAAGGAAATCAACGACCTTCCACTCAGCGGTCGCAACTACGAAAACCTGCTGCAACTGCGCCCTGGAGTAATGCGCTACCCCGGCGGAGGATTCTCGACGACAAGTTCCAACGGCCTACGGGCGGAAGACAATTCCTACTTCATCGAAGGCCTGTTTAACAGCGAACCGTACTCGGGTCAGGCGATCGTCAATGGGGCGGGCGTTGCGGGCGACTCCGCAACCATCCTTCCGATCGACGCGATTCAAGAGTTCAATCTCCAGCAAAATCCCCCGGCCGAGTATGGATGGAAGCCGGGTTCGGTAGTGAACGTCGGCCTGAAGTCGGGTACCAACAATCTGCATGGGACCGCTTTCGGCTTTGGACGCGATGGCGACCACCTGGACGCCCGGAACTTCTTCAACACCGCCCCGAGCCCGAAACTGCAGCGGACGCTGGAGCAGTTTGGCGGCAGCCTGGGCGGCGCGTTCATCAAGGACAAGGCTTTCTTCTTCGCGGCGTACGAAGGACAGCGCTACAACGTCGGCAATTCGTACGGCGGAGTTACGAGCCCGTCGATGCAGCACATCCCATCGAGCGGGGCTAACTGCTCGTTTGGCTTCGCCGGCGACTGCGCTAACAGCATTCCCGATGTGGTGGCTGATCTTGAATCAGCCGCCAACACCAGCGGATTCGGAGTGAGTGCCGCGAGCTTAAAAATCGCAGGTTGCAATGCCTCTGGCACGTGCGACGGCTCCGGATTCCCGTTGAACAATACGCAAGGGATCGGCATCACGAACGGATTTAATAACGTCGTTCACGTCGACAACGTTGTTGGGAAGTTGGATTTCAAACTCAACGATCGCAGCAGCATCAGCGGGACTTACTTCTTCGGCAATAATTCCGGGACTGTCGAGGACTTTCCGGAGTATCAGCAGAAGTGGCTCTCGAACATTCACACCCGCGCCCAGATACTCAGCGGAAATTGGGTATACACGCCGAACGCCCATCTGGTCAACGAACTCCGCGGGGGCTACAACCGTCTCTATCAACCCACCTTACCGGGCGATCTCAACACGCCGGCCTCTTCCTACGGTCTGAACACCGGAGCGAACGGACCTTTCACGGGCGGTCTTCCCCGCATTGGCTTCGGCGGCTATTTCTTCCCAGGTCTGGGCGGATTCAAGTGGCCGAAATTCCAGGGCCCGGACTCGATCACGCAATTCGTGGATCACGTTTCCTACACGGCGGGTAAGCACTCTTTGAGTTTCGGTGGCGAACTTCACTACAACAATGTCCGGAACGCCGCCTATGGCAACGCACGCGGAAGCATCACCTTCCTCGGAAGCGTTGTCAGCGCGAATCCGGCCCCCAACGGTTCGACCCCACTCGAGGACTTCTTCGCCGGCCTGCCGTTCAAGTCATCGCTCGAAGTCGGAAATCCGACGCTTCAACTACACAATTGGGCCTACGCCGGGTTCTTCCAGGACGACTGGCGAGTCAATAAGAATCTGACTCTGAACTTTGGTGTGCGCTACGAGTACAGCACTGTGCCGCGGGAAGCTCACAACCTGCTCGGCAATTTTGATCCGACAGTCGGACTCGTGCAGGTCGGTCATGGCATCAGCAACCTCTACAATCCCGACCACAAGAACTTCGGTCCGCGTGGAGGCTTCGCCTGGGATATTACCGGCAAAGGTCGAACCGTTCTGCGCGGCGGCGCCGGGTTAATGTACGAGACTGTCAATTGGCAATCATTCGTAGCCTTTAACAACGCGTTCGGCCCGGGCAGCGTACCAACGGGCTGGACCGTTACGGTCAATGGAGTGACAACGCCGAATCCTTCGGGTGGAACAATCACAACCGGGAACCTGACGACCAAGAACTTCTTGAATCCGGTCCCATGGGATATAGGTCCGGTTTACTCGCCCAAACAAGACTGTTCTGACAACGCTCCCTGCCCCATCATGTCGGTGGACCGCGGCCTCACTACCCCCCACGTGTGGAACTGGAATCTGAGTCTGCAGCATGCTATTACGCCGAACTTGTCGTTGGAGATGGCGTACGTGGGCAATCGCGGATCCAAGCTGACAGGCATTCGCGACGTCAATCAGCCTCCGGTCGGATCGGGTTGGCCCGCGGCGAACATCGCTACCTGTACTGCAGACGCCCTGGCGTCAGTATCAGGACAGTACGACCGGGTCAACGATCCCGCATGCCAGACGGCGGCTGAGGTGGGGCCGTTCAACACGCCGTTCCCGTACCTCGCCAACATTTTTCAAATGGCCAATGTCTACCGGTCTAACTACAACGGACTGCAGGTAACATTGAATGCCAGAAACTACCATGGCCTGAGTATGGTAGCCGGCTACACCTACTCGCACGCCTCGGATGATGTCGGCGCGAACTGGGATTTCGGTTACGGCTCAGGATTGCCACAGAACGCCTACAACGTAGCCGCCGAGTATGCGAACAGCGATTTCGATATCCGGCATCGCCTGACGCTCTCCCTGACCTATGCGATTCCAGGTCGCAAGGGTTATGGCCAAATGTTGGACGGTTGGGAGATCAACACCATCACTACTCTGGAGACCCCGCAGTTCTGGGGGCCGATTGATTTGGGAACCGACGCGGCGGGAGTGGGGCCGCTACCTGTTAGTCCACCTGCGAACAGCCCGATCCGCTGGAACTTCTTCGGCAAGACCTTGGATTTCAAGTCCCGCCGAGATGGGGTCAGCATTCCGTTCTTTGGGGGTAATGATATGCCGAGCATGCCCACGAACAATGCTGCCTGCAACGCGCAGGCCCTCGCCCTGGACGGAGGCAGCCCTGGAGCAGCAACCGAATCGCTCGCTTTCTTCGGTTGCTATGCTCAAGGTAACTCCCTAATGCTGCCGCCTCCTCTAGGACATTTCGGCAATATGGGCCGGAACATGTTCCAGGATTCCGGCTTCAAGAACTTCGATTTCTCACTGGCGAAGAACTTCCACATCGGAGAGACGATGCGTCTGCAGTTCCGCGTGGAGTTCTTCAACATTCTCAATCACCCGAACTTCGCAAACCCTTACGGCGGCCAGAACGGATTTGGCTTAAATGACCCCTCAGCAGGGAGTTTTGGCTGTGGTTGCGCCACTCCTGACATCGCCGCTGCGAATCCGGCTGTGGGATCAGGCGGTCCGCGCTCGATTCAGTTGGGCGCGAAGTTCGTCTTCTAGTTCGGTTCCGCTAAAGCGATCCAGGCCGGACGGATTTCGGTCCGGCCTTTTCCTATCTGGCGCAGTTCGACGGATATAAACATATTGATAAGGAATAATCCCGTGATGAACAGAACTCTTATGTTTTCGTCTCTTTTGGTGGTGTTATCCGCGCTTTCATACGGCCAGGAACGCCGCGAGCGAACCATCGACGAGGTCAAGACTGAGGCCGTGCATCGCGCCGAGGTCGGGCAATATCCGCTGATCGGGCTTGACCCCGCGGACGTGAAAGAGGCGTTCCTAAGCGTCCATACGGCTGATAAAGACGAATGGGCGGCGGCGTTCATGCACGTGGCCGATCGTTACTTCAACGAAGCCAAGTCACTCGAGAAATCGGACCCCTCCAAGGCGAACGCTGACTACATTCGCGCCTGGCGGCTTTACTCTTTCGGGCGCTGGCCGATTCCCTCGTCACCGGGCAAACAGCGCTCGTATGAGAAGGCGATCGAGGCGTTCCTTGCTCATGCGAAGTCTTTCGATCCGCCGCTTGAAGTGGTGCGCATTCCATTCGAGGGGAAAGAGATCACCGGCTATCTGCGGCTACCCAAGAATGCCAAGGGACCGGTGCCGCTGGTCATTGCCGTGAATGGGCTGGATAGCCGGAAGGAAGATTTAACTGAGAGCTTTGGCACGATTCTTCCTTTTGGCATTGGCTTTCTGGCGGTCGATGGGCCCGGAACCGGGCAGGCGCCGATCAAGGTCAGCGAGACCTCCGAACGCATGCTTTCGAAGGTGATTGACTACGCGCAGTCACGGCCGGAGATCGACAAGAACCGGATCGCGCTGCACGGCGTGAGTTGGGGAGCATACTGGGCTACGAAGATGGCGATCGTCGAGCGTGCGCGCTTGCGCGGGGCTAGCGCGCAATCGCCTCCGGTTGATGAGTTCTTTCAGAAAGATTTCCTGATGAACCATCTCCTGGGAAATCGGGAATATCTCTTCGACCAGGTTCCGGCGCTGATGAACATTCTCGAAGGCGTGCACACGCTCGATGAGATGGGAGAGTATCTGCCGAAGATGTCGCTGGTGCATCAGGACCTGCTCGGCAAGCCAATGGCGCCGATGCTTGTCCTTGCAGGAGTACTCGACACGCAAGTGCCGATTGCCGACGATTACCTGCTGCTGAGCAAAGGCGATATCCCGAAGGACGCATGGATCAACCCGCGTGGCGGCCATCTTGGCCGGCAGGTGGGCGTGTGGCCCGATCCCAGGATCTTCAAAGAAGTGATCATCCCGTGGCTGGTGAAGACGCTGCAGACACCATAGAGGACCGGTCGGCTTCGCCTTCGCGGGACAGCCGAGGCGGCTGTCGCCACATGGACCGTGCGAACAAGAAACGAGACTAACCATGTCGACCCCACCCACCGCCGTAACCCCGCCGCCCGCGCGCACCCGGCGCTGGTATTCCTCCTTGTGGGTGCAGGTCACCGCAGGAATTGCGCTGGCCGTCATCTTCGGAGCGCTCAGTCCCGCGCGCGCCGTCGCCATGAAGCCGCTCGGCGATGCTTTCATTCGCCTGATCACCATGATCATCACGCTGATGATCTTCTGCACGGTGGTGACTGGCATTGCGGGAATGCGCGATCTGCGCAAGGTCGGGCGCGTCGGGGGAAAGGCGCTCCTCTATTTTGAAGTCGTTTCTACCCTTGCGCTGGTAGTTGGATTGATCGTCGGCAACCTGGTGCACCCAGGCAGCGGTTTTAACGTGAACGCGGCCACTCTCGACGCGCGAGCCGTCGCGGACTATGCAGGGCAGGCAAAAGCACAAACCGTCACCGATTTCCTGATGCGCATTATTCCAACCACGATCGTAGACGCTTTTGCCAAAGGCGACATTCTGGAAGTCGTGCTCGTGTCCCTCTTGTTCGGCTTTGCTCTGTCAGCGACCGGAGCGTTTGGAAAACCCCTGGTGGAGATGCTGGAATCGCTGAGCAAGGTCGTGTTCCGAATGGTCGATATCGTGATGCGTTTCGCTCCCATCGGCGCGTTCGGGGCGATGGCGTTCACCATCGGAAAGTACGGCCTGTCGTCGCTGGGGCCGTTGCTGAAACTGATCGCGTCGTTCTGGACGACCTCGATCCTCTTCGTGGTGGTCGTCTTCGGCGCCGTGGCCTGGATGGCAGGATTCAGTCTGTTTCGCTTTCTGGCGCACATCAAAGAAGAAATTCTGCTGGTGCTGGCCACCAGTTCGTCCGAGACGGCGATTCCTACTCTGATGGAAAAGCTCGAGGGTCTGGGTTGCTCGCGGTCGCTGGTCGGCTTGATCGTGCCGACAGGCTACACATTCAACACCGACGGCAGCGCACTGTACATGACTCTCGCCGCATTGTTCGTCGCGCAGGCCACGAACACTCACCTGACATGGCTGCAACAGTTAAGCATCTTCTCGGTCGCGGTGCTCACATCGAAGGGGGCGAGCGGCGTGCAGGGAGCTTCTTTCATCGCGCTGGTGGGAACCTTAAGCGTAATTCCGGCGATTCCCGTCGCCGGGATGGCGCTCATCCTCGGCATCGACCGCTTTATGAGCATGTTCCGCGCGCTGGTGAACATGATCGGAAATGGTGTGGCAACGCTGGTTGTCGCGCGCTGGGAAAATGAACTGGGGCGGGAAACACTCCAGCGAAATCTGGCCTAAAGGATTTTGCGCCCAGCTGATTAATTTCGTAATCTCATCTCCATGACTGCAAGAACTGCACTTGTCACCGGAGCTACTGGCGGTTTGGGAACCCAGGTCACCAAGGCCCTGCTGGACGCGGGTTTCGCCGTTGTCGGCCTTGCGCCTAAGGTCCGGCCTCACGATTTCGACCATCCCCACTTCACAGCGCTTCCGGTTACTCTCGACAGTCTTACCGCGGCCAAACAGGCGGTCGATACGGTCCTTGCGCACTTCGGCAAAATCGACCTGTTGACGCATCTGGTTGGAGGGTTCGCTGGGGGACAAACGATCGCCGATACCGACGACGCGACGTTCAAGCGCATGCTCGACATGAATCTCATGAGCGCGTTTCATATATTGCGGGCGGTTCTGCCGCCGATGCGCCAGGCCCGCTCGGGTCGAATCATCGCGATCGGCAGCCGTGCGGCGGAGAGTCCAGGAGCGATGGTCGGCGCTTACAGCGCGTCCAAAGCCGCTCTGGTGTCGCTGATCCGCACCGTCGCGATTGAGAGCAAAGACCTCGGCATCACTGCCAACGTGATCCTTCCCGGAACGATTGACACTCCCGCCAATCGTAAAGACATGCCCGCCGCGGACACATCGCAATGGGTGCAGCCGGTATCGATCGCGAGCCTGATCGTCTGGCTCGCGGGCGATGGGGGAAAAGACGTCACCGGCGCGGCGATCCCTGTCTACGGTAGAGGGCTCTAGCCACGTAACCCTTTCGTAACCCTCCAAAGTGCACAATTTTTGTTGCACGTTAACATTGATGAAATATCTTGCATGTAACCTGTCTTCAGGAGAGGCGCATGGCATCAGCCCGGATTGCGAAGTCGTTGCCGCTGCAGGTCGCCGCAGTCTGCTATCGACGCCGAGGCACAGCGATCGAGTTCCTGCTGGTCAACACCAATGGCGGCAACAAATGGACTTTCCCCAAGGGATCTACGGAGCCGCGGCTTTCCCACAGCCAAGCCGCTGAGCGCGAAGCGGCGGAAGAAGCGGGCGCCCTCGGTACGATCGAGCCCCGTCACTTCCACCTCTACATTCACTCCAAGGGCGTCTTCTGGCAGCCCGGAGGCGTCCAGGAGTTCGTGGTGAAAGCATTTCTGATGGAAGTCCACCAGATGCGGAAGCCCGACGAAACGAACCGGCGGCCGACGTGGTTCAGCCCCGAAGAGGCGAAGCGCCGCCTCGCCAAAGGACGCGAAGTGAAGTATTTCCACGAACTCGAAGCCGTGATCGACCGGGCGCTTGAACGTATACAGTTCCATAGTGAACTCTGGGGAGCCTATCCCGGAGCGCGCCGAACGCCAGCCAAGGACCCCATCGCCAGCGCGGTCTGGCCGTAAAGGGATTCCCGCCTCGACGACGCCCCGCCTCGCCACAGCCCAGTTGCCCTGCCTTGTCATTCCGAGCAAAGCGAGGAATCTGCTTCTTGCCGGCCGCAGAGCCCCTGCGTGCGACAGCAGATTCCTCCGACGGCTCACGCCGTCTCGGAATGACAAAGGTATCGGTAGAACACCTCTGGTTTTGTGAGACGATAATTCCAGTCCCATGATTCAGCTATCCGGTGCCGGAAAACGCTTCGGCCACAAGCTTCTATTCGAAAACGTCGACTGGCTGATCACCAACCGCGACCACATCGGCCTGGTCGGTGGCAACGGCACGGGCAAATCCACGCTCATGAAAGTCTTGGCGGGCATGGATACGTTCGACTACGGCTCATTGATCATCGCCAAAGGGACTTCTGCCGGATACCTTCCGCAAGACGGCTTGACCCTTTCAGGACGAACGGTCTTCGCCGAGTGCATGTCGGTATTCGACGATGTGCGCGCCATGGAGCAGGAGCTCGAGTCTCTGACGCACAGCATGGCGGAACTCGATCACACGAGCCCGGAATATGACGCGGTGGCAGACCGATACCAGCGGGTCGAGCACGAGTTTCGTGCCCGCGATGGGTACTCGATTGAGGCCGAGGTGGGCCGTGTTCTCATGGGCCTGGGCTTCGGAAAAGAAGACTGGCAGCGGATGACGGACGAGTTCTCCGGTGGATGGCAGATGCGCCTGGCACTGGCCAAACTGCTCTTGCAGAAGCCCAACCTGCTGCTGCTCGACGAGCCGACGAACCATCTTGATCTCGAGGCGCGCAACTGGCTCGAGGAATACTTGCAGAACTATCCGCATGCGTTCCTGTTGATCTCGCACGACCGCTACTTCCTCGATGTCACGGTCAACAAGATCGCGGAAATATGGAACAAGCGGTTCTGGTTTTATACGGGCAACTACGACAAGTTCCTGGCACAGAAGACCCAGCGCAACGAGCAACTACAGGCCGCGTATAAGAACCAGCGCGACCGTATTGAGCAACTGGAGGTCTTCATCAATCGATTCCGCTACACGGCAACCAAGGCGAAGCAAGTGCAGAGCCGCATCAAGGAACTCGAAAAGATCGAGCGGATCGAGATTCCGCCCGAGGAGAAGACCATCCATTTCTCTTTCCCGCAGCCGAAAGCCAGCGGGCGGATCGTGGCTGAATTCGAAGGCGTTGCGAAGCGGTATCCCGGCAGGAATGGGTCGGGCGAAAAAGAGGTTTTCCGGGACGTCAGCTTCATGATCGAGCGTGGCGACCGGATCGCGCTCGTCGGGGTAAATGGCGCAGGCAAATCCACACTGATCAAGCTGCTAGCCGGCACGGAACCTCTGTCCAACGGCCAGTTCCGCCTCGGACACAACGTGCAGTCTGACTATTTCGCGCAGGACCAGTACAAGGAACTCGATCCGGACGCGCGCATGATCGACGATCTGGGCAAGCTTTCTCCGCGCTCGACGGAGACTGAGTTGCGCGGCCTGCTTGGCTGTTTTCTTTTCTCCGAAGACGATGTCTTTAAAAAGATCGGGGTGCTCTCGGGCGGGGAGCGTGGGCGCTATGCCCTGCTTCGTTTGCTGCTGCATCCGGCGAACTTTCTGCTCCTCGACGAACCCACCAACCATCTCGACCTGCGCGCTAAAGACGTGCTGCTGAATGCGCTCGTGGATTACACGGGAACCGTTGTCTTCGTATCTCACGATCGGTATTTCATCGACAAGTTGGCCACGCGGGTCTTCGAAGTCGGCGGTGGGCAGGTGGAGATCTTCCCGGGCAACTACGAGGACTATCTCTGGCGCAAGCAAGGCGGACAGCAGGTTGCGCCCACACTGGATGATGTTCCAGGAGCGGCGAAAGCAAAAGGCACCGTGGGTGCCCCACTTCTGGCCGGTGTTGCCAGAAGTGGGGTAGTTCAGCCGGCCAACGGCACCGGCCCAGCAAACGGCAACGATCAATCCGCAGCGCCCAAGAAACGCCTCAATCCCATCAAGCGCAAGCACATGGAAGATCGCGTCCAGACGCTGGAAGCGGAGATTGGCCGCACCGAAGACGAGATCGCCCGTCTGGAAACTGCGCTGCAAAGCTTTGTCAGTGCCGATGAGACGCAGCGTTGGTCGCTGGAACTTGATCAGAGCAAGGCTTCCCATGCGGCGCTGGTTGCAGAATGGGAGGCGTTGTCGCAGGAACTGGAAGTTTCGGAGTAGAGTGATTCCGCCGAGCGAAATGCACCGATCCCTCGGCCCGCCAACAGCGCGTGCCCGCAGAATGACACGGCTTGATTTTAGGCTGTAGAACCTTCCGCACACGTACAGCGCCTTCCGTAATCTCTCCTGCGCTCTTACCCCTGTGCGATAGTCAGATTGGCCAAGTGGCCACGCACCGCCGCAGGCCACAAATTTGAAGACCAACCGCTGGAGTGATTATCAGGCGCGAGCAGGGCGCCAGGCGGGAACCCAAGGAAGGTCCAATGCTTCAGTCGTCGGAGAACTCATTCCTGAAGTCCGGAACGCCGGCTTCCAACCCCAACACCTTTAACCCCATCAAGACCGTGACCGCTCCCGTGGATCAGGCGACCATCGGCCGCACCCTGGTGATCAAGGGTGAAATCAGCGGCTCCGAAGCTCTCTACATCGACGGCCGCATTGAAGGCAAAATCATTATGCCCGAGAGCCGCGTCACCATTGGCCGCAATGGCAAGGTCGATGCCAGCATCCAAGCCCGCGAAGTCGTCGTGATGGGCAAGGTGACCGGCAACATCGAGTGCAGCGACCGTGTGGACATCCGCGCCGAAGGCTCGGTTTCCGGAGACATCTCCACGGTTCGCATCAGCGTGGAAGATGGCGCCGCGCTCAAGGGTGGAATCCAGGTCCACAGCGATGGCAAAGGACACCAGTCCCAGAACCAGTCCAAGCCGGAGACGAAGGCTCTGACCGCGACAGCCAGCGCGTAAACAGAATTTGTCGGGTAGAAGACGAGGGGCACGCCACGGCGTGCCCCTGTTTATTTGAATTCCCGTAGAGACGTTGCTTGCAACGTCTCTCTCACCACGATTTGGAATGCCGCCGGCAAGACGTAGCAAGCTACGTCTCTACGACTTCCTTTCTTTCGGCCTGAAGTCCAATGCTGCCGAATTCATGCAATACCGCAGCCCGGTCGGCGCCGGGCCGTCCTCGAAGACGTGGCCCAGATGCGCATCGCATTTGGCGCACCGGACTTCGGTTCGGACCATACCGAACTTCGAGTCCCGGTGCTCGACTACTCCGCCGTCTTCTGTAGGCTTGTAGAAACTGGGCCAGCCCGTGCCTGAATTGAACTTCGTCTGCGAATCAAACAGCGGAGCCCCGCAGCAGACGCAGTGATACACGCCCGGCTCCTTGTTGTTCCAGTAAGCCCCGGTGAAGGCGCATTCCGTGCCCGCTTCGCGGGTTACGTGGTACTGCTCGTCAGTCAACTGCTTGCGCCACTCGGCGTCCGACTTGACTACCTTTTCCTCAGTCTTTTCCATAGATGAACCCCATTTGAAAAGTCTATCTGTGCACTGAATTGGATGTTCGAGCACCCCAAAAGTGGCATCGTCTGCTTACCCGACTTCTTCCCCCACCGTGCGATACTTTCCGCGAAAGAACAGCAGCGGATCCCCTTCTCGCAAAACGACATCCTCGACTTCCGCGATGAAAATTGTATGGTCCCCAGCTTCCTGGGCCGATTGGAGGCGACATTCCAGGTACGCCAGTGCGCCGTGCAACATCGGAGTCCCATGCCGGGTCCGGTCAAATCGGGCACCCGCCTCGACTTCGGCGTGCTCATGACTGCGCTCCGGACGCGCATAGTACTCTGAAATTGCTTTGTGATCCTCGCAGAGCACATTGATCCCGAAGCGCTTCTTGGCATGAAGATGGGCATGAGTGCGGGTGCTGTGATCGACGCAGACCAGCACCAGCATGGGATCGAGTGAAACGGAAGTAAACGCATTGGCCGTCATGCCGTGGACCTCGCCATCGAGGTCTACGGTGATGATCGTCACCCCGGTGGCGAAGGCTCCCATCGCCTTGCGAAATTCTGCTGGATTCAAAGTCATCTTGGTCGAAACGCTGCTCGCCGCATCTTAACCAACCGTCATTGATGCACCGTCGGCAGAGACGTAGCAAGCTACGTCTCTACGGGAGCAACCGCATACATTACCACGCTCGCCGTTGTATCATTCGAGGCAACGTGGCCCTATCGCCCAGTACGCTATCCCGACGGGAGAACTGCGCGACCGAATTGCACCCCGGCGTGCCTATCTCGCGGGAGGTCGCGCTTCAACTGATTCGCTGTGCGGACGGCGACCTACCGGACCTGCTGGCGGCCGCCCGTGCTGCAAAAGAGCGCTTTAAGCCCGGCGTCGTTACCTACTCACGCAAGGTATTCATTCCGCTGACAAATCTCTGCCGCGACTACTGCGGCTATTGCACCTTCCGCCGTGATCCCGGCGATCCCGGGGCACATACCATGACGCCCGATGAGGTGCTGCAAGTAGCTCGCGCAGGGGAGAAACTAGGGTGCACGGAGGCCCTGTTCAGCCTCGGCGATAAACCCGAACTCCTCTTTCCGGAGATGCGCGAAACACTTCGTCATCTCGGCTACAAGTCGACGCTGCATTACTTGGAGGCCATGTGCGAGCTTGTGCTCAGGGAGACCAGCCTGTTGCCGCATCCGAATCCCGGGCTGCTGAGCGCGGAGTGGGTCGCACGGCTCGCGGCTGTTTCCCCTAGCATGGGGCTGATGCTTGAAACCACGAACTCCGACCTGCTCGCTCAGGGACGATCTCACGACAACGCCCCCGACAAGGTCCCGGCGAAGCGGGTACGCACGATCGAGGAAGCCGGCAAACAGAGGGTGCCCTTCACGACAGGCCTGCTGATTGGGATCGGAGAATCACTACAAGACCGCGTGGATGCGCTCCTGGCCATCCGAGATCTCCACGAACGCTACGGGCATATCCAGGAGGTCATCGTCCAGAACTTCCGCGTTAAACCGACAATTCCGATGGCGAACTCGCCCGAGCCGAGCCAGGGCGAGATGCTGCGTACGGTAGCGGTAGCTCGCTTGCTACTCCCCAAGGTCAATATTCAGGCTCCACCGAATCTTTCCGCGCCGTACTATGAAGAATTGATCGACGCGGGCATCAACGACTGGGGAGGAATTTCGCCGCTGACCCCCGACTTCATCAATCCGGAAAAGCCGTGGCCGCACATTGAGCAGTTGCGGCGGCGCACTGAGGCCAAGGGGAGCGTATTGCGCCAGCGTCTGCCGGTGTATCCGGAATTCGTTTCCGGCGTAATTGCGCATCCAGGCCTGCTCTCGGAAAAACTCCGGGCGGCGACAGGTGACGATGGCCTCGCGCGGAGGGCGGCATGATCTGCGTCCTCAGCGGCGGCACTGGCGGCGCGAAATTTGTTGACGGGCTTCGCCAGGTCATGCCTGCCGAAGAAATCACGCTCGTGGTAAACACCGGTGATGATTTGCTCTGGTGGGGCCTCTACGTTTCACCCGACATTGACTCCATCACCTACGTACTCTCCGGCATGCTGAGCCGCGAGCGTGGATGGGGCGTGAAGGGCGACACCTTCCTCTGCCTCCAGGCCATGGGACAACTCGGCGAGCCCACATGGTTCCATACCGGCGACCGCGACCTAGCCATGCATTTGCTGCGTTCGCGCCTGCTCGCCGAAGGCAAGACTCTTCTGGAAGCAACAGCGGTCATCTCTCAGAAGCTCGGCGTAAAGGCGCGAGTCTTGCCCATGAGCAACTCGCGGGTAGAAACTCGTGTCGATACCCCGATCGGTGAGCTCAGTTTTGAAGAATATTTTGTGCAGCGCTGGTATCAGGATCCGGTAAAGTCGGTGCGCTTCGCCGGGGCGTCGGACGCGGAGCCCGCCCCGGGAGTTATCGACGCGATCACGAATGCTGACGCAGTGTTGATCGCCCCGAGTAATCCTGTCACGAGCATCGGCCCGATCCTGGCGGTGCCGGGGATTCATGACGCCTTGCTCCGCGCCCGCGGGAAGATCGCTGCCGTCAGCCCCATCGTTGGGAACGCTCCTGTCGCGGGCCCCGCCGGTATTCTAATGGAGGCGCACGGGTTGCCGTGCTCCATCGCCGGTGTGGCGCACGCGTACGAAGACTTTCTGGATGTCTTGATCTGCGACACACGCGATTCCCGCGCTGCTGAGGTTCTTCGCCAAACCGGATTGCGGGTGCAGTGTACGCAGACGATCATGCGCAGCGCTGAAGATAAAGCCGCGCTCGCGCGGGAGACCCTCTCGTTTGTCGCCGCGAGTCTCGAACCGGCCTCGGATACCTCGTTTCGCCGGCTGGATCGCCAGCCGTGATTCTGGTTCCAATTAAGAACACCGCCTCGGCAAAGCAACGATTGGCTTCCGTGCTCGATCAGCCGGCGCGAACACAACTGGCACAAGCCATGCTGACTGACGTGCTGACCACGCTCCATGGGTGGAAGAATCGTCCCAAGGTCGGCATCGTCACCAGCGATCCTTACGCGACGAAACTCGCAGCCGAGTATCAGTTTGAGGTGATTCCCGACCCCGATAACCCCGGGGAAACCGGTGCGATTGAAATGGCAACCCGGGCATGTGTCGAGCGCGGAGAAGATAGTACGCTCGTCATCCCGGCTGACATTCCTCTAATTGAATCCTGGGAACTGGAGGAAATCTACAAACGTGCCCCCGCCGAGGGAAGCGTGCTCGTGCCCGCGGGCGATGGCCGCGGCACCAATGCCGCTTTCCGCCGTCCCGCGAACTTATTCCCTCTTCGCTTCGGGAACGACAGCTTCAAACCGCATCACGCCGCCGCGCAAGGGACTGGCAAACCCTGCGTCGTTTTGAACCTGCCCGGGATCGCCGTGGACGTAGACAATCCACCGGACCTGCGGCAGCTTTTGTCGCTTCCGGGCGATACCCACGCGCAGCGACTCGCAAAGAGTTGGAACTTGCCCGCAGACTTACTCGCAACCGGAGCGGATGCGGTATAACCAGAGTCTCCGCAGTCCTTCGCGATGGCAAAGACCAGCAAAGTTGGCGAAATCCGACTGATACCGATTACTCTCGCTGAAGAAATCGTCCCGGGTGCGTCGATCGCCGACAAGCTGGTTGACGCCCTGCGACGAAGCCGCCAGCGGGTCCACCCGGGCGACATTCTCGTCGTCAAACATAAGATCGTATCCAAAGCGGAGGGCCAGCTTGTCGATCTTGCGGCGATTAGACCTTCAGCCGAGTCGATCGCCTGGGCCGAGCAATACAAGCTCGATGCGCGGGTGATCGAATTAGCGCTCCGGGAGAGCCGCTCCGTCCTGCGACGCAAGAACGGCGTACTCATTACCGAGACGCACCACGGATTTCTTTGCGCCAACAGCGGCATAGATGTCTCGAACGTGGACGGCGGGAATACGGCGCTGTTGCTGCCCGAGGATCCCGACCGTTCCGCCGCGAACCTGCGACGCGCTCTAAAGAAAAGGACCCGGATCTCGGTTCCGGTGATCATTACGGACAGCTTCGGCCGTCCCTGGCGCGAAGGATTGACCGAATTCGCTATCGGGATTGCGGGCATGAAGCCACTGCGTGATGATTGTGGCCGCCGCGATGCGCATGGATACGAACTGAAGGCAAGTGTCGAAGCCGTGGCGGATGAGTTGGCCTGTGCTGCCGGTCTGGTGTGCGGAAAGCTGAACCGCGCGCCTGCCTGCATCGTGCGCGGATTCCCTTACCAATCGGGCTCGGGCCGGATCGGGGATTTGCTGCGGTCTCCGGCAACCGACCTCTTCCGGTGAGACATCCGTTACACTGTGTAGAGACGTTGCTTGCAACGTCTTGCCGACGGAGGCAACCAATATGTGGCGAGAGAGACGTAGCAAGCTACGTCTCTACGGAGGAACGCATGCTACGCGAATTGACGCTTTCTGAACTTGAATCCTTTCCTTCGCTCGATTGGTCCGACGTCTCGTCGCGTCTAATTCCGCAAAACCGTCGCGCCCTCGACAAAGTTTTGGAAACGCTGAATGGCGGAGATCTTTCCCTGGAAGAGTCGTACGCCTTGGCGAACTCCGAAGGCGACGACCTGCTGGGCCTGCTGGTCGCGGCGAACATCCTTCGGGCAGAACTCGCGGGGAACATCGTCACCTACGTCGTGAACCGCAACATGAACTTCACGAACATCTGTTTCGTGGGATGCAAGTTCTGCGCGTTCAGCCGAGGGCCCCGAGAAGCCGATGCTTACTTCCACAGTCTGGATGACATGGCCCGCAAGGCAGTCGAGGCGTGGCAACTCGGGGCCACTGAGGTTTGCATACAGGGCGGGCTTCCGCGCAATCTTCCCAAGTTTTACTACCGCGACATTCTTCGCGCCGTGAAGAACGCCGTCCCGCAGATGCACATTCATGCTTTCTCTCCGATGGAGATCGTCTACGGCGTTGAACTCACCGGCATGCCCTTGGCCGATTACCTTTCAATGCTGCGCGACAACGGCCTCGGCACGCTGCCGGGCACCGCGGCCGAAATCCTCGACGACGAGATTCGCCACATCTTGTCAGCGAACAAGCTTTCGACCGCGCAATGGGTTGAGGTCATCCGCACGGCACACCGCTGCGGCATACGCACAACTTCCACGATGATGTATGGCCACACGGAGACGCCCGAGCACTGGGTCCGCCAAATGCGCCTCTTGCGCGAAATTCAATCGGAAACCGGGGGCTTTACCGAATTCGTCCCGCTCGGCTTCGTTCATCAGAACACGATCCTCTTTCATCAGGGACTGGCGCGCACCGGGCCTACTCTGGCCGAGCATCTCAAGGTTCATGCACTGGCACGTGTGCTCCTTGCCGGGTCGATCAACAATCTTCAGGTTTCCTGGGTGAAGTTGAACCGCCAGCTTTCGCAACTCTGCCTGCATGCGGGCGCAAATGACTACGGCGGCACCCTGATGGAAGAGAACATCTCGCGCGAAGCCGGAGCCACGGCCGGTCAATACACCAGCCCGGAAGACTTCCAGAGCCTGATTCTTGAGATCGGACGAATCCCGGCAGAACGGAACACCACGTACTCGCGCATCAACATCAAGCTGTCGCTCGACGAGTTCACCGCAGAACAGGCGCTCGAGGCCGAGTTTGCATGAGCTCTGAGCCACGAACTTCCATTCGCCCCATTGCGATCATTGGCGGGACTGGCCCGGCGGGTATGGGTCTGGCGCTGCGTTGGGCGCGGGCCAGCGAAACCATCATCATTGGCTCGCGCGACGAGCGGCGCGCCCAAGTGGCAGCCGCTGCCATTCAGCTCAAAGCAGGAAGTCAGGCCAACGTTGCGGGCATGGAGAACAGATTAGCTTGCGCTGCGGCTGACATCCTGATGTTGACGGTTCCTTTCGAGGGTCAAGCGGCACTGCTCAAGCAACTCAAAAACTCGATCACCGAGGGCAGCATCCTGATCGACGCTACCGTTCCCTTGGCATCTGCGGTTGGAGGTAGAGCCTCGCGCCCGCTGGGCGTCTGGCAAGGTTCAGCCGCGCAGCAAGCGGCGGAACTGGTCCCGAAGGAAGTGAGCGTGGTCGCCGCGTTTCACAACCTGTCGGCGGACCTGCTCAACGGCGATGATCCTCTCGATTGTGATGTCGTTGTCTGCAGTGATGATCCCGACGCGGCACAACTCACACGCGAACTGGCAGCCAAGATTCCGGGAGTGCGTGCCGTGGATGGCGGCAAGTTGGAAAACGCGCGCATCGTGGAACAAATCACCGCGTTGCTGATCGGTCTGAACGTCCGCCACAAAGGGCATGCTGGAATCCGCATTACAGGTCTGCCCCCTGCAGCATATCGCTGACCACCTCGAGGAGCCTTTGGGTTGAGTGAAAACAACCTGATCGACGCCGCGCGCCAGTATCACAGCGGGACGAAGCACTCGTATCTCAGCGTGCGCCTGCATCCGCACCCTCTCGATTGGGAGAACAAACCGCTTCTGTTCAAGATCTATCCGACGCTGGAAGTCACGCGTTTGCCGCGCGACTTTCAGGATACGGGCAAGCCGGCGTTGGCAGCGATCGCGGCAGCCGGCGTAGAGTCAAAGGGCGAAGCCGTCCCGAACCTCGAAACGCTTGCGCAGGTGCTGTTTTTCTCTGCCGGGGTGACAAGAAGCAGGAAGCATGCGGAAGGAGAAACGTTTTTTCGCGCCGCAGCTTGCACGGGGGCGCTCTACGAAATCGAACTCTACGTGGTCTGCACCGATCTCCGATCGAAAATTCAGCTTTCGGGGAGTTCTCCCGCACTGCCCGCCGGAGTTTATCACTTCGGGGCCGCCGAGTTCGGCCTGCGCCAGCTTCGAGCGGGAGACTATCGACAGACTCTCGTTGCCGCGACTGGCGACGATCCGGCCGTCGCCCACGCCCCAATCATCATCGTCTGCACGGGGACGTATTGGCGTAACGCGTGGAAATATCGGTCCCGCACCTACCGTCATTTCGGCTGGGACAATGGCACGATTCTCGCCAACTCTCTCGCAATCTCGGCTGCCATGGGTCTCCCGGCGCGTATTGTCACCGGATTTATTGACTCACAAGTAAATGCCCTGCTGGATCTGGACGCCAAACGCGAAGTCGCCTTCTCTCTGGTTCCGGTTGGCTGGACACAGTGGACGCCTCCTGCTCCACCCGCCGTCGAGTCGCTTGGCCTTCCCGTCGTCCCCTACTCGGCAAAGGAAGTCGACTACGCCTCGATGCGCAAGATGCACGAGGCTTCTTCTCTCGATTCGGTGGCAGAGGTGCTCGCGTGGCGGGGCAAAACGCCCAGCAATGAAATGCCCCCCGCGAAAGAAACTACCTCTGCGTTGCTGTCGCTCAGCGATTCGCGCATGGCTCCCGACACCATCGAACAGGTGATCTCGCGCCGGGGATCGACTCGGCAATTCTCGCGCGATCCCATCACGTTAGCGGAACTCTCGACCATGCTCGACCGCTCCACTCGCGGCATCCCTGCCGACTTCATCGATCCGCCCGGGAGCCATCTCAATGATCTCTACCTGATCGTGAACAACGTGGTTGGATTGCCCGCCGGGGCTTACGCGTATCACTGGGAAGAGAAATTCCTCGAACCGCTGAAGCGCGGGGAGTTTCGCGACAAGGCGGGATACCTCGGGCTCGAGCAACAAATCCCGGCGGATGCAGCAGTGGATATTTTCTTCCTGGCGGATCTGAAAAAGGTTCTGGAGCGCTATGGGAATCGCGGCTATCGCGCCGCGCAACTGGAAGCAGGAATTCTCGGCGGGAAACTGTATCTCGCAGCCTATGCCCAGAAACTGGGCTGCAGCGGACTCACTTTCTACGATGACGACGTGGTCAGTTTCTTCTCGCCCCTCGCGCGCGGAAAAAGCGCGATCTTTCTCATCGCCCTAGGGCGCAGCGCATTGCGCAAATCAGAATCCTCGCGTCGTTAGTCGTCCTCTACCTCAATCACAGGAGTGGTTATCTCTTCCGCCGGTTCGCCTGGAGCCATCGCTTGCGCCATGATCAATCGCCGAGCTTCCGCCCGGACCTTTGGCAGTTGTTGGCTGAACCACCAGGCGCCCAGGACCGAAACCAGGCCACCGATAGCCAAGGTCCAGGGTGCTCCTAAGCGATCGGACAGTGCCCCGCCCAGCAGCGCTCCAATCGGAGCGAGTCCCATGAACATCATGGAATATACCGCCATGGTGCGGCCACGCAGCGCGTCGGGGACCATGGCCTGAATCAGTGTGTTCGATGAGGCCATCTGCAGCATGATGAAGTAGCCCACGGGGAGCAACAGCAGAACCGACAGCCAGAACGAGGTGGAAAACGCGAACAGGATGAGGCTCACTCCGAAACCGGCGCAGCACACCGAGACCCACGTCCCGAGCCCTTTCACGCCAGAGCGCATGGCGAGAGTCAACGCTCCAAGAAGCGCTCCGACGCCGGCGGCGCCCATCAGGATCCCCAGCCGCACCGCTCCAAGATCGTGTGACCCGATCATTGACGCCAGTTCCTGTCCGCCCCCGTGGAGGATCTTATCTGCGAAAATCGGCATGAGCACGACATAGGGCATGCCCGTCATGCTCACCACCCCGAGCAGGATAAGAAGGGCGCGAATCGGCGCGGCCTTGCCGACAAACCGGAATCCTTCAATGATGTGCTCGAAGGGCGACGTGTCCGCGGACGCCCGGGCGGGTGCATGCACATTCATCATCAGTAAGCCCACGATAACGGCGATGTAGCTCACGCCATTTGCAAAGAAGCACCAACCCTCGCCCAGTCTCGCCACCAGAACGCCGGCGACCGCCGGACCCACCACGCGCGCGCCGTTGAACATCGACGAATTCAATGCGATCGCGTTCATCAGGTCCTCCTTGCCCACCATGTCCACGAGAAACGCCTGGCGTCCGGGGATGTCGAACGCATTCACGACGCCAAGCAGTGCGGCCAGAACGAAAATCTCCTTTACGGTCACTCGGTGCGTGAGAGTCAAAGCGGCCAGAACCAAGGCGAGGATCATCGAAGCGGTCTGGGTAGCGATCACCACGCGTTGGCGATTGGACCGATCGGCGGTGATTCCTCCGAGGGGGGCGAAGAGGAATACCGGGATCTGGCTGGCGAACCCGACGGAACCCAGCAACAGGCCCGATCCGGTCAGCTTGTAGACGAGCCACGACTGGGCCACCGTCTGCATCCACGTGCCCACCAAGGAAATGAGTTGTCCGCTGAAAAACAGCTGGAAATTACGGTGCCGCAGTGCCCTGCCGGCGGCCTGCCAGTTCAGCTTGCGTTCGGCTGTCTGCCCGTCGTTGGGCGAGGATGAATCTTGAATGGAAGGTCTTGAATCAGGCACTGTCACTTCTTAGATGTCACCTCTCAGCTTTGCACTTCACGAATATTCTCTACGCCACAAAACCCTCTGATCGTCGATTTTTCCACATCGACAGCTTTACTCAAAAGCTCATAGTGATCCGAGACTCCGACTCCAAGTGCCGGGAAATGTTCGGTTTGCGCCAACCCGGAGCTATAGCTAATTTGCAACTTCTCTTACCAGTCAACCTGCGGTAGAGTAGTACGCTTGCGTTTTTAGGCGATTCGCCAAAGGAAGTGAGGCATGACCACTTCTCCAGCCCGGGTTGAACGCCGCGTCGGGCAGCGATTCCCATATTTACTGTCGCTTTCTCTGCGCCAACCACTCGGATCCGTGGAAGGCGTCGGATTCACCCAGGATCTCAGTTCCCGCGGAGTCTTCTTCTTTACCGATGCGCCTCTAACCGAGGGCGCCGAAATCGAACTGACTCTGCGTATGCCCTCTGAGATCACATTAGGCGAGAGCATGCCGGTACGCTGCCGTGGGCGCGTCCTTCGTGTGGTGCGATCCTCTATTGGCCCCAATCTCACCCCGGAAGGTGCCGAAACCAAGATCGGCGTCGCCGTTCGACTGGAATGTTACGAATATCTGCCAGATCCGTCGGCCGATCTGGCACGAGTCGCCTCACTGCACCCCCATCACGAAGACGAGCAACTTCCGTCCCATTCTTCCGCTCGCTCGTAAACGGATCAAACCGCGTCTTTGGCTTCCCAGGGATCGCCTTCGTATCAGATCCCTGGAATGATGGCACGATTGTTTCAAGACTATGGCGCAGAAGTGCTCTTTTCAACTGGTCTCGGTGGGCTTACAATGGTCTGCAACGATCAAAGAGACCCTAAATGCTTTCCCGCGTTGTGCTCTTCCTCCCAGCCGTCCATCGAGCCTCGTATGGCTGTGGTGTGTCCCGCAGATCGCGGACGGTCATGCCCATTTTCCATTACCTAGGTCACTTGGCGGAAGCAAGGTTCTCTTTCTAACATGCAGACACCGAGAGAATTAAGCGAGCACCGCGCTATGCATGGCATCTCAGTCGCCCTCCTGACCGAGGACCGGGAGCAACTATCTGCACTCCAGAACCGTCTGGAGGCGACCCGGCTGGGACGCGCCGTATTCAGCCACGTCGGATTCCCCACCGGACCGACCGATTCGATTCTCCGCGAAATCCAGGACTCACGCGCCGAAGTCGTCATCGTTGACATTTCTCCGCGCGACGCTCAGCGCGCCATTCGCGCCATCGAACTGATAAAGGCCACCACCCTTCAGATCGGCATCTTCGCCAACGGCGAAATGACGCAACCGGCTAGCATTGTTGCCAGCATGCGCGCTGGCGCCGGGGAGTATATCGATCAGTCCGCCGGAGCCGACGCTCTGCTGGAAGCCCTGACGCGGTATAGCTCAACCCGCTCACGTTCTTTCGGAGCTGCAGGCAGGGCGCGGGTTTTCACGTTCCTCAGCGCCAAGGGAGGCGCCGGCTGCACTACGGCGGCGGTCAACACTGCGCTCGCTCTGCAGCAGTCTCACGGCGACGTTGTTCTTCTCGATTTTGCTCCCATCGGACATGCCGCCCTGCACTTGAATCTCAAACCGCAATTTGGCGTGCTCGACGCGCTGCAGAACCTGCATCGCATGGATGTTTCCCTTCTAGACGGTCTGATGACGACGACGAAAGAAGGACTGCACCTTCTGGCCGGACCGCAGCAGCCTTATCCGACCGAGCCTACGCCTGGTGAACTGGCGCGCCTCTTTGACCTGGTTGTGAACCACTATCGCTTTGTGGTGGTCGATGGTTCCAGTCGCCTGGATCAGACTACAAGGCTGCTCTCCGATCTCTCGAACGCAGTGCTGGTCGTGGCGCAGACCGATGTCGTCTCCCTCTGGAGTGCTGGCCGCATTCATACATTCCTGGAGGAAGGAACCGGGCGCGACCGCGTGCGGATCGTCCTGAACCGTTATAAAAAGATTCCTGGATTTACCGATGAAGATGTTCAGCAGGTCACGAACAGCAAGGTTCTATGGAAGGTTCCCAATGCTTACCAGGTGATCTCACCGTCCATCGATAACGGAACTCCGATCGTGCTGCAGGAGGGCCCGGAGATTAGCCGCTCGTACCATGCGCTGGCGGCGACCCTCGCGGCAGCCTCATCTGACTCGGACGGCAGCGCCGATCTCGTGTATGGCGGCGAACCCTCACCCAAGAAGTCCCGCGGTAGTCTCAACCTATCCCCGGCCCGCGCAGGACACTGACTCAGTACCGAGTTGCGAGTACCGAGTACCGAGCAAACCTCAACACCTTCCCTCTCCGACTGAAGTTTTGGAATTTCTCCGAAAGAATGCCAGTGAGGTCTCAGTACTCGGTACTCACTTCCTGACGACTGGAGCAGGCGCAGCTTCTTGCGGGAACATCTTCAAGACTACCGGTCGTGGGCGAGACGTAACTTTCTTGTTCGCATCACTAATGTTTTCGGTCAGCGTCCCTTTCAGGACGAAGTATGCCTCGTCGCCTGGATTCTTACCTTCACCGCGCTCCACGGAACCCTGGAAGTCGAATGCGACACCGTGGACGACTTCGGTGGTAAAACTCAATTTGCTTCCCTCAAGTTTTCCGGATTTGAAGAACTGATCGAGGAAAGCTCCTTTATCGCTCTCGCCGTCCCCGAATCGCGAGACGAACCCGGTCACGCTGCCACCGTCTTCCACCGTCAATTGCACAAATTCGCCGTCTTTCAGGAAGCTGTACATTCCCGAGCATGATTGCCCTTCTTTCGCGCTGGCTGAGGAAGGCTGGGACTTGTTTGCCTGTTTCTCGGGCGAGGCCTGGGCATCTTGCGCACCGAGGTGCGCAGGAGCGCACAAGATTCCGAAGCCGATCAACCCGTAGATCAGAAAAGATGGCGATGTTTTCATGATGAATTCCGCCCCGCCCACATCGTACTACCCAGAGGAGCACGCGACCAAGTATGAAGAAAGATTGAATGACCCCGAGCGGAGCGATCCGCAGCTAATCCTCTGATTTTGAGTCTACGCTCCCAAAAACAAAAGCCTCAGTCGCTCGGACTAAGGCCATGATTCGCCCCCACACTTTTTATTTCTTTGTGGCCTTTACGTCCATGAACGGCATCCAGTTCTTGCCATCCATCGAGACTTCATACTTCATCGTGTAACTGGTCGGCGACAAAGTCTTGATCGTCATCTTCCCCTGAATCTCCATTCCTCCATAATTCGATGAGCTGGTCCAGGTCCAGGCATCGCCGCTAAGGGTTCCCTTGGACGACTCGTGCCTGCCCTGGCTGTTAAAGGAATCATAGGTATAGACATTCGCCTGCGTGTCGTACCCCATGACTGCGAAGTCTTTGGAGTCGCCGCCGATCTCAGGGGGCATCTTTGCTTCCGAATGTGTCTGTACGAAGAAGTTGCCGGGCATCCACTCGCTCGTGCCACTCGCAGTAAACTTGCCACCAGCACCCCATGGACCTTGTGCGATCATGCCTTCAGTCGTCCATGCTCCGACGAAGTAATCGAGTTTCTTCACCTCTGGCCCTGGGGGACCACCCATCTGGGCCCACGCTGATACGGCAATCACAATCAGAAACGGTATCAAGACGATTCTTCGGTTCACGTTTTGCTCCTGCGAGGCTCGGGATGTATGACGTTCCCGATAGATTAGTGTACGAAACATGCACTTGCTAGTGCGATTCGTCAACTCAGGTCTATGACATTCGTCAGCTCATTCTCACTTGTTCTTGGTAGCCTTGCCATCCATGACCGTCGTCCACTTCATGCCGTCCTGGGAGATTTCGAACGAGAAGTTATAAGACTTGGGGGAAGTAACTTTCATTGTGAAGCGGCCCTTCATTTTCATGCCGCCCATGTTATCGTCGCTCAACCAAGTGATGGTGTCACCATCCCATGAGCCTTTAGCATCCTCGAACTCGCCCCAACTGTTGAACGCCCGGTAGGTGTAGGCCTTGTCGTCATTCGAATAACCCAGAAACGAGAGGCCGGAGCCATTTCCCATCGCAGCGCTGGTGAATTTCACATGGCAGGCGAGAAAGAATCCGCCTTCCATCCACTCGCAGGTCTCGTTTTCGGTCATCTTTCCACCCGGGCCCATCGGACCGGGCTTCAAGTCGCCATCCAGCGTCCACGATCCGACGAAAGTGTCCAGCTTTTTGTGCTCAGGCCCAGGCTTCGGCATCGGCATCTGCGCCGAAGCGGACATGGCGAGGATCAAAAAAACTGCGGCAGAAACCATTCCTAGAGACTTCATTGCACCTCCAAGCGTCGATTTCTTGACTTGATTGTTGATTTGTTGATTTGTTGATTGTTAGATGAGATTGCGTTTCGAGGAAACTGATACCGCGGCGAGATACTAAGGCGGCGGGCTGAAAGAGTCAACAAGTGTGCGAGGCTTCTTCATCAACAATCAAGAATCACCGATCGAATTTCCCTACCAGTCTCCCCAGTGAGCCGCGGTCATCTGCTGGAACTTCATCTTCCAAACGTCACCCTGCTTCACCCAGACCGTGGTGAAGTGCTGATAGCGCGGCGGCGGTCCTTGATCTTCCGCCGGGGGCACTCTCAACACCACGTTGTAGGTCACAATGGCAACACCCTCTCCCGCAGACACTACTTTCATTTCATAGGGCATCAGGTCCGTGCCACCCTGACTATATTGGTCGACCATGTCCTGCCGTTCGTAGAGTTGACCATCGAAGGAGACGAAGGAAAAGTCGTCCGTCAAGGTGCGCTTGAAGAACGCGGCATCACCCTTCTTAGCGGCGTCGATGAATCCCTTTTCCGCTGTCATCAGAGTCTGCTCGAATTCGCTGGGTCCCTTATCGGCCTTGGCCTGTCCCGCTTTCGCGAAACCGATGGCGCTGCAGAGAAGCAAAGGCAATACTCGACACACGCGTTTCATATTCGCCCCCTCGTACTGGAATCCCCTATTCTGCCAGCCCCGACTCTGATAGCCCAGGTAATCCGTCGATACTGCGCCGGTTCTTCTGCTGCTTATATTCTCTGAGTCCATCCGGCCCTTTTTTCTGCGCCCAGGAAAAATGTTGATCTCGTTCGCCCTCATATTTCATGAGAGGGACTCCGAACCCGCACGAATCGGAAATCCGCGTCACGTCCACAACGATGATGCACCGCGTGCTCTCATACTTAGGGAATTGCGCCGCGAAGCCTGGAAACTCCGGCGTGTGTGGTTCCACCGCCCGGCCGTGTCCATGCAGCCTGACGATATTCGGCGGCCCGTCGAAGGCACAGAACATCAGGACAATCCTGCCGTTCTCCTTCAGGTGAGCAATGGTCTCCACTCCGCTGCCGGCCACGTCAAGGTAGGCGACAGTGCGCGGCCCCAGGATGCGAAATGAATCCAACCCCTTTGGCGAGAGATTGAGGTTGCCATCGGACGCCAGCGGTGCGGTTGCGACGAAGAAGACATGTTGCGCCAGGATCATCTTCGCCAGATTGTCATTGATTTCGGTGTGGAGTTTACCCAAGATTGCTCCTGAACCATGCTGCTAAGTCATCGCGTGCGACCGTAACCTGCTCGCCCGTGGCGAGATTTTTTATAGTGAAGGCATCCGCTTTCACTTCGTTCTCACCGACGATGAGTATGTACGGCGCGCCGACTTTCGTCGTGGCCTCGAAAGATTTCTTCAACCGGAAAGCGTCGTCTCCCAATTCAACCACCAAATCGTGGCGCCGCAGCTCGCGTGCCAGCCGCGCTGCATCGCCATTCAGCCCGGCCATCGGAGCAACATAAACAACCGGCTTGCGCAGCACGCTCTCAGCCGGGACTTTTTCTTGGAGCGACATGACAAGGCGATCCTCGCCAATCGCGAATCCAATGCCTGGAGCGGCAGGCCCTCCCAGGGCCTCCGACAATCCGTCATAGCGCCCGCCGCCGAGAATCGCATTTTGCGCGCCCAACGCGCCATGCGTGAATTCGAACGCGGTTCGCGTGTAGTAGTCCAATCCGCGCACCAGCCTCTCGTTGAGCGAGAATGGAACGCCCACTTTGGTCAGGATCGCCTGCACCGCTTCGAAGTGCTTGCGGGAGTCTTCGCCGAGAAACTGGGTGATGCGCGGCAAAGTTTCAATGATCGGCTGATCCTCCGGCACCTTGCAGTCGAACACCCGCAGGGGATTCGTCACCGCACGCCGCTGGCAGTCCACGCACATCTGTCCGACCACGGGCTGCAACGCCTTGCGCAACGCCTCGTTGAACTGGACGCGATCGGCAGGCGTACCCACAGAGTTCAGCTGGAGATTCCAGTTTGTAATCCCGAGGCGGTCGAGGAGTGTGGCAAGCATCTCCAGAACTTCCGCATCCCGAGCAGGAGATTCGCTGCCGGCAGACGGCGGCCCGATGATTTCAGCATCGATCTGATAGAACTGCCGGTAGCGTCCCTTTTGCGGGCGCTCGCGCCGGAACATCGGGCCGATGCAATAGAGTTTGTTCAGGCCGCGGTCGCCGAGTTTGTGCTCGATGTAGGCCCGCACGATGCCAGCAGTCGCCTCAGGGCGAAGTGTCAGTGATTGTCCTTTATCGCTCTCCGCTCGCCCTCGATCCTCCCACGTGTACATCTCTTTAGCGACGATGTCGGTCTCTTCCCCAACACCGCGCGCAAACAGCTCCGTCGCTTCGAAAATCGGTGTGCGAATTTCCTGGAAGTTGTAGGCGCGGAGAACGTCACGCACCGCAGCTTCCACGAAGTTCCAAAGCGCCGTATCCGGCGGCAACAGATCTCGCGTTCCTCGAACCGCTTTAATCATGATTGTCGTTACAGCCTGTCATCCTGGGCGCAGGGAGCTCGAATGAGCTAGCGGAGTCGAAGCATCCCTACCACCTTCGACTCCGCAGGCCGGTTCGCTATGCTCACCTGCCCGCTCCGCTCAGGATGACAACTTCTCTGTACTCGATACTAGCTACCCGGTGCTACCTACTTCTCCCTCAAATACTCATCTTTATACCCAAGATAATTCCTCGCATACCGCAGGATCATCTCATCCTCTTCCGGACTAAGTTTCCGGCGGAACCTCCCCGGCGATCCCATCCACAACGATCCGGGCTCGACGATGGTCTTCTCCGGAATCAGAGTTCCCGCCGCGATAATCGATCCCGCACCGATCCGCGCGCCATTCAGGATGATCGATCCCATGCCGATCAAACACCGGTCCTCAATCACGCACCCGTGCAGCGTCACTGAGTGTCCGACCGTTACATACTCGCCGAGATACACGCCCCATTGCTGTTTCATGCCGTGCAGCACGCTATTGTCCTGCACGTTGGAGTACGCCCCGATCCTGATCTCGTGCACATCGCCGCGCACCACGGCGTTCATCCACACGGAGGCATGCTCGCCCAGTACGACGTCGCCGATAATCTGCGCTGATTCATCGACATAGCAACTGGCCGGAATCGTCGGCTTCACGCCCTTGTAGAACCGGATCACGTTCTCGCCTGAAAATTCTCCATTAAAGATAAAGACAATCAACATAGCAGATTTCCGAGCAGGCGTGCTTATTCCGCGCTCATGACAACGCCAACGAACGCGTAGCAACGCTGATATTTCAGCTCTTACATAGCTGTTTACAAACACGAGACTGTCCGCGGACATTCCCACGTGCTTTTTACGAGGTCAAGACTCAGAGGTGACACGCGGCTTTCGTGCGGTCCGTACTCTCGATCCTGTAAGCGGATTGCAGAACGGACGCAAGCTGACTGAATAATTGAAAGCAGCACCACGAACCACCAGTTCTGGAGCCGATCCGGGTAATTCGCGAAAGGAGGAAACACAATGCAAATCAAAACACTGACCTTTCTGGCAGCGATACTCGGGTTGCTCACGATCGCGGGCGCTTCTTCGGTCTTCGCTCAGCAGAATGGCTACTCGCAAACCAATCTGGTCGCTAACACCGCAGGTGTGGCCAACCACACTGACGCGCAACTCTCGAACCCGTGGGGAATTTCCTTCATTCCGGGACAGCCCTTCTGGATCGCAAACAACAACGGCGGTACTTCCACGCTGTATGACGCGCAAGGGAACAAAGACGCACTGGTTGTGAGCATTCCCGTAGCCGCGAACAATCCTTGCCCGCAAGGCTGCCCTACGGGGACGGTTGCCAACTCTCAATCCGGGATTTTCGGTAACGGAGCGTTCCTGTTCGACACCGAGGACGGCATCATCGCCAACTGGACGGGGCAGGGCAACGCCGTCACCGTCGTCGACAACTCTGCGGCCGGCGCTGTCTACAAGGGTTTGGCTGTACTCACGAATAACGAGGGCACATTTCTTCTTGCTGCCAACTTCAACAGCGGCAAAATCGATGTGTTCGACCGCAACTTCGCTGCGACACATCTTGCGGGCAATTTCACCGACCCGCATCTTCCTGCAGGTTACGCGCCTCACGGAATCAAGGTCATCGCCAATGTCATTCTGGTTGCTTATGCCATGCAGGATGCCGCCAAGCACGATCCAGTGACCGGGCCAAGCTTGGGAGTCGTCGACGCATTCGATACTGAAGGCAACTTCACACGCACTTTTGCTTCGGGAGGCAGCTTGAATGCTCCCTGGGGTATGGTGATGGCCCCAGCGACTTTTGGGACCTTCTCCAGTGACGTGCTGATCGGCAATTTCGGTGATGGAACCATGAACGCCTATGATACGCAGGGCCACTTCGTTGGACAGGTCACGGACTCTGCCGGTCACGCCATCGTGAACCCGGGCCTCTGGGATATGGTCTTCGGAGCGGGCGGCACTGGCGATCCGAGCACTCTCTACTTCACCGCAGGAGGCGCCAACCAGACAAGCGGTTTATTCGCGACTCTCGTCCCCGCGACTGCCGTTGGTGGACCGGACTTTTCGCTCAACCTTTCGGCTCCAACCCTGACGGTAACCGCCGGAGGCTCGACCACGCTCACGATTGGATCCGCGGCCGTAGGTGGCTTCAATGGCCAGATCGCTCTTTCGTGCACGCCGGCCGCCGGACTCACCTGCAGCTTCGCTCCCAACACGATCTCGCCGGGATCAAATGCCTCGAGTTCCACGCTGACCGTTTCTGCGGCAGCGACAGCTCCGGGCGGAGGCTACGGACATCCCGGAATGCTCTTGCTTTCAAGCCTGGGCCTCTTTGGAACGCTGTTCAGCGTGGGCCGCAGCAAAGTTGCATCCACTGCAGGGAAGAAGCTGATGTTGATCGCCCTTCTCGCTCTGCTTGCCACAAGCATGACGTTCAGCGTCGCCTGCGGTAACTACTCTAACCACACGCCGACAAACAACCAGGCGTCCCTCACGATTACGGGTACGTCAGGTGGCTTGAGCCATTCCGTTCCGGTTTCGGTCACCGTTCGCTAAAGTACGACGGCCGGGATGCACAATGTGTATGCCGGCCACTTTCTGAAGTACTCCCTCGCCGATGCTATACAGGACTGGGTTACTCCATCTTGGCGGAGGAGCTTCCCGGCCGCGCCTCGCAGGAACGCGCCCTCCGGTTCTCCTCCGTTGGCTGTCTGGCGCGCGTCCGATTAACGAGCTGCTGGACCATCCCTCCGAGCGCATCTCCGCACTCAGGGGCGATCTCATGCTCGCAGTCCGCGCCACTTCTCTCCTATTCGCTCTCTCCACTCTCGCCATTGTGATGGGCACTCCAGTACGACTCGCCGGACAAGATTCCGCCACCGGATCGATTCGGGGCACCGTGGTCGACCCCGCAGGCGCGCGCGTGACGCAGGCTTCGGTCGTCGTCGTGAACGCCGGGACAAGCACACAATACACAGCAACCAGCGATTCCGAAGGCCATTTCGCCCTGGAGTTACTACCGCCCGGAGATTATTCCACTCGTGCAGAAGCAGAAGGCATGTCGCCCCAGGTCAGCCCCCCAGTGCATGTCGATGTCGGCGGCGTTACAGAACTCGTATTTCGACTCAAGATTGCCGGCGCCCAGGAAAGCCTCACCGTATCGAGCGCACCCGCTATGGTCGAAACCAAGCCAAGCGCCGTCTCCACCCTGCTCGACGAGCGCTCCATGAATGACTTCCCGTTGAATGGCCGCCGTTTCTTCAGACCTTGCCCTGTTCTCACCAGGTGTCACGCAGGATCCTCGCGGCCTGACTTCGGCTACGAGTGGCGACCTTATCCTTCGGCGGTATTCGCGGGGTACACAACACCTTCCTCGTCGATGGCAGTGATTACAACAACGCCTTCTTCGCGCAGGCGCGCGGTCGCTACCGGGCGCCATATCAGTTTTCCACCGAGGTCG
>Ga0209580_10000274_pt1 | contig 31486 bp, 35 predicted proteins | sample Coa_R1_5_FD_187153 | JGI IMG/M metagenome (GOLD analysis project Ga0209580, IMG submission 187153) | Surface soil microbial communities from Centralia Pennsylvania, which are recovering from an underground coalmine fire - Coalmine... | ecosystem: Environmental > Terrestrial > Soil >... | reverse complement strand
ATGTACGCATCAAAGGTGACCGCCTGCGGGAGCGGCGCAACGATCACGCCGGGCTCAAGATACACCTTCTGCGCCCAGCCTCCGTACAACCCCTCCACGGCCGAATCGGTGATGCCGTAGACCCGCCGCGACGGACACCGCGTCGGGGTCCGATGGACCGTGCAGGCTAGACAGCGGCCGCAGGTCCGATGGACGTCGAAGAAGGCGACGCGGTCACCCTCGCGGATGGCCGCGCCGTGAACGTCGACCATCGACCCGCGGATGGCGTCGATCGTCCCCGTCGTCACGTGCCCCGGAATGATCGGGTAGGGCACGCCCGACAGCCGTCCGTGCCACAGGTGCACGTCCGTGCCGCACACCTCCGACCGGACGGTCCGCAACAACGCGCCGCCCATCGGCAAATTGGGCTCGGCGAACTCACGAATCTCCACTGGGAGCTCGGGCCCCGGCATGACGGCGGCAAGCACTGAGCGAGGCATGACTAAAGTATGCTTCGATTGTGGCGTCTGCCTGGGTGCCGCTTACCATCGCCGACGCGGCTCAGGGACTCCGCAGCGGCCACTGGTCCTCGGTCGATCTGGTCGACGCCAGTCTCTCCGCAATCCGGGCCCACAACGCTCGCACGAACGCGTTCATCACCGTAGACGAAGACGCCGCGCGGCTCGCCGCCCACACCGCGGATACCGATCGCCGGCGCGGCACCGATCGCGGACGGCTGCACGGCATCCCAATTTCCGTGAAGGACCTCTTCGACATCGCCGGACAGCCCACGACCGCCGCCTCGAGAGTACTCGCAGGTCATGTCGCGAGGAAGGACGCGACCGCGGTCGGGCGGCTTCGTCAGGCGGGCGCCATTTTCCTCGGCAAGACCAATCTGCACGAGTTCGCGTTGGGCTCGACGGGCGACGACTCGGCGTTCGGGCCCGTCACGCATCCGCTCGATAGTCGGCGGCTGGCCGGCGGTTCGAGCAGCGGATCGGCGGTCGCCGTCGCCCTGCTGATGGGCCTCGCGTCGCTTGGCAGCGACACGGGCGGTTCGATTCGCATCCCCGCCGCCGCCTGCGGGGTCGTCGGCCTCAAACCGTCACTCGGCGAAGTACCGCTCGATGGCGCCGTGCCCCTCAGCGTGACGCTGGATCACGCCGGCCCCATCACGCGGAGCGTCGGGGACGCGGCCCTGCTGTGGGCCATCCTTGCGGATCACCCGGATGTGCCACTCGAGCCGCCCTCGAACGGATTCATCGATCTTGGCGCGGCCGGCGGATATTTCGCGATGGTCAGTGACGACGTGCGGGCACCGTACGAAGCGGCGCTCTCCGCCCTTCGCGCCTCCGGCGTCAACGTGCAGTCCGTCGACATCCGCGGCGCGGACCGGACCGTGGAGACGTATACGAACCTGGCACTCCCAGAGGCGGCCGCCTGGCACGCACGCTACCTCGAAACGCGACCTGGCGATTACACGTCGCCCGTGCGAAGTCGGCTCCACGCGGGACAGGCCATCACCGCCGTCCAGTACCTCACCGCCCGGCAGCGGCGCCTGGCCCTCATGGAGGCCGTCGATGCGGCGCTCGAGGGCTGCCGGGCGCTCGTGCTGCCGACGCTGCCGGTCGTCGCGCCGCTCCTCGGCACCGCCGAGGTGACCATCGATCCGATCGAGCATCAGACGATGCCGGTGCGTGCGGCGATGCTCAGACAGACGCAGCTGTTCAACCTGACGGGACACCCCGCCATCACGCTGCCGGTGAAGACGGCGGGCTTGCCCGTCGGCCTGCAGCTCGTCGGCCGGCGCGGCGCCACCGCCGATCTGCTCGCCGTCGCCGCGGCGATCGAAGGAGTCCTGAACCCGTGACGCCCAATGCCTCCGTGACCGAAGCTCGCGCGTTACAGCAACAGGGATGGGTCTATGTCGACGTCCGATCGACAACGGAGTTTGCCGGCGGACATCCCCAGTCGGCCGTCAACGTGCCCCTCATCGAACCAGATCCGGACACCGGACAGCCGATGCCGAACCCGGACTTCGTCCGGGTGCTCCAGCACGAATTCGGGCCGGGCGCGAAGCTCCTGATTGGCTGCCAGGTCGGCGGGCGGTCGATGCGGGCGACGCAGATGCTCCGCGCGACCGGCTTCACCGAGGTCGTCAACGTGCGTGGCGGCTTCATGGGCGCGCGCGATCCGATGGGACGCACGGTTGATCCGGGATGGGTCGACGCCGGCCTGCCGATCGAGACCGGACAACCCGAGGGCCGCGCCTACGCGGACCTCGTCGCCAGAGCCGATCAGCCGTCGCGGTGATCGGCCGATTCTTCCACGCCTGGGAGCGACGTCTCGCCTCCGTCGACACGAACCGGGTCGTCCGGCCGTTCGAGTGGGGTGAGGACTGGCTCGGACTCGCGGCCGGCTCGCCCGATCCGGCCGCGAACGTGCTGGCGTGGGCGCGGGCTGCGATGGCCGACACGGAACGCTTTTACCATGCCGACCGGGGCACGGCATTCGAACGCCAGGGCGACGTCCTGCGCTTCCCGAGCGCGGTCACGACCCCCGAGCCCGTCAACAACACGGTCGAGGTCCGCATCTTTCCGGCCGATCCGCGCCGCAGCCGAACCAAGCGCCGCGCCGTCGTCGTCTTGCCGCAGTGGAACTCGGACTCGGAGGGCCATGTCGGCCTCTGCCGCGTGCTCGCGCGCTTTGGTTTGACGGCGCTTCGGCTGAGCCTGCCGTACCATGACGCGCGCAAGCCGGCCGACCTCCAGCGCGCGGACTACATCGTCAGCTCGAACGTCGGCCGGACGCTGCACGCCAATCGCCAGGCCGTGCTCGATGCCCGGCGCACCGTGGACTGGCTCGAGCGCGAGGGATTCGAGCACGTCGGGATCCTGGGCACGAGCCTGGGCTCCTGTCTGGCGATGCTCACCATGGCGCACGACGCGCGGATCAAGGCCGGAGTGTTCAATCACGTCTCGCCGTACTTCGCCGATGTCGTCTGGCGGGGGCTCTCGACGCGCCATGTCCGCGCCGGCCTCGAGGGCCACATCACCCTCGACGCGCTCCGCGAGATCTGGCTGCCCATCAGCCCCTGGCCGTTCATCGAACGTGTGCGCGGCCGGGGCATCCGCTTGATCTATGCGCTCTTCGACGAAACCTTCCCGGTCGATCTGTCCCGCATGTTCCTGGCGGAATTCGACCGTCGACAGGTCCCACACGACGTCGCACGGCTGCCGTGCGGCCATTACACGACGGGCAAGGCGCCGTTCAAATTCCTCGACGGGTACTACCTGACCGAGTTTCTCGTGAGGAGTCTTTAGTGGCCTGGACCCGTCCGAGGCGCGCTAGAGATAGCGGAACAGTCCCCGCAGGGCGTCGGCGATGACCTGACCGATCGCCGCCACGACCGGGCCCAGGTCGCCGGTCGACACGGCGTTCGCGACGGTCACCGGATTCGTGAACGCGAGCCAGATCACGGCGGCGGCGATGGCGACCGCGCCGAGGCCGATGACGCCCACGAGGCTCAGTCCCCATCGAGCGAACGTCATCGAGAGAGTCTAGCAGTCCGTGGTGCTGCCCCGCCGGCATTCGCGAGCCGCGGGAGCCCGGCCGGAGGCGGCTTGCAGGCCAGGTCGCTACACCACGAGCACGATCTTGCCAAACTGCCTGGATTCTTCGAGGTAGCGCTGGGCCTGTGCGGCATCGGACAACGCGAAGGTCCGATCGACGATCGGTGCGACGTGGCCGGCGAAGAACAACGAGGACGCCCGAAGGAGCTCTGCCTTCTCCCCCATATATGACCCGAGGAGCGACAACTGTCTGGCAAACAGATGCCGCAGATCGAGGCTCGCCTCGTGTCCGGTCGTCGCGCCGCACGTGACGAGCCGACCACCCCTCGCGAGGCACCGGACGCTCTGTGCCCATGTCGCGGCGCCTACGTGTTCGACGACGACATCGGCGCCCCGGCCATCGGTCGCGTGCCGCACCGCGGCGACCACGTCGTCGGCGTGATGGTCGATCGCGACCTCTGCGCCGAGCGTCCGAGCCCGTGCGCATTTCTCTGCCCCGCCTGCCGTGACGATCACGCGAGCGCGCGTGTGCCTGGCAAGCTGCAGAGCCGCTTGTCCGACGCCGCTGCCGGCGCCGATGACCAGCACGGTTTCGCCCTCGGCCAGGGCGGCTCGGTGGAACAGCATGTGCCAGGCCGTCAGAAATGCCAGGGGAAATGCCGAGGCCGCCTCGAAGCCGACGGGCGCCGGCAACCGGATGAGGTTGGCCGCCGGGACGGCGACGCGCTCGGCGTATCCGCCCGCCGACTGGTAGCCGAGCACGTCGTAGCGTGGGCACCGGTTGTCGTGGCCGGCCAGGCAGGCCGCACAGCGGCCGCAACTGAGACCGGGTTGGAGCATGACGCGGTCGCCGGCCGCCCAGTCGGCGATGCCCTCGCCGACGGCCAGGATCTCACCGGCGATGTCGGCGCCGGAAATGTGCGGCAGCGGAATCGACACGCGGTCCAACCCCCGCCGCTGGAAGAGATCGAGGTGATTGAGCGCGCACGCCCGGATGCGGACGACGACCTCGCCTGGCCGCAGCACGGGATCGGGCGCGTCCTCGTAGCGCAGCACCGACGCGTCGCCGTGCGAATGGAATCGAACGGCCTTCATCGCGGCCGATCCCGAGGGAGACATGAGCGGGCCCGGGCCATCAGAACTCGGGGACGAACGCCTCGATCGGCCAGCCGAGCGCCTCGAGACCAGGCCGGCAGGCAAGGCTGTCACCGACGACGACGGCGACGGCCTGATCGGCGTCGACGAACGTCGCCGCGGCCTGGCGAACGGATTCAACGGTTTGCGCAGACACCTCTGGAACGAATCGATCGAACGTGTCATCGGACAGCCCGTAGGCCGCGAGTTCGGCCGCGGCGCGCACAATCTGGCTGGCCAATTCAAAGCCGCGGACGTAGCCGCGCGTGAGCGACCGGATGGCGCGGGTGACTTCCTCGGCGGTGAGGGTCCCCGGCTCGCGCACCGTGCGGAACTCGGCGAGGACATCGGCAATCGAACTGGCGGTGGCATCCGCCTGCACGCTCGTCTCGCAGGCGAACGCGCCGGCATCGCGGCGGGCGTCGAGCGACGTACGAGCGCCGTAGGTCACGCCGCGGCGTTCCCGCAAATGGGTGTTGAGGCGACTCGAGAACTGGCCGCCGAGCACGGCGTTGAGCACGATGAGGGCATGGTACGCCCGTGAGGCCCGTGGCGGCCCGATGTGGCCGACGCGGAGCACGGACTGCGGCGCCGCCGGGCGATCGACGAGGACGACCCGGGGTGAGGAGACGGGCGTCAAGCGGCCGCGAGACGTCGGGCCGTCACCGTCGCCGGGGCTGCCGGACGGCCATGCGCCGAACGCGCGGTGGGCCAGGCGCATCACAGACCCGTGCACGACGTCGCCCCCGACAATCAGGACCGCGCGCGCGGGACGAAACACACCCGCATGCCACGCTCGGACGTCCTCAATCGTCACCGAGCGCAGCCCGCGCGTCGTACCGAGCGAGCCATGGCCGTAGCCGTGTTCTGGAAACACCGCGTGAACGAAGGCGCGCTCGGCCACGGCGGTCGCGGAGTGCCGGAGTTGGCTCAAGCGACTGAGGCGTAGATCCCGGAGGCGGGCCAGGTCGGCCAGGGCGAGGTGCGGACGGCAGGCCACGCCCGCGAGGACCTCGAGGGCGCCCTCGAAGTGTCTCGCGAGCGACGCGAAACCCAGGGTCGTCACGTCCGGTCCGGCGCCGATCTCCAGACGGGTGCCGAGCCGCCCCAGGCGATCGGCGAGCCGAATCGCATCGTCCCCGTCCGCGCCCTCGCCCGACAGGTCGGCCGCGATCGACGCGAGGCCGAGCCGATCGGCCGGGTCGTCCGCCGTGCCGGCGCCAATCAGGAGGACGGCGGTGACGACCGGCGCCGCCGTATGGCGAATCGTCCAGACCGCCAGGCCGTTCGAAAGCGCGTCGCGCGCGAGGGCCGGAAATCGCACGGGCGTCGCCGTACCAGCGGCCGGAGGTGTGAATCGATTGACCGTCACGTCCGTCGTCTCATGAACCCACTGGCTCGGAGCCGGCCAGGGCAAGCGCGGCCTGCCCCCTGGGTACGACCGACAGGGCGACGGCCCGGCGGGGATCGGTCCAGTCCGCGACGGCGCTCCGGACCGACTCCACGGTGGCATTCAGGTAGCGTGCGAGGTCAGCGTCGAAGCCGTCGGGGTCGCGTCGATAGACGTTGTAGGCGTTGAGTTGATCGGCGCGGCCGCCGAAGCCGCCCAGACTCTGCACACGGAACACGAACGCCGCTTCGAACTCCGCGCGACTCCGCTCGAGCTCCCTCGGATCCGGTCCCTCGGTGGCAACGCGGTCCAGTTCCGCATCGATGGCCTCGCGAAGCTGATCGAGCGACTGGCCCGGCGCCGCGGTCGCCTGGATCTGGAACATGCCACCCAATTCGCGGGACATCTGGTTCGCGCCGATCTCCGACGCGATGCGGTGCTCGTGGATGAGGCGCGCATACAGGCGCGACGTCCGGCCGTTGCCCACGAGGTCGGCGGCCAGATCCAGATCCGCATCCCCGTGTTCAAAGAGCGCGGGCGACGGCCACGTGAGATACAGGCGCGGCAGCTCGACCCGATCCTCGAGCATCAGGCGGCGGGGTTTCGGCGCCACGCCCGGCACCACGGGCGGCCGGACCGCCGGACCACGGGGAATCTCCGCGAAGAACTCGGTCACGAGATCGAAGGCCGCGTCGGGTTCGACGTCGCCGGCAATCGCGAGCGACGCGTTGCCCGGATGGTAGTAGGCCTTGAAGAACGCGATCGCGTCGTCGAGCGTCGCGGCGCGGAGATCCTCCGTCCGGCCGATGGTGGGCCAGGCGTACGGATGATCTGGTGGGTAGAGCGCATCGAGGATGGCGAATCCGGCCTGGCCGTACGGCGTGTTCTCGTAGGTTTGCCGGCGTTCGTTGAGGACGACGTCCCGCTGGGTGTCGAAGCGCGCCTGTGTCAGCACGGGCACCAGCCAGCCCATCCGATCGGCCTCCATCCACAACGCCAGGCGAAGCGCCTCCCGTGGCACGAGCTCCCAGTAGTTCGTGCGGTCGGTGCTCGTCGATCCGTTGAGCGCCGCGCCCGCCTCCTGGAGCGGCTCGAAGAAGCCGCGTGGCTGATGCGCGCCCCCTTCGAACATCAAGTGCTCGAACAGGTGCGCCAGGCCGGTACGGCCGACGTGTTCGTTCTTGGATCCGGTGTGATACCAGAGGCTCACCGCGACGAGAGGCGCGTGATGGTCCTCGTGAACGATGACCTCGAGGCCGTTGTCGAGCGTCCGTTTCGAGTAGGGAATCACGCGTCAGGGCGTGGCGACGAGCGGAATAACGCGCCGTGAGAAGGACGCGATCGACACCTGCTGCGCCACGCGCTCGGCCGCGGCGGTCAAGGCTTTCGCCGCCGCCGAGTCCGGCTCGCTCATGACGATGGGCACGCCGTTGTCGCCGCCGACGCGGACCGGCTCGTAGAGGGGCACGCGTCCGAGAAACGGTATCGACATCTCGAGGGCCAGCGCCTCGCCGCCGCCTTTGCCGAAGATGTCGCTCTCGTGCCCGCACGAGGGGCACACAAAGTGGCTCATGTTCTCGACGAGGCCGATGGTCGGAATGTTGAGCTTGCGATACATTTGCACGGCGCGCCGCGTGTCGGCGAGGGAAACCGCCTGCGGCGTGGTCACGAGCACGGCGCCGGCGACGGGCACCGTCTGGCTCAAGCTGAGCGCCACGTCACCTGTACCCGGCGGCATGTCGACGATGAGATAGTCGACGTTGTCCCACGCGACGTCGCGGAAGAACTGCTGAATGGCGCCGTGGAGCATCGGGCCGCGCCAGATCACCGGCGCGTCGTCTCCGGTCAGAAATCCCATCGAGACGACCTGCAAACCGTACCGCGCGGCCGGCTCGATCTTCTGCCCGTTGGTCCCGAGTTGCGTGCGCAGCCCGAGCATGATGGGCACGTTCGGTCCGTACATGTCGCCATCGAGGAGCGCGACGCGACTGCCGCTTCGGGACAGCGCCACGGCGAGATTGACCGAGACCGTGGTCTTGCCGACGCCGCCCTTACCCGCGCCCACCGCAATCACGTTCTTCACGCCGTCGACGGGCGCCCGTCCGGCCTCGGGACGCGCGACGGCCCGGACCTGCGCCGTCATCTCGATGTCGATCGACGACACGCCGAGCGAGGCGACCGCGGCACGGGCCTGATCGCGCATCAGATCCTTTACCGGACAGGCGGGCGTCGTCAGCTCGATCGTGAAGGCGACGCGGCCTTCACCGATCTGGAGGTTCTTGACGAACCCCAGCGCGACGATGTCTTTGTGAAGATCCGGATCCTTGACCGCACGCAGTGCGTCGAGCACTGCGGCTTCGCTCGGCGTGGCCATAGTCTCTTGGCGGTCCTCCTACTTCTGCACTTGCTTCTCGGCGATGTCGCCGACCCACGGCAGCTTGAACTTCTCGCCGCCGAACGCCTTGACCATCAGGAGAATCCAGAGCACCAACTCGAGGAGCGCCAGCGGCAGGAGCAGGATCCATCCGACGACGCTGATCGTCAGCACGATGTAGAGCGCAAACAGCGCGCCGAACGTGATCGTCGATTGCATCGCATGAAAGCGGACAAACGTGTTGTCCTTTTCGACGATGAGAAAGACGATCCCGGTGATGAACCCCAGCAGGTAGGAGAGCGCGCCGGCCACGTTCTGCTCGAGGCCGGTGCTGGACTTCGCGGGGGTCGGCGTCGAATCAGTCATAGATCCTCCTCCATGGAAGTGGGCACCGACGAGGCGAGGTGTGGCGGACGGCCGAACGCACACCGGGCATCGTCGTTGAGCAGGACCCAGAGCGTGTAGACGCCGAGCGCCGTGCCAAACGGCACCAACACGAGATTCGGGAGCGCAAGCGCGATGGCGGCCGATCGTCCCCGTGGCCGATGGCGGCGAACCGCGCGGCCCGCCGCGATCATCGCGCCGCCCGCGATCACCAGCGCCGCACCCGAGGCGACAAGAATCCAGACGGCGGCGTGTCCGGCGCGGCTGACCGGCCCGAGGTTGGCCAGCGAGGCCCACGCGCCGAGAGCCAGGATGAAAAGTGACGCGCCCGTCAGGAGGCCAAAGGCGCCCCACACGCCGTGCAGTCGGCCGAGCACGTCGATGTGGTATCGCATTGGTTCGCCTCAGACCCGTCCCGCGGGGCCGTACTGGACCGCCCGCCTAGGACCGGCCGTTGAAGAACGCCGCGCGCATACGGTCGACCACATGCCTCACGCTGGCAAAGTCGACGTCTGCGTCACACGACAGGGACTCCCCGTCGATCGCGGCGGTGACCGCCGGGGGGGTCTCGCCAGACGCGAAATCCGGATGATCCGGCCCGGAGCGATCGTGCCTCGACCGCTCGATGTCCCGGGCACGAGCGGCGTTCGGCACGCCCAGAAGCTCGAAGGGGTTGGTCACGTCGAGCCGCGTCAGCGCGCGCCCAGCGTCACGAGCAGATCCCGCCGGGCGGACTCCTCGACGGTGTTCAGGTCGAGCGTGCTGTCGCATTCGTCGCAGAGGATTTCGACGAGCGCCGGACGACCCTCTTCCTGGGGCGGCTGAACCTGCCCATCAGTCACCCGCAGCAAGTGCATTTGCAGGGTCTTGACCAGAAAATTCTCGGAATTCCCGCAATTCGGACACGTCAACGGCAAAGCGTATCTCCCGGGCCACGACCAGCCCTGCATGAGTGTATCCCAGTCCCTGTCACGAATAGACAATTTGGGCCGAAATTGCCTTCGTCCCCAGCGCACGCTCGAGCGCCGCCACGTACAGCGCGGCTTGCGCCTCGTGCGCGACGCGCGGCCGGCCCGTCTTGAACTCCAGCACCACAAGACGCCCGTCTGGCCTCTCGACCAGGCAATCGATGGCGCCCCTGACGAGGACATCCGGCTGGTCGGGCGGCTGGTAGGAAAACGGCACCTCGTAGTGACAACGGCCCCCGTCAATGACGGCCCGGACGTCGGGGCGCTCGCGCAGCGCGACGAACACCGCGATCGCCTGGTCGAACAGCGCCGCCGGATTCGGCACATCGGCAAGCTCGGCGGCCGAGACGGACGCGCGGGCGGCGGCCGGGAGATCCGCCTGCGCTTGACCCCCCGCCGCCAATCCGCGCGCGAACAACCGGTGGACGAGCGTGCCCAACACCCGGGGCTCGTCGGCCGGTGTCCGATCAGGCGTCGCCATTTGGGGATCGCTCGGCACGTCCTGGCGATCGCCGGTCACTGAAACGATGGCGGGCCGCGCCGGCGAGAGCACCCCCACGTCAAGTGGCGCCGGCGTCTCCGCCGAGGCCGGCGGCCGACTCGGCCCGGGATCGGAGGGCGGCCGACAGACGAGGAACGCAAAGGTCTGGCCGCCGCTCACCCACTCGACGTCGGCTTTGCCTCCTCTGCCGCCGGTCGCCCCTTCGCCAAACTGCGCGGCGAGCGTCGCCGGCAGGAGCGACGCCAGGCTGGACTGGCGGCGCAGCAGACGCCCTTGGCTGTCGAGATCACCGCCGAGGTACAGCCGGTCGCGGGCTCGAGTGACGCCGACATAAAGCAGGCGCCGCATCTCCTCGCGATTCTGGTCCTCGTCGGCCGTGGTCTCGTCGGTCGTCCCGAAGGCGACATGGGGCTGGTCCTGGGTATCGCGATCGATCACGGTGATCCGTCCGGTGCCTCGCGTGCCCGCGTGCAGGTTGACGAGAAACACGATCGGGAACTCGAGGCCTTTGGCGGCGTGGATCGTCATCAGGTGCACGGACCCCGAGGCGGCGACGATGGCGTTCGACTCCTCGCCCGCCCGCAACGTCTCAAAGTATTCGGCGAGCCGGTCGAGCGTCGCGTAGCCGCGGTTCTCCACGCGGCGGACGAGTGCACGCACCTTCTTGACGTTCTCGCGCGCCTGATCCAATCGCGCGCCCGACAGCTCCCACGCGTACGCAGATTCGGACACGACCGTGTCGAGCACCACGCCGGGCGTCGCGCGCGCGGACAGGGCGATCCAGCGCGGCACGTCGAGACGCGCCCGGTCGACGATCGCCCGGTCCGTGCGGTCGAGGCCCTGCGGGGCCTCCCAGGAGCCATCCAGGAGCGCGCGCGCGAAGTCCGGCGCGATCCGGGCCAGGCCGTCGTCAGACAGCCGGACGAACCTCGACCGCAGCCACTCGGCGGTGCGCAGGTCCGAGTCCGGCCGGGCCAGATACCGCAGGAGCGCCTGCAGGTCTTGCACTTCTGGGGCATCGAAGAAGCCGAGGCCCTTGTAGACGTACGACCGGATGCCGCGCGCGGTCAACGCCTCTTCGACGACGCGGTGGCCCGCCCGTGTGCGGAACAGGATCGCGATGTCATCGGGCCGGGCCTGGCGTGGCGCCGTGTGGTGGTCCCGGACGACCGCGGCTTCGAGCAGCCGATCGATCTCGGCCGCAATCGCCGCCGCCGAAGCCGCCGGCGTGCGTTCCGCGACGAGACCGAGGACGGGCACGCCGTCGCGGCGGGCCCCGGCGCCGATCGCCGGCACGGGAAACCGATCGGCGTCGTCGTACCGAAACCGGAAATCACCCGGGGCCGTCGATGCCATCTCGGCCCCGAGCGCGTTCACAAAAGCAAGCAGCTCGGGCACGGCTCGGAAGCTGCGGGTGATCGCGCGCCGCACCGGCCCGCCGCCGAGCGCCCCGATCTTGCGGGCGGCCTCGTCGAGCAGCGCGACCTCGGCCTGCCGGAATCGGTAAATGGACTGCTTGCGATCGCCCACGACGAAGATCGACGTCGGCGCGTCGGTCGAGCCCTCCCCTTCACGCCACGCGTCGACGAGCCGTTCGATGAGACGCCACTGCTGGCGGCTCGTGTCCTGAAACTCGTCGACGAGCACGTGGTGATAGCGGGACTGGAGCTTCAGCCGGCTCCGGGCAAACTCCTCCTGATGCGACAGGAGCGCGACGGCCCGGTCGAGCATCGCTGCAAAATCGAGGAGCGCATTCTCTTCGAGCAGGGTCTCGTAGGTGCGCGATGCGATGCCCAGGACGCGCAGCAAACCGCGGGCGAGCAGTCCGTCGACGCCGGCGTCGAATCGATCGAAGGCGGTCTTCAGACGCGGCGCCAGCGTACGGATGGCCTGATCGTGCCGGCGCTTGACGTCGGGAGAGGCGAAGAACGGCTTGAACTTCCGCGCCGCCATCGAGCGCGGCGTGCCCTCGTTGCCGAGGAAGTACTCGCGCAGCCGGCCCTCGAATTGCCGGACACGGGCGGCGTCGGTCGCGGGAAACTCGTCGAGCCGGGAGAGGTCGGCGGCCAGCCAGTCAAAGTCCGCCGCGCCGAGGGGGCCCTCCCCGCGGATCGGCCGCGCTTCCGGCGCCTCCAGGACGGCCCGGACGTCGTCGAGAAAGGCCACCGCCACCGCCTCGGCCGTCGGCATTCCCTCGTGCCGGCTGACAAACGCCGCGACGGCCGGCAGCAGGACGTGCCGGCGATCGACGAGCGAGGCGAGCGCTTCACGCAACGTCGGCGCGGGGATTTCGGCCAGCAGCAATCGGACGTCGGCGTCGGAGGCCACGAGCCCGCGCACGGCCCGGAACGTCAGGGCCAGCGCCTCGGCCGAGAACCGGGCCATCTCGGTTTCGTCGGCGATTTCGAATCCCGGGTCGACGCCGGCCTCGAGCGGAAACTCGCGAAGCAAGCGGAAGCAGAACGCGTCGATGGTCGAGACCTGGATGTCGGCCACGCGATCGGTGAGCGCCCGCCAGCGTGGCCGGAACGACCGGTCCGCCCGCGCGCGAGCCTCGAGCGTGGCGAGCACGCGATCCCGCATCTCCGCCGCCGCCTTTCGCGTGAACGTGATCGCGAGGATGTGCCGGGGATCGACGCCGGCGTCGAGCAGGCGAACGAAGCGGTCGACGAGAACGCGCGTCTTGCCCGTCCCGGCGGAGGCCTCGAGCACGACGTGATGTCGCGGGTCGACGGCGAAATCGCGCGCGGCCTGATCGGAGGACGGATCGCCGGCCGTGCCCTCGGCACCTCCAGGATCGTCGGGCAAGTCAAACAGGCTCGGCTGCATCGGCCTCCATCCGGTATTCCTTGCGACAGACGCCGGCATAGACGCACCACTGGCACAGCTCGAAGCGCTGAGGGCGCGAGGGGAAGTCACCGGATTCGATGCGGCCGACCGCCGCCGCGAAAGCCGCCGCGCGCGCCTCGACCTCCGGCCCCATCGCGGCTCGATCCGGCGCGATCGACGTCGCGAGCTTGTCTTCGGCAAACGCGAGGTACGCCGCGTCGCGGATCGGATGCGGCTGCCCGTCACGCGCCTCCATCTGCTGCCGCGCGCAGTGGGCGTAGACGCCGATTTGCACCGACTCCTTGTCCGGCGGCCGGCTGAGCTTGTAGTCCACGACCCGCAGGGAGCCATCGTCGAACACATCGATGCGGTCAGCCTTCCCCCGAATCTCAATCGAGCGCTGGCCGAAACCGCCAAGGTAGGGAAACGTGAACGCGCCCGTCAGGGCCTGCTCGATCTCGCGCGCGACGATGCGGCCCCCGGAGGCCGCTTCGTGCTCGAACACGCGCACGGCAACGCCGGGCGACGCGATCGATCCGAGCAGGCGATCCATCTCGAGCGCACGGTCGGACGGCGGGAGCGTGGCGAGGACCTCTTGAGTCAGGCGGGTGAACGCCTGCACCGCGGCCGGCACCGCGGCCGGGGTGATCGTGCCGCCGGGGCTGCGCTGCCATGCCTGATAGAAGCGCTCGAAAAGCCCATGGAGCAGCGTGCCGCGCTCGATCGGCGTGAGGCCCGCCACCTCGTCCCGCTCCTCGGGCAGTTGGAGCACGGTCGAGGAGAAGTACTTGAACGGACACTGCAGGTACGCGTCGACCGCCGTCACGCGGTACGGCGACGGGTCGCGCGGTTCCACGCGGCCGCGGTACTTCACATCGTCGATCGGGGGGCGCGCGAGACGCAGCGGGAGCCAGTCGGCCTGCCGACGGCCGGCCAATGCCTCACCGGAGATCGGACCCGTCAGCACCTCGTCGGCGAAGGTCCGTACGGCCGGCGGCGACGCGTGCGCCTCGACCGGCAGGCCGTCGAGCGCGTGCACGAGGGGCGACAGGGCCACGACCGCGTCGCCCTCGAGCTCGAAGCCGTGGAGCGTGACGGTCTCCGCGGCCGACGCCACGAGATCGTGGAAGGCGGCCACCTCTGCCTTCGAGTGCTCGGACTCCTGGGGCCAGCCGAGCGCCGTGAGCAACGTGCTCGTGAAGAAGATGCTGCGCCGCGATCGTTCGGGCCAGTCGGTCTCCACGAGCCCGACGAGGTGCACGTGATCGAATTCGCCGAAGCGCGCCGCCACCGCATCGATCACGTGCGCGCCCGCACGGCCGCGCCGCGGCGCGAATGTCCGGGCTTCGAGCGCATGGTGGATGAGCGAGGTCAGGGCGTCCGGGTCGGTCACCTCGTCGTCGTGGCGCGCGAGCGCCTGGGCAAGGTCGTCGATCGCGCCAAGGACCGCCGCGCGCGCGCGTGCCCACCGGTCTGCGGCCGGGCCGCTGTCCAGGCCGGCGCGCTCGTGCTTGCGGATGAACGCGACAATCGTTTCCACCTGCACCGAACCGCGGGCGGCAGCGCGAAACGGCTCGAGTTCGCGCGCGGCCGCCCCGGCCGTGATCGCGGCTCGTCGGGCACGGCTGACGTCCACCCGATCGCGTGACGAGCGCCCCCGGCTCCATCGCTCGACCTCGGCCTCGTATGTCGACGCATCGCTCGTCGTCTGTCGCGAGACGAGGACGTGCTCGAGCGCCGCCACGTCGCCGCCGTCGACTGGTGTGCCGTCGACGGGGAATTCGACCAGGGGCGAGCGGAGGAGCGCGGCGGCCACCTCGCGGGTGCCGCCCGTGCGGGCCATCGCCAGCACGAGATCGACCAGCGCGGCGAACGGCTCGGACGCCAGGGGCAACGCGTCGAACGCCTGAAAAGGCACCCCGGCGTCCGTCAAGACCTGTTCGGCCAGGTAGAGGTACGGCAGGGGCCGTTGGAACACGACGGCGGTCGGCGCCATCGCGGCGCCGGGAGTCGCGGCGGCACGGGCGCGAATCCGGCGGACGACGTCGCGCAGTTCCTCCTCGCGGTCGCGGCTGACCACGCACGGCGGGCCCTCGATTTCCGGGGCCTGCCGACGGGCGCCCGCGGGTGGGCTGAGCAACACGGGACGACGACCGACCGCAGGCTGTCGCACCTCTTCGACGCCCGGCAGGTCCTCCTCCAGACGCTCTCTCAACCCCGCGTCGTGGGTCTCTTCAGTCATCACGACGTCGATGCGCCTGCAGCCGTTGAGGCGGCCCAGCAAGTCGAGGTCGGCCGGCCAGAGCCCACGGGGGTCGGACGGCCGGTCGGCGACAGCGATGACGGCGTGGTCGAAGGGCAGCGCGGGTTGGGCGGCGAGCAGCACATCACGCAGCACGTGCTCGTCGAGGCCACCGCTCTCGGCGACCCCGCGCTCGTAGCCCAGGAACGCGAATCCCATGAACGAGGTCTGGTGGATCAACCCCTCGCTGCCCCGGTCGGTGCCGCGCTCCACGCGCAGTTCATCGAAGAGCGCCCGTGCGAACCGCCGGACGCTGCGCTGGCGCAATCGGAGTTCGTCGAAGAACGTCAGCAGTTCTGCGACCAGACCGGCGCGCAGCGCAAACGGCGCACCACCCATTCGCGTCCGCCGGGCCGCACGGCGGGCCGCGCGAGCGAGGAGCACTTCTCTAGCGGTCCGGGTCAAGAGCGGTGGCGCTCCAGGCAGCGACTGGTGCAATCGCCGAATCCATTCGTCTCGCGTAAGGAGGTCGGGCAGGACGACCGCGGTTCGACCGTGACCGAGGACCGAGGCCTCAATGGTCTGTCGCAAGACTTCGGCGGAGGCGCGCGTCGGGACGATCACGACGCGACGCCGAGCGTCGAGTGGACGCCCGTCGAGGGCGCGATCGACCAGCGCGCGACGAAACGCGGCAAGGCCGGCCGCGCGGACAAGCGTGCGCGTCTGGGGGGCGCGAGCGGAGGGACTCATGACGCCTTGGGCGGAAAGAGCCTGGTGACCAGGTCCTGATGCGCCTGGTTCAGAAGGAGCACGGCGCCGGCCGCCGCCGCAGATGCATCGGCGGACGTCGCCGACCTCGGCGCAATCAGGACCTGGCGGTGGCGCACGCAGGCTTCGCGCGCCAGTCCGATCACACTCTGAAGCGCCGCGTGAACGGCGAACAGATCGGACGGCACGGGGAGAGCGGCCAGTGTCTTCTCGAAGGCCGACAACCTCGCCAACGTCCGCATGGTGGTGTCATACCCGGCTTCGCGACCGTCACGAATGGCCTGGAGCTCGGGTTGGAGGCCTTCGAGGCCGAAGAGGACGGGCCGGACGCGGCGTTCGTAGGCGAGCAGCTTGGGCTTCTCCCTGGCGTAGCGATCGAGCGACGCACGAAACGCGCGAGTGACGGCGAGGCGTGCCGCGAGCGCGTCAGCCAACGCCTGGATGGCCTCGGGCCGGCGTGAACCGAGCGCGAGGTCCCGGCGCCCCAGCTCCCCCACAAGGGATTCGACCGCGGCGACGTCGCCTCGCCGACGCGCCGTCTCGGCGCGCGTGAGCAGCTCCGTGCTGAGGCTGGCATACGCCCTGTCCGCGTCCAGCTCGTCGTTCAGCCGCCTCCGGGCGTCGGCGACAAGGTCGGGCTCGAGCGACCCGCCCCCGAGCGTGTCGACGACCGCCTTGAGGACGGCTTCCCGAGTCGGGAGGTCGTCAGCCAGGGTAGCCGTGGCGAGCGCGGCCTCGATCGAATCTCGAAGCGTCGGCGGCGGCAGGACGCCTTCGTGCCGGCCCTCTATCGCCTCGGCCACAAGGTCCATCGCGAGCCGTGCGTCGCCCGTTCCTCCGCGAAGCTGGGCGATCACGCCTTCGAACTCACCGAGGAACTGCCGGACATCAGCGGCGTGGTAGTCGTAGTGGTCGGCCGACCACGTCACGAGGCGCGCGCGCGCTTCCTCGGCCAGCTGCAGGCGGAGGGTCGGGTCGGCAATGGCTGGCAAGGCATCGAGGGTGGTCGCGATCTGGCTGGTCAGCGCCTGATACTCGGCCTCACCAGTCGTCGCCGCAAAGTACGCCGCCCGCACCGCCTTTGCGTAGCGCGCAGTGCGGTCCAGATCGACCGTCGACGCGGGCAGACTGACGAGCTGGATGGCCGCCGGGACGGGTCCCCCGCCGACGAGCAGGGAAAAGACCACGCGATCGGCGACGACCGCCGACTCGCCATAGGCCGGCAGGGCGCGGCCGTTGTTGAGAAAGACGCGGAACGTGGACGAGGCGACATCAGGAGGCGGCGCCTGCGCGCCAACGCCGGCGACGGCGGCCAGGATGACGACGGCGACGGCCCATGGCGCGCGCACGAGTCGCGCGTGTGTGCAAAACCTGTGGACAGCACGTGGAAGCGCTGTGCATCCGGTGTCGATCCAAAACTTATTTGCGTGGAGTTGTGGTGCAAACAGGATATGACGCCTCCTCGTGGTGCACGTTTCGCGCAACGCTTCGCTTGCGCGCCTGGATGCACTCGCGAGACCCTGTCTCCTCATTATTCACGCGCTCCGGGAGGCCCGTGACCACTGTTCGCTTCACCCAGACGATCAATGGCCGCACCTATGTCATCGAGGCACAGCCAGTCGATACCGATCGCTGGCGCGCGCGGCTCGTCCGCACGCCGAGCCGCACGACTGCGCTCATGCCCTTCTACGGCGCCACGGCCGACGAGGCCGCGCGCCAACTGAGCGTGTGGCTGACGCGCGCTGGCGTCCCGGCGCGGTAGGAGGAACGCCGCTGTCTTTCGTGGCAAAGGCTGGTGGACCAGACCGGGATCGAACCGGTGACCTCATGAATGCCATTCATGCGCGCTCCCAACTGCGCTACTGGCCCACTCGACGACTGAACGGCAAGGTCAGCCCACGATTATAGCCGGTGTCGGCGAGCGCCCTACTTGATGCCCATTTGCTGGAGGCGCCGCAGGTCGTCGAGCGCCGGAGCATAGGACGGGTTCAGCTCGAGCGCGCGGCGAACGTGCTGCATGGCGGCGGCGAACTGCCCCGTCGCGGCCAGGGCGCTCGCAAGGTCTGTGTGGAGGACGGCCGAGTTCGGGCGCAGCTCGACCGCCCGTGCGAAGTGCGGCACGGCGTCCCTCGCGTGACCGTGCTCCATGAGCACCACGCCGAGGTTCGCCTGGGGATCCGGCACCTCCGGGTTGATCGCGATTGCTCGCGCGTACGCCTCCGCGGCGGCCTCGGGTTGCGATGAGCGGTTGAGCGCATTGCCGAGGTTGAATTGGATGATCTCGTCGCGCGGCGCCAGAGTGGCCGCCCGACGCAGGTGCGCGAGCCCGTCGGCCACGCGACCAAGGCCGAGCAGAGCCGATCCGAGATCGCCTTCGGCCAACGCAGACCGGCCGTCGAGACGGATGGCCGCTTCAAGCGGCGGCACCGCGTCGGCGTATCGCCCCGCCTGCAGGTATGCCGAGCCGAGTGCCGCCTGGTTCTCGGGCACGTTCGGCTGCTCGCGTACCTGCTTCTCGGCCCAGGCCACATTGGCCTGCGTATCGTGATCCACGAGTGCCTGGACGAGCGCGGCCGCGTCAGCCAGCGACTTCGGAAGGACCTGCAGGCCCAACTCGGCCATCTCGTCGGTCGAGTGCGGCCCGAGCCGCACGCGCACCGGCGGCCGGCGCGGGTTCTCCGGGTTGCCCGACGAGTTGTCGTAGGTGTACCGCATGGTCATCGTCGTGCCGACCGGCAGGGCGATCGGCGTGACGTAGCGATAGTCCTGCTGCCAGTGAAAGCTCCACTGCGGGATGTGGAGCAACGTCTTGACGGCGCCGCCTGGCAGCGTGGCCGTCACGAGCATGTCCTTGCCCAGGTAGTGCGCGTGCGGATAGACACTCAACAAGTCGACGCCGGCTGGCAGGGTGAACGTGTCGGTCACCAGGTAGTTGGTCGCGCCGGCCGGAATGTCGATGAGCTTCGAACTCATCTTCAACGTGAGAGGCGTCGCGATTGGCGGCGTCTCCGTCAGGTACAACGCGATGGTCGGCTTCACGTCGATCGGTTGTTTGCCTGGCAACAGGTGGAGTTCGATGATGAGGTCAGCGCCGCGATCCAGGGGCCACGGCATGCCGTCCGGCGAGAGGATGGGTCCGCGGCCCGGCGCCCAGCCGATGAAATGGCCTTCCGGATCCTGACCGGCTTGCCAAGCCATGCCGTCGACGCCGGCCTGCCCATCCTCTCCCTCCTGACGGGCCATCGTCCCGGAGGTGTCCACGCGAATGACCGCGTGATGAATGGGCGCGCCACCCGTCTTGAATTCCACTGCGCGAACGAAGACGCCCGACGCGAGCGACGTGTGAATCACCAGGTTGCGATAGACATCGTCTCCGCCAGGCCGCAACGTGTAGGCACGGGCAGGCGTGAGGACGACATCAGGCGTGCCAAGTTGCCAGCCGCCAGGGAACACGGGCGCCGCCGGAAGGTCCGCGGGATTGCCTTCACGCGTGCCGCCCTTGACCCATTGCTGGATCGCGGCAATCTGGTTGGCCGTCAGGCGGCGCTCGCCGACGATCGGGTAGTCGCCTGGGTCCGGCAGCCAGGGCGGCATGCGATGCTGAAGCGTCTCGTCGGCCATCTCGGCGGCGTGCGGGGCGGCGGCAGCGTAGGACAACACGGAGAACGGGGCGACTTCGCCGGGCCGGTGGCAAGGCGCGCAGTTCGCAAACACGATGGGCGCCACGTCTTTGTCAAACGTGACGGGTGCCGGCGCCGGTTGGACATGACCGCAGGCCGGGGCCGCCACCACGACCGCAGCCGCAGCGGCGATCCAGCCGCACGAGCGACGCCGCCAGCCGAGGGTCATTCTTTCAATAGTACGCGCGTCCACGGATTCGAGGAAGGAGGAGGGCGATCAACCGGCCGTCAATCGAAGCGTGCGCCAGATCCCTCGTGCTGCGAGACGAGCCAGTCCTCTGCGGCGTCGATCTCCTCGAAGATGCCGACGCGAATCCAGCCGGCAACGAGCGATGAGAACACCCGCCCGATCATGAAACCCCGATCGGTATCGACGACGACAGCTCGCGGCGCCACCGGGCGCTGGCCGAGGACATCCCGCACGAAGTGCGCCACGCCCAGCATGTCGCGAGCCGAGAAATCGACGCGGCCGATGTTGCGGGCGTCGACCAGCTCGGGAAATGCCCAGGTGCCGTCGCGCCGGACCATGCTCACGTGGCCGCGGATGTCGGTAAAGGTCAGGGGGAAACTAATGGTCGTTCGCAGGATGCGGCGGTCCGGGACAAACGAAGAGGTGAACGGCATGCTCCTGGGGACGGGAACGTCGCCGCAGGGAGTGTAACCGTTCTTCGAGGTCAACAACTACCGTCAATAGTCGACAGAGCCAGGCCGCTGCTTACGGGCGCCGCGTGGCGTCGGCGCGGAGACGAACGGGTGATTCCCTCATCTGCCATGAGTACGGGATTTCGGGCGAGTCGTACGGCAGCCGCCAGTGATCGGGATCGGCATAGTCGTAGGCATGCGTCGGAAAGTTCACCATGAGGGCGTCGGCCGACCCGACGTTCTGCAGGCCGTGCCAGACGCCCGTGGGAATAACGAGAAAGGTCGGCCGCGGGTCGCCGACATGGAGCTCCATGATCCGCCCGGACGTCTTGCTCCCCTCGCGCGCGTCGAAGAGCACGATTTTCAGCTGACCCTGGTTGACGAACAGACGATCGATCGATTTCAGGTGGCAGCTCCACGCGCCGATCGCCCCGGGAAAGAGCCGTGATTGATAGACCTGTCCCACGGGTAGACCCGTCGGGTCCCATTCGGCGCGATACATCTCGGTGATGACGCCGTGGTCGCGCGGCACATGGAGGACTTCCCGGGCGGTGACGCCCTCAATCCCCGCTCGAATCATCTGCCAGTCGCTCGTGACTACCTGCGGATCCTTGTGCGCCCCTGCCAACATTGAAGCCTCCGTCGCCGGCGCGTGCATGTGTCGCGCCCTTGTACCGCTGTCGGGCCGTGATTCGAGCGCCCCCGCCCCGCCGGATGAACGCCAGCCACTGCGAGGGCTCAGTGACCAGCCGCCAGAGCCGACGTCCGAAGAGAGCGGCTGAGGCCAGTCGGTTTAGACCGACGATCAGGCCGCCAAGTTCAATCGCCTCGAAATCCGGTTGGGCCCGGATCCGGGCCAGCCACGCCGCCTGTTCATGACACGGTCGTTGACGATAGACGTCCGGGCGCTCGGAGGCCGGGAATTTGACCACTCCGAGACGAGGAATGAGCGTCATGCGGTACCCCGCGCGTCGGATCCGGAGCCACAGGTCATGCTCGGAAGTGACGGTCAACGTGCGAAAATCACGCCAGCCTCCGATCGCATCCGTGACCCCCTTGCGGTGAACGACACACGATGGCGCGATCCAGCCGGCGCGCGTCTCGATGAGTGGTGGCAGGAACCCTCCAGCAGTATCTACAGGCAGACCTATCGAGTAGGCGAAATCCGCCCCGGCATCGATCGCGGCAACCGCGCGTTCAAGGTGGCGGGGTAGCCAGAGATCGTCATGCCCGAGATAGGCCACGATCCGGCCGGCGGCTTGCCGCAAGCCTTCGTTATTTGGACCGTACTGGTGGTGCGTCCCGGGCTGAAGGTCGATCCACCGCACGCGCGCATCGCCGACGGCCGCCACGATGCGGCCTGAGTCGTCCGTGCAGCCGTCCCCGACGACAAGGAGCTCCCAGTCGGTAAACGTCTGGTCCAGAACGCTTCCGATTGAGTATGGCAGCACGGTCGACCAGTTGTAGGTCGCCATGATGATCGTCACGCGGGGCATGGCGAGTATTCTGACCGAAACGCCCTGGACGCTCCTATCACCGACCGACCCGGAAGAGTACCAAAGCGTAGGAGCCTCGCGGCGCGCGCGCCGTGTCGCCTATTCGCACGAGTGCGCCGGCCGTCCAGGCCGCGTGCTCGTATTACGATGAACGCAACAACCCCATGACGTTCCCCGCTCCCGTTCCGGAGATTCCCGCGGCCAACGTCGACAGGGCCGCAGCCTACTACGTCAACACGCTGGGCTTCACCTACGATTGGGGGGACGACCACGGCGGTATTGCAGGCATCTCGAGGGGGAATTGCAGACTATTCATCACCAATCGCTCCTTCCGAGAGTCCCACGGCAACGTAGGCCCTATCCTTTTCTGGTTGAATCTCGACAGCAAAGCTGCCGTGGACGAACTCTTCGCGCAGTGGAAGGCTGCGCAAGCGAAGATTGTTTCCGCGCCCGAGCGGTGCAGGCCTAGTGCGGCTTGTCGATGAGCACTGGCGGCTTGCGATGCATCGCCGCCTGCTCGTACCCGAACGCCCACCCGAGGACGTCGCCGTCCTTCCACGGTCGTCCGGAGAACTCGAGGCCGAAGGGCAGCCCGTTCGCGTAGAAGCCGCCCGGCACAACAACCGCCGGTACGCCAATCGGATTCACCCAACCGGTCTCGCTGTGCGGACCGCTGCTCGGCGGTCCGGGCGCCGTCTCGTCATTCGGCGCCATCTGCGCGGACGGGTAGACGAAGCCGTCGAGATGCCATCGATCGAGTGTCGCGTCGTACTTCGCGAGCGCCCTTCGCTGCGGGCCCCAGAAAGTCGTCTCGGCGTCCGGATCGGCTTCGATGACGCGCTGCGATGCGGTCGCCGTACCGCCGGTCACCATGCCCGGCAGCGGCGACCCAACGGCCTTTTCGTACTCGGCAGCGGAGTGATACTCGGTCGGTCCAAAGTCGCGAAGAAACGCGTCGGTGCCTTCGCGTCGGTACGGCCGTGTGCTGATGGCGTTGACCAGCTGCAGAAAGCTTTCGGGCAGGATCGTCTCGTCTACCATGACGGTCGCGCCAGCAGCGCGAAGCTCATCGATCGCCTTCATGAACATCGCGCGTGCATCGGGGGTGAGCGTCAGCAGCCGCGTCTCGGCACCCGCAACGGCTTGCGTGACGATGAACGCGGGCACGCCGAAGCGCTTGCCTTTGAGCTGGTCACGCTTCAGGTAGTTCGTGTACGGACCAGGCTGCGCTTTCGCTGCAGAGCCACGCGTGCGGAAATCCTTCGCATCTTCGCCGGCCATGACACTGAGCGCGATCGCGGCATCGGTCACCGTGCGCGTGATCGGCCCCGTGTCGTCGAGCAGCCAGTCGAGCGGATGGATGCCCGCGATGCTCACGAGGCCGCGCGTCGGCAGCACGCCGACCACGTTGCTCGTGCCCGATGGCATGCGAATCGAGTTGGACGTATCAGTGCCCGTGCCGAAGACCGCGAAGTTTCCTGCCACCGACGTCACCGTGCCGCCAGACGACCCGCCTGGACTGAAGCGCCAGTTGTAGGCGTTCCCCGTGCGGCCGCCCGCGGTGCTGTTCGTCGTATCGCTCGCGGCGAAGTCAGGCATGTTCGTTTGACCGACGATCACCGCGCCCGCCTCACGAAGCCTAGCGACGACCGTCGCGTCAGCCGGCGCGAGGAGCTCATGGCCGGGAATGATGTAGCCCTTCCATCCGTTGCTCGTCACGAGCCCCTTGATGCTCGTGTTGGCTTTGATGACGACCGGCACGCCCCAAAGCGGACCACGGCTGAAGTCCTTCGCCTGTCGCGCGGCCGCCGCATCCTCGGTCGCGGCCGTCGCAAGGGCGCCATCCGCATCCACGTGCCAGACGGCTTTGTACACCGCATCGTAGCGGTGGATGCGTTCGAGGTACCACCGCGTGACCTCCGTCACCGTGTGCCGTTTCGACGCATACATCCCCTCGAGCTTCGGGATGGTGACTTCGATGAGGTCGCGATCCAACGCCGACACGGTGGCCTGCGCCTGAGCCATCGGCCGGCCCGCCTTAGCGATGACCGGCGCGGCACCGACGATCGTCACCGCAGCGAGCACACAGACGCGAATGTTGTTCACGACGACTCCTCCGGGCCGGATAGGCCCATTCTTGACTTGGCCGAACGTCCGTGCCTAGACTGGCCTCGGTTTTCCGCCCATTTACGGAAAAGTGGGAGGCCCGGCCTCCCTGGAAGAGGGACCACATGCCCCAGGGCACGATCGCACGTCTCTTGATCGACAAAGGGTTCGGGTTCATCCGGGACGAAAGCGGAGTCGAGCACTTCTTCCACCGGTCCGCGATTCGGGGCGCCGTGTTCGAGTTGCTGCGCGAGGGCCAGCGGGTCGAGTTCGTCAACGAAGACTCCCCCAAGGGTCCGCGCGCTGCCGACGTGCGCCTGATCGACGGCTAGCCGCGCTCTCCTCATCCTTCCCCCCGATCCTTGAGCTTGCGTCGACGCGCCCGCCGGTTGCTGGTGGTGCTGGCGCTTGCGCTCGCCGCGGCGACCTTCCTCCTCGCCGGACTCATCATCGACCATCCGGATCCGCTCGCGCCAGCCGACGTGATCTACGTGCTCGGCGGGTCGCGAATCTCGCGCGCGCTCGAAGCGAGCGACCTCTACGCCTCAGCCACGGCCCCGCAGATCATCATCAGTCAGGGCGCCCAGGAGTCGGCCGAGAACGAACTGGCCGCCCGGGGCATTCACGTGCCCACGGAGGGCGAGGTCGCGCGCGACATCCTCGTGGGCCGCCTCAACGTTCCGGCAGCCGCCGTCGAAGTCTTGCCGGATGTACCAGACAACACCGCGCAGGAAGCGGCCATGATCCTCGGGCGCGTCCGCGCGAATCACTGGTCCCGGATCATCGTCCTCACCGACTGCGCATCGACCCGCCGGGCCGGCTTCATCTTTCGACGCACCCTCGGCCCCGACATCGCCATCACCGCGCGCTGCGCGCGCACCGACCACTACAATCCCTGGCTCTGGTGGCGGTCGCGATCCAGTTTTCGTGAGACGTTCTACGAGCTCCCGAAGCTCGTGGCCTACTGGTGCGGACTTAGGGGATGATTCGGTCGGAAGCCCACGGGGCCCGGTGGCCCTCCCGGTCTTCAAAACCGGACGCTTCCCGCGTTTCGCGGGAGGGGTGGGTTCGACTCCCACAGGCTTCCGCCACCTGCCTGGTCAGACCCAGGCAAGAATCTCCGGCAATGGCTCGAGCGTTCTGACGACGAGGTTCGCGCCCGTCGCCCGGAGCGTCGCTTCGTCGTAGAGGCCCGTCGCCACGGCAAGCGCGCGGGCGCCGTGCACCTGCGCGCAGTCGACGTCAAGCGGCGTATCGCCGACGACGACCACCCGTCGAAGGTCGTCGATATCGATGCCTTCGGCCCTCGCCAGGGTCAGCGCCACCGGCACCAGTTCCCGGCGGTCCTCGTGGTCGTCGCCAAACGCGCCGAATCGAAATCGGCTCCAGAGGCCGAAGTGGCCCAGTTTGATGCGGGCGCCCCCGGCAAAGTTCCCAGTGAGCAGGGCCACGGCGACGTCCGGCCGCTCGTCCAAGGCGTCGAGCAGGGCAAGCACACCCGGCAGGACGCCGCTCGGCTCCGCGACCGGCCGGCCGATCTCCTCGCTCAACGCTTCGAAGTAGGTGTCGCGCAGGCGACGGATCTCATCGCCGGTGGCCTCGAGGCCGAAGCCGCGCATCGCGTCCATGACAATGACGCGATCGCATCGCCCCGCCACGGCCACGCCATCGAGCGCACGCGGCCGGCCGTAGAGTTGATCGAACGCCCGGTTCATGCCGCGAACGCCGGCGCGACCGGACTGAATCAAGGTGCCGTCGATGTCAAAGAGAACCAGCGTCGTCGGAAGCATGCGGTACAATCATTTCGCAGGGGGACGGATTATGCATCTCAAGACGGCCGCGCTCGGCATGGGTATCCTCGGCGCTCTGGCGGCCGGCGCATGGTGGCCAATCGGGACGATCGCGCAAACAGGCGGTCTGCGCGCCAAGGCCGCCATCACCGGCGAAGGCATCACCGGCACCGCGACTTTCCGGGAGATCGACGCGCACACGAAGGGCATGACCGATCCGTCGTTCGGTACCGGTCTCAAAGCCGTCGAGATCACGGTCGACGTGACGGGCCTGAAGCCCGGCGCGCACGGGATTCACATCCATGCCGTCGGCAAGTGCGAGCCCCCGGGGTTCACGACGGCCGGCGGGCATTTCGACCCGGGTCCGGCCGGCAACATGGATCCCGACATGAACCATCCGTACCACATGGGCGACCTGCCCAACCTGGTCGCTGACGCGAAGGGCCACGCGACGATGACGGCGATCACGACGCGCGTGACACTCGGCCCAGGGCCTCTGACCCTGTTCGACGCCGACGGGTCGGCCATCATCATCCACGCCAATCCGGATCAGGGCGTCACCGGCGAAGCGAAGTCGGGTCTGAGTGGCGGCCCCAGGCTCGCCTGCGGCGTCATCGAAAAGCAGTAGGCAGCACGCGGCGCCAGAAGCTCGTCGCGCGTTCCGTCCACTCCCCCGTCTCGAGGTTGATCCGTCCACGGCGGCCGCCGGCGGCGTCCGCAAAAGCGTCGTCGTTCGCAAAGGCGATCCAGGCCAACTGCCGCTCATCGGCCACGCGACGCAGGGATTCGCCGAACGCGCGCGACGCGGCCGGATCGAGCGCGGCCGTCGGCTGCTCGAGGAGCAGGGTCCGCGGATCGGCCGCCAGGGCCCGTGCCAAGTGGACTCGCATGCGTTCGAGTGGCGCCAGGTTGACCGCCGGGCGGTCCAGACCCGCGACGTCGAGGCCAACCGATCGCGCGAGCGCGTCCACGCGCGCCCGAACGTCATCGGCGACGGGGTCGACCTCGAGGGTCATCGGCAGCGCGAGGTTCCCGGCCAAGGAAAAGCCGTCGAGCAGAACGGCGCGTTCCGTGACGATGCCGAACCGATCGAGCGAGGCGAGCCATTCCATGTCGGTGCCGACGTCTTCGGTTCGCCGACCGCCGACGCGTACCTCGCCTCGATCGGGAAGGGCGGCGCCTGTGATGAGATGCACCAGCGCCTCGGACGCGCCGGCATCCAAGCCCTGAATCGTGTAGCGATCGCCGGGCCGGACGACGAGACGGCGCATGCGGATGGTCGGCAGACCCGGCGAGGCCTTCTCCAGATCGACGATCTCGATGAGCGGAGCGCCCGACTCAACCACCGGCCATCTCCGGCTCGGGCGGGTGGATTCTCGTCGCCGCCCGCCGCGGGGACGCGAGAGCGATCACGCGGACTGGCGCCGGCCCGGAGGGGGCCGTCGACGCTCGCGGGCCACGAGCGCTCGGTACTCGCGAATGAGGAGCTCAAGGTGGTCGCGCTCCTCCTTCGCGAACTCGAGGAACACGTGCCGGCCCTCGGATTCCTCGAAGCGCTCGCCGTAGCGCTTGAAGAACCGGTGCGACCCCCGCTCGCAGCGGATGCCGATGAGCAGCGCCTGTTTGTCTGCCCCGCGGCGCGTCAACTCCTCGGTGCCGGCCGCGAACAAACCGTTGGCCGCGCCCTTGAAGAAGAGGAACGTCGGCTGCGACTCGAGTCCGGGGTTGGCGCCGACCAGATCCCGGTATCTTGCCTCGAGCGTACCGAGGTGTTCTCGCTCCTCGGCGGCGAGTCGATCGAACACTTTCCGCCCTCTCGGATCGCGGGCGAGCTTGGCCGCGCGCGTGTAGAACTCGAGACCGCTGCGCTCGGTCGCGATGGCGATGCGGAGCGCGTCGCGCGCGAAGACGGCGTCCGTGGGCGCCGCCGGCTGCGTCTTCGGGCTTCCCGCCCGGCACGCCTCGCACGTGCCGTAGATCTGGACGACGCTCTGGCGCGGTGCGAACGCTCGCGCGGTCGCGACCTCCTCGAGGAGCGTCTCGATGTCGGAGCTCAGGAACTCGAACGACTGGTCGCACGTCTTGCAGATGAGGTGAAAGTGGCGCGGATGCCGGTAGGCGTGCTCGAACCGGAACTTCCCTTCGCCGAAATCCACCCGCCGCGCGATGCCCGCCTCGACCATCCACAGGAGCGTGCGATAGATCGTCGCACGGCTGATGCGCTTGTCCTCCTGTCGGATCAGGTCGACGAGCTCATCCGCGCTCAGGTGTCCTGGCTGGCGCAGGAACAGGCCGACAATGAGGTCGCGCTTGCCCGAGCGACGCCCGCCGGCGGGTCGATGCGTCTCGACGAACTCAGCGGTCGATTGCACCCGCGTGGAGGGTCGGCCGTCTAGGGACTAGGCCGAAAAGGAGGAACCGCACCCACATGTGGACTTGGCGTTCGGATTCTTGATCGTGAACCCGCCGCCCATGTGGTTGTCGACGAAGTCCACTTCAGCGCCCTTGAGATATCGCAAGCTGATGGGATCGACGAAGAGCCGGACGCCGTTGACCTCGAACACCTGATCGGCCGAGGCGTCGCCCTCGCCCTCGTCGATCATCAAGCCGTACTGGAAGCCCGAACATCCGCCGCCCTGGACGAAGACGCGCAGGCCCGAGCCTGTCTTGTTCTCTTCCGTGAGCAGTTCCTGGATCTTCTCAGCGGCCGTTTCGGTGACGTGGATCATGGATCGATTATACGACCTGGGGTGCAGGGTTTACGATGGTGGCATGCGGCGTCTGGCCCAGGCAGCCCTCTATCTCACGGCGGGACTGGCACTTGCAGCCTGCCATGGACCGGCCGTCTCCCGCCAGGCGCCGGAGGGGACGCCGACGCCCCAGGCCCTCTTCCGCCCGGAGGCGCTCGGTCTGCTCGAAGACCCGGACCGCGACGAGTGGCAACAGCCCGACAAGGTCATGGACGAACTGCACATCGCGGACGGGTCGCGAGTGGCCGACCTCGGCGCCGGCGGTGGGTGGTTCACGGCGCGTCTCGCCCGGCGCGTCGGACCGAACGGCGTGGTTTACGCCGAAGACGTGCAGCGACAAATGGTCGAGGCCATCGAGCTCCGCGCGCGGCAGGAGGGGTTGAGCAACGTGCATGCGATCCTGAGCTCGTCGCGTGACCCGATGCTGCCGCAGAACCTCGACGCCGTGCTGATCGTCGATGCCTACGGCCAACTCGCGTATCCGATCGACGTCCTCGGGCACATTGCCTCGGCGCTCACGCGAAACGGGCGCCTCGGCGTCGTGGACTTCAAGGCCGACGGCGAGGGCGGTCCCGGCCCGCCGGCGGAATTCCGGATCAATCCGGATCGCATCGTGGCGGATGCCGCACGCGCCGGTCTGACCGTGCGCAGCCGCGAGACCGGGCTGCGCTATCAGTACCTCGTCATCTTCGGGCGATGAATCGCCAGGTCCGCGGCTCGGCCCCGGTCGACGCGCGCGTGACGCGCGCGGTGCTCACGATCGCGGGCAGCGATCCGAGCGGAGGCGCCGGCGTGCAGGGCGATCTCAAGACCTTCGCGGCGCATGGCGTCTACGGCATGGCCGTCATCACGGCCCTGACCGTGCAAAACACGCTCGGCGTCACTCGTGTCGAGCCCGTGGCGCCGGATCTGGTTGGCGAGCAGATCGCCGCGGCCGTGTCGGACATCGAACCGCAGGCGATCAAGATTGGCATGCTGGCCACGGGCCCGATCGTCCGCGTCGTGGTGAGCGTGCTCGCGCGCCACTGCTGCGGCCGTGCCGCCTCGAGTCCCGTCGCCATCGTCGTCGACCCCGTCATGGCGGCCACCGCGGGCGGTGTCCTGCTCGATGCCGAGGGCGTCATCGCGATCCGCGACGATCTGTTGCCGCTCGCGACCGTGGTCACCCCGAACACGATCGAGGCCGAGCGACTCGCGGGCCTGCCGGTGCGCTCCGTTGGCGACGCCCATCGGGCGGCGGCGCGACTCGTGTCGCTTGGAGCCTCTGCCGCCATTGTCACGGGCGGTCACTTGGATGGGCCGCCCGTCGACGTCCTGTTCGACGGCGTGCGGGCGATCGAGTTCACTGGCTCGCGCGTTGTGTCCACGGACACACACGGCACCGGCTGCGCCTTTTCGTCGGCGCTGGCCGCCCGGCTCTCGCTCGGCGACTCGCTCGAGACGGCGACGCGGCGCGCGAAAGCGTACGTCACGGAGGCGATCGGCCGGGCGCCGCATCTCGGTGCGGGTCGCGGTCCGCTCGGGCACGCGTGATCCGGCCCCGAAGCCGGGAGCCGCGATTGCTATACTCAACGGGATGCGCCTCGTCGCGATCACAGCCGACCCGTTATCGGTCGACGCGCTCGTGGGCGCGGTCGAGCGCGTGGCACGCGCGCGCGGCGACGGGTGCGGCGCGGTGGCAACGTTCGTGGGCGTGGTCCGTGCGAGCCATCACGGCCGCCGCGTGACGTGCCTCGTCTACGAGGCCTTCGACGCGCTCGCCGAGCGCGTGTTCGAGCGGATCCAGACCGAAGCAGGCGACACGTGGCCCGAGGCCACGGTCGGAATCCACCATCGCGTCGGGCGCCTCGACGTCGGCGAGGCCAGCGTCGTCATCGCTGCCGCCGCTCCACATCGCGCACAGGCATTTCAGGTCTGCCGCTATGCCATCGAGCGCGTCAAACAAATCGCGCCGGTCTGGAAGCACGAGTTCTTCGACGACGGCGAAGCGTGGGTCGAGGGGGCCGTGGCCGACCCGGACGACGAGGGCGCGCGGGCGACCGCACGGGCACGGGCATGCGCGTAAAAGTGCGCCTCTTCGCGCGCCTCCGCGAACTGGCTGGCTGCGGCGACTGGGACGCCGACGTTGACGATCTGGACGGGACCGCGTCGGCGGCCGCCGTGTGGCAGGCCGCCGTTCGGCGCCATCCGGCGCTCGAGCCGTTCAGCGGAGCGATTTCGTGCGCCGTGAACGCCAACTTCGCGCGCCTGACGACGGCCGTCCACGACGGCGACGAGGTCGCCTTTTTGCCGCCGGTCTCGGGCGGCTGACATGAACGCGCAGATCCTGCACAAACTGAAATCCATTCAGGTGCGCTACGACGAGCTGACGCGGATCGTGAGCGAGGCCGGCGCGCAGGCCAACCCTGCGACCTACCGTACGAATCTCAAGGCCATCGCGGATCTCCAGGAGGTCATCGATCGCTACGCGGAGTACCAGCGCGTCGCGCAGGATCTCGCCAACAACCGCGAGCTGGCGGCCGGCGCCGATCCCGACCTCCGGGCCATGGCGGAAGAGGAGATTCCGGCACTCGAGCGGCGCGAGGCGGTCCTCTCGGACGCCATCCGGGTCCTGCTCGTGCCGAAGGATCCCAACGACAATCGGAGCGTCGTGCTGGAAATCCGGGCGGGAACGGGGGGGGACGAGGCCGCGCTTTTCGCCGGCGACCTGTATCGCATGTACTCGCGATACGCCGAACGGAAGGGCTGGGCCGTCGACGTGATGTCGATGAGCGACACGGGCGGGGGCCTGAAGGAAGTCGTCGCGACGATCGAAGGGAAGGGCGTCTACGGGCGCATGAAACACGAGAGCGGCGTCCATCGCGTCCAGCGCGTGCCGGT